>ODAK010000030.1_pt1 | contig 159823 bp, 145 predicted proteins | sample 1539591 | NCBI WGS metagenome assembly ODAK01 (sample SAMEA3539303, study PRJEB22396) | soil metagenome | biome: tundra; feature: field; material: soil | place: USA | collected 2010-05 | depth 0.15 m | reverse complement strand
CCACAACATCTACACCACCAACAACGGCGCCAACACAATCTCCCAATACGCACGGAGCCACTAGTAGCGATTACAGGGCGTCCCCGCGCGTAGACGTACCGAGGGGAAAGGCCCTGCGCCGCGTCCAGCGGCGAGCGGCCCTGCTCATCAGCCACACCTCCTCGGCGCGCACCCGCACAGGCAGCCGCTCAGCCAGGCCGCCGGGTATCGAGGCCCCGTAGGCGACGGTGAGGTGCGGAACGATCTCCTCGTAGGCGCCTTCATATGGCTGGTGATCGGGCCAGCGCCCGGCGAGCGCCTGCGTCAGGGCCACGAAGGGCGCGGCCGGCTCCGGCGAGAGGTACACGACGCCGGGAAAGCGTCCGATATCGGTCAGCTCGAAGTCGAAGCAGGGAACCTCCTGCAGCAGAGCCGCGAGCGCAGACTCTGTCTCGGCGTCGATCGTGCGCACGTTGAGGAAGGGGTAGAAGATCGTGATGTGGGGCGGTATGCCGCCCTCACGAGCGGACTTCTGGAGCAGTCCGTCGGCCGCCGGGACGGGCACGATCAGCGTGGTCACCGAGCCCTCGCCCAGCTTGCGCAGCAGCGCGAGATCGGAACGATCACGCCAGCGCTTGCGGTAGCTGGAGTGCGTCTTCAGCTGCAGCGACAGCGATAGGCAGGGCACCGGGCGGCCTTCGATCTCCCCGGAGGCGAACTCCACGTGCGTTCCCGACAGCTCGAGCGGGTGCAGGTCGACCGCCCGCCCGGCGGTCTCGTGATCGTGCAGGACCACCCGCGAGAACAGCGGCACCTCCGACTCGGCGCGGTACCACTCCCAATATCCGAGCCCCGCCAGGACATCGACGGAGCGCTCGATGTCTTTGTCTTCGACCACCAGATCGAGATCGCCATGGGGGCGGGTGTGTCTTCCCGCCAGCGCATCCACGCCCCAGCCACCGCTGATCCAGCAGCGAATGCCGGCCGCTTGCAGAGCATCGACGATCGCCACGACCGCCTTGCCGGGCATCGGCGGGCTGCGGTATACGGTTTTGCTCAGCCGCGCCAACGCACGCTGAGGCAGCGGCAGCTTCCACACGAGGACGTTCAGCGATCCCGTCACTCGATAAAAGAGCGGAGGCTCGAATTTCGCCGGCGAGGCCGATCGCTGTATCGCAGGTGACTCCATCAGCCGATGTGAGGCGGCCGGGTGAACAGAGCGCTCAGCCGTCCGCTGTGCGGGTCGGCCGCACCGCCGAGCAGTGGCAGACCGAGCGATTCCTCGATCGTGGCGAGCACGCCGTAGTGGTCGACCGCTCCGCCGTAGCGTGCGCCGCCACGCACGTCGGGGCCGGCCACGATCGTGGCTATGCGCCCGCCCTGCGCCCCACCGCAGCACCCGCTGTTCGAGCTGCCCTCATCCCACGTGAGCACCAGGTAGCCGTGTGGCCCGAGCTCGCGCAAGAGCGACGGCACCGCACGGCGCAGGAACCGATCGCCACCGCTCACCCCGCAGTCGTGGCCATCGTCACACAGATTCGGTGAGATCCAGGCGAAGGTGGGCAGCGCCCCACGGCGCAGGTCGCTGCTGAGGGCGCCGAAGCCGACGATCCTGTGACAGCGCCCGGAAGACTGGGCGATGTCGTCGTAGTAGATGAAGGGATCGTGCTTCTTGGCATAGCCGCCCGCCGTGGCGCCCGTGAAGCAGGGCGAGGGCAGTTCCTCCATGTATGCCTTCCAGGAGGTGCGCTTGGCTTCGAGCTCGTCGACGATGTTGATCGCACTCGTGTGACATTCGGTGCAATCGCTGGTCACACCCTGAGTCGATCCGCTCGTGAGGGCGAGGTAGTTCGGGAGCGAGGGATGGGCGATCGCGAAGCTCTGCGTGGCCAGCCCGTAGCGGCGAATCAACGAGTTTGTGTAGGGAGCGGCTGAATCGCCCACGATGCTGGTGGCCTCCTCGTTCTCCATCATGACCACGATCACGTGGGAGGACTTCGAGCGGGGCAGCGCGGAGGCGGCCTGCACCTTCAGGGGCCTCCCCGGATTCGCCTGCGCGCAGCCGGCGGCGCACAGCAGCAGGAGAACGAGCGCGAGCACGCTCAGGACAGACATGACGCGAGAACGCACCTGCGGATACTCGCACAGCCTGCCGCAGCCGAGTGAGCCGGGTCTCAGGAATCCAGGCCGAACGCACGCTCGACGGCACGAAGCGTCCGCTCCGGCGCGTGACTCTCCAGCGTGGCGGCGCGGGCTGTGCGTCCCTCGCTCAGGCAGCGCTCGCGATCGTCGCGATATGCCGCCAGCGTGAGCGCCAGCGCGCGGGCATCGTGATGCGGCGAGACGATCGTGCCACCGCCCGGGGGAATCAGTCCCTGCGCGCCCTCGGGGTCGGTGGCGACGACGGGGATCCCGACGAGCTGGGCCATCACGATCACCCGCGGCTCGCCCTCGGTCGGGCTCGGAGCGAACACCAGCAGGTCGCAGGCCGACAGGAACGCCTCGACGTGACCGCGCACGTTCGCCTCGAAGCGAACGCGCTTCCCATAGGGCGCGGCTCGCTCGCGCAGGGCCGCCTCCTCCTCGCCCTCGCCAGCGATCACCAGCTGCACATCGCCGTCCAGATGAGCCATGGCGTCGATGACCACGTCGTTGCGCTTGCGCCGCTGAAAGCGCGAGATGCAGCCCACGACCAGGGTCTGCTCGCCGGCGCCCCATGCAGCGCGCAGCTCCGTCCTGCTGCGGGGATCGGGCTTGACCGCATCGACGTCGACCAGGTTGGGGACCACGTCGACCTTCTCGGCCGGCACGCCGGCGTCGATGATCGTGCGCCTGGTCCCCTCGGAGATGGCCATGATCCGTCGCGCTCGCCGCGCGGCGAGCGCGTACAGGAGGCGAGCCGGGCCGCGACGCATCGGGGGCGGAACGGGTCCCCACTCGGCCCACACGATCTCCCCGGTGAGTCTGCGCGGCAACAGCGCGCAGAGGAGCTGCTCCTTCTTGAAGTGCAACATCAGCGCGCCCACGGGTCGCTGCGCTCTGAGAGCGCGCGCGAGGCGCAGCAGCGTCAGCGGCGCCTGCGCCACGACCAGCAGGACGGTGCGACGAGCGAGCTTCGGCCCGAGGTCGATCGCCCGCACCGGGACTCCCGCTCCCGCGGCCAGGTCGGGGAAGTTGGTCAGCAGCACCACATCGTGTCCCCGCGCCCTGAGCGCCGCGAGCAGATCCACGTTGGCGTACTCGGCGCCGCCACGCTCGTTCGTCGTTTGGATTGAGACGATCCGGCCGTGGCGCACGCGCTGGCCATACTATCCGGCGGGTGTCCAGGGAGCGCCTGTCAGCCTGCCTGATCGTCCAGGACGAGCAGGAGCGTCTCGCGGCGGCGCTCGAGAGCGTCGCCTTCTGCGATGAGGTGATCGTCGTCGACGGAGGGTCGACCGACCGCACCGTCGAGATCGCGCGGGCAACCGGCGCGAGGGTGATCGAGAATCCTTGGCCCGGTTTCGCAGCCCAGCGCAACCTCGCCCTCGACGCCGCCACCGGCGAGTGGATCCTCGAGATCGACGCCGACGAGCGCGCCTCAGAGGAGCTGCGCGCGAGCATCGAAGGACTGCTCGCGGCAGAGGCCTCGGATGTCGAGATGGCAGTGTGCCCGCTGCGCAACCACTTCCTCGGCCGACCGCTCGGGCCCTCGGCCAAGTACCCCGGCTACCGCGCGCGAATGTTTCGGCGAGGCGCCTACCGTCACGACGAGGCGCGCATGGTTCACGAGGGCATCGAACCGCGCAGGCGACCGTTCGTGCTCGGCGGCGATCTCGAGCACGAGCTCGCCGGCACGCTGCGTGAGGCCCTGCTCGACGCGTGGCGCTACGCGCGGCTGGAGAGCCGCCACCTCGCGCGACCCGCCCGGGTCGATGGCTATCTGGCCGGCATCGTGCTGCGGCCCATCGCCAAGCTCCTCTACCGCTCGATCCTCGAGGAGGGCTGGCGGGACGGCTGGCGAGGGCTGCTCAAGATCTCGCTCGACGTGGCCTCTGACGCGCTGGTCTGGACGCTCGTGCTCCTGCGCGGGCAGCCTGCCTCGACGTCGGGCGCGGCTCGCACAGAGCACTTCGGCCGTCGGCCGAACGGGTCCGTGAAGGTCGTGGCGGTCGCCAGCGGCGAGGAGGGGATACGGGCGGCGACGAGCTGGCTGGCGGGCCTGCAGAAGCACGGGCTCGACGTGGCCTTGATCACGGCCGGGGCATCTCCCACCGAGCACGTGCGCAGCGCACCAGGGGAAGCCGATGAGCGCTTGACCGTGCACCACCTCGATCATCTGCTCCCGCTGGCTGTGATGCGTGCGCTCGATGTCGAGATGCAACTGCGCACGACGGACGCGGTCGTGGCCGTCGGCGGGCGCGCCCGCCTCCTCTGGCGCCTGCTGCCGAGGACGCTGCGACCAGAGATCCCACAGCTCGGCATCGACGTGGACCCCGCGCTGGCAGCCGAGATGGCGAGCGCCCTGGTCTCACGCCTCTGAAGCGGCGGCGCGAGCGAGCCCCGAGCTGCTCAGGTCGTGCGGATGATCAGAACCGAGCAGGGAGCGTGGTGGGAGACCTTGTTGGGGACCGACCCCAGCAGGAACCGCTTCGCGCCGGTCATCCCCTTGTTGCCGACCACGATCAGGTCGGCCTCCCGCTCCTCGGCGACGTCGAGGATCGCATCCGCCGGGTCGCCCAGGCGTGGATAGACGTTGACCGCAACCCCCGCCTCACGGGCGATCTCGGCGGCGGCCTCGAGCGTCGCGTCGACCTCCTCGCGCGGGTTGATGGCCCACTGCAGATCCTCGGGCGCGTCGCGACGCTCCTCGCTCAGGCGCTGGGCCGGCACGGGTTCGTACGCGCTGACGAGCTCGAGGCTCGCCCCCACGGACTTGGCGAGGTCCACCGCCTGGCGCACGGCCTGTCCGGCGGTGTTCGAGCCGTCCGTCCCAACCACGATCGATCTGAACATGATCCTCCCCTTGGCTGCGGTTCGCCGCACTGCGACCTCAGGCCGCCGATCATATCCGCCCCGCTCCCGGGACCCACTCAAACGAGCTTGGTGACAGCGACGATCATGCCCGCCAGCACGAACACGACGATCGCGACCTGCATCCAGATCCACGTGGGAGACATGACTGCCCAGGGTAGCGCGCGCCGGTATGCCGGTGCCCGGCGCGGGTACCCCCCGGAGTCCACCGGTCGATCCATTACAGTGTTTCCATATGGGTAGACGAAGCGGGGTGCCGCTGCTCGCTTTGGCGGCTGTGCTCATTTGCCTGACAGCGGCTGGTGGCGCGGGCGCCGCCGATCGCGCTCACCTCTCCTCGAGTCCCCCACTGGGTGGCGTGAACGTCGTGGGCGTCGGGCCCTTTGCGCTGTCCGGCGCCGACCAGGCAATCGCCCAGGCGCACGCCCTCAACGCCACGGTCGTGCGCACCGAGGTCCCCTGGTCTGACGTGGAGCCCTTCGCCCCGGGCCAGCTGTGGCCGGCGTCGCTCGCCTTCATGGACCGACTGGTCGCCGACGCGGCGAGCGCGGGCATCCAGGTGGTGATGACGGTCGACCACACCCCCTGCTGGGCCTCCTCGGCGCCGGCGTCGCTCCTGCGCAAATGCCACGGGATCACATCGAGCAAGGCCAATGCCTGGCCACCGGTGGATCCGTCCCAGTACGCGGCCTTCGTGGCCCTTCTGGCGCAGCGCTACGGGAGCCGGCTCGCCGCGATCGAGATCTGGAACGAGCCCGACCAGGCCAACCAGTTCTACTTCGCCGGGCCCGAAAAGCCCAAGCGCTACGTCGCGCTCCTGCGGGCCGCCTACCCGACGATCAAGCAGGCGGACCCGAGCATGACGGTTCTCGCCGGCTCGCTCGTGGGCTCCAACGGCCTGTTCCTGCGCGCCCTCTACGCGGCGGGCATGAAGGGCTACTACGACGGCCTCTCCGTTCACTTCTACAACCTCGTGCTGGGCTCGCTGCGATCCATCCACGAAGTCCAGCTGGCGAACGGCGATGACAAGCCGGTGTGGCTCAACGAGTTCGGCTGGACGAGCTGCCTGCCCCACCGCAACATCGAGCAGGAACAGCCCTGCGTCACGCCGCAGGCGCAGGCGAGCAACCTCACGGACACCTTCAGAGCGCTCGCACGCACACCCTGGATGTCCGCGGAGATCGTCTACAAGCTCCAGGGGTTCCCGGCCGAAGACTTCGGCGTGCTGAGCGCGAGCGGCCGGCGCAAGCCCTCGTTCGCCGCGCTCGCGAGCGTGCTGAGCTCGCCGTTCGGCCCCACCTCTCGGGTCACGCTCGGCCTTGCTCGGCGCGCAGGGCACGTGGTGGCGAGCGGCTCAGGCCCGGTCGGCGACTACATGGAGCTGGAGGCCTACCAGGGCCAGACCCCTCGCTACAGGGCCCTGTTCACGCTGAACCGCTACAACCGCTACTCGGTGACGTTGCCCTCGGTGCTGGGGCAGAGCGGGCTGCGGGTGCGGGTCTACCAGTACTGGGCGGGTCAGAGCTCGGCGGCACAGAAGAGCATTTGAGCGGCCTGCCCGCGCGGGGTGGCGGGTGCGTCGCGCTCTCGCCGTGCGCGTGGCGCCGGCACGGTCACTCCGCGTTGCGAAACAGCGCCACGACAGTCAGGGCCAGGATCTTCAGGTCCAGGCCGAGGGACCAGTGGGCGATGTAGTAGTTGTCGGACTCCACGCGCTCCGCGAGGGAGGTCTGCCCACGCAGGCCATGCACCTGTGCCCAGCCGGTGATTCCTGACTTGACGCGGTGACGATCGCCGTAGCGCAGGATGTCGTGCCTGAAGAGCTCCACGAACTCGGGGCGCTCGGGGCGAGGCCCGACGAGGCTCATGTCCCCGCGCAGGACGTTGAACAGCTGGGGGAGCTCGTCGAGCGAGGTCCCCCGCAGGAACCGCCCGACCGCGGTGCGACGATCCTCGCCCTCGACCCCCCCCGGGGCGATGTCGCCGGCGAGCAGGAAGTCGAGTGCGCTCGTGTCCTCGTCCTCGCCATCCTTCTCGGGCGCAACCCGCATCGAGCGGAACTTGTAGAAGTCGAACACCTTGCCGTCGCGTCCGACGCGTCGCTGGCTGAACAGCGCCGGTCCGGGAGAGCTGAGGCGCACGGCGATGGCCGCGATGGCGATCACCGGCGAGAGCAGGATCAGGAGGATCAGCGCAAGGACGCGGTCGAGACCGTGCTTGATCGTGAACTCGGCTCCCCTGGGGTTGACCGCGCTGAAGGACAGCAGCGGGAGCCCCCCCACGCTGTCGTAGCCCACGCGGTCGTTGATCGTGTCGAACATCCGCGGGACGACGGACACGTCGACGCCCAGTTCCTGGCAGCGCTGGATCAGGCGGCTGACGCGCGCATCGGCCACCGATGAGAAGGCGACGATGAGGTTCTTGACGCCCGTGCGCGCCACCGTGTCGTCGAGGTCCTCGACGGTGCCGAGCACGGGCACGTTGCGACCGCCCACCTCGGCCACCGAGCGCGGATCCTCGTCGAGGAAGCCGATCGGCGCGAGACCGTACTCCGGGTGGCTCTCGAGCCTCCGTGCCACCTGGGCGCCCACCACGCCCGCCCCCATGATCAGAACGGGCTTGCCCACGAGACGCTTGGCGCGAGCCCAGCGTTGCAGGAAGGCGAGCGGGATCCGGCCAAGGCCGACGCCGATCAGCGCGAAGAACCAGCCGCGCAGCCACACCGACTCGCTGGGAACCTGGTTGTTGAGGAACGTGCCCAGCAGGGCCACCGCCATCGCAGCCACGGATATGGCGCTGAGCACTGGGACGATCCCGTCGAGCACCAATGCCCGCAGCCGCGTCTGATAGAGCCCGCGGAGGTAGAACAGCAGCATCACCAGCGGGGGCAGCGCGAGTAGCGGAGCGCGCACGCCCGATACATGCAGGAGACCGCTCACGCCCCCGAGCGCCGCGATCACGGCCGCCCACAGCATCACGAAGTCGACCGACGGGCGCACCACGTTCCAGCCGCCGCCCTCCAGGGCCCACTGCAGCGGCCCCTGGAAGGTCTGACTGCGCAGGGCCCTCGGGGACGGGGCCTCGTGGCTCAGCTCTCCGCGAAGCGGGAGCGCAGTAGATGTCTGCTGGGTGACTCTTGTGCTGTCCATAAGCGTGGGGCCTCGGTTGGTCCCTTAGTTGACTACTCGGGTCCTGCGTCGCAACCCTTTAGCCGCAATACCCATTTCTCTAGGAGACAGGACGTGTCAGGCGCCTCGTGAGGGTGCCCGCGAGGAGCAGCGCTCCCGCCGCAAGGAGGATGTACAAGAGATCCGAATCGGACAGCCCGATGTGTGAGCTCTCGACGGCGGATCGGCTTTCGGACGGACTCGATGCGTGTTCATACGCACGAGCGCCGGGGGCGGATGTGTGCCCGCCGGTCGCCTTGGTGCCCGGGGACGCATGGGCCCCGCCACGAGAGCCCGACGCGCTACCGCGCTGCGTGCCGGTGGCGCGCGTGCTCGTGACCCCTGCGGCCCCACTGCCGCCCGAGCCGCTCTGGCCTGAGGAGCCGCCTGAAGAAGAGCCCCCGCCTCCGGAGCCGGGGCCGCCCAGGAGCGCCGAGCCGAGGATCGCCTGGTTGCCCTCTCCCGGCCCGCCATATCCGCTGAGCAGCGAGTTGGCCCCGGCGACAGCGGGAGCGGTCAAAGTGAGAGCCAACACGAGTGTGGCTGTTGTCGTAGCGCGGTGCCTTGTCATCATGCGTCCCTGCTGTGGGTCCCCTCCGTTGGCAGAGCAATACGTGCCTCTCCATGCCATCCACCCGCCATCGGCTCCCCCGCGTGCCACACGCTTGCGCACCAGGCGTTCGCGGTTCGACGGATCGACGAGATTCGCTCTATAAGCTAGCGAAGCGCGAGGGTCCTGTCGAGGCCGATTGTCCCGTCCAGCAAAGAAGTCCGGGCTGCTCAGGCCAGTTGGCGAGCTTTGAGAAGGATTGAGCGGTTCAGTTCATCGGGATTTATCCGATGGCCTGCGCGGACGACGGCCAGGGCCTCCCGGGCGAGGCCGTCGCGCGGGTCGAGTGCAACCGCGTGCCCCAGCAGCCGCAGCGCGGCCGATCGTTCGCCTCTGGCCGAGGCGATCGCGCCGCGCTCGAGGGTGGCGTAGGCGTCCCCCGGAGCACGTGACAGCGCCCGCGCGAACTCGCGATCCGCATACGCCGTTTCGCCGTAGCGCAAGGCGATGCTGCCGGCCACGAGGTAGGCCTCGTCGCTCAGTGGATTGAGCTTCGCCGCCTGGCGCAGACGCGCATAGGCCGCCTGCGGAGCCTTCGTCCAGATCCGCGCCGCGCTCTCGACCTGGAGCTGGCTGAGCCACGGAGCCGCCAGCGAGGCCGCCGCTGCCAGCGCCACCAGCAGACCCGCGGCGAGCAGCGCGCGCCTGAGGAGCGCCGGCCGCCCCGCCGTGGATCGCGCGGCAGGCTCGCGCCCGGGCGCGAGCGCGCACGCGATGCCGAGCATCGCGAACGCGGGCGCCCCCAGCCCCGCAAACTCCCAGAACCAGTCAAAGGACCCGTGCACCACCCAGTAGCCGAACCCCGCCAGAGCGGCGGCCGCAACCGCGCCGCCCAGCGGATCGGGACCTCTGAGCGCGCGCGCCGCGGCGAGCAGCGCGGCCGCCAGGCCCACGAGCGCGAGCAGCGCGCCCACCAGGCCGGTCTGCGTAAGGGTTCGCAACTCGACGCTGTGTGGATAGTGGGGCGTCTCGTCGCTGCGCCCACGAGCGAGATACTGCTGCTGAAAGTTGTCGGCGCCGATGCCCACAACCGGGTGCGCCACGAATTCGTCGAGCGCCACGCGGTAGAAGTCGTAGCGGTTGCTTCCCAGCCCGCTGACCAGGTGGCTGCCCGTCGAGGCGGTTTCTCCATAGCCGCCCTTGAAGCTGTCCCAGCCGTGTTCGATCCTCGTCACAGGATTGCCGGCGGCGAGGAGGCCAACGGCGAGCACCGCGATCAGCGCGGCGACGGCGAGTGCTCCGATGCCGGTGCGGAGCCGACCGCGGGTCGCAGTGGAGGCGATGCTCCGGGACTCGATGGCAGCGGCCAAGGCCACCACCAGGCCGACTGCGATGGCGGCCACGAAGGTGCTCGTCACAGCGCCGTGCACAGAGGAGGCGCGGACGGCCCCTTTGGTGAGGTGATCGCCCACCTTCAACACCGACGGCGCAGCGGCGGCCACGCCGCCCGCCACGGGCACGAGCAGCGCAAAGGTGCGTATCCGGCGGGGCAGCAGAGCGAATACGAGCACGAGCATCACGGGTGTGGCGTAGAGCGAGCCGCGACTCTGGCTGAGCAGGGCCACCTCGGCCAGCAGCACCGCCCCGCCGGCCAGCAGACCGCGAATCCCCCAGGGGAGACGCTCGCTGCGCGCCAGCAGCACGGCCGGCCAGAACGCCATCAGCCATTGCGCCGCGTTGGCGTTGGGATAGCCCGTGGGATAGTCCAGCCGCCCGCCCGGGATCATTTCCTGCAGGTGTGAGCCGCTCGCCCCATTCACGTGCAGCAGATCGACTGCCGCCAGCACGATCAACGCGAGCGTCCAGATCACGAGCAGCAGCGCCGCGCCGACGCCTCGCTGGCGCCAGCAGGCGAACAGGGCGAAGACCAGCAGGTAGAGCAGCGTCCGGTTGGCCCCTTCCCAGGCATCGCCCGGAACAGCCGCCCACAGGATCGACATGAAGCTGAGCGCCGTGTAGGCGATCATCGCGCCGAGCGCGACGCGCACCGGAGTGGGCATCTCGGCGGGGCGCAGCCGGATCAGGCCGATGCCCATGCCGAGCAGGATCAGCACGATCAGCCCCCCTGGGGCCCAGTGGGTCACGGGATAGCCCGCCTGGTCGGTGGCCCACAGCACGAACAGCGCCACCGCCGCGAGCGCCGGCACCGTCGCGGGCGCCTCGCGCAGCGACCCGGTGAGCTTGGCCGTCATCGCGCCCACAATAATCCTCAGGGTGGAGGACCCTGCCGACCTTGTCAGCTTCTACGACGAGGCCTACTCGAGCGAGCCGGCCGAGGCGGCGCTGTATGCGCGCTGGCGTGCGCTGGGCGCTGTCGGCAAGGCCGAGCACGTGATCGCGCTCTGCGCGCGGGCCGGGGTGCGTCCGGCGAGCACGCTCGAGGTCGGCTGCGGCGACGGGGCGCTGCTGTCGGAGCTGCATCGCCGCGGCTTCGGCGGAGCGCTCTCGGGGGTGGAGATCACAGACGCCGCGGTCCAGATTGCGCGAACGCGGTCGGAGATCGAGGCGGTCGACCTATACGACGGCCTGCACCTGCCCGTGCCCGATGGCACCTACGAGCTGGGGATCCTCTCGCACGTGCTCGAGCACGTGCCCGACCCGGCAGCGCTGCTCGCCGAGGTCGCGCGCGCCTGCCGCGCGGTGATCGTCGAGGTGCCGCTCGAGGCCAACCGCTCAGCGCGCAGAGCCGGCAAGCGCGCGCATGCGGCCGAGGTCGGGCACCTGCAGCGCCTCGATCGCTCGGCGGCACGCCAGATCGTCGTCCACGCCGGCCTGTCGATCGCCGTCGAGCTCGAGGACCCGCTGCCGCTTGCGGTTCACCTCTTCTTCGCGACCGACCCCGGCGCACGGGCCGCGGCCACCGCGAAGTGGGCCATCCGGGCGGCGGCATACCGCCTCGTCCCGCGCCTGGCGCGGAGGACGTTCACGCTTCACTACGCGTGCCTGTGCCTGCCGCCGGTCGCGTGACGGCGGAGAACAGGAGCGAGAGCACAGTGCCCATCAGCTCGTCCGGGACGGCGTCGGGGTCGGCGAGCTTCTGGCGGGCGATGCCGTCGGCCAGCGCGTCGATCGCCACCGCCAGCTGCTCGGCCGGGATCGCCAGCTCGAGGTCGAACTCGCGCACGCCGTCGGCTATCAGGCGCGTGAGGACCTCCCGCATCTGGGCAAAGCGCGCAGCCACCTTCGGACGCACCTGCGGATCGCGCACCCCGTAGGCCCAGAACTCCATGAACAGCAGCAGCAGCTCGGGCTCGCGGTCGATCATGGTCATCCACTGGCGCGCCCCGCCGGTCGCCCGCTCGGCCACCGACGCCCGCGCCCGCACCGCGTCGGCGAGCTCGCGCGCGTGCTCGTCGATCTCGCGCTCCATCAGCTCGAGGAAGAGATCCTCCTTGCCGTCGAAGTTGGAGTAGAGCGCTCCCGTCGAAAAGCCCGCCTCCGAGGCGATCTCCTCGACCGAAGCCCCGTGAAAGCCGCTGCGCGCGAAGGCGCTGCGCGCCGCTGCGAGCAGCCGCTCGCGCGTGTTGGCGCGGCTCTGCTCCCGGGTCATACGCGCCCCGCCCGCTCCCTCTCGCGAGCCGATGCCGCCGCCGCTAGCCATCCGTACATCCTACTTGACAGAGCGAGCGCTATTCCGATAGCGTCCGTTATCCACTCTGGCCCAGGCGACGCAGCGAACAGGAGCAAGACGATGGCGAGCGCAATCACCTCTGACGCCGACGTGGCCGCCCTCCCGGCCGACGCGATCTCCTACGAGGATCTGTATGCGCGCTGGGAGCGCGGCAACTGGTGTGCGACCGAGCTGGACTTCACCGAGGATGCGCGCCAGTGGCGCGAGGACTTCACCGAGTTCGAGCGCCAGGCGGCGCTGTGGAACTACTGCCTGTTCTTCTGGGGGGAGGACGCGGTCGCCGACAACCTCTCTCCGTACATCGACGCCGCGCCACGCGAGGAGCAGAAGTACTTCCTGACCACCCAGCAGGTCGACGAGGCGCGCCACGCCGTCTTCTTCAAGCGCTTCATGCAGGAGGTCTGCGGGATCGGCGACGGCTCGATGTCCAGTGGCCTCACCGCGATCAAGCCCCAGCTCACATCGGGCTTTCGCAAGATCTTCGACCGTCTCGACCGGATGGCCGACGAGCTGCGCGCCGACCGCTCGCCCGCCCAGCTGGCGGCCGCCGTGACGCTCTACCACATCGTCATCGAGGCCTCGCTAGCCCAGCCGGGGCAGCACTTCATCTGCAGCTACCTCGAGGAACGCAACCAGTTGCCGGCGTTCCGCGAGGGCATGGAGAACATCGCCGCCGATGAGCAGCGCCACATCGGCTTCGGCGTCAAGCTCCTCTCCGACCTCAATCGAGAAGATCCGGTCCGCGTTCCCAAGGCGGTCGCGCGCATCCTCCGCGAGGTCACACCGTTCACCTCCCAGGTGCTGATGCCGCCCGGATGGGACGAGACATATCTGACGGTGTTCAACTACACATTCGACAAGGTCGGCGTCGAGGGCCTCACCTCGATGACCACCAAGCTGCGCTCCGCCGGCCTGCCCCTCGAGGCTCTGCCCGGACCACCGCTGCTGCCCCAGGGGCTCTCGCCGCTGGAGGTCACACAGCGAGGGCAGGCACTCGCCAAGGCCGGGATCACCGGCGTGCGCGAGGGACCCACGGCCCGCGATCCCGAGACCCTCGCGCTGCTCTTCGACACGATCCGCCGGCAGGTGAACCCCAGCCATGGGCTCAAGCGGCCGACGACCTTCCAATGGGAGTTCACCGACCCGGACATCCCGACCTGGCATCTGACGGTCAACAACGGATCGAGCACCGTGGAGCAGGGCGAGGCCTCGAGCGCGGACCTGCACCTGCGCCTCTCCTACCAGGATTGGGTGGACATCGTGGGCGACCGGCTGGACCCGCTACGGGCGGTGGCAACGGGGCGCCTGCGCCCGCGCGGGAACCTGCTCGCGCTGGCGCGTCTCGGCAAGGTCTTCCCCAAAGGCTGATCCGGGCGCTATCCGGGAGAGAACTCCCGGTTCGCCTGCGCAGCGCCAGCCGACGATGTGCCGCCGACCGATGCCGTGCTCCCGATCACCGCGGAGGCGCGCGCGGTACTGGCAGGGAAGACACTCCGCGACGGCGATGCGTCCGCTCCCGTAGAGGCGGGCCGCGTGGCGAGGGCGGTGGGTGAGTGGGCGGCACCAATGACCGAGGCGCGCTCCGGTCCGAACTCGCGGGTGACCCTGCGGGCCGGGGTGAGCTGTGCCGTCGAGGGAGCTTCCGCCCGGACAGCAGCGGGCGTCGGCGGCCCGAGGCGGGCAGCCGCGTAGTCGTGGCTCGCTCGAGAGCTCCAGCGCGGTGCGGCGCTGCGGCCCGGCGAAGAAGCACGGGCCCGGTGCTCGTGCGCGGGCGCCGACGGCCGGTCGGCTCCGACCTTCAGCGCTATGCAGCCGGTCCCCACGCTCACCGCGAGCAGGCACCCGACCGCGAGCTTGCCGCCGCCGGCCAGCAGCCAGCCACCGCCGGCCGCGCTTCCCGTGCTTGCGCCCGCGCCGGCCGCGCCTGACGCCGGCAGGTTGCCGCCAAGCCCTCGGCCCACATGAGCGCCGGTCCCCGCTCCCCCGAGGCGCACGCCACTTCCGAGGCCCGCGAGGGCGAGGGCCCCGAGACCCCCCGGCAGCAGTACGGGCGGCATGGTGGCGGCCAGTCCGCGCAGGGAGGTGACGTATGCGCGGCAGGCGGGACACTGGCTGCGGTGCATCAGGGCAAGCCGATAGCGCTCGCCCGCTGGATCGAGGATGCCGAAGGCCAGCCCCCGCATCAACGAACCCTGCTCCTCACACCAGCCGCCGTCGCGGATCGTCTCGACCAGCGCCCCCATCTTCCCCGCCACGCCGGGCCTCCCCGGTCCCCGACCCTCCATCAGCTTGCGCATCCGCGCCTCGCTGACCCCCATGCGCGCAGCGGCCTGAGCCCGCGGCAGTCCCTGCAGATAGCAGAGCACCGCCGCCTCGCGCTCGCGAGCGCTGAGACGACCGCGCAGCGCCTCGAACAGATGACGCAGCCGCGCGCGGTCGTCGAGCTCGGCGGCCAGATCGTGCTCCTGCGCGGCTGCCGACTCGATGCCGTTGGCCAGCTCGCCATGAGTGCCACGATCGGCGCCACGGTGGGCGCGTGCCCGGGCGCGGTGCTCGTCGACGGCGCGGCGGAAGGTGACCAGGATCAGCCACCCGGCCGGGTTGGCGATCTCCTGGCCGTCGAGCACGGCGGCGTAGAGACCCTGCCAGGCGATCGCGTAGCAGGCCTCGAGATCGCAGGCATCGAGATCCACGTTCGCTCCGCGCAGGCGGCGCGCCACGTTCGCCACGACGGGAGCCTGCAGGCCCTTGAACTGGCTCTCGAGCAGCCGCTCGGCTCGGTAGCGACGGAGGGTCAGCGGGCTCACCCGCGGGAGATTAGGGAATCCTGCGAATTTGGCGAATTCTGCGATCTGGGCGCGTGGAATGCGACTCGGCCGGCTCCTCCAGCCCCACAGCCCTCAGGGCCTCCTCCCGCGTGGGGTAGCCGACGGCGAGCGTGACCTTCCCGTCGCGAAACCAGGTGACGCCGGCCCAACGGAAGCTGAGCGGCATCCTCGAGCGGACGCCGATCCCCTCCACGCAGAAGGTGGCTGCCACGAAATCCTCTCCGGCGGCGATCTCCTCCTCCACCCGGTAGCGCGCTGCTCCGGCGAACATTTCGAAGAGGTCACTCATCCATTCACGCCAGCCGTCGGCTCCGTGATAGGTGTAGTCGGTGACGGCTGTCACGCGGTTCTCCATGCGAAAATCCGGGGCAAGGATCTCCGCGGGTACCTCGCGTGCGACAACAGCGGCGACTGCGCGAGCGTGGACATCGATGTTGCGCTGCTCGACGCGCTTTTCCGGCGCCCGCTCCAGATTCTTCCCCGCCATCCTGCCCAGTATCCGCCACCCGGCAGACGGGCGCAGTCTCCTCGCGCTCAGCCCTTCGGCGAATGTGCCGAAACTCGCTGGCCATGCCCCGCCTGTCGTGCGCCGAATAAGGAGAATTTCCGTATGGGCCGCCAGTTCGAGAAGCCGGCATTTGCCCGACGATGTCTCTCGCGTGCGAGCTCACCCCCCAGTCGCACGACCGATACGACTTTCGAAGCGCTCGATCTGTTCCAGGCTCACCTCCCGCATCGCCTTGTCGGCCAGATGGGCACGATGCCATTCCACCACCAGATCGAGGGCCTCCTCCAGGTCCCAGGGCGCTGACCAGTCCAGTGCTCGCTCGGCATCGCTGGAATCGAGCGCCAGATGAGCGGCCTCGGGGGGATTGGCGCCCGGGTCGAGCTCCCACCTCAGCGCGCCGCCCCACAGTCGCTCCAGGCGCTCGACGATCCAGCCGACGCTGCGGGCCCCCCCGGCCGGCGGCCCGAAGTTCCAGGCGCGGGCCACGCGGGGGCTCCGGTGAAGCTCCTGCGCCAGGCGCAGATAGCCGCCGAGGGGGTTCAGCACATGCTGCCATGGGCGCACCGCGTGCGGGCTGCGAACGAGCAGCGGCTTCCCCGTCTCGACCGCGCGCACGCTGTCCGCGACGAGCCTGTCGGCGCCCAGGTCACCACCGCCGATCACGTTGCCCGCGCGCGCCGTCGCAAGCCTCGGAGCATCCTGACCGTGAAAGAACGAGCGCCGATAGGCCGCCGTAACGAGCTCCGCGCATGCCTTCGAGCTCGAGTAGGGGTCCGCGCCGCCCAGCTTGTCCCCCTCGACAAAGCGCCGCGGAGAGCTCCCGGTGTTCTCGTAGCACTTGTCCGAGGTCACCACCACCACCGACCGCGCGTCCTCCCCGGCAACGCGCACGGCCTCGAGCACGTTGACGGTGCCCATCACGTTGGTCGCGTAGGTACCAGCGGGATCCTGCAGCGAGCGCCGCACCAGGGGCTGGCCGGCGAGATGGAACACCACCTCCGCGTGCGCCTCGCGCATCGCCGCGCACACGGCTGCGATATCGCGCACGTCGAGGGCATGCTCGCGCATCCGCTCGCCGACCCCCGCCAGCGCGTACAGGCTCGGACGCGCCGGCGGAGCGGGCGCGAGACCGGTCACCTCGGCGCCCAGGGACTGCAGCCACAGCGACAGCCACGCGCCCTTGAAGCCCGTGTGCCCCGTCACCAGCACGCGCCGGCGCCTCCAGAAGTCCCGATCGATCTCCACGAGGGCGGGTATCTTCACGCAATCCCCATCCCGCCCGCCCCCACCCCCTCGGCGCCGGCCGCGCCGGCGCCGCCCACCCGCGCGGAAGTCGTGGGCGTCCAGCTCGCCGTCTCCGACTACGACGAGGTGATCGAGTGGATGGAGGCGATGATCGCGGCGGACGCACCCGGGTATGTGACGGCCGCAGCCGTGAACCTGGTGATGTCGGCTCGCGAGGACCCACAGACCCGTGCCGCGGTGCTCGGGGCGACGCTCGCGGTACCCGACGGCCAGCCCCTCGTGTGGGCGCTGCGGGCACTGGGCAACCCTCGTGCCACACGCGTCTACGGTCCCGATCTGATGGCGCGCTTCTGCGCCCGGGCAGCCGCAGCGGGCACGCCCATGTATCTCTACGGGGGGCGCTCGCCGTCAGCGCTCGAGCTGCTCGAAGCGCGCCTGCGCGAGCGCTTCCCGGGACTGCGCATCGTCGGCGGCTTCTCGCCGCCGTTTCGCGAGCTGAGCGAGGCGGAGGAGCGTGACGTGATCGAGGCGATCGACTCCTCTGGCGCGGCCGTCGTGTGGGTCGGCACCGGACAGCCCAAGCAGGAGAAGTGGATGCTGAGGATGCGTCCGCGTCTGGCCGCCCCGCTGCTGGTCGGGGTTGGCGCCGCGTTCGACTTCCACGCCGGCCTCGTGCCCCAGGCCCCCACCTGGATGCAGCGAGCCGGGCTGGAGTGGCTCTATCGCCTCTCGCGTGAGCCGCGGCGACTGTGGCGGCGCTACGCCCGCTACAACCCCCGCTTCATCGCCTGCTTCGCACGTCAGTATGTCCGTCACCGTCGGGGGGCCGGCGGTTGAGAGGGCACTTCCGGCCTCGCGCCCGGACGGTGGGCGGACCAGCCGGCCCGCCCGGCCGCCGCTAACCTCAGTCCCTCGATGAACCCCTCGCAGAGCACCGCCGATGTGGCCGTGATCGGCCTCGGCCGCATTGGACTGCCACTGGCACTCTCGTTCGCCGACCGCGGCCTGGACGTGATCGGGATCGACAACGACCCGTCTCGGCTGCAGGCCGTTCGCGAAGGCAGGATGCCGTTCGAGGAGACCGGCGCCCAGGAGGTGCTCGGACGCGTGCACGCGAGCGGAGCGCTCTCGCTGTCCGAGCGCGTGGTGGACGCGGCGGCGGCGCGCCAGATAGTGATCACGCTGGGAACCCCCTCCTTCTCCCACATCGAGATCGACATGCGCGACATCCGCTCCGCGCTGGATGACCTGCTGGGCGTTCTCGAGCCCGGCCACTCGCTGATCCTACGCTCGACGGTCGCGCCGGGCACGACCGAGTTCGTGGCCGGCTACCTGGCCAAGCACCGCGGCTTTGAGATCGGCCAGGAGGTCTTCGTGGCGCACGCCCCCGAGCGCATTGCGGCGGGACGCTTCCTGGCCGAGATCGACACGCTGCCCTGCATCATCGGCGGCGTCGGCGCGCGCTCGGGCGAGGTCGTGGCCGAGCTGTTCGGCGCCTTCCACGCGCCGATCGTGCAGACCACGCCGGTCCAGGCGGAGCTGGCCAAGATCTGGGCGAACATCCTGCGCTATACGAACTTCGCGCTGCCCAACCTCCTGATGATGGACTGCGAGCGCTACGCGGCGAACGTGTTCGAGGTCATCGACCTGATCAATCGCGACTATCCGCGGGGCGGGATCGCGCAACCCGGCCTCACCGCCGGAACCTGCCTGCGCAAGGACTTCACCTTCTCCGAGGAGCGCTCGGCGGCGCCCGGGATGCTGCTGGCTGTCTCGCGCGTGAACGAGTCCGTGCCCCTGTTCCTGCTCGAAGGCGCCAAGCGACGCCTGGGCACGCTCGCCAACCGCAGGGTGGCGGTGCTCGGTCTCGCGTTCAAGGCGGACACCGACGACGAGCGCGACTCGCTCGCACACAAGCTGATTCGCCTGCTCGAGCGCGAGCTCGCAGACGTCCAGGTGCACGATCCGCACGTGACGACACCGACGCTGTCCTTCGAGGAGGCCGTGGACGGTGCCGAGCTGGTGATCGTGGCTAGCAACCACTCGGAGTTCTGTGACACGCGAGCGCTCGCCGCGATCGCCGAGCGCGCAGCCGCCGATTGCCTGATCGTAGATCCTTGGAACTGCTGGGGCGTGGCCCAGGTCTTCGCCTACGCGTCCGAGCTCGCCGCCCTCGGGGCGGGCGGATGAGCAGGGTGCCCGGATGAGCAGGGTGCCCGGATGAGCAGAGTGCTCGTCACCGGTGGCGCCGGCACGATCGGCGCCGCCGTCGTCAGGCGCCTGCTGGCAGACCCCTCCTTCGAGGTGCGCGTGTCCGACCAGCGGCTCGCCCCTCAATGGATGCGCGAGGGCTGCGAGGTCCACACCGGCGACCTGCGCCTCCCCGAGGAGGCGCGCACGGCCACCAAGGGCTGCACCCACGTCATCCACCTCGCCGCCATCGTCGGCGGCATCGCCAACTTCCACAAGCTTCCCTACACCCTCACCGAGGTCAACAACGCCCTCTACAACGCCGTCATCCGGGCGGCGATCGAGCTCGACGTGGAGCGCTTCGTGTACGTGTCCTCCTCGATGGTGTTCGAGCGCGCCGAGCTGTTCCCGACCCCCGAGGACTACCTGCCCGAGTGCCCTGTGCCGGTGTCTGCGTATGGCTTCTCGAAGCTGACGGGCGAGGTCTACTGCCGCGCCGCGCACGACGAGCACGGCCTGCCCTACACGATCTGCCGTCCCTTCAACGCGTATGGCCCGGGTGAGATGCCGGACGCCGAACCGGGGATCGCCCACGCGGTTCCCGACCTGATCAACAAGGTCCTCTCCGGACAGCGCCCCCTCGAGATCTTCGGCTCGGGGGAGCAGACGCGAACGCTGACCCACGTCGAGGACATCGCCGACGGGGTGGTCGCCTCGATGAGCTCGCCGGCGGGCCTGAACGAGGACTTCAACATCTCGGCCTCGCGCGAGCTGACCGTGGCGGAGATCGCCCGGATCGTGTGGGAGGCCTGCGGTGAGGATCCGGACGCGTTCGAGCTCGAGCACCTGCCCACCTTCGCCGTGGACGTGCAGCGCCGCTGGCCGTCTGTGGAGAAGGCGCGCAGGCTGCTCGGCTGGGAGTCGCGCATCGAGGTCGAGGACGGGATCGCCGCGACCGTTCGCTGGCTACGCGAGCTGCGCGCGATAGGCTCCCCCGCTGCATGAGCGAGAAACCCTCAGCGCTGATCACCGGCGTCACCGGCCAGGACGGCTCCTATCTGGCTGAGCTGCTGCTGGAGAAGGGCTATGACGTCCATGGGATGGTGCGCCGCGCCTCGACCGAGAAGTTCGAGCGCATCGAGCACATCCGCAACCGCATCACCCTCCACCAGGGGGATCTGCTCGATCAGCGCTCGCTGGTCGACACCCTGCGCGCATCCCGCCCAGCGGAGATCTACAACCTCGCCGCCATGTCCTTCGTGGCGGTCTCCTGGATCCAGCCGACGCTCACCGCCGAGTTCACCGGCGTGGGCGTCACACGAATGCTGGAGGCGATGCGCGAAGTCTGCCCCGAGGCGCGCTTCTACCAGGCCTCCTCGAGCGAGATGTTCGGCAAGGTGCTCGAGGTCCCCCAGACCGAGACGACCCCCTTCTATCCGCGATCACCCTACGGCGTGGCCAAGGCCTACGGCCACTTCATCACGGTCAACTACCGCGAGTCCTACGACCTTCATGCGACGTCCGGGATACTTTTTAATCACGAGAGTCCCCGCCGTGGGCTGGAGTTCGTGACGCGCAAGATCACCTGGCACGCGGCGGCGATCAAGCACGGCCTGACCAACGAGCTGCGCCTCGGCAACCTCGACGCCGAACGCGACTGGGGCTACGCCAAGGACTACGTCGAAGCGATGTGGCTGATGCTCCAGCGCGACGAGCCCGAGGACTACGTGATCGCGACCGGTAAGGCGAACTCGGTGCGCGAGTGCTGTCTCCTCGCCTTCGACGAGGCGGGCCTGGGCGACTTCGAGAGCTACGTGACGATCGATCCAGCATTCGTGCGCCCGGCCGAGGTGGACCACCTGATCGGCAGCCCGGCAAAGGCCGAACGCGACCTCGGCTGGAAGCCGCAGACCTCTTTCGAGGAGCTGATCCGGCTGATGACGCGCGCGGATCTGGCGCTGCTGGCGCCGGGCTGAGCGCGGTGGGAGTTCCCCTGTTCGACACCTCCACGCCGCTGATCTCGCTGCGGGAGGAGCTGCGCAGGGCGATCGACGGCGTGCTCGAGTCCGAGCGCTACATCCTCGGCCCCGAGGTCAGCGCCTTCGAGCGGGAGTTCGCCGAGTACTGCGGGGCCACGCACGCGGTCGGGGTGGCCAACGGCACCGACGCGATCACGATCGCGCTACGCGCAATGGGCGTTGGAGCCGGCGACGAGGTGGTGGTGCCGTCCTTCACCTTCTACGCCTCCGCCGAGGCGATCCCGCCGACGGGCGCGACGCCCGTGTTCTGCGACATCGACCCCGAGACCTACTGCGTCACCGCCGAGACCGTCCGCGCCGCGCTCACGCCGCGCACCAAGGCGGTCATCGCCGTGCACCTGTTCGGCAACGTGGCGCCGATCGCCGAGATCGAGGCGCTGGGGGTTCCCGTGCTCGAGGATGCCGCCCAGGCCGCCGGCTCGACGGCTCGGGATGGGCGCCCGGGCGCGCTTGGCACGGTCGCCACGTTCTCGTTCTTTCCCTCCAAGAACCTCGGCTGCTTCGGCGACGGCGGCGCGATCACGACCAGTGATGCGGAGATCGCCGAGAGGGCTCGCACGCTTCGCTTCCACGGCTCGCGCGACAAGGTCACCTACGAGCAGGTCGGCTACAACTCCCGCCTCGACGAGCTCCAGGCGGCGATCCTGCGCGTCCAGCTCCCGCACCTCGAGAGCATGGCCGATGGCCGCCGTCGCGCGGGACTCCACTACGAGCATGCGGGCCTGGGGGAGCTGGTCGGGCTGCCCCGTGCCGTCGAGGGCTCCTCGCCCGCCTGGCACCTGTATGTGGTCAGCCACCCCGCCGTCGAGCGCCTGGAAGCGGCGCTGGCCGCGGCGGGCATCGGCCACAAGCCCTACTACCGGATCCCGGTCCATCGCCAGGCGGCGATGCGCGAGTGGGGCAACGTGGAGCTTGCGGGCACCGAGCAGGCGGCGCGCACGCATCTGGCGATCCCGATGAGCCCAGTGCTCACCAGCGAGCAGGCCGCCGAGGTCGTCGCGGCCGCCCGACAGGCCGTCTAGCGCTCAGCGCCAACGCTCGAGCAGATCGCGCTCGGGAACCTCGCGCACCACACGGGCGGGCACGCCCATGACCACCGCGCGAGCGGGGACGTCGCGCGTCACCACGGCGCCCGCGGCCACGAACGCCTCCTCCCCGATCTCGACGCCCGGGGTGAGCACTGCGCCACCCCCGATGCGACAGGCGCGCCGGAGGATGGCTCCGCGGATCGGCGCCTCGGCGTCGTGGCGGGCCATCGTGTCGTCGTTGGTCGTGAGCGCGCCGGGCCCCACGAAGACGTCGTCCTCGACCACCGTGAAGGCGGTCAGATACACGTTGGTCTGTACCCTCACGCGCGCGCCCACCTGGACATCGTTGTCGACCACGCTCCCCCGGCCGATCACCGTTCGCTCCCCGATCGAGCTGCGCTCGCGAACGAAGCACTGGTCGCCGAGGATGACCTCCGCGCCGATCCGCGCGCCGGCGAAGACGATCGCCCCGGCGCCCACGCTGACCCTCGCGCCGAGCTCGAGTGGAGCCACCTCGCCGCGCGCGCTCGAGTGGCGCGCCAGGCGCGGACGCTTGCCGAGCACCGCGTGATCCTCGATCGCGCAGCCATCGCCGATGACAGTCCCCTCCTGCACCACCACGTAGGCGCCGAACGAGACGCCCTCGCCCACGCGCGCGCCTGACCCCACGAGCGGTGCGCCGGCCGCCGGGGCGGGGCTCACAACCGCACTACGTTGGCCGCGTTGCTCGCGTGCGTCACCCCGCGCAGATCGACCACCAGGCGGGCGCGGCGCGCGATCAGATCGTGGTCCACGCCGGGATGGGCGGTGACGATCAACGCCAGGTCGGCGTCGATCAACGCCTGCTCGAACGGAGTGCTCGTCAGGCCGAACTCGGCCAGGCTCGGCACGTGGGGATCGTGGTAGAGAACCTCCGCTCCCAGGTCGCGCAGCAGCGTGATGATCTTCAACGCCGGCGACTCGCGGATATCTCCGACGCCCGGCTTGTAGCTGACGCCGATCACCGCGATCCGGGCGCCTTTGACCGACAGCCCCCGGTCGTTGAGCGCCCGCTGGGCCTTGGCCACGCAGTGATAGGGCATCTGCTGGTTGACCTTGCCCGCCAGCTCGATGAACTCCGTGGCCATGTCGAACTCCCGCGCACGCCAACTCAAGTAGAACGGGTCCACCGGCAGGCAATGACCGCCCATCCCCGGCCCCGGCTCGAAGCGCATGAACCCATACGGCTTCGTCGCCGCCGCATCCACGACCTCCCAGATATCGATGCCCATACGGTCCGTGAGCATCGCGAGCTCGTTCACCAGCGCGATGTTCACCGACCGGAAGATGTTCTCCAAGAGCTTCGTCAGCTCGGCCGCCTCCGGGCTGGACACGAGCAGCACGCGGTCGCACACGAGCGCGTACAGCGCCTGCGCCCGCTCGGCGCAGGTCTCGGTAAGGCCGCCGACGACCTTCGGCGTGTTGCGAAGCGTGTAGTCCGTTCTCCCGGGGTCGACGCGCTCCGGAGAGAACGCCAGGTGGAAATCCCGGCCAGCCGCGAGCCCCGACTCCTCCAGCAGCGGCGCCACCCGCTCGCGGGTCGTACCCGGATAGGTGGTGGACTCGAGCACCACCAGCTGCTCGGCCTGCAGCACCTCCGCCAGCGCACGCGTCGCGTCGATCAAGGGCCCCAGGTCGGGCTCACGGTTGCGCGTGAGCGGCGTCGGCACGCAGATCAGCACAGCGTCCGCCTTCGCCAGATCCGCGTAGCGCGTGGTCGCGTGGATGCGCTCCCCGAGAACGCTCAGGGAATCGCTCGGAACGTCCTCGATGTAGGACCGCCCCGCGGACACCGCCTCGACCTTGCGCGAGTCCACGTCCACCGCGACCACCTCGCAACCCTCCTGCGCAAAGGCCACGGCCAGCGGCAAGCCCACATAGCCCAGCCCGATGACACCGACGGTGGTCATTCAGGGCGCCAGTGTAAGGGCTCTGAGGGACGGGCCTCGCTCGGCTCTCACGTGCAGGCCGCGGCGGCCTGAAGCGATTGGATGTCGGCGCGCACCATGCGCTGCACCAGCTCCTCGAAGCCCACCCGCGGCCGCCAGCCCAGCTCCTCGCGAGCCCGCGAGGGGTCGCCGACGTTCGGGGTGCTCTCCTTCTCGCGTACGAGCGAGTCGTCCACACGGATGTAGCGCTCGGCCTCCAGCCCCACGCATGCGAACGCGGCGCTCGCAAGCTCGGACACGGTGTGCGGGACGCCGCTGGCCAGCACGAAGTCGCCGGGGCGCTCCTGCTGCAGCATCAGCCAGGCGCCCTCCACGACGTCGCCGGCGAAGGACCAGTCGCGGATCGCCTCCAGCGACCCGAGCGTCAGCTCCTCCTGCATGCCCAGCGAGATGGCGGCGACGGCGCGGCTGATCCTGCGCGTGACGAATCGCTCTGGCCGGCGCTCGGACTCGTGGTTGAAGGCGATGCCCGAGCAGGCGAACAGCCCGCCGCGATCGCGCAGCAGCCCCACCAGCTGGTGGGCGGCGAGCTTGGCGACCGCATACGGCGTGGTGGGCCGGCACGGTGTGTCCTCGCGCTGGGGGCTCTCACCGGCCTCGCCGAAGATCGAACCCGACGCCGCCACGAACACGCGAGCCGAGGGCTCGAGCTCCCGCACGCCTTCGAGGATCGCCGTGCACGAGCCCACGATCGCCCGCAGCGTCTCGCTCGGCCGCTCCCACGAGGCGGGCACGAACGAGGGGGCGGCGAAATGGTAGATCTCAGCCGGCCGCGTCTGCTCGATGGCGCCGCGCAGCGTGCCCGGCTCGAGCAGATCGGCCTGCACCAGATCGATCTGTCCGCGCAGATGCTCGGAGCACCCAAGCGAAGCCTCGGGCGCGGTCCTGCTCACCCCGGTCACGCGGTAGCCCTTGCCGAGCAGCAGCTCCGCCAGGAACGAGCCGTCCTGACCGGTGATGCCGGTGATCAGCGCGGTGGGCGAGGAAGGCATAGCGAGAGCTTACGTCCTCCCCGCGAGAGCGACGGTGGGATCGTAGATGCCCGCCAGGGTGGCTGCAAGCGCCTCTGGCGCGCACGCCTTTTCGATGCGCAGCCGGTTGGCCCGAGCGGCCGAACGGTCGCCGGCGAGCCGCCCGATCGCCTCGGCCAGGGCGCCCGGATCGTCCGGGCGCACGAGGGCCTCTGCCGGCAGGAGCTCCCTCAGCGCACCGACGTCGCTGGCGGCCACGGGCAGCCCGGCGGCCATCGCCTCGGCAACCGCGGCGCCGAACGTCTCGGCCGAGCGCGACGGAGCGAGCGCGATCGAGGCGCCGCGGCGCAGACGCTTGAGCTCCTCGTCGTCCACGCGTCCCACGAATCGAACATCAGCGCCGCGCGCGCGCGCTCGCAGCTCGGCCCGCTCCGGTCCCTCGCCGGCGACCACCAGCGGGATCCCGATCCTGGCGCAGGCCTCGAGCGCCACGTCGACGCCCTTCTCGGGCGAGAGCCGGGAGACGACCAGCGCGTATGACCCGGCGAGGGGCTCCGCCTGTGAGTCGAGCGCGCGCACGGGCGGCGCGAGCACATGCGTGCGCTCCCAGGGCAGGGGCGCGCCGAGCTCCCGCAGCCGCTGCAGGGCGAACCGGCTGGGGACCACGACGGCATCGGCCTGCTCGACCATCCGCCGCTGCCACAGCGCCAGCGAGGTGCCGTAGGCCAGCGCCTCGGGAAGGCTGCCCCGGCAGTTGAGCCGCACTCCCGGGAGGGTGTCGCGCCCGTGGCAGCGCGTGCACTCGGCGCCGCGGGTGAAGCAGACGCCGACCGCGCACACGAGGCGATACTGGTGCAGGTGCAGCACGACGCGCGCCCCGGCGCCGCGGGCGGCGGCCAGCGCGCGCCAGCCGAGAGCGGGCTGCAGGTTGTGCGCGTGCACGACGCGCGCCCCGCTCAGGCGCACCGCGCGCGCCACCTCGTCGGGATCGAGCCCTCCGCGCAGCAGCCCGACGGCGGCACGCCCGCGGCGGAGCTCGCCCGAGTCGCGCATCAAGAGCTCGGCGTCCTCGCCGAGATGCTCGCGCACGAGCCAGATCAGATCCGCGACCACGCGCTCCTCGCCACCGGTGGTGCGATAGCGGTTGTGCAAGAACAGGACCATCCGCGCAAACCTAGACTGTCTGCGAGATGCGGCCGGCCTCGATCATCGTTCCCACGCGGGAGCGCCTCCCCTACCTCGAGGTGGCGCTCGAGTCGCTCGCACCCGACGCCGCGCGCCTCGGCGCCGAGATCGTGGTGGTCGACGACGCAGGGCCCTCGCCGGCGGCGCGCGCGCTGGCCGCCCGCTTCGGGGCGCGCTACGAGGCCCACCCGCGCCCGCTCGGGCTGAACGTGGCACGCAACACGGGGGTGGCACGCTCAGATGGAGAGCTGGTGGTGTTCGTCGACGACGACATCCGCGCCGCTCCCGGATGGCTGCAGGCGCTACTCGACGCAGCTGGCCGGCATCCCGACGTGGACGTGTTCACGGGGCCGATCAGGGCCCGCCTGGAGGGAGACGCGCCGCGCTCGTGCGGCCGCGAGGCCCCGCCGATCACGACGCTCGAGCTCGGCCCCGCAGACACAGAGGCCCGCTTCGCATGGGGCGCCAACATGGCGATCCGTCGCAGCGCGCTGGAGCGGGTGGGTCCCTTCGACGTCTCACTCGAGCACGGCGGCGACGAGCAGGAGTGGCAGGAACGGATGCGTGCACAGACGCCTGGCGCGCGGGTCCTCTACGTGGCGGGTGCGGCCGTGGAGCATCGTCGCGCCGGGGCCGACGCGCGCCTGCGCGCGCTGGCGCGCGGAGCCCACGCTCGCGGTCGCGCCGCGCGCCGCTTCGACGCCAGGCGCGGGCAGGCACCCTCGCTCGCACGTGAGCTGCGCACGCTCTGCGGCTCCCTCGCCCACGTGGCTCGCCGCCGCTGTCCGGCCGGGCTCACGATGGCGGCGCACAGCGCCGGGCGCGTACGCGAAGCGCTGCGCGAACGCAGGGGGCCAGCGGCGCCGGGGCCGGCCACAGCGGACGACTTCCTGTCGGGCACCAGCGGGACCGTCGGCGGCCTCGACGCGCTCGGCCGCGCCGGGGCCGACGAGGCGGTCAACGCCTGGGAGCTCCTGAGCGGGCGGCGCCTGCGGCTCGCGCGCGCCGCCGGCCACGCACCCGCCACACGCCGGGTCCTCGCGCTCGGCGTGGAGCGCCCCGAGCGGCGCGATCTGGCACAGGCCATCGGCGCCGAGCTCGCGCGCTCGCGCCATCGGGTCGACCTCCACACCCGCCCCCCGGGAGATCGCGGCAAGTTCGAGAACCTCAACCTCCTGCTCGACGAGCATCCGCCCGAGAGCTATGACTGGCTGCTGGTCGTCGACGACGACGTGCGGCTCCCGCACGGCTTCCTCGACCGCTTCGTGTTCCTATGCGAGTCCTTCTCGCTCGCGCTGGCCCAGCCGGCCCATCGCCTGCACTCACACGCGGCCTGGCCGGTGACACGCCGGCGGCCCGGCAGCGTGGTGCGCGAGACGGCATTCGTCGAGATCGGCCCGGTCACGGCCTTCGCCCGCGTCACCTTCCCGGTCCTGCTTCCCTTTCCAGCGCTGCGCATGGGCTGGGGCCTGGACGTGCACTGGGCGGCGCTCGCGCGTGAGCACGGCTGGCGCTGCGGCGTGGTGGACGCCGTCTCGATCCGGCATCTGGCGGCACCCGCCGCCGCCGCATACCCGCGCGAGGCGGCCGTGGCCGAGGCTCGCTCCTTTCTCGCGGCTCGGCCCTATCTAAGCGCCCGCGAGGCCGGGCGCACCCTCGCGACCCACCGCCACTGGTGAGCCGCGCGAGCCGCGAGCGCCCGCGGGTCGCGGTCGTGGCCGAGTTCTATCCGAGCCGCCGCGATCCCGTGCTGGGCGTGTGGGCGCACCGCCAGGCCGTGGCCGCTCGCGACGCCGGCGCGGACGTGCGGGTCCTGGTACTGCACCGCCTCGTCCCGCCGCGCTCCGCCGTGGCCGCGGGCGCCGCCGGCGCGATGGGCGCGCTGGCCGAGCGCCTCGGCGAGCCCCGCAGGCAGACCCGCGACGGACTGGAGGTCTCCTACGTCTCCTACCTCTCTCCGCCGCGAGAGCGCTCCTACCCGACCTGGGGCGCCTGGGCGGCGCCACCGCTCGCGCTGGCGCTGCGCCGTCTGGCGCGCTCGTTCCCCTTCGAGATCGTCCACGCCCACAACGCGGTGCCCGCCGGAGAGGCGGTGCGGCGCGCGCGCACCCGCACGCCTGTGATCGTGTCGGTGCACGGTGGCGATGTGCTCTACACGGCGGGACGCGGGCAGGCCGGCGCACAGGCGGTCAGGCGCGGGCTCTCAGCCGCGCAGCTGGTGCTCGCAAACAGCGAGGGCATCGCCGAGATGGCACGACAGCACGGGGCACGCAGAACGCGCGTGGTGCATCTCGGGGCCGACCTGCCGGCCGCCGCCGCCACCACGAGGCGCACCGGCCCGCCCTCGCTGGTGACCGTGGCGCACCTCGTTGCCCGCAAGCGCCACGCCGATGTGCTGCGCGCGCTGGCCGTACTGCGACCGCGACATCCCACGTTGCGTTACTCGATCGTCGGCGAGGGCCCTGAGCGCACGGCCCTGGAAGGGCTGGCGGCTCGCCTGGGGGTCGCCGATCGCGTCGACTTCCACGGGCAGCTGGATCCCGAGGCGGCCGTCGAGCAGGCTCGTCGCTGCACGTTGTTCGTGATGCCCTCGACCGATGAGGCGTTCGGCGTGGCCTATATCGAGGCGATGGCCGCCGGTGTGCCCGCGATCGGATGTCGCGGCGAGCCCGGGCCGGAGGAGATCGCGGCGGCTGGCGACGGCTTCCTGCTGGTGCCGCCGGGCGACATCGAGCGCCTCACCCAGCGCATCGACGAGCTCCTCTCCGATCCGCGCCGCCTGCGCGAGGCCGGACAGCGCGCCCGCGCGACGGTGGCGATCAACTTCACGTGGGAGCGCTGTGGCGAGGAAACGCTCGATGCGTATCGGCAGGTGCTGGGGTGAAGCCGGTCCTGTTCGTAACCGGGCACGCACCCGCCTACCGTGTGGGGGCGTTCGCACGCCTGCACGAGCTCGAGGGCATCGAGCTCGCCCTGTTTGGTGGACCCTCCAAGCATGGCGGCGCCGCCTTTGCGGGCGAGCTGCCGTTTCCCCATCGGCGAGTGCGCCCGATCGAGCTGGGGGCGCTCGCGCGGGGGTCGCGCTATCGCGCCGTGATCTGTTCCACAGGTGGTCGCCTGGCGCCGCTTTCGACCTGGGCCGGTGCCCGCCGCGGACACGCCCCGCTGATCCTGTGGGCTTCGCTGTGGGCGCATCCGCGCAGCGGCGCCCACGCCCTCAGCTACCTGCCGCTGCGCCGTCTGTATCGCTCGGCCGATGCCGTGGTCACCTACGGCCCGCACGTCAGCGCCTACGTGAGCGCACGCGGCGCGCGCAACGTGCACATCGCCCCGCAATCGGTCGACAACGACTTCTGGAGCGCGCCCGAGGTGGCTCCGCCGAGGATGAGCTCATGGCCCATCGAGCCCGAGGCCGAGGTCAGGTTCCTGTTCGTGGGACGCCCCGCTCCCGAGAAGGGGCTGGCGGTGCTGACGGCGGCCTGGCGGGGCGCGGCTCTGGCGCCGCAGAAGGCCGCGCTCGTGCTCGCAGGCGTAGACACGCGGTCGGTCCCTCTCGACGGAGGCGGAGCGAGCGCCTCGACGATCGTCTGCCTCGGCGCTATCGGCCGGGAGGAGCTGCGCGAGGTGTATGCGGCCAGCGATGTGCTCGTGGTGCCCTCGATCGCGACCCGCACCTTTCGCGAGCCGTGGGGGTTGGTTGTGAACGAGGCGATGAACAGGGGGCTTGCGGTGATCGCGACAGATGCAGTGGGAGCCGCCGCCGGGGGCCTGGTGCGCGACGGGCAGAGCGGGCTGATCGTGCCCGCGGGGGATCCCCTGGCGCTCGCAGAGGCCATCACGCGCTTGGCGCAGGACGCCTCGCTGCGCACGCGGCTGGGCGCAGCGGGGGCGAATGACGTGCGGGCGTACAGCCACGATGCGTGGGCTGAGGGCTTCTCGCGGGCGCTGTCCTCGCTGGGCCTCTCCCGGAGGCGTTGGTAGCGTTGGTTGGTCAGCCTATGAGAATTGCCCGCCTCGAGAGCCGAATAGCCCTTCTGGCCGCGCTGCTGACAGCGACGGCGCTCGCGAGCGCACCGATCGCACGCGCGGATGTGGGCGAAAAGATCATCCAGCGCTGCACCCACGGGGAATCGTTGGGCGGATTCAGCCAGAGCGCCTACAGCAGGGCGCTCAAGGAGCTGAGCGCGGACGCGGAAGAGTACACGGACTGCTCCTCGCTGATCCGCCAGGCCCAGCAGGCGGCGGCCGCCGGGAGGCAGAGCGGAGGAGGCGGCGGAGCGGCGACGCGGGCTGGCTCCATCGCTCCGACGGCGGCCTCGCCGGCCGAGCGGAAGGCGGTCGCCCGAGCGGCCGGCTCCGGGGCAGGACCGGTGAGCCTGGATGGCCAGATCATCCATCCGGGCGTCGTGCACGCCAGCATCGCGAGCGCGCTCAGCTCCCTGCCCACCCCGCTGCTCGCCACGCTCGCGTTCCTGCTTGCCTGCCTGGCGCTGGTCGTGGGCGGCGCCGTGCGCAACCGTGTCCGTGGCGGGCGCTCCGACTGAGCCTGTGTCGAGGATCGACGTGCCAGAGGCAGAGGCAGAGGCGCCGGCGCCGACGCCGGCCAGGTGGGGGGAGCGGCTGCGGCCCGTAGACGGCGGCTCGGTGGCGAGACGAGGACTGTGGTGGCCCACGCTGCTCGTCGCCGGGCTGGCCTGCTTCATCACCTTCTACGCGAAGGGCGGTGGCATCAACCTCGAATCGACGGCCACGACGGAGATCGCGCTGACGCTCCTATCCGGGGCACTGGCGGCGCTGGCGGTGGCATTCGCCCCGCGAGGGGCGCGCGTCTGGGGAGCGTGGTCGCTCGCGCTGCTGCTCGCGTTCACGTTCCTGACGGCGCTCTCGGTGGTCTGGTCGGTGCAACCGGATGACAGCTGGCGCGATGCGGGGCGGATGCTCGCCTACAGCGGCGTCTTCGGCGCAGCCCTCGCGCTCGCGCGCCTCGCGCCCGAGCGCTGGCCGGCTCTGCTCGGCGGACTCGCGCTTGCGGCGGTGGTGATATGCGGCTATGCGCTGCTGACGAAGGTCTTCCCCGGGGATCTGGCCCCCACGAATGAATTCGCGCGCCTGGAGGAACCGATCGGATACTGGAACGCGATCGGGCTGACGGCGGCGATGGGGGCGATCTGCTGCATCTGGCTTGGCTCGCGCAGGGCCGGCCATGCGCTGCTGAGCGCCCTGGCCTACCCGGCGATGGGACTGCTGCTGCTCACGCTCGTGCTGGCCTACTCGCGTGGGGCGCTTGCCGCCTTCGCGGTCGGCCTCGCGCTGTGGTTCTGCGTCGTGCCGCTGCGGCTGCGCGGCGCGGCGGTCCTGATCGTCGGCGGCCTCGGCGCGGGCGGCGTGGCCGCGTGGGATTTCTCCAATCACGCGCTGAGCGCCGAAAAGGTGCCTCTGGCAGAACGCATCGTCGCGGGACACCAGCTCGGCGCGCTCGTGCTCGCGATGCTCGTAGCGCTCGCGCTGGTCGGAGTGGGGATCGGGTTCGTGACGGCCAGACACGCGCCGGCGCTCGTGCTGCGCCGCCGCGCCGGAGCGACCCTGCTCGCCCTGATCCTGCTGGCCGTGCTCGCGTTTGCTGGCGCGCTCGCGCACAGTCATCGTGGTTTCACGGGGAGCATCTCCCACGCCGTCGACGCACTCACCAACCCCAATGCCAAACCGCCCCCCAATACTCCCGACCGCCTCACGGCCGTGGCCAGCGTGCGCGCGCGCTACTGGAAGGAGGCGCTCGAGGTCTTCGAATCCAACCCGGCGCTCGGAGTGGGCGCCGAAGGGTATGCGACGGCACACTTGCGCTACCGCCACGAGACGCTCAACGTCAGACACGCCCACGGCTTCATCGTGCAGACGCTCGCCGATCTCGGCCTCGTCGGCCTGGCGATCTCGCTCGCCCTGCTGCTCGCCTGGATGGCGGCCGCCGGGCGCGCCACGCATCCGTTCAATCGGCGCTGGCCGAGCTGGAAGGCCTGGCTGAGCCTGCGCGGCGGGGGAGCGCTCCCCGGCTGGCGCCGCGTGGGCGAGGGCGATCTCGCGCTGTACACCCCCGAGCGCATCGGGGGGCTCAGCATGCTTTGCCTCGTGGTGGTCTTCGGCGCACACTCGCTGGTGGACTGGACCTGGTACGTGCCCGGCGATGCCTGCGTGGCCCTGATGTGCGCGGGCTGGCTCGCCGGCCGCGGACCGCTGGCCGCGGTACCGGGCGCAGCCAGGATCGAGTCACCCTCCGATGGCGATGCTGAACACGCAGAGCCCCTCGCCGCCCGCACTCCATTCTTGACGTGGAAGCCCGGCGAACCCGGGTTCGTGCGCACGGCGGTCCTCGCCACGGTGATCGTGGCCGCGCTTCTGGGCGCCTGGTCGCAGTGGCAGCCCCTGCGCGCCGAAGACGCCCGCGAAGAAGCGCTCGGACTGCTCGCGACCAACCGTCCCGCGGCCAACGCGGCCGCCGAGGAGGCGGTCGCGCGCGATCCGCTCTCGGTCGAAGCCCTGTTCACCCTCGCGGACGTGCAGAAGGTCGCCGGACAGCGCAGCCTTGCGCGTGCGACGCTCCAGCGAGCGGTGCGCCTGCAGCCCTCCAACCCCCAGACGTGGCTGGAGCTCGCGCGCTTCGATCTGAGCAGCGATCCGAAGTCGGCTTTGGCGGAGCTGCAGGCGAGCATCTACCTGAACCCGGAGTCGATCGCCGCGGAAGCGATCACGCCTCCGGGCGGCCAGCCCGAAGCGATCGAAATCTACAACGACTACATACAGGCGCTGCGTGCCAGCGCCAGGGCCGCGGCGCTCAAAAACGCGATCGGATCGCGCTCGCCAGGAGCAGGCGCCGTGCACCCGGGCGCCCGCCGTGGCGGGCGATCTGGACTTCCTCAAAGCCAAGATCCTCGATCAGCCGGCTGAGCGTCGCGCGGTTGTAGAAGCGCAGATGCTCGCTTCGCGGGTCGAAGCGAGCGGCGAAGGCGCTGCTCGAGAGCGCGGTCGCCAGCAGGGTGAGCGGACCGTGGTCGGGAGTGCTCGCCAGCAGCTTTCCGCCCGAGCGCAGGACCCGCCGCACCTCCGACATCCAGGCACTCGTGTCGGCGACGTGCTCGATGGCCTCGCCCGCCCACACGACATCGAAGCGCGCGTCCGCCAGCGGCCAGGGACCGTGCACGTCCACGAGGCGCAGGTCGAGCTCGGGGTGGCGAGCGCGTGCTCGGCGCAGGGGCTCCTCGGCCACGTCGATGCCGACCACCTCCGCTCCGGCTGCAGCCAGCTCCGCCGCGAAGCGCCCCTCCCCACATCCCACGTCGAGGACGCGGTCACCTGCGCCCACGTGCTCGAGCAGGAATCGACTGCGTACAGAGAAGTCGGCAGGCTCGAGATCCTCTAGCAGCGACCGCCACGCCTCTTCGTAGTAGTCGCGCGAGGACATGGCAGCCCAGGCTAGAGCCCGGCGTGCAGCGAAGCTGTCATCCCTACCCAGCTCTGCGCAAAGCGACTATGTTGGCGTGGTGTGCGCTATGGGGATGATGTGAGACCGGGAAACATGCTGTGAGGGTCGCCTTCGACAGCCGAGCGGTCTCCGATCCCGACGGCGTGGGACGCTACTCCCGCTGCCTGTTGAAGGCTCTGATCGAGACGAGGGGCGCCGGGGAGGAGCTGCTCGAGACCCCACGCCCGTCGGCGACGCTGCGGGCGCACAGCCCGGATGTCCTGCACGCACCGTGGATGGACGGGGCGATGCTCCATGCCCCCTGCCCGATGGTGGTCACGATCCACGACCTGGCGGCGCTCAAGCGCCGCAGCGAGTACCTGCGCACGGGCATGCGCATGCGCCTGCGCCAGCTCGCGGTGCAGCGCGCCGCCGCCGTGATCGTGCCGAGCGAGACAGTGGCGGCCGACGCCATGAGCCACCTGCGGATCGAGCGCGACCGCGTGAGCGTGATCCCGGAGGCGGCGGACGCGTCCATGTACGCACGTACCTCCTCGGAGATCGCCGCGGTCAGGGCACGCTACTCGCTGCCCGGGCGCTATCTGGTGTGGGTCGGCGGCCTGCAGCACCCCAACCCCGGCAAGCCGATCACCCGCCTGGCGGCAACGCCGCGCGAGATGCCGCTCGTGCTGGTCGGGCCCACGCGGCCATGGGCGCACGAGCTGCCGGACGTGATCCTCACGGGGCAGGTCCCGGACGAGGATCTCGCCGCCATCTACTCCGGCGCGCACGCGCTCGTGCTGCCCTCGGAGCACGCCGGCTTCGGGCTGAGCGCGGTCGAGGCGCTCGCCTGCGGCACGCCGGTGGTCGCATGCGAGGTGCCCGCGCTGCGCGAGGTCCTCGACCAGCGGGCCGAGTTCGTGGCGCCGGGGGAGCTGGGCGCGCTGATCGCCGCCGCCCAGCGGGCCAGGCGTCCCGCCCCGCCGCCGCCTCCATGGACCTGGCAGGACGCCGCCCGCGCGACCTGGGGCGTGTACGCGCGGGCGATCGCCGCCGTGGCGGCACAGCGCACCGCTCCTCGCGGGCCACGCAGGCGTCCGGCCGCGGGCATCGACGGGCTGGAGGCTCAGTAGGCGCCGCGCCGCGAGACGACGGCGGGGATGGTCTTCAGGAGGATCGTCAGATCGAGCGCCAGCGACCAGCGCTCGAGGTAGATGAAGTCCAGGTGCACGAGATCGTCGAAGTCGAGCTCCGAGCGGCCTGAGACCTGCCACAGCCCGGTGATCCCGGGAAGCACCAGGTAGCGCTTGCGGTGCCACTCCTCGAGCATCTCGTAGTCGCGCTCGGGCAGCGGGCGCGGCCCCACGAGTGACATCTCGCCACGGAGCACGTTGACCAGCTGCGGCAGCTCGTCGAGAGAGAAGCGCCTGAGCACTTGCCCGATCGGCGTGAGGCGGGGATCGTCGCGGATCTTGAAGAGCGCGCCTGAGGCCTCGTTGAGCTCTTCCAGGTCGGCCTGCTGCTCTTCGGCGTTTGTGTGCATCGTGCGGAACTTGAGGCAGTCGAACGGGCGCTGGCCAATCCCCCGGCGTTCTGAGCGAAACAGGACAGGACCCCGCGAGCTCACCCACACGGCGAGCGCGATCGCCAGCAGCAGCGGACTGAGGAGCAGCAGCATGAGCGTGGAGCCGACGATGTCGAAGGTGCGCTTGAGGGCGAAGTCCACGCCCTCGAAGACCGGCGGTCCGAGTTCGAACAGCGGCACGGACTGCCCGGGGACGAACTCGGCCCTGTGAATCAGGATCTCCATCGTGGAGGGCGCCAGGCGCACCCTGATCCCGCGCCGGTGGCACTGATCGACCATCTCCACCGCGTCGTCCTTGGGGAAGTCGGGGTCGGCGATGATGACCTCGTCGATCCGCTGCGAGCCGAGCACCCGCTCGAGGTCCGCCAGCGAGCCGAGCGGCGTCACGCCGTTCTCCGGCAGTGGCTGCGGTGAGAGGAAGCCGACGACCTCGATCGGCGAGTGCGGCGCGTCGCTGAGCGCGTGGGCCACGTCGCCGATGTGCTTGCCGCGCCCGACGAGCACCGCGCGGCGACGGTATCCTGCGGCCCGCAGCAGGACGGCGGTGAGCTTCTCATAGACGCCGCGGGTGGCGGCGATGTAGAAGATCGAGAAGGCGAGCGAGCTCCAGAAGAGGTAGTAGCTGGAGAAGTGTTCGCCGCTGACGACCGCGAAGATGATCGCCACGAAGGCCACCTGGAAGAGCGAGCCCACGATCCGCGAGAGCCCCGGGCGCAGCGCCCGCTCGGCATAGAGGCCCGAGCGCGCGAACAGCAGGGCCGTGAGCAGGTAGGCGAAGGGCAGGAAGTGTTCGGTCGTTTCGCGGGAGTGCACCGCCTGCACCCGACCGTGCACCACTTCCTTGAGCACCAGCGCCGTGAAGATCGCGAGCGCCACACCGCCGAAGTCGAGCGCCAGCAACGAGACCACGCGGCTGACGCGCCGCACGGTGGAGCGCCGCAGCAGGAAGGACAGCACCGGCGGGCGGCGACTGCGGATGTCGCGGTCGGGCAGCTCGAGCGGCGCGGTCGTGGCCGACCGGCGTGATCCCATCTCGCTACTCACAACACCTCGGGCTCTCGTACGGAGCGGTTGCGCGGCCCTTGGCGGAGCCGCTGAGCAGTGTCGAGCTCAGCGCGCGCCGCCTCCAATCAGAAGGTCGACCCCCGAGTCTTCGATCGTCCGCTGCAGCCCTTCGCGAAGCGAGACCTCCGGCGCCCATCCGAGCAGCTCGCCCGCGAGCGTGATGTCGGGCTTGCGCTGCTTGGGATCGTCCTCGGGCAGCGCCTCGAAGATGACCTCGGAGGTGGAGCCCGTCAGCTCTTTGACCGTCTCGGCCAGTTCGAGCAGCGTGAACTCGTCGGGGTTGCCCACGTTCACGGGGTTGTGGTACCCGGACTCGGCGAGCGCGATCAGCCCGCGAATGAGATCGCTCACGTAGCAGAAGGAGCGCGTCTGGCTGCCGTCGCCGAAGACCGTGATCGGGCGGTTCGCGAGCGCCTGGCGCAGGAAGGTCGGGATCGCGCGCCCATCGTGGGGGCGCATCCGCGAGCCGTAGGTGTTGAAGATCCGCACGATCGCCGTGTCAACGCCCTGCTGGCGGTGGTAGGCCATGGTCAGGGCCTCGGCGTAGCGCTTGGCCTCGTCGTAGACGCCGCGGGGCCCGATCGGGTTGACGTGACCCCAATAGGTCTCGGCCTGTGGGTGTTCCAGCGGGTCGCCGTACACCTCACTGGTCGAGGCGATCAGGAAGCGTGCGCGCTTGGCCTTGGCCAGGCCGAGCGTGTGGTGGGTGCCGTAGGAGCCGACCTTGAGCGTGTGCAGGGGCAGCCGCAGGTAGTCGATCGGCGAGGCCGGCGAGGCGAGGTGATAGACGAAGTCGACCGGCTCGTCCACGAAGTAGGGCTCGATGATGTCGACCCCGACGTGCCGGAAGCGGTCGGGGTCGCGCAGGTGCTCGATGTTGGCGAGCGAGCCCGTCTCGAGGTTGTCCACGCAGATGACGCGGTTTCCGCGCGCCAGCAGCTCGTCGCACAGGTGCGAGCCGAGGAACCCTGCGCCTCCTGTGACCAGGCAGGTTGCCACCCTGCGCAGGATACCCGAGCCCCCCGCCCCGGGGCAGTCCTGCAAGCGCACGCCCCGGCGGGCCGGAGGGTCCATATCATCCGGTACATGGCAATCGTCGGCGCATCGGACAACGACCAGGAGGAGGAGACGGTCGCCCCAATCGTGGGCCCGGACGACCCCCGCCGCTTCACCGACTCTGGCATCGAGATCGCGGAGCTCTACTCCGAGGCAGATCTCCCCGAGGACCTCGACCTGGGCGAGCCGGGGGAGTTCCCCTACACCCGCGGCGTGCACCGCGAGATGTATCGCAAGCAGACGTGGACGATGCGCCAGTACGCCGGCTACGCCTCGGCCAAGGAGTCGAACGAGCGCTACAAATATCTGCTTTCCAAGGGCTCCACCGGCCTGTCGATGGCCTTCGACCTACCGACCCAGCTCGGCCTGGACTCCGACAACCCCCGCTGCCTCGGCGAGGTGGGGCGCACGGGCGTGGCGATCGACACGATCGACGACATGCGCACGGCCTTCGAGGGCATCCCCCTGGACCAGGTGTCGACCTCGATGACGATCAACGCACCCGCCGCCTGCCTGCTGCTCCTGTACGAGCTTGTGGGCGAGGAGCAGGGCGTGGGAAGCGAGAAGCTGCGCGGGACCACCCAGAACGACGTGCTCAAGGAGTACATCGCCCGCGGCAACTACATCTACCCGCCGGAGCCCACGATGCGGCTCACGACCGACCTGTTCGAGTACTGCCACGAGCACGTCCCGCGCTGGAACACGATCTCGATCTCCGGCTACCACTTCCGCGAGAAGGGCTGCTCGGCGGTCCAGGAGGTCGCCTTCACGCTCTCCTCCGGCATCGCCTACGTGCAGGCGGCGATCGAGAAGGGGCTGTCGGTGGACGACTTCGCTCCGCGTCTGGCCTTCTTCTTCAACGGCCACAACAACGTCTTCCAGGAGGTGGCCAAGTTCCGCGCAGCACGGCGGATGTGGGCGCACATCATGCGCGAGCGCTTCGGCGCCACGAGCGAGAAGGCCACGATGCTGCGCTTCCACACCCAGACGGGCGGCGTGACGCTGACGGCCCAGCAGCCGGAGAACAACATCGTGCGGGTCGCCCTGCAGGGCTTCGCGGCGGTCTGCGGGGGCACCCAGTCCCTGCACACCAACGGCTTCGACGAGGCCCTGGCGCTGCCTACCGAGCGGGCGGCCAAAATCGCGCTGCGCACCCAGCAGGTCCTCGCCCACGAGTCCGGAGCCGCCGACACGGTGGACCCGTTCGCGGGCTCCTACTTCGTGGAGGCCCTCACCGACGACATCGAAGCGCGGGCCAACAAGCTGATCGCGAAGGTCGACGATCTCGGCGGGTCGGTCAACGCGATCGAGTTCATCACCGGCGAGATCGACGAGTCCGCCTGGGGCTACCAGGAGCGCTACCGCATCGGCCAGGACATCGTGGTGGGCGTCAACAAGTACGTGGAAGACGCCGCCGAGGTCCCGGACCTGCTGCGCGTGGACCCGGAGTCCGAGCGCGAACAGCTCGACCGCCTGAAGCGGTTCAAGGAGAACCGCGACCAGGAGCTCGTCGCCCGGCGACTGGAGGAGCTGCGGGTTCTCGCCCGCGGCAGCGAGAACCTGCTCCCGGCGATCCGCCAGGCGCTGAAGGACCGCTGCTCGATGGGCGAGGTCTGCGGGGCGATGCAGGACGTCTTCGGCAAGTACGCGCCGACGTTCTAGTGGCTAGGGTGGCCCCGTGACCCTGACCCCCGCCGCATCCTTCTACGACTTCATCCTCGCCGTGCACATCATGGCCGTGGTGATCGCCTTCGGCTTCGTCTTCGCCCTCCCGGTCGTCTACATGGTGGCCGGGAAACACGACCCGCGCAGCCTGCCGATCCTGCACCGGATCGAATACACCGTCGAGCGCATGGTCATCAACCCGGCGCTGCTCGTCGTGGTGGCCGCCGGGATCTACCTGGCGAGCGACGGGCACCACTGGAGCGAGTTCTTCGTCCAGTGGGGTCTGGCGGCGGTGGTCGTGATCGGTGCGCTGGTGGGCTCGGTGATGATCCCGGCTGCCAAACGCGCCGAGGAGGCCGCCAGGCTCGACCTCGCAGACGCCGGCGAGGGCGACTTCCAGCCGAGCGCCGAGTATCGGGCGCTGGCCCGCCGCCTCAACCTCGTCGGCTCGGGACTGGGCGTGCTCGTGCTGGCGACGATCCTCTTCATGGCCGTCAAGCCTTAGAACGAGCCGCTTTCCCGCGATACCCTGACGCGATGAGCGATGGTTATCGAGTGGCCGTGGTCGGCGCCACGGGGCAGGTCGGCACGCTGATGCTGGAGCTTCTGCGCGAGCGCGCCTTCCCGGCCAGCGAGATCGTGCCGTTCGCCTCCGAGCGCTCCGTCGGGCGCGTGCTCGACGGCGGCCTGGTCGTCCAGGGCCTGAGCGAGGAGTCGATCCAGGGCTTCGACCTGGCGCTGTTCTCGGCCGGCGGCTCGACCTCGGGCGAGTGGGCGCCCCGATTCGCGAAGGCCGGCGCGGTGGTCATCGACAACTCGTCGCGCTGGCGCATGAGCGACGACGTGCCGCTGGTCGTCTCAGAGGTCAATCCCGAGGCGCTCGACGCCCATCACGGGATCATCGCCAACCCCAACTGCTCGACCATGCAGCTGGTCGTGGCGCTCAAGCCCATTCACGACTCGGCGGGCATCGAGCGTCTGGTCATCAGCACCTACCAGGCCGTTTCGGGCACGGGCAAGCGCGCGGTGGACGAGCTGCTCGACCAGTCCCATGCCCTCCTGCACGAACGCGACATCGAGCCGCCGGGCGCCTATGCGCACCAGATCGCGTTCAACGCGCTCCCCCACGCCGGATCGTTCGCGCCGGGCGAGGACCACACCGATGAGGAGCGCAAGCTGATCAACGAGACCCGCAAGATCCTCGGCGATCCCGAGATCCGCATCTCGGCCACCTGCGTGCGCGTGCCGGTCGTCAACGGCCACTCCGAGGCCGTCAACGTGCAGACCCAGCGCGAGCTATCACCCGAGCACGCCCGTGAGCTGCTGGAAGCGGCCCCCGGCGTCACCGTGCTCGACGATCCCGCCGCATCGCTCTACCCGCTCGCGATCGATGCCACGGGCAAGGACGAGGTGTTCGTGGGGCGCATCCGCCGCGATCCCGGCCACGAGCGCGCGCTCGACCTGTGGATCGTCGCCGACAACCTGCGCAAGGGGGCAGCCACCAATGCGGTTCAGCTCGCCGAGCTCCTGCACGAGCGGGGCCTCGTGCACGCTCAGGCCGCATCCTCTCCCGCCTGACGGCCGCGCGCCGGCGCCCAGGCCGGGGCAGCCCAGAAGGAGTAGGGCGAGATCGCTCGAAAGGATGAAGCGATGATCTCCTCGGAGGTGCAGCGCACTCTGGTCAAGTCTCCGCCGGAGCTGTGGGCGGAGTTGAGCGACCCCACGGCGCTCGCCCGCCACCTGGGTGAGCTCGGCGAGATCCGCATCACGCGCACTGAGCCCGAGAAGCTCGTCGAGTGGGAAGCCGACGGGATCACGGGCACCGTGCAGATCAAGCCGTCTGGATGGGGAACCAAGGTCACGCTATGCGTGGCACGCGAAGTTGCGCTCGCTGATGTCGAGACGGAGGCCGAGTCAGAGCACGACGACGAGCCAGCAGCTGAGGTCGCGGCCGAGCCCGCGACGGACACGCAGCCCGAGCCCGAGGGCGCGGAGCAGCTCGAGGTCGAGCCGGAGACTGAGCCGGAGGGCATGGCCCTCGCCCCCGAGGAGCCCGTCGACGTGGAGGAGCCCGTCGACGTGGAGGAGCCTGTCGACGTGGAGAGCGCTGCGATCGCCCAGGAGATCACAGACGCGGAGGTCTCCGTCGAGGAGACGACTCCGGCAGATTCCAGCGAGGCAGGGCCAGCGCCCAAGCCTCGGCGCGGGTTCTTCGCGCGGCTGTTCGGCCGGAGCAAGCAGGTGACCGGCGAGTCGAGCGAGCGCGCTTTGGTGGTGGCGCGCTCGATAGCGGACACGCCGGCAGAGGATGCGCCGTCCGCGGTGGACCGGCCACTGGTCGAGGAGACGTCGGCCTCACCCGAGCCCGAGCCCACCGGCTCGGCGATCGAGTCGCTCCAGGCCCGCTTCCAGGCCGACGCAGCCACCGTGATGATCAATCGCGACATGAGCGAGTCCCGGGCTGTGGCGCCGGAGGCGCAGGCCGCCGAGCAGTCACAGACGTCACCGACACCGAGCGCGGCCCCCCCGGAGCCGGAGGCAGACACAAGCCGGGAGGCCGACGCAGACGCGGAGCTGGCGCATGACCTAGCGGCCGAGCTGAGGGCCGCCGAGGAGGTGGCGAGCGAGGAGGTCACAGCCGTGCTCACGGCTGTGCTCGACCGGCTGGGGGCGGCGCACCATCGTCCGTTCTCGCGGGCGTAGCGCGGGCCTCGGACGAGAGCGACGACCGCATTCCTCCGAATAATGGGCCTGTGAGCGAATGGCCTCGCGAAGTCTTCATTGACATCAACCCGGTCGTGCGCATTCGCTACGGCCGATCGGAGCTCATTCCCATTCGCTACGCGATTGTGCTCGAGACTCACGTCGACGGCGCATGGACGGCCATTCGACTCTGGGACAACGCGCACTACGCCGAGGAGCATCACGAGCACGAGTACACTCGCGGTAGCGGTAAGCACGACCCGGTTGTGCGTAGGTTCATGTCCATCAACGAAGCGATGGCGGACGCGATGAAGCGTGCAGCACAAGATTGGCCGGCGATTCTCAAGTCCTGGAGGAGGGGATGAGCGGTCCATCCATGCGCCGCTCGGCGGCAATCGAGAAGGTGATCGAGGGAATGCTCACCGCGGAGACCGACGCGCGCTACCCAAACCGCACCCACTTCATCGACGCTGAGAATCCTGACCAAGCGATCCTCACGAGCCGAGCGCTGTTCGCCGGCGACCCCGCAGCCGTCATCTATCCGGACGGTCGTGAGGTCCTCTTCACACCTGAGCGCGCGAGTGGCGTAGCAGGCATGCTGCTCCTTCTGGCGGTGCTTTGGATGAAGCTTCGAGAGCGATCGACAGGCGAGCTCGTGCAGCTTCCTCCCCGTACTCGGGTCGAAGTCCGGGATGGGGCGGGGCTTCCCCATGCGGCATAGCTCAGGAGGCAGGCGCTTCGGGCGCGCCCGCGCCCGAGTCCCACGCCACGGATAACATTCCGCCCCCGATGGCCAGCTCCCACGACAGACAGACCGACGCCGCGCTCCTCGCGAGCTCACGCAGCGGCCACCGCAAACCGCCGCGCCAGAAGGCGCCGGAGACCTACGAGGAGAAGCTCGCCCAGCTGCACGAGCTGCGCGAGGCGGCCCTGCACTCCTCGCCGGAGGCGGAGGAGAAGCAGCATGCGCGCGGCAAGTACACGGCGCGTGAGCGCGTGGAAAAGCTGCTGGACCCGGGCTCCTTCCAGGAGCTCGACACGTTCGTGCGCCACCGCACCTACGACTTCGACATGCAGAAGAACAGGCCGTGGGGCGACGCGGTGGTGACCGGCCACGGCACCATCGACGGGCGCACCGTGTGCGTGTTCAGCCAGGACTTCACCGTCTTCGGCGGCTCGCTGGGCGAGGTGATGGGCGAGAAGATGTGCAAGGTCATGGACCTGGCCGCCAAGGTCGGCTGCCCGGTGATCGGCATCAACGACTCCGGCGGCGCGCGCATCCAGGAGGGGGTCGTCTCGCTGGGCGCCTACGGGGACGTGTTCGTGCGCAACGTCAAGTGCTCGGGCGTGATCCCGCAGATCAGCCTGATCATGGGACCGTGCGCCGGCGGTGCCGTGTACTCGCCGGCGATCACGGACTTCATCTTCATGGTCAAGGAGACCTCGCACATGTTCATCACCGGCCCGGACGTGATCAAGACGGTCACCGGCGAGGAGGTCGGCTTCGAGGAGCTCGGCGGGGCGATGTCGCACAACTCCAAGTCGGGCGTGGCCCACTTCGCATCCGAGGACGAGGATGCGTGCCTGGAGGACTGTCGCTACCTGATCAGCTTCCTGCCACAGAACAACATGCAGACGGCCCCCCGCGTGCAGCCGACCGACGACCCCCAGCGCATGGACCCGGAGCTGGACACGGTGGTGCCGGACAACTCCAACAAGCCCTACGACATGCGGGGCGTCGTCAGGCTGATCGTGGACGACGGCGAGTTCTTCGAGGTGCACGAGCACCACGCCAAGAACATCATCTGCGGCTTCTCCCGCCTGGACGGCTTCGCGGTCGGGATCGTGGGCAACCAGCCGGCGCAGCTGGCGGGCGTGCTCGACATCGACGCCTCGGCCAAGGCCGCGCGCTTCGTGCGCACCTGCGACGCCTTCAACATCCCGCTGATCACCTTCACAGACGTCCCCGGCTTCCTGCCCGGTACCGCGCAGGAGTGGGGCGGGATCATCCGCCACGGCGCCAAGCTGCTCTACGCCTTCACCGAGGCGACCGTGCCGAAGCTGACCGTGATCACGCGCAAGGCCTACGGAGGCGCCTACGACGTGATGGCCTCAAAGCACCTGCTCGCGGACTTCAACTTCGCCTGGCCGACCTCCGAGGTCGCCGTGATGGGGCCGGAGGGCGCGGTCAACATCATCTACCGTCGCGACATCGCCGGCAGCCCCACCCCGGACGAGCGGCGCAAGAAGCTGATGGAGGACTACAAGGCGCGCTTCGCCAACCCCTACACGGCGGCCGAGCGCGGCTACATCGATGACGTGATCGTGCCCCACGAGACGCGCCCGAAGCTGATCAACGCCCTGCACACGCTCCAGAGCAAGCGCGAACCGGGCCCCAGGCGCAAGCACGGCAACATCCCGCTCTAGCCCGAGGACCCGCGCCGGCGCCCAGCGCGTTCGCCGAGCCACAGCCACCAGGGGTAGGTGGCGAACAGCAGCGCTGAGACGACATGCGTGCGCCGACCCGCACGGCGCGGATCGAAGCGAAAGACGCCTGAGTTGAGCATCCAGTCGCGCCCGCTCTCGGCCCGACAGAGCCTCCAGATCGGCCGCGTCCAGGGCCTGTCGAGATACAGGGAGATGCTGGTGGCCAGGAACGCGCCGGCGGTGGCCGTGTGCACGGCGCGCGCGACCGGCGTGCGCTCGGGCATTGCGCGCCCGTACAGGCGTCCGGTGGCGTACAGCCAGGGCGGGTCGATCAGGAACGACATGTGGCCTCCTCGTCATCTGGTTGGGTGTCGGGTGCGCGCGGATCCACGGCCCAATCGGGAACGGACGTGCCGAGCAGATGGAAGGCCAGACGGGTGGCGAGCGCCATGATCGTCAGTTGCGGGTTCACGCCAAGGGCGCTGGGCACGACCGAGCCGTCGGCCACATACACGCCACTGAGGCCGTGATGGGCGAGCTCGCCGTCCACGACGCCGTGGCCCGCGCGCGCGTGAGCCCGGGCGGTCCCGAGCGGATGGAAGGCCATCAGCTTGAGGTCCCGCGCAGTGGCGTCAGCGGGACGCACTCCGGCGGGCAGCGGCAGGTGGACCTGGCGGGCGCCGGCCGCGAGGAACAGCTCCTCCAGCCGCGCCAGCCCATGGCGGAACTTCGCGAGATCGCGCTCGCAGAGCGAGTAGCGGATCACCGGCCTACCGGCGAGCGTGCCCACCCGCCCGCGCGACTCGTCGCTGACCATCAGCCCGAACTGGGCCAGGCGCCGGTAGTCGGCCATCGCGCGCGCGTGGGCCTCGCCTGTCAGCGGCAGCGACATGGCCGCATAGGCCGGCGGCCCGGCCACGCCCTCGAACATGATCCCCTCGCCGGCGAACTCGTCGACGTAGAAGCTCTGGGGAACGCCGCGCGCCATGTCCACGGGCTCGTCCATCAGGGCGAAGGCCGCCGTGGCCGGGTGCAGGGCGAGGTTGCGCCCGCGCTGGGCGGAGTCGTCGGGCAGCCGGCTGCGCCGCAGCAGCAGGGGCGTGTGAACGGTGCCGCAGGCCACGATCACCGTGGGGGCACGAACCTCGAGCATGCGGCCGCTCGGCATCCGCGCCAGCACACCGCGCGCACGCCCGCCCCTCACCAGGATCTCGCGCGCGTCGGCGCCGGTGAAGAGCCGCGCGCCAGCGGCGAGCGCCCGTGGGATGTAGGTGATGCCGGTGTGCTGCTTGGCCGAGGTGGGACAGCCGAACACGCATACCCCGGAGCCGACGCAGCCACGGGCGTTGCGCCGCAGGTACCCGTGCGACCAGCCCAGCCGCTCGGCTCCCCGTCGCGCCACGGCGGCATTGGCGCCGGCGAGCTCGGGGGTGACCTCGGCGACTGAAAGCGAGCGCTCGACCCGCTCGAAGCATGGCCGCAGGCTCGTCTCGTCGAGCTCCAGGCCGAATTCCTCGGCCCAACGCTCGAGCACGTGGGATGGCGTGCGAAAGCAGGTTCCCGAGTTGACGAGCGTGGTCCCTCCCACACCGCGCCCGAGCGGCAGCAGGATCGGCGGCGCGCCCAGCGTGACCGTCTGTCCCCCGTCGCGGTACAGCCGCGCCAGCATCTCGGGCGGGCGGGCGCTGAACTCATCGGCGTCATGGGAGGGCCCCTGCTCGAGCACCACCACCCGCGCCCCCGCCTCGGCCAGCTCGGCTGCCGTCACGGCTCCCCCGGCGCCGGCGCCGATGACGCAGAAGTCCGCCTCGAGCACGTCCGTCACGGCCTGCCCTCGGCCCGGCGCAGCTCGCGCCCGCGCGCCACGACGGCTGCCGCGTCCCAACCGAGCGGGCGGGCGACGGCCGGAGCGTCGTAGCGCCCGAGCGCGAGCGTCGCCTGCGCGGCCTGCTCGGCCAGCGGCATCCGTGCCAGCAGAGCAGCGCCGCGGGGTCGGCGCGCGAGCGCCAGCAGGAGACCCATCACGAGACGCTGAGGGCGCGGGGCGGCCGCGAGGAAGTCCTCCAAGCCGGCGCTCACGAGAGCATCCACGCCGCCTGCGCCTCGGCCAGCTCGGCGATCGCCGCGGCCGCGCCATCGCCGTCGCGCTCGTCGATCGCACGGGCCACGCGGGTGTAGAGCTCGCCCAGCGTCTCGCGGTCGGCGACCAGCGCTGCGAAGGCCTCGGCGTGCGGCAGGTAGAGCTCGCGCACCGAGTTCATGATCAGCTGGAAGACGAGGTTGCCGGCGGCCTCGACCAGCGCGGCCATGAACGCCCAGTCACCCAACAGCGCAGAGCTGTCGTCAGGGGCGCCGGCCACCGCGTTGGCGAGCTCGAGCAGCGAGGCGGCCTGCTCGTGGGAGCGTCTCTCGGCGGCGAGGCGAGCTGCCTCCACGAGCAGCAGGCGCCTGGCCTCGAACACCTCGCCGATGATCGACCCGTCCGTGGCGCCGCCCAACACCAGCGCCTCGAGTCCGCCCGAGCGCCGCCAGTCGAGCACCCGGGTTCCGTCGCCGTGGCGGATCTCCACGAGGCGCAGCTGCTCCAAGCGCCCCAGCGCCTCGCGCACAGAGGCCATGTTGACGCCCAGATCCGCCGCCAGGGCGCGCTGTGTCGGCAGCCGCTCCCCCGGCCGGTACCCGCCCGCGAGGATCGCTGTGCGGAGGCGATCGAAGACCTGGTCGGGCACCGACAGACGCGGGATTGGCGAAGAGGCAGACGCGGACACGCGAGGATTGTATCGGTGTTCCGAACACTTCGCCCCCGTGTGGGCGCCCCGCCCGGCATGCGCCGACGGCTCGCTCCGGGATCCACCACCGACCACCGCAATCGCACGGTGTATAACCATGGTTATACACCCGATAGAAAGAGCAACAACGACCACACGCCAGCAACCACAGAGCAGCCCGCGCTCCGTCACAATGAGCGGATGCCCGACCGCCGCCCCCGCCCCCAGCTGAAGCTGATCGCTCCGGCCGCCGCCTCGGCGGAGGAGGCTGCGGCAATCGTGGCGGCGCTCGAGCGCTTCATGCGCGCCACGGCGCCCGCTCCGGCTGCAGCAGACGACGAGCTCGACCGGTGGCGACGCGCCGCTCTGCTCGAGGGGGTCTCGCGAGCGGAGTCCTGGGCCGATGTTCCCGACCCCTGGATAAATACCTAAAAGTCGCTAGGCTTTAGCCCAATAGCTCTTCGCCGGTAGCAGGCACAGACGAAATCAGCCCGGGCCGAGGTCCGGATCAGGAGGGTTCTTCTTCAATGGAGCAAGGTTCCATCTCTGCCCAGCGCGGCACCCTCGAGGACCCGGAGGTCCTCCAGAACGTGCCCGGGCACGTGATCCCGATCCTCGAGCAGGAGTTCGACGACTTCAAGACCGAGGCCAACAAGTTCCTCGCGGGCGAGACCCCCGAAGACGAGTTCATCAAGTTCCGCCTCAAGCAGGGCGTCTACGGCCAGCGCCAGCCGGATGTGCAGATGATCCGCGTGAAGCTCCCCTTCGGCGGGATCACCCCGGAGCAGATGGAGTCCTTCGCGGACGTCATCGAGAAGTACGTGCCGCTCAACAAGGGTCACATCACGACCCGCCAGAACGTGCAGATGCACCACATTCCCCTGCCCGAGATCGAGAAGGCCATTCGCGAGTTGAGCGAGTCGGGCCTGTCGAGCCGCGAGGGCTGCGGCAACACCGTCAGAAACGTCACCGGCGATCCGTGGGCGGGCGTGGCCAAGGACGAGCTGTTCGACATGACCCCCTACGTGGGGGCCTACGTGCGCTACTTCGTGCGCCATCCCACCACCCAGGCGATGCCCCGCAAGATCAAGACGGCCTTCGACGGCAGCCCGCGCGATCGCGCGATCAGCGGCATCCACGACATCGCCTACCGGGCTCGCGTCAAGCAGAGTGACGATCCCGCCCGCCCCGGCGAGATCCGCGGCGCGGAGATGCTGGTCGGCGGAGGCACCTCGATCATGCCCCGCGTCGCCCCCGCGCTGTATGACTTCGTGGAGCTCGACAACGGCGACTACCTGAAGATCGCCGAGGCCGTCTTCAGGATCTTCGACCGCCAGGAGTGGCTGCGCGTCAACCGCGCCCGCGCCAGGATCAAGGTGTTCGTGGACAAGTACGGCATCGAGGAGCTGCGCAGGCAGGTCGAGGAGGAGCTCGAAGGCGACTGGGTCTCCGAACGCGACTTCTCGATCGAGCACCGCCTGTTCGTGGACGACGAGCGCGAGTCGGCGCCGGCGCCGCCCCAGACCTACGCCAGCCCCAACGGCGACCACAGGGAGTTCGAGCGCTTCTGCGCCACCAACGTGGCCGAGCAGAAGCAGGAGGGCTTCGTGACGGTCGAGGTCAAGATCACCCGCGGCGACCTCACGCCCGATCAGTTCCGAGGGCTGGCTGAGATCGTGCGCGCGCACTCGGGCGGCTACGCCCGCACCACCGTCCAGCAGAACCTGCTCCTGCGGTGGGTGCGCGAGGAGAGCGTCTATGACGTGTGGCAGGCGCTGGAGGAGCTCGGTCTCGCCGATTCCGGCGTGCGCGAGATCAATGACGTGGTGTCCTGCCCGGGAACGGACTCGTGCAAGCTCGGGATCACGAGCTCGATGGGGCTCAACCAGGCGGTGCAGGAGCGGGTGCAGGAGATGGGCATAACCGATCCCCTGACCCGCCAGATACACATCAAGATGAGCGGCTGCCCCAACGGCTGCTCCCAGCACCACGTGGCCGACATCGGCTTCTACGGAGCGTCGATCAAAGTCGGCGACCACACGATCCCCGCCTACATCCCCCACGTGGGCGGCGTTTACGAAGGCGGCGAGGTCAAGTTCGGCACCCGCCTGAAACTGCGTCTGCCGGCCAAGCGCGTGCCGGATGCGATCGAGCGTTGGATCCGCCACTACGAGTCGACCCGCCAGGAGGGCGAGGCATGGGGCGCGTTCGCCGAGCGGGTGGGCACGGCCGAGCTGGAGGCCCTCGTGAAGGACCTGTCGATGCCCGTGGACTTCGGGCTGGAGACAATGAACACGTTCATCGACTGGAATCGCAACGTCCCATTCGAAGTGATTCGCGGCGAGGGCGAGTGCGCGGTATAGATGTCGCGGTAGATGTCGATGAGGAAATGAGACGAGACGAAGAGATGCCACCACTGAACAGCCACATAGCGGATGCTGGGTCCGGTGTCGGCTCGGCCGTCGACCCGGCGCTGAGCCTCACCCACACGCTCCGCGAGGCCGCGCGCCATGGCGAGCGGGCTGTTCTGCTGTGCTCGTTCCAGAAGGAGGAGTCGGTGCTGCTCGACGAGCTGCTGCGACTCGACTACGTTGAGTCCCCACCCCCCCGCGCCGTGAGGGTCGTGACGATCGACACGGGCGTGCTCTTCCCCGAGACACTCGAGACGTGGCGCGCCTTCGAGGAGCGCTTCGGGATCAGGATCGAGGTGCAGGACGCGAGCAGTCCGGACACCCCGTGGAGCGGCCCCGAGCACTGCTGCTCGGTCGCAAAGGTGGCGGCCCTGGAGGCCTCCCTGGCGGGCGCCGAGGGCTGGATCACGGGCATCCGCCGCGAGCAGGGCCCGACGCGGGCAAACGCCGAGCTGATCGAACGCGACGAGAAGCGCGGCCTGTTCAAGTACAACCCCCTGGCGCACTGGACCGACAAAGACCTGTGGCGGCGAATCCACGAGCGCGACCTGCCGTACAACCCCCTCCACGACCAGGGCTACGAGTCGATCGGCTGCGCCCCCTGCACCAAGCCTGGATCCGGCCGCGAGGGCCGCTGGGCAGGCACCGACAAGACGGAGTGCGGCCTCCATGTGGGCGCATAGCTGCGCCGTGTCGAGATGAGCGTTGCCGCCCGTCCCCAGCTGAGCCACCTGCGCGCGCTGGAGTCCGAGGCGATCCACGTGATGCGTGAGGTCGCCGCCGAATTCGAGCGTCCGGTGCTGCTGTTCAGCGGCGGCAAGGACTCGATCGTGCTGCTGCGCCTTGCCGAGAAGGCCTTCAGGCCGGCGCCGTTCCCGTTCCCGCTGATGCACGTGGACACGGGCCACAACTTCCCCGAGGTGATCGAGTACCGCGACCGTCGCGTGGCCGAGCTCGGCGAGCGGTTGATCGTGGCGAACGTCCAGGACTCGATCGACAGCGGCAGGGCGGTCGAGGAGACGGGCCCGCGCGCCTCGCGCAACCGCCTGCAGACGGTCACGCTGCTGGACGCGATCGCCGAGCACGGCTTCGACGCGGCCTTCGGCGGCGCGCGCCGCGACGAGGAGCGGGCGCGGGCGAAGGAGCGGATCATGTCCTTCCGCGACGACTTCGGCCAGTGGGACCCCAAGAACCAGCGCCCGGAGCTGTGGAACCTCTACAACGGGCGCATCCACAAGGGCGAGCACGCGCGCGTGTTCCCGCTGTCGAACTGGACCGAGCTGGACGTGTGGGAGTACATAGACCAGGAGTGCCTCGAGGTCCCGCATATCTACTTCGCCCACGAACGCAAGGTGTTCGAGCGCGACGGGATGCTCTACGCCTGGCGCGAGGGCACCGAGCTGATCGAGGGCGAGGAGATCTTCGAGGAGACCGTGCGCTACCGCACGGTTGGCGACATGAGCTGCACCGGCGGGGTGCGCTCGCACGCCGCCACGCTCGAGGAGGTCGTGCTCGAGATCGCCGCCACGCGGATCACCGAGCGCGGCGAGACCCGCGCCGACGACCGCGTGTCAGAGGCCGCGATGGAGGACCGCAAGAAGGCCGGGTACTTCTAGTGCCCGCAGGGACGGTTTATGGGGGCGCGCTGCGCGCGCCGGGATGCGTTCGCGGTGGCGGACGCGGCGCGGGCGCATGACCCTCGATCTGCTGCGCTTCACCACCGCCGGCTCGGTCGACGACGGCAAGAGCACGCTGATCGGCAGGCTGCTCTACGACTCCAAGCAGGTCTTCGAGGACCAGCTCGAACATGTGGCCCAGGCCAGCGAGCGCCGCGGCGGCGAGGGAGCGCTCGATCTCGCGCTGCTGACGGACGGGCTGCGCGCCGAGCGCGAGCAGGGCATCACGATCGACGTCGCCTACCGCTACTTCGCGACGGCCAGGAGGCGCTTCATCATCGCCGACTGCCCCGGCCACCGCCAGTACACGCGCAACATGGTCACCGGCGCCTCCACGGCGGACGTGTCCGTGGTGCTGATCGACGCCCGCCGCGGCGTCCTCGAGCAATCCCGCCGCCACGCCTTCATCAGCGCGCTGCTGGGCATTCCCGAGATGGTGGTGGCGATCAACAAGATGGACCTCGTGGACTACTCCCAGGAGCGCTTCGAGGAGCTCGTCGAGGAGTTCGAGGGCTTCGCCCACAGGCTCAACGGCGTCAAGCAGATCTCCTACATCCCGATGTCGGCGCTCGACGGGGACAACGTGGTCGAGCGCTCACAGCGGATGCCTTGGTACGACGGGCTCGTGCTGCTCGAGCACCTCGAGCAGGTGGAGGTGGCCTACGACCACCCCAACGAGAAGCCGGCCCGCTTCCCCGTGCAATGGGTGATCCGTCCCTCGGGCGCGGCCGGCGTCGAGGACTACCGCGGCTACGCCGGCCAGCTCGCCAGCGGTGGCCTGCGGCGTGGCGACGAGGTCGCGGTGCTCCCGGGAGGCGCGCGCACGCGGATCGCGGCGATCGACACCTACGACGGCGAGCTCGAGGAGGCGATGGCGCCGATGTCCTTTGCGCTGCGCCTGGAGGACGAGCTGGACATCTCGCGTGGCGCGCTCATCTGCCATCCGGATGAGGCGCCGTCGGTCGGTCGAGCGCTCGAGGCCGACGTGTGCTGGATGACCGACGAGCCGCTGCGGACGGGGTCTCGCTATCTGCTCAAGCAGACCTCCCGCAACGCCACGACCGTGATCGACGCGATCGAGGATCTCGTGGACGTGCACACGCTGGAGCGTGCGCCGGCGCCGCAGGAGCTCGCCCTCAACGACATCGGTCGCGTCCACCTGCGCACGAGCGTCCCGCTGGTGTTCGACCCCTACGCCAGCAACCGCCGCACCGGCAGCTTCATCCTGATCGACGAGGCGAGCAACCGCACGGTCGGCGCCGGGATGATCGCCGCGGCGGCTTGAAGCCAGCGCGTGGCCTCAAGCCTGACGGGACACGGCGAGGCCAGCTTCGGCGGCCTTGGCGAGGACGTTGCGCTTGTGCTCCTCGCGCTCCTCTTTGCTGTATGAGGCGAAGTCGTAGAGCTGACCGTCGGCAGAGTCGGCAATCAGCCCGCCGGGCTTGGGGTTGGACGCGACAACCGTGTAGCCCACACCCAGCACATCCTCAGGCTCGACGCTCGCGTCGATTCTCGCGTGCCTGCGGTTACTTGAAGATCGAAGAAAGGCCATGACTCTCACAGGAATGTTAGTGCTCCGATCAGCGGCCACCGGCATTCACCCAGCGTGAGTGGCGAATTGGCAGCAGATTCGCCGCGAGTACGACCACGGTTGCCGCGACGGACACGTTGCGCAGGAGAGTCCAGGCGTGGCTGAGATCTGCCGGGGACAGCTTTGCCGAGAGCAGCGCGGCAGCAGCAATGGCGCAGAGACCCGAGGTGATCAGCATGAGTCGCACGCCAAGCAGCGCCGCCGATGCCATCACGTGCTCGCCGGGGCGAGACAGGTAAGCGGCCAACAGCCCCGGGACGAGGAGCATCAGGGTCGAGGCAGCCTCGACCTCTAAGCTGATTGCCGTCAACCGTTCGTGTCCGGCGACCAGCAGAGTGCTCGTGAGCAGACATGTGACGAGCGCCGGACGCAGAAAGCCGGCGCGCCGGCTGCGTAGCCAGACGAACGCCTTGGGGCGTCGACCGATCTCGAGATCGGTGCGCGGCATCTGGAGATGCGCACGAGCGAGCCCTCCTCCGTCCCGGGCTTCGAGACTGCGGTTGAGGGCCTTCGCGTCACGTCGCCTTGCTCGCTTCTCCCGGCGACCCAGCCCCCCCAGCTTTGGTGTGAAGCTCACGCCGCGGTCGAGCCTAGCCTTGGTTATCTCCAGGCCGAGCGGCGCCTCGATCTCGCAATGGAAGCTGAGTGCGCTGCGAGCAGCAGGCACCGGCAGCACCAGCCGAGCACCCGCCAGTCCCAACCGCGCGCCGGCCAGTCGCAGCAGAACCAGCGGCCTACGTAGGAGATCCCCCTCGGGCCTGAGCGGCTCCTCGTAGCTGTACTTGAAGATCTGGCGGGGGTTCCTTGTCCCCAAACGCGGAGTCAGGAGCATGAAGTTGTCCGCAAGCTCGGTGAGGATCGACTCGAAGTCCGGGTCGCCCATGAGCACCCGCCTTTGTGCAGTGACCTGATGAGGCTCATCTGCGGGCGCCTCGTACATCCTTCCCAGAGCGCGCGCACTGGGCCAATACGCGGAACCGACGGTGTCGCGCAAATCGTCGGAGACACCATCCTCTACCCTCCCTCCACACAGTGCCTCGGCACGGCTCATCAGCGTCCTGTACGCGATGTCCGAGTTCTCCTCAGTCGTGAGCAACGACAGCGCGCGACCCGAGGCGTCGCGTAGATCGAACCCACGAAGGGTTCGCTTGGCGAGAAGGGCCAACGGGATGCACCCAAGGACTGAGACGTCTTGCTCGGCGATCTCCGCGGGAATGGTGCAGTCGAGGCTGATCCTTCTCCTCGCCCAGCGATCGTCCACGAACGTGAATGTCTCGACGCGGCGATGAACCCACTTGTGGGGGTTGCGCAGGAGCCAGAGCACGACCCCACCCTCCCGGCAATCCACGGACGGCGATGCGGGTGCCCGTTCCTCGACATTATCGCTCATGCTGGAACTCTAGGTTCTCCTTCGGACCCCAGGCCCCCGGCGCGCAAGGGATAGGCGCGCGATGCCCTCGCCACCGCGAACGACCCGTGGCGGCCCTTGAGGCTTCCTCTTAACTAAGCTTTCTCGCCAATGTTCAGCAAGGTCCTGGTAGCCAATCGCGGCGAGATCGCTGTCCGCATCGTCCGCGCGCTCGATGAGCTCGGCGTGGCGAGCGCGGCCGTGTACTCGGAGCTGGACCGCGACGCCCCCCACGTGCGCCGCGCCGGCGAGGCCTACAACCTGGGGGACGGCCCGGCCGCGGAGAACTACCTGAGCGTCGAGAAGATCCTCGACGCGGCTCGTCGCGCGGGCGCCGAGGCGATCCACCCGGGCTATGGCTTCCTGGCCGAGAACGCGCCGTTTGCGCAGGCGTGCGAGGAGGCCGCCGTCGTCTTCATCGGACCGCCCGCCAGCGCGATCGAGGCGATGGGCTCGAAGACCCGTGCCCGCGAGCTGATGCAGGCAGCCGGCGTGCCGATCGTCCCGGGCACGACCGAGCCGGTGGCCACGGTCGCCGATGCCCTGCGCATCGCCAAGGAGGAGATCGGCTTCCCCGTGGCCGTCAAGGCGGCGGGCGGCGGCGGCGGCAAGGGCTTTCGCGTGGCCATGACCGAGGAGGACCTCGAGGGCGCCTTCGAGGGCTCCAGTCGCGAAGGCGAGAAGTTCTTCTCCGACCCCACCGTCTACCTCGAGCGCTACCTGCACGACCCCCGCCACGTGGAGGTCCAGGTGCTGGCCGACCGCCACGGCAACGTGATCCACCTGGGCGAGCGCGACTGCTCGATCCAGCGCCGCCACCAGAAGGTGATCGAGGAGTCCCCCGCACCCGAGTGGGTGGTCGACCCTGAGATGCGCGCGCGCATCGGCGAGATCGGCGTCAACGCGGCCAGGGCCGTGGACTACGTCGGCGCCGGCACCATCGAGGGGCTGTTCTCCACCCGCGAGGGGGGAGAGCCGGAGTACTTCTTCCTCGAGATGAACACGCGCGTGCAGGTCGAGCACTGCGTCACCGAGATGACCACTGGCATCGACATCGTCAAGGAGGGCATCCGCGCGGCCGCAGGCGAGCAGCTCTCCTACGCCCAGGAGGACGTGGTGCTGCGCGGTCATGCGATCGAGTGCCGCATCAACGCCGAGGACGCCTCCAAGAACTTCGCCCCTGCTCCCGGCAAGATCGGCGCCTACCGCGAGCCCACCGGTCCCGGTGTGCGCGTTGACTCCGGTGTGGAGGCCGGCGGGGAAGTCTCGCCCATGTATGACCCGATGGTGGCCAAGCTGATCGTGTGGGACGCCGACCGCGAGCAGGCCACCAGGCGCATGCTGCGGGCGCTCGGCGAATTCGAGATCGAGGGCCTGAAGACGCTGATCCCCTTCCACCAGGCCCTGCTCGCGACCGAGCAGTGGGCGAAGGGCGAGACCTGCAGGGACCTGCTCGAGGACAAGAAATGGCTGAAGACCCTGGCCTTCCCCCCGCCCACGCCCCCGTCCGAGGAGGGCGAGGAGGAGAAGGTCGAGCACACCTACGCCGTGGAGGTGTCGGGCAAGCGCTTCGACGTGCGCGTGCTCGGACCACCGTTTGCCAGCGGCAGCGCCAGCCCAGCGACGGGCGCGAGCGGGAATGGGACCGGCGGCGGGCGCGCGGCGCCCAAACGAGGCACCGATCGAAGATCGGCCAGCAAGGCCTCGAGCGGAGCCGGCGGTCCTGACGTGCTGCCCTCGCCCCTGCAGGGCAACATGTGGAAGGTGCTGGTCAAGCAGGGCGACACCGTCGAGGAGGGCCAGCTGCTGTGCATCATCGAGGCGATGAAGATGGAGAACGAGATCACGGCGCACAAGACCGGCACGATCGTCGAGCTCCCCATCAGCGAGGGTGCCCCGATCCAGGCCGGCGCCCCGATCGCCACGATCAAGAGCGCTGAGGCGGCGAGCTAGGAATGGCGATCGACTAGGTACGTGCGCCGTGACGACGCGAGCTAGCGAGCCGCGCTAGGGCCTATCGGGCGTGGAGACGTCCTGGAGCGCGGCGACGTTCGCGCTATGCAGCTCCCGCTGGGCCGCACCGCGCCTTCCAGGCGGGAGCTCGGCCTCGGCACCACGCTCGGCGAGCGCGCGCAGGTAGGCGAGATCCTCCTCCAGGACGGCCCCGGCCCCTGCCGCATCGTGGATTGGCCCGTGGCCGGGCACCACGTGCTCCGCACCTGCCACGAGCGGGCGCAGGCGCTCGAGCGTGGCCACATACGCCTCGAGATCGCCGCCGCCGCTCAGACTGGCGCCGCTCAGACTGGGGATCTCAACGCTCGAGAGGTAGTCCCCGGCCACGAGCACCCCCGCCCACCCCAGCAGGACGGCCATCCCGTCGGGCGTGTGCCCCCCGGTGGGGTGCAGCTCGAGCTCCAGATCTCCGAGATCGCAGCGACCTGGAACGGGCAGCGCCTGCACGGAGCCGAGGGCGAGCGGCCGCGGCCGCTCGATCAGCAGCTCTTCGTCGAAGCTGCGCAGCTGGCGCTGGGCCTCGCCGGGGGATGCCCTCAGGCGCTCGGCCGTGGACTCCGCGACCCCGAGCGCTGCCCCGGGGAAGGCCAGGCGGCCGAGCAGGTGATCCCAGTCGCCGTGGGTTGCCAGCAGCCCGCTCGGGGCCGGGAAGCCGGCCTGCTCGATCAGGGCTCCGAGCGCGTCGAGCTCGTCCGGGAGCACGGGCGAGTCGATCACAAAGCTCTCAGCTCCCCACTGGGCGGCCGGTGTATCACTCTTCTCGACCGCTGTATCACCATGGTTATACAGCGCATCTGCGGGAACATCTGCGCCTGCGGTGCCCGCAGCGCCGGAGACGCCGGAGACGCCGGAGACGCCGGAGACGCCGGAGGGTCTCACCTGCACGACCCCCTCGCCGTCGCCGGAGCCGCCGGAGTAGCCGCCGGCCACGGTGCCGCGCACGATCACGCAGTTGACCTGCAGCAGGGCGCTCGTGACGAGCAGAGCGTCGGGATGCAGGGCGAGCGCCCGCAAGCGGTGTCCTAGGTGACGCCGAGCAGCTTGGCGGCCTCTTTGAGGTTGCTCACTTCGGCCGTTGGCTTCTTCTGGGAGGAATCGAGCGTCTCCTTGTTGCGGTTGACCCAGATGACGGGTACCCGCTGTTTGACGCAGGGGGCGACGTCGTGGTAGTGGCTGGCGGCCACGTGCACCCAGCCGCGTTTGCCGCCCATGCGCCTGGCGCACTCCGTGAAGTGGGGCAGTTCGGGCTTGTAGGAGCGGACCTGCTGGGCGGTGACCACGAGGTCGAAGTCGACGTTGATATGGCGACGGGTCTGCCCGAGCAGCTTGTCGTCGATGTTTGACAGTAGCCCCAGCTTGTATTTCTTGCCGAGCTTCTGCAGCTGGACGCTGGTCTCCTTGAAGGGCATCCAGCGCTGGACCGAGTCGGGCAGGAAGCCCGAGCGCGACGGCTCCAGCGGCCAGTCCATGCGTTTGGCGATCTCGATGGCCGTGCGCCGCAGGACCTCGGCGTAGAGCTCGTAGGAGCCGCCCTCGATTTCGCGGGAGATCTCCTGGAACATGGCCATGAGCTCGGTCCGGTCGATCTCGACGCCGTCGCGGGCGGCCTCTTTGGCGAACGCCTCATAGATACCGGTCTCCCAGTCGATGAGGGTGCCGTACACGTCGAATGTGACGAAGGTGACGTTCTTTGGAATGGGCATCGGGCCGGCATTATGCCGCGCCACGCCCGCTCGGCGCGGTGCGCCACCCCTCGGAGGCTCTTCTGCGCGCGATCTTGCATCTTGCTGTTAGAGTCCCGCGCCGCAATGGACCTGCTGGAGTACCAAGGCAAGCAACTGTTTGCCCGCCACGGATTGAACGTGTCTGACGGCAAGCCCGTGATCACCGTGGAGGACGCCGTCGAGGCGGCCGCCGAGGTCGGCTACCCGGTCGTGGTCAAGGCCCAGGTCCTGATCGGCGGTCGCGGCAAGGCGGGCGGCGTGAAGCTCGCGGCGGACGAGGACGAGCTGCGCGAACACGCCGGCAACATCCTCGGCATGGACATCAAGGGACACACCGTCCGCACGCTGTGGATCGAGCACGCCTCGGACATCGCCTCCGAGTACTACGCCTCGGTGCTGCTGGACCGCTCGGCCAAGCGACCGCTCGTGATGTTCAGCGTGGAGGGCGGCGTGGACATCGAAGAGGTGGCCGATAAGACACCCGAGAAGCTGATCCGCCACCACGTGGACCCGCTCACCGGCCTGACCCACGCCGAGGCCCTGCGCGTGGCCAGCGAAGGCGGCGCGGACGCCGACGTGGTCGAGGGCGTGGCCGACGCGCTGATCGCGCTGTATGAGGTGTGGCTGGCGGAGGACGCGACCCTGGCCGAGATCAACCCTCTGATCGTGACCCCCGAGCGCGAGGTCAAGGCGCTCGACTCGAAGATCTCGCTCGACGGCAACGCGCTCTACCGCCACCCCGAGAACCAGGGGCTCTCCGACAGGGAGAACGAAGATCCCCTCGAACGCCGCGCCAAGGAAGAGGGCGTCCAGTACGTCAAGCTCGACGGCGACATCGGCATCCTCGGCAACGGCGCCGGGCTGGTCATGTCAACCCTCGATGTGGTCTCGCAGGCCGGCGGCGCCCCCGCGAACTTCCTCGACGCGGGCGGCGGCTCGAACGCCGAGACGATCAAGCAGGCGGTCGATCTGATCCTCGCCAACGAGGCCGTCAAGGCGGTGCTGGTCAACATCTTCGCGGGCATCACCCGTTGCGACCAGGTCGCGCTCGGGCTGATCGGAGCCTTTGAGCAGCTTGGGGTGGGTGGGAAATCGATCCCGTTCGTGGTGCGCCTGGATGGCACCAACGACGTGGAGGGCCGGCGCCTGCTGGCCGAGGCGGCGCTGCCCAACGTGCACACCGCAAAGACCATGAACGAGGCTGCCGAGAAGGTCGTGGCGCTGGCGGCCGGGCAGAGCGTCGAGGCGGGCGCGCCATGAGCGTCCTCGTCGACGAGCGCACGCGCCTGGCCGTGGCCGGGATCACCGGGCGCGAGGGCAGCTTCCACACGCTCAACAACCGCAGCTACGGCACCAACGTCGTCGGCGGGGTCACCCCGGGCAAGGGCGGCCAGGACGTGGAGGGCATCCCGGTGTTCGACAGCTGGGAGCGGGCCGTGGCGGAGTCACAGCCCAACACGGCCATGATCTTCGTGCCGCCGCGCTTCGCCGCGGACTCGATCCTCGAGGCGGCCGCGGCCGGCGTCGAGCTCGTGATCGCGATCACCGAGGGCATCCCCGCCCACGACGAGCTTCGCGTGTACAACACGATCAAGCGCGACCATCCAGGTACGCGACTGGTCGGCCCCAACTGCCCCGGCATCCTCTCCCCCGGCAAGACCAACGTGGGCATCATCCCGGCGTCCTTCTTCAAGGCCGGCAACGTGGGCGTGGTGTCGCGCTCGGGCACGCTGACCTACCAGATCGGCAACGAGATCGCCCAGGCCGGCTTCGGCTGCTCCACGATCGTGGGCATCGGCGGAGATCCGGTGCCCGGCTCCTCCTTCGTGGACATCCTCGAGCTGTTCGAGGCCGACGAGGAGACCGAGCTGGTGGTCCTCTCGGGCGAGATCGGCGGCTCGGCAGAGGAGGAGGCGGCGGAGTACATCGCCGAGAACATGAGCAAGCCGGTGGTCGCCTACATCGCCGGCTTCACCGCCCCGGCGGGCAAGCAGATGGGCCACGCCGGCGCGATCGTCTCGGGCAGCGCCGGGACGGCCGCGGCCAAGGCCCAGGCGCTCGAAGCCAAGGGCGTACGGGTCGGTCGCACGCCCACCGAAGCCGCCAAGATCGCGGTCGAGGTCCTCGGCGGCGCGTCGCTCAGCACCTCCTGAGGAGTACCCAGCCGACCGCTGGGAGCGAGAGAAACAAAGCACTCCCAAAGCTTGCCGGGGCCTGGAGCCAGGGCTAGTGTCGCGCAATGGCCTCTGGAGTTCCAACTGTAGGATCAGGTCTCTCCATTCGCCCTTGCATCCCCGCTTCGGTGTTGCGCTGGAGCACGGCTGCATGGGGCGCGATCGCCGCCACTTCGCTGTTTCTGCTCATAACCTGCTGGTTCGTTATCGAAGATCGCTCGATACCGATCTTCGATGCCGGCCTGCACCTCCAGCTCGCGCTAGAAGTTCATCGAGAGCTCGCGGCCGGACATCTGACCAAGGCGCTCACCGTGTCTGTCCCCTACCCGCCGTTCCCCTATCTGGTCGAGTCGTTGGGTCTGGCGATCGGGGGAATCGGCGTGGCCCAGCCGATTCTCGCTGAGAACTTCGTCTTCATTCCGCTACTGGCCCTTGGCTGCTACCACGTCGGACGGCTGACGTTCGGAGCGACCGCGGGCTTCTTGGCTGTCGTCTTCGCCTTCGGCTCGCCGCTGATCATCTCGATGTTCCACGTCGTCATGATCGATGGCCCTGAGGCCACAATGGTTGCCGTTTCGCTGTGGGCAATCCTTGCGAGTGAACGTTTCTCGCGCATCGGAGTCTCGGCGCTCGCGGGGCTGTGTGTGGGGCTAGGCATGCTCACGAAGGAGCCGGCTGCGTTCTTCGTGGCCGGACCACTGGTCGTCGCGCTGCTACGAGGCGGGTGGCGGAGGTGGCGCGGCCTGCTCGCCTTTGCGGTCGTTGCGCTCGCTGTCTCGCTGCCCTGGTACATCTCAGAGCTGTCGCTTGTGAACGGCATCGCAAGTGGGGCGCTGACCTCGCCCTCCAGCGCCGGCCTACCGGCCGACATCGCACCCCATCCGCTGTCGCTCGATAACTTCGAGTGGTACGCCTGGAACCTCATCAACGCTCAGCTCTACATGCCGCTGTTCGCCTTCGCGGCGATCGGATGGATATGGACGATCATCGGGTTCCTTCGGCAACGTTGGGTAAGCCCGCTCGCGCCTGAGATCACGATCGGCGCATTCGTTGGATGGCTCGGGATCACCGAGACATTTGCTCACGACACGCGCTACAGCATGCCGTTGCTGGTCTATCTGGCGGTGTTCGGCGCCGGCTGGGTCATCCATCTTCCCCGCCGTTGGTCCTGGGGCCTAGGAGCTGCGCTGGTGACTGTGGCGGTCGTCAACACGGTTGGAATCATCTTCGAAGTGGGTGAAGATATTAGGCTCAAGCTGCCTGGAGCGCAGGCCGAATTCCGCCAGAACCCCGGCTTCATCACCGTCTCCCACACAGGCGGGTTCCTGTCGGGAAGGCCGGCTCGGGACGGCGACCTACTGACGACGCTGCGAGCCCTGAAGTTTGAAGGCGTTCGGACGGTGGTTGTCGAAAGCCGAACGCTCTTCGAACCCGACTTCTCAGAGGCGGGGATCTCAGCGCTCTCCGCGATAGCTGGCCTGAAAGCCGAAGTGTGGGAAGGCGGCCCGCAAACGAGGCTGACGACCCAAGACGCCATACTGCTACATCGACCGATCGGGCCAAATTGGAGGCATCCATGCATAACGTTGAGCGACGGTACAGGCGTGTGGATCGTGATCGGCGACCCTCAGTCGAAGGACTCCAGCTACGACTGCCCCGCCACAGAAGAATCAGCCTAGGCAGTAGAAGCGCCTAGCTGAGTAGCGATCACGTACCCTGGGGCCTTCATGGACGCTGAGGTTGCCAGAACGCTCGACGAGCTTGAGCGCAAGATCGCAGAGCTGGAGCGAACGCTGAGCTCCGTCACCGGGCGCGAGCGGTCCCCGTACCAAGCCCCGGCGACAGTAGCCGGGGAGGCGGCCCCTCGAGCAGCACCGGCTGTACAGCGCGAGGAGCACCTTCCACCGCCGCTCCCAGCAGAGAACTCAGACCAGACGGCACCCTGGAGCAGGGTGGTGGACGAGCGCATCGAGACGGAGAGCTCCCCGCCCGTCTCGCCTCGCTCGCCGGCGCCGCCGCAGCGCCCCACCCCCCCTTCCACAACCACGTTGAGGATCCCTGTGCGGCGGCCCACGCCGACTTCCGACCACCCCCGCACAGCGCAACCGCCCCGCCCGGAGGAGCTGCTGCGCTTCCGCGATCGACTGGAGCGGGCCGCCCGCGATCTCACCCATGACTACGACGAGCTGCTCGGGCGCCTAAGCTACGCCGCTGTGAGCAGCACGCCCGGTCCCACGATCTCATTTGCGCGCGGCGCGCCTTCGCTCGACATCGTCGACGTGGACGGCCTGCGGGACGCCGCGGTGAGGGCATTCGAGAGCGACCCTGCGGGCACGACCGCATACGGGACCTCGGTCGGCTATCCGCGCCTGCGCAGCTGGATCGCCGACCGCCATGGCGTCGAGCCCGAGCGAGTGCTGGTGACCAACGGCTCGATGCAGGCCGACGCCTTCCTGTTCGAGCAGCTCGTGCGCCCGGGAGACGACGTGATCGTGGAGCGCCCCTCCTACGACCGTACGCTGCTGTCGCTGCGCCAGCGCGGGGCGCGGCTGCACGCGGTGGAGCTGGAGCCCGACGGCATCGACACCGAGGCCCTCGCCCGCCTGCTCGAGGGCGGCGCGCCCGTGCAGCCGACGATCGCCCACATCATCCCCAACTTCCAGAACCCGGCCGGCTACACGCTCGCTTACGAGAAGCGCAGGCGCCTGCTCGAGCTGGCGAGCGACCATGGCTTCACGGTCTTCGAGGATGACCCCTATGTGGAGCTGCGCTTCAGCGGCGAGACCCTGCCGACGATGCTCTCGATGGACCCCGAGCGCGTCGTCTACGCGTCCTCGTTCTCGAAGACCGTCTGTCCGGGGATCAGGGTCGGCTATCTCGTGGGGCCGCCCGAACTGATCAAGGCGATCGCCCAGCTGGCCACCAACACCTACATCTCGCCCAACATGGTGGCCCAGTCGATCGTGTATGAGTTCTGCGCCTCCGGGGCGATCGAGCGCTCGATCGAGACCGTCAAGGCGGCGCTGGCCGAGCGGGCCTCGACGCTGGCTGGGGCGCTGCGCCGAGACCTGCCGGAGGCTGAGTTCGTAGAGCCCCAGGGCGGCTACTTCATGTGGGTGACCCTGCCCGAGGGCACCGACGTCCACGCTCTCTTCCAGGCGGCAGCCGACCGCGGCGTGTCGTTCGTGAAGGGAGCCGACTTCCTGCTGGAGGGCGGCGAGAACACCCTGCGCCTGGCCTACTCGGGCGTGACGCCCGAGCAGATCGACACGGGCGTGGCGCGCCTTGCCGAGGCTTACCGCTCGCTCTAGGCGCGCGGGCCCCGTCCAACCTTCGCGCCGCATCCGCGTTAACAGGGATGAGGCACCTGTTTCCGAGGTGTTGCACCGACCTGCGACGCCGCAGGGGGTTGGGGTGCTCTCGGGGGACGGCACCGCTCGACGTCACAACCGCACGATCAAGAGAGGGAACTGATGATGAACACTGGATTCAAGAGGCTTTCTGCAGCCGCGGCGCTGATTGCGCCGATTGCGATGATGAGCATCTCCACTGCCCCGGCCAGCGCGGCCGAAGGCACGACATGTACCGGCAACAGCGGCTCGGCCAAGTTCTCGCCGGGGTTGACCAGCTCGGCGAAGGTGCAGAACGTGATCGTCAAAGGCACGCTGTCGGGCTGCTCCGGCGGCGGGGTCAGCGGTGGCAGCTACATCGCACACCTGAAGACGACCAACGCGGTGAGCTGTGCCGCACTGGCGGGCCCCGGCGAACCCACGACCGGAACCGTCGTCATCAAGTGGTCGCCGAAGGGCCAGGGCAACTCGAACGGGACCTTCAGCATGCCGCTCACCGGAGTCCCCGGGGTCAGTCTCGCCGGCACGCTCGAAAGCGGGCCGTTCGCAACCATGAGCCTGTCCGGGACGGTCTCTCAGACGTTCAGCGGCACCTGCGGCGCAGCCGTTGGCAAGAAGAAGGCAAAGGCCGTCAAGGACTCCACCTTCACTGGATCGGCGGTCACCATCGCGTAATCCCCACCGGGGCATGGGAGGAGACCCCGCTTCGAGGGGCGGGGCTCCTCCCAGCGCCCGCGGCCAGCACTTGGGCGCCCGCGGTATTCAGCGCCCGTAGCGTTGGCCGAGCACGAGCTGCTCCGGTAGCGCGGTGCGCGGCGGCGGCGAGGGGTCGGCGATCACGGAGACGGTCTCGGCGACGCTGGGGGTCAGGGTCAACAGCCGCCCGTCGGCGCCACGCACGCCGACATGCTCCTCGTCGCGTTCGGCGAGGGTCCCCTCGAGACCCGGCTCCAGGCCGGAGGCCTTGAGATAGCGCAGCAGGTCCTCGGCCTCGTTCTCGAAGCGCAGGATGCGCACGGAGGCACCGAGCTCGACGTCCGCCAGGGGCACTCCCGCGAGCCGCGAGCCGGCCACGATCGGATGACCGTGGGGACACGTCTTGGCGTTGCCGATGGCGGCGAGCATGCGCTCCTCGAGCACCGGTGACATGGCATGCTCGAGGCGCTCGGCCTCCTCGTGCACCTCGTCCCAGGGGACGCCCAGCACGTCGGTGAGGAAGCGCTCGATCAGGCGGTGGCGGCGCACGATGCCCTCGGCATGCTGGGCGCCACTGTCGGTGAAGGCGATCACGCGATCGCCTCCGCGGGTGATGTAGCCGTCGCGCTCGAGACGGCCGACCATCTCGTGCACGGTGGGCGCCGACAGCTGCATCGCACGTGCCACGTTGGCGCCCGTCATCGGCAGGCCGGCCTCCTGCAGCCAGAACAGGGTCTGCAGGTACTCCTCCTCGGCGACCGTCGCCGTGTTTGCCTCCTCGCCGCCCACGTGGCTGATGCTAGTGGACACTCACGAGCGGAGCTGATCGAAGGTGCACTCCGCCGGCGCCTTGTCCTGGCGCCAGCGTCGGAGCTTGGCGCCATGGCGGATGCGCCCGGCGGAGACGTGGTCGAAGTCGATCTCGACCACCAGCTCGGGGCGCAGGCCGATCCACTCGAGATCCTTGCCGGCGCTCCAGCGGCTGGGGTCGGCCGACCCGCGCTCGCCCGACTCATACGCTGCGAGATATCCGACGAGCCGCTTCTTCTCGGCGGCGCTCAGGCCTGAGCAGTGCCCGACGACGCGCAGCTCGGGACCGTCGTAGAGGCCGAGGATGAGCGCACCCACGGTGTCGGGCTCCTTGCCCGGACGCCAGCCGACGAGGACCGCATCGATCGTACGCACGCGCTTGACCTTGACCATCCCCTTGCGCTCGCCCGGACGATAGGGAGCCGAGCGCTCCTTGGCGATTGCGCCCTCGGCGCTCCGCAGCCAGCGCTCGGCCTCCTCGGAGCTCTGCACGGTCTCCATCAGCTCGACGGGCGCATCGGCGAACCGGGCGCTCCCCAGCAGTTGCTCGAGAGCTGCGCGGCGCTCGGCGAAGGGCCGCGCGAGCAGTACCTCATCCTCGAGCGCGAGCAGATCGAAGGCAACGTAGACGGCGGGAGTGTCGGTGGCGAGGCGCTCGACTCGCGAGACGGCCGGGTGGATGCGCTGGCCCAGCGCGTCGAAGTCCTCGTGACCCTCGCCGTCGCGAACCACGATCTCGCCGTCGAGCACGTAGCGGCCCTCGGGGAGGACGAGCTCGGGGAAGTAGCGCCCGAGCGTCTTGCCGTTACGCGACTGCAGGAAGACGTCGCTGCCGTCCACGAAGGCCAGGCAGCGAAACCCGTCGAGCTTGACCTCATACACGTGGTCCTCGCCGGTGGGCAGCTCCTTGCGCGACAGCGCCAGCTGGGGCTTGACGGTGGGCTCGAGCGGGAGCGTCACGACTTCTCGACCTCCTCGGACTCGCTGCCGGCCTCGGCAGCTCCGGGCTTGCGTGCCCTGCTCGGCTGCACCCGCCTGGGCTCGTTCTTCTGCTTGCGGAAGTGTGGCGGCCAGGGCGCGTCGCCGAGGCCTTCGCGCTCGTCCCGGGCGGCGAGATCGAGCAGCCCGTCGAGGCTGCCCGGGGTGTCGTCGATGGCCGCCGAGGGGTCACCGTGCTCGCGCAGCCGTGCGGGCACGGTGCGGAGGGTCAGCTCGGCGGGCTCGACGTCGGGCACCTCGCCCCACTCCAACGGGCAGGACACACGCGCGTCGGGCACGGCCCGGACGGAATAGGCCGAGGCCACGGTGCGGTCGCGGGCGTTCTGGTTGTAGTCGATGAACACGCCCTCGCGTTCCTCCTTCCACCAGCGGCTGGTGGCGCGGCCGGGCATCCGCCGCTCGACCTCCCGCGCGAGCGCAAGCGCGGCGCGGCGGACTTCTTCGAAGCTCTGCTCGGGCGCGATCCGCACATATATGTGGATGCCGCGCGAGCCCGATGTCTTTGGAAAGCCGGCCAGTCCGTGCGCCTCGAGCACCTCGCGCACGCCGAGCGCGACCTCGCGGACCTCCGAGAAGGGCACGTCGGGGCCGGGGTCCAGATCGACGCGCAGCTCATCCGGGTGGTCGAGGTCGGCGCGGCGCACCGGCCAGGGGTTCCAGTCGATCACGCCGAGGTTCACCCCCCACACCAGGTGGGCGCCGTCGTTGGGCACGAGCTCGCGCGCGTGGCGCCCGCTGGGGAAGGTGACGGTCGCGGTCTGCAGCCACTCGGGCGCGCTGTCAGGGACGCGCTTCTGGAAGAACGGCTCACCCTCGACGCCGTCGACCCAGCGCTTCATCACCGTGGGGCGCTCGCGCAGGTGACGTACCACGGCCTGCTCGCACTCGAGGTAGTAGTTGACGAGATCGAGCTTGGTGATCCCGGCCTTCGGGAAGAACAGCTTGCCGGGGCTGCTGACGCGCACCTCTCTCCCGCAGGTCTCCACGAGCACGTGCTCGGACTTCTTCGCGGCCACCCGTGGAAGGATGCCCGATCATGAGCGTCCGCACCCCCGTCCCGCGACATGCCTTGATCGCGAGCGGGGACTTCGGAGAGCGCCTGCCCGCCGCGGCGGTGGCGGAGGCGATCGCCCAGGGCCTGCGAGCCGCGGGGATGGCAGAGCCCGACCTGTGTCCCCTGCCGGCGGCGCAGGCGGGTGAGCGCACGCGGGAGTTGCTGGATTCGTTGGACTTCGATGCGCGGATGCGCGCAGCGCGGGCTGTGATCGTGGCCGACGAGCATCTGCGCGAGCGCACGCTGGCGGGAAGCGCGACCTTCGAGATCGCCACGAGGGCACGACAGGCCGGTGTCCCCACCTACGCGCTCACGGCCCGCAACGAGCTCGACTCCTTCGATGCGCGCATCCTCGATCTGCAGACGGTCTTGGAGGCAGGGAGCGCGCGAACGTTGACGGCGGCCGCGAGAGAGCTCGCGGGACTGCTGTGAGAGCGTCTCAGCGCTGACAGCCCGATCGCACGGCCGCGGGGGGCCCGCCGGGTCGACGAGCCCCCCATGACCGCGAGTGGCCGCTAGGGCCGTATCTCGATCGCCGAGGCGGCGGTGTTGGCGACGACGGCGAGGAGGCTGGAGACATCGGGCCCGGCCCAGCTCGACCCTCCGCTTTCCCAGAGCGAGGTGGAGAGGGCCTGTTCGCCCTTCGAGGTCTCGGTCTTCTCGCCGGTGGGAAGCGCGAACGTGGTCTTGCTCGTGGCGCTCGAGACGTTCACGTCGCCCGTCTGAATCCCGCTGACCGAGCCCGACGTGCGCAGCAGCGGGCCTTCGCAGCCGAATTCGGCGACGTAGGGACCACGTTCTGCGCTTGCGAGCTCCGTCCAGACCTGGCCTTCCACCGGGCCGAGCAGCCTCGTGTCGAGCAGGTTGGTGACGACCACCCCGGCAATGCCTGAGGGAGTGCTGTTGGGCCCTTCGCTGCTGCATCTCTTGCCCGCGCTTTCACAGCCCGTGAACGTGACGCGGTCGACGCCGCTGCTCAGCCCCGTGATCCGTCCCTCTGCGGTGCTCGCCGCGCATGTGATCGTGCGGCCAAAGCCCGGGATTTCGAGCGTCACCGTCCCGCTCGTCGAGGCATAACCGGGACCGGGCGCCGTTTCGTATGAGCCCTTGCCGGCCTTGGCAGCTCTGGTGGTGCAGCTCGAGTCCGTGTACTGGCCCTTCTTCTGGGCCACACAGCTCGCGGCCGGACCGGCCACCCATTCATAGCCGCCCTTGTGTTCGACCGGCTGGCCTTTCTTTTCGGCCATCCTCGTGCAGTTGGAGTCGGCGTAGTTGCCTTTCTTCTGCGCCACGCACTGTCCGTATTCGGGCGCGCCGGCCGGGCCCAGCGTGGTGAAGGCCTGATCGGCGCCGTGGCTCGTTCCGAGCGGGTTGGTGGCGACCACCCGGTAGTGGTAGGTGCTGCCTTCACCGAGGCCGGTCAGGGTGGCGGACACGTTGTTGCCGGCACCCGGGCGCGACACGCACGGCACGCTTGCGCCGTAGGAGGACGAGCTGCCGTATTCGAAGTGGCAGTCGCTGACTTCTTCGCCGTCCGGGTCCACGGTCCCGCGCAGCATCGCCGAGATCTGCGAGACCGACGAGGCCGGTTCGGTGACCGCCGCCGGCGCAGCCGGTTCGTGCGGGCCGAGGTTGATCGCGTAGGGGTTGTCGGGACCGGACATCAGTTCGGTCAGCAGCGCGCCGACCACGATGCCCGAGAGCCCTCCGCACCTGATGCTCGGGATCGTCGTGGTGCCCTTGAAGCGCGCCCCCGACTCGAGCAGTTCGCCGAGGCTCAGCGTGTCGCTGAGCGCGAAGGTGACGGGTTCGGAGGTTTCACATTCGGTCGGGACCCCGATCCCCAGCAGGCCCGCCTCGGTGATGCCGATGTCGGCCTTGGCTGTGACCTCGAGCGTGGCGCACAGGCCCGCGAACCTCTCGCCCGCGCAGGTGCTGGCGGCCGCGGGGAGAATGAGGCCTTCTGCCGTTCCCACCTGCTTGAAGGTGATGTGCACTTCCGTGGGGAGGAGCCCGACGAGCTTGACCGGGGCGACGAAGGGGGGAACGAAGAGGCTGCCGTTGGCCGTGCCTTCGACTTCTGTTTCGGTCAGCTTCGTGAGGGCGATTTCGCCGTTGTAGGTCGAGCCTTTCGGCAGTATCACCGGTTCGTTGATCTTCTTCGGCGTCAACGATCCCCACACCGCCCAGTTTTCCAGCGGCAAGCCTGCGAGCGCCGGCGCAGCGGTGAACGCGCCCGTCGCGAGCGCCGTCAGGCTGACGAGCAGCGCCGCGATCCCACGGGTGTTGCGAGACATCTGAGTCCTCCCCCTCCTTGATCTGGCGTTTCCCCCACCGGCGCCCCAACCCGAGCGGGTCAGGTGCATGGGCCGCCCGATCTCTACCCAGGTTGCGCCGCCCTAAACACCAAATGCGCTAATTGCCCAACCCGTCGGCGAGCGCCAGCGCCAGATCGTGCACGAGCCGAGTGGCATCGGCGACGGCGTCGTAGTCGAGGTTGGCGGGAACATCGCTGGGGAGGTGATAGTTGGCGGGGCTGCGCCAGTCGGTCATCGAGACGAGCGTCGCCGTCGGGAAGCCCGCTCGACTCGGGATCACGCTGTCCGTGGAGGCCCGGGCACGGAAGCCGCGATGCAGCTCGATCCCCAGCGCCCGGGCGCGCTCGGCGAGCAGGTCGCGCAGCCAGGGGCCCGTGTAGCTCTCCATCCACACCGGCCCCTCGGCCTCGAGCATCACCAGGTGCGGCGAGCCGACCGTGTCGAGGTTGACGAATCGGGTCTTCTGCCCGAGAGACAGCTCGTGTCGATGCCGGGCGATGAATGCGCGCACGCCATCCTGGAGCGTCTCCTCGGCGCCGCAGGAGACGAGCAGAACTCGCAGCCCGGCCGCAGGGCTCGCGTGCAGCAGCTCGGCCAGGCCGACGAGCGCCGCCACACCCGAGAGATTGTCGTTGGCGCCGGGCACGGTCTCGTTGCGCCAGATGTCGGCGACGACGGCTGTGCCCAGCAGACCGAGCGCAAACGCGGCGCCGAGGAAGCCCCGCCGCCGCGTGGCTGCGGCGGCGATCGTGCACAGCGGCCCGGCCAGGCCGACCCACCACTGCGGCAGTGGCGTCTTGAAGCGCTCGAGCAGCTGCGGGGCGCGCTCGTGGAGCCGGCGCTGGAGGGTCTGGTCGAACAGGAACCCGGTCTGGGGCGCGTCGTGGTGGGCGAGCACCACGAGGGTTCCCGCGGAGCCCTCATCGCCGACGCTGGCGATGAGGTTGACCGTGCTGCGGCGACGGCGCACCAGGCGCCGCAGGAGCCTGGGCCCGTTCTGGGCCTCGTCGATGATTCCCGCCAGCCCGCAGGCGGCGAGCAGCGCGCCGCTGCCGCGCCTGCCGCCCATGACCAGGGCGGAGGCGAGCAGGCCGAGCACGCCAAGACCGGTCGCGGTGGGCGGAAAGGTGCCCCACGAGGGCTCATCCTCGAGCGTCACCTCGACCCCCGCGACCGCCTGCATGCGCCCGGCGAGCCAGGACGCGGCCTCGCGCTCGCCGGGCGAGCATGGCGTGCGGTCGAGCGGCGCGAGCGTCTCCACCACCTCCCTGATGCTCTGCGCCAGGGAAGACGCTGCGAACCGGGTCTCAGAGCTGCTCATAGGAAGCATTGTCCCTCGCCGCGGTAGGTGGGAAGCTCATCGACGATCCGATCGCCCTCCAGCAGATACAGGCTGGCGAAGCGCTCGCAGAGCTCGCCCGCCTTTGCGTGGCGCATGTAGACGCGATCGCCGATCGCCAGATCGTCCGCGTTGTCTCCCAACAGTGGGGTTTGCACCTCCCCGGCGCCCTCCTGGCCGTCCAGGCGCAGCCCCGCGGGCAGATGGGGCCGGGGCAGGCGAGCCCCGTCGGACGGCCCGGAGGCCGGGTAGCCGCCTCCCAGGGCCGTCACCCCGCCACGCCCGGGACGGCGCACGACGGGCAGCGCGAAGAGCGCCGCGGGGCGCGGGGTGAAGGCGCGATAGGCGTCGAACAACGTCGGCCCGTAGAGCCCTGAGCCGGCGCTCAGCTCGCTGACGGCCGGATCGGCAGCGGTGAGCTCGAGGCTCCCTGTGCCACCGCCGTTGACGAGCTCCAGGGGCGTGCCCGCCTGCGTGGCGATCTCGGCGATCGCGCCGACGATCGCGCCGCGGCGGCGGCGAAGCTCGCGCGCGGAGCGACCCTGCAGCATGCGGATCGCGCCCGCGCGCAGAGGCCGGCCGGGGGGCGCGTCACCCAGTCCTGCGATCTGGGCCTCGTACGCCATCACCCCCACCAGGCGAAAGCGATCGCGAGCGACGATCGCACGCGCCAGCTCCACCGCCTGCTCACGAGTGTGCACGGGCGAGCGCTTGACGCCGATCCGCAGGCGGCCTCCCAGCAGCCAGAGCCCTGCGTCGACGTCGATGCAGACCCCGATCTCCTCCCCGCCCTCGCGCCCGACCGCCCGCTCGATCATCTCGAGCTGCTCGACGCTGTCCACCATCACGGTCACGGGCGCGCCCTCGGCGAGCGCTCGCAGCGCGTCGACGTCCGCGCTGGGGTAGGCGACGAGCAGGTCCGTGGCGCCGTGGGATGCCAGCCACAGGGCCTCGGGAAGCGTGAACGCGAGCGTCCCGCTGAATCCTGGCCGGGCCAGGACGCGCTGCTGGAGGGTGCGGCAGCGCAGCGACTTGCTCGCCAGGCGGATCGGCTTGGAGGCGGCCCGACGTTCCATGTCGGCGGCGTTCTCCCACAGGGCATCCATGTCGATGAGCGCGAACGGTGCACGCAGCCCGGCGGTGGCGCGCTCCAGGCGCGCGTATTCAGCCACGGGCGACCGTACCGGTCGGGGGATCGGAACTGTGCGGAAAGCCGCCGACCGGCCCGAGCACCCGCTCGGTCCACTCGTTGACGAAGCGCCCGTGGGGATCCAGGCGCGCCCGAATCTCCTGAAAGCGATCCCAGTCGGGGTAGCGCGAGCGCAGGCTGGCCGCGGTCTGGAAATGGCGCTTGCCCCAGTGGGGGCGGCCGTCGAGCTCGTCCATGATCGCCTCGACGGCCCGAAAGTATGGCTCCCACTCCATCCCGCGATACATGTGGACTGCGATGAACCCGCTGTCGCGCCCGGCAGCGGTGCTCAGCAGGGCGTCGTCGGCGGCGACCGAACGGACCTCGATCGGAAAGGGCACGGCGAAGCCGCGCCGCTCGATCATCTCCATCACGGCCCGCACCGCCTGTGGGACGTGCCGGCGCGGCAGCGCGTACTCCATCTCGGTGAAGCGCACGAGCCGCGGGCTGGCGAAGATGGCGGCGGAGCCTTCGAGGCGCTCCGAACGCCCCGCCAGCGCGGTCACGAGCCGGTTCAGGCGCGGGATCAGGCGCGGCGCGCGCCGACCGGCGCGGCAGAACAGCTCGAAGGCGTGGTTGGTGAGCAGCACGTCGTTGGCGTAGGCGGACGCGCGCCCGCGGGGTCGTGGCGCCTCCTCGGCGCGATTGTTGGTGCGCGTCAATGCGGTCTCAGCATGGGGGAAGACGAAGAGCTCGAAGTGATCGTTGCCGAGCGCGAGCTCCTCGAAGCGCTCGAGCGTGTCCTGGAGTGGGGCCGGCGCATCGACGCCTCGCAGTGTGAATGCCGGCACGCAGCGCAGGGTCACCTCGGCGATCACGCCGAGCGAGCCGAGGCCGACGCGCGCCGCGCGGAAGACCTCCGGGTCCTGCTCCGGCGAGCACACGAGCGTGGAGCCGTCGGCGAGCACCAGCTCGAGCTCCGCGACCTGGGATGAGATGTTTCCGAGCCGCGCTCCGGTTCCATGGGTGGCCGTGGAGATCGCCCCCGCAATCGTCTGGACGTCGATGTCGCCGAGGTTCTCCATGGCAAGGCCGTGTGCCGCCAGCTCCCGGCTCAGCCGGTGGATCGTGATTCCCCCCTGGACGCGCACGAGCCCGGTGGAGCGATCGACGTCGATCACGTCCGCGAGGCGCTCGAGCCTCAGCATCAGCCCGTCCGTGCACACGTTCTCCGAGAAGGAATGCCCGGCGCCCGCCACGCGCACCCCGCGGCCTGCCCGCCCAGCCGCCTGCACGGCCTCGGCGAGCTCGTCGATCGACGCGGGCGTCGCGACGGCCGCGGGCGTGCAGCGCTGATCGCCTGCCCAATTGCGCCATTCGGCGGCGTTCTCGTGCGGATCGCTAGTCTCGCTCATCACATGACCGAGCCCGAGCCTACTCCGAGCCCGGGCCTTCGCGCCACGCGCGCGCGCGCGCTGCCCACGCCGGGCGCGCGTCGCGCGACGGTCATCGGCGCGGGGTCCTTCGGGACCGCGCTGGCGGTGTTGCTGGCTCGCGGCGGGCTGCGCACCACGCTGCAGACGCGCACCGCCGAGCAGGCCACGCTGATCGACCGGGAGCGTGAGAACCGGCGCTATCTGCCCGGTGTCGAGCTGCCCGGCTCGCTGCGGATCGAGCCTGCCTCAGCGGGGGTGGCACGGGCGGACTACGTGTTCCTAGCCGTGCCCTCACGCGGGCTGGGCGAGGTGATCGACGCACTCGGCGCCGGAGGGCTCGGCAGGCGCGCCGCCGTGGTGTCTGTGGCCAAGGGGCTGGTCCCACCCGCGGGCCTACCCCCGACGAGCGTGCTCAGCGCGAGCTTCGGCGCGGACCGCGTGGCCTGCGTGGGTGGTCCCGCGCATGCGCAGGAGATGGTGCACGCCGGCGCCGCGCTGGTGGCCGCCTCCAGCGATGAGGATCTGGCGCGCGCGCTGGCGCAGGTGTTCACGCGCGCCGGCGTCGTGTGCGAGCAGTCCGACGATCCAATCGGCGTGGAGCTCGCGGGCGCGGCCAAGAACGCGGCCGCTCTGGCCGCGGGCGCGACCGAGGCCCAGGGCCTCAACGCAGCTGGGGCGGCTGCGGGCCACATCTTTGCCGAGGTCTGGCGCTACGCGGAGGGGCTCGGCGCGCGGCCGGAGTCGATGATCGGGCTGGCGGGCGCGGGCGACCTCGTGGCCACGGCCCTGGCCCGCGAGAGCCGCAACCGCCGCGCGGGAGAACTGCTCGCGGCGGGGATTCCCGCGAGTGAGATACCCGAGCGGATAGGACAGGCGGTCGAGGCGCTGGAGTCGGTGCCGCTGCTCGCACGCGCCCTGGAGCAGGCCGATGTCGGCGCGCCCGTGACGAGCGCGCTCGGCAGGCTGATCTCCGGCGAGCTGCCCCTGAACGACTGGGTGGCGCTCGTGCGGGCGACCGTCCCGCCACCGGCCCTGTGGCGCAGACGGCCCAAACCGGGCTTCTGGCGACGGGCCTGGCGGCGACTCAGCGCCGGCGCACGGGGCTGAGAGCCCCGCGCGGCTACCGCCTGTCCTCCGGGGGAGGAGCCTCGTGCTCGTGCTCCCGCTGGGGCTCTCCGTCGAGCCGATCGAGCATCCGCAGCTCCTTGCGCGACGCCGAGCGGAAGGGCTTGAACCACCAGAAGCCGAACGCGAGCAGGGCCGCGAGGATCACGCCACCGGTGGCGGAGACGACAATCGTTCCTTCTGCCGCAGTCAGCGCGAGCATTCCCTCCCCTGGCCTGAGGGCCAGGCCGCCTCCCCGGCGACCCCCTCATCGCATCAAGTGGACGAGTATGACCTGTCGGCACGCGCCCCGCACCAGGGCCTACTACGGATTCGGAGATTGTTGCGATCGAATCTACGTATCTACAACGTAGATAAACGAGTAAAGACGTATAACCATGGTATGACACCACTCGCGGGCTCGAATGTGCCAGCCACCCGCATGCCCTCTGTCGCGGCATCACTGTATAACTATCGTAGTTACATCATTCAGCAGCGGTTACGCGCGCGCTTGCGCGTACTCCCAGAACAGCCACCCGTCAGGAGCCAACACAGACCATGTCCCCCACGCGGCCCGGGGAAGTGGACCCGGTCAAAGGCCTGTCGCTGATCCCAGAGGAGTTCCTCGAGCAGGAGGCACGTCGCGAACGAGCTCTGCGCATGCAGGACAAGATCCGCCCGGGACGGACCACGCCAGTGGCGATTCGCTTTGATCCGTTCACGCTCAAACGGCTCAAGGCGTTGGCCGCCTTGCGCAACACGGGCTACCAGACACTGCTCAAGGAGTTCGTGATCGAGCGGCTCTACGAGGAGGAGAAGCGCGCTGGCATCATCGATTCATGAGCGCACTGACCACGGCTTCATAGACACCGCTGCCGTGACCGGCCTCGGTGACGTGCACGTTGTCGTGGGCGGCGATGGCTTCGCGCATCGAGGAATCGCGCTCCAACGCGTTTGCGACCAGCCAGAGGGAATCGACCTCGGCGGCGCAGGCAAGGTCCTCGCGCGAGTCGCCGGCGGCGAAGGTCTCTGCGCGCGCGTAGCCGCGCGCCTGGCGATGAAAGGCGACGGCGGCGACCTTGGAGGCTCCGACGGGGACGAGGTGATAGCCACGCACGTGCGGCAGCGCGGCGAGCGCCTCTGAGCGGCGACTGACAACGCCGTTGTCGACGAGTCGCAGGTTCCCGTGACCGCGCTCGGCCAGCAGGCGATCGACCGCGGCAGCCTCGACGAGGCCACGGAACAGATGCGAGACCTCGCGTTCGACGTGCCACGGCTCGTGGTACTCCAGGCGCCCGCTGTAGTGCTCGAGCAGCATCGCGGGCGCCCCCGAGCGCTCGATCTGCTCGGCGATGCTGAGCTCGCCGGGCATCAGCTCCCCGGTCAGCCAATGCTCCTCGCCGTCGAGCACCACGCAGGCACCGGCCTCGAAGATAAAGGAGCTCTGTCCGAGCAGGCGTGCGTCCTCGAACACCTGAGCGCGGCGCCTGCCCGACATCAGCACGACCTCGACGTCGGCGCGCAGGCACGCCTGCACGGCGCGCACCCCGTCGAGGCTGATCGCGCCCGACCCGTCGTGCAGCAACGAGGCGCGGCGGCCCAGCAGCGTGCCGTCGAGGTCGAGGTACAGACAGCGCATCACGTCACGGCCACGCTGGCGAGCGGGGGGCGTTCGACCGGACCGACGATCTCGACGTCGTGAAGGCGTCCCTCTCGCTCCATGCGCCGGGCGATCGTGGCGAGCACGGTGGCGGCCATCGGCGAGAGCGCCGCGAGCGACTGGTGGCGGTTGCGATGCTCGTCGAGATCGACCTGGGCCATGCCCTCCAGCCCGACGTTGCGCCAGACGTCGATGAGCATCGCCATCTCGACGCCGTAGCCGGTGGCGAACGGCACGGCCTCGAGCAGCTCCCGCCGCGCCGCCACCTCGCCGGCCAGCGGCTGGCGCACCCCGGCGAGCTCGGGATAGAAGAGCGCGAGCGCAGGCCGCGCCATCAGGTGGTTGACGCGTCCCCCGCCCTCGCGGGCGAGCACGTCGCCGTCTTGCAGCGGCCTCCGGTAGAAGGCCTTCACGAAGGACACGCCCGGCTCGCATATGAGCGGACCGAGCAGGCCGGTGGCGAAATGGGCGGAGAAGCCCTCGGTGTCGGCATCGAGGAAGCAGACGAGCTGCCCCCCGAGCCGAGAGAGGGCGCGCCACATGGCATCGCCCTTGCCGAGAACCGGCCCGTGGGCGGGCATCAGCTCATCCTCCTGCCAGACGACGGCGCCGGCGCGGCGCGCCAGCTCGGCGGTGCCGTCGGCCGACGCGGCGTCGATGACCACGACCTCGTCGATCGCGCCCGCCTCGCGCAGCGTGAGCAGCTCCCCCACGATCGAAGCGACGGTCCCCGCGCACTCGCGGGCAGGGAGGCAAACGGACACGCTCTGCTCGCGCTCGGCGGCGATCCGCTCGGCGGGGTAGACGGAATGATGGAACGAGCGGGTTGCGGCCCAGCGCTCGGCGGCGGTGGCGGACATCGCCTCTACTATCTCAAGTCCTTGGCCCTCGACCGTAGAACCGAGCCGTGGAGCGCGCTGCTCGATGCAGGGTCCGAGGACGGCCGACTCGTGCGGGAGGCGCGCGAAGGGCCCGGGAGAGCACGCCTCTCCGACATCCCACAGACGCTGCATCCCGAAGTCGCCGCAGCGCTCGAGCAAATGGGCATCGAGCGTCTCTACACCCATCAGGCCCAGGCGCTCCAGGCCGCGAGCGAGGGCCCCACGATCGTCACCACCGGCACGGCGTCGGGCAAGTCCATGTGCTTCAACCTGCCGACCCTGCACGTGCTCTGCGAACAGGCCCGCGCCCGCGCCCTCTATCTGTATCCGACCAAGGCCCTCGCCCAGGACCAGGCGCGCGCGCTGACGGCCTTCGGGCTGACCAGGCGCGTGCGCCCGGCGATCTACGACGGCGACACGCCGCGGGAGGCCCGGGCCCAGATCAGAAAGAGCGCGAACGTCGTGCTCACCAACCCGGACATGCTGCACGTGGGAATCCTCCCCAACCACGGGGCATGGGCCGAGCTCTTCTCCAACCTGGCGGTGGTGGTCATCGACGAGGCCCACGTGTACCGCGGCGTGTTCGGCTCGCACGTGGCCAACGTGCTGCGCCGGCTGCGCCGGATCGCGGCCGCCTACGGGACCGAGCCCCTCTTCCTCCTGACCTCGGCGACGATCGCCAACCCACTCGAGCTGGCCGAGCGCCTCACGGGCCTGGAGGATGTGCGCCTGATCGACGAGGACGGCTCGCCCGCTCCCCAGCGCAGGATGGCGGTATGGAACCCGCCGCTCACCGACGAGCGCCTCGGAGCGCGCCGCTCGGCGCTCGGCGAGGCGGGCGAGCTGCTCGCGCGGCTGGTGCGCGACGGCGCGCGCGCCATCTGCTTCATGAAGTCGCGCAAGGGCGTGGAGGTGCTGGCGCGCCTGGTCAAGCAGGAGCTGGCGGACACCGATCCGGAGCTGGCCGAGCTCGTGGTTCCCTACCGCGCCGGCTACACCCCCCAGCAGCGGCGCGAGCTCGAGGGCCGCCTCACCCGCGGGGAGCTGCGGGCGGTGATCACGACGGACGCCCTGGAGCTCGGGATCGACATCGGCGAGCTGGACGCCGCGGTGGTCGTCACCTTCCCTGGCACGGTCGCCTCGCTGCGCCAGATGTGGGGTCGCGCAGGAAGGCGCGGGCGAGGCCTCGCGCTGTACGTGGCGGGAGAGGACGCGCTCGATCAGTTCTTCTGCCGCCACCCCGAAGAGCTCCTGGAAAGGCCCGTCGAGGCGGCGATCCTCGATCACGAGAGCGCCCTGATCTACCGCGCGCACCTGCTGTGCGCAGCCCACGAGGGCCCGCTGGACGGTACGGACGCGGAGTTCCTCGGCCCGCGCTGGGAGACCCACGCGGAGCAGCTGGTGAGCGCGGGCGCGCTGCGCCGCCGCGGCGGAGCGGCGATCTCGGCGGGCGCCTACGTACCGCGCGAGGGAGGCGGCTACCCCGCCGCGGAGGTCTCGCTGCGCTCGGCCTCGGCTGAGAGCTTTGCGATCGTGGATGTCTCCTCGGGCGAGCTGCTCGGCTCGACGGAGGCCGCGCGCGCCCATTCGACCGTCCACGAGGGTGCGGTGTACATGCACCTGGGACGCTCCTACGAGGTGCGCGAACTCGACCTCGAGCGCCGCCGCGCACTGGTGGCGCCGTTCGACGGCGACTGGTACACGCAGCCCAAGTCCCAAACGGACACCGAGATCGTGCGCCTGCTCGACCGTCGGGAGACGCTCGGGGTGAGCCTCTCCTTCGGCGAGGTCAGCGTGACGGACACCGTCCTGGCCTATCAACGCAGGCGCCTCTCAGACCACGCCCAGGTGGACATCGTGGCGCTCGATCTTCCCGCGAAGAGCTTTGCCACCCAGGCGCTGTGGTTCGAGCTCGACGCCGAGGAGCTCGCCGCGAGCGAGACGGTGCCGCTGGAGACGCTGCTGGGCGCCCTGCACGCCACCGAGCACGCCCAGATCGCGGTCCTCCCGTTGATCGCCATGTGCGACCGCTGGGACATCGGCGGGCTGTCCACCAACTACCACCCGCAGACCGGCAGGGCGACGATCTTCATCTACGACGGCCACCCGGGCGGGATCGGGATAGCGCGCACCGCATTCTCGCGTTTCGAGGAGCTCTGCCGGGACGCCCACCGCCTGATCGCCGAGTGCTCCTGCGCGAGCGGCTGCCCCTCCTGCGTGCAGTCCCCCAAGTGCGGCAACCTCAACGAGCCCCTGTCGAAGCCCGGGGCGCTGGCGCTGCTCGCGCTGCTGCTCCAGGGCGCCGGCGAGCCCGCAGTCCTCGCGCCGCTCTGATCGCGATCGCGTCTTGTTGAAGTAGAGAGCTGACCGGGCCGTCACAATGACCGCCGCGTGACCAAGACGATGAACGCCTTCAAGAAGCCGATGTTTGCGCTTGCGCTCATGTGCGCGGCACTTGCCGCGACGGTGGCCGGCGCCGAGGCGCCGCCCGCGCACCGCGCCGCCGTGGCCGAAGCGCCACGCTCGCAGTCGCCGATCTTCGGTGGTCCCGACGGGCGCACGGCGCTGGCGCACTGGACGCTGCGCACGGATCCGAGCGACCGGGGCGCCTCGCTCGGCTGGCAGCGCGGCGGCTTCGGCGGAGCCTCGGTGAGCGTGCCCAATGACGTCGATCCAAGCTCCTACAGCGGCAGCGCGGGCGTGCGCAACTACGAAGGCTCGGTGGCCTGGTACCGCACGAGCTTCACCGCCGCCCAGGCAGGCGTTTACGCGCTCGACTTCCAATCGGCGAACTTCCAGGCCACGGTCTGGGTCGATGGCCGCCCGCTTGGCTCGCACAAGGGCTCCTACCTGCCGTTCGAGATGCGCGCCAAGCTTGCGGCGGGCTCGCACACGGTCGTGGTCCGCATCGACTGGAGCCACCTCTCGGAACAGTCCAGCGACGGCTTTCACCGCACGTGGTTCAACTGGGGCGGGCTCAACGGCGAGGTCGAAGTGCGTCCGATCGGGCAGAGCGAGCTGTCGAGCCCGACCGTCCAGACGACGCTCGCCTCGAGCGCCTCCGGCGCAGCGGCCACGGTCAAGGTGAGCGTGCTGGTACACGACTACGGCGCGGCCCGCACGATCGCCCCCGAAGGCTCGCTCGCTCGCGGCGCCCAGACGGTCCCGTTGACCTTCGCGCCCGTGCAGCTCGCGCACGGCCAGTCGGTCACCGTCAGCTCGACCGCGACGGTCCCGGAAGCCGCGCTGTGGTCGCCGGCCAGCCCCAGCCTCTACCGGCTGAACCTGGCCGTTGGCGCCGAGAGCAGCTACACCGCCCGGGTCGGGCTGCGCCAGTTGAGCTGGCACGGCGGGCGGCTGTATCTGAACGGGACGCTCCTGCGCCTCCACGGCGCGACCCTCCAGGAGGACGCGCGCGGGCACGGCGATGCGCTCACGTCCTCTGACATGGACGCGATCGTCGGCGAGCTCGAGGCCGTCGGCGCCAACGCCGCCCGCGCCCAACACCCGCTCGATCCAGCGCTGCTGGAACGCCTCGACGCCGCCGGCATCCTGGTGTGGCAGGGCATCGGTCCCGTGGAAGGGGCGGGCAACTGGTATTCGAGCACCCCACAGCTGCTCGCAGGCGCCGAGCAGCAGGCGCGCACAGCGGTGCTGGCCGGCGAGCTGCACCCCTCGATCTTCGCGTGGAACCTCGTGGACGAGGTCGCGGGCAACGGGCGCGACGCCGCCGAGGTCGACTACGTGCGCACGATGGCGCGCTGGCTGCACACGCACGACCCGACGCGGATGGTCGCAGTTGACGTGTGGGGCGATCACCCTCCCCAGCACGCCGGCGCGCTGTACTCCGAAGCGGACGCGGTCGCGGAGACGGACTATTCCGGCTGGTATGACTACCCGAACGACAGCCCGGCGCAGCTGGCGAGCGCGATGCGGGGGCGCCTCGGCGCGATGGAGCACACGTTCGCCGGGAAGGTGCTCGTGGTCAGCGAGTTCGGAGCCGAATCCAACGGGCTGAACCCGCCTGGGAGCCCCGGCAGCTATGCCTACCAGGCGCGCCTGCTGGCCGAGCACATCGCCGTCTATGAGGCCGACCCGAAGCTCACCGCGATGCTGGTGTGGGTGCTTCGCGACTACCCCCTCACGCCGACCTTCGAGGGCGGCTCGATCCACAATGTGCTCCCGCAGGTGAGGCTGATCGAAGGGCTCAACCAGAAGGGGCTGTTCACATACGGCGGTCAGCCCAAGTCCGCGGCGGCGACCGTGGGCCGGATGTTCAAGGCCCTGCCACAGGGCTGACGCCGCCCAGCGTGGCCGCCGCGATCGCCGCCTGACCGTATGAGATCGCACCGTCGTTTGGCGGGAGGCGCTCGGGGGTGAGCACGCGCAGCCCCGCCGCCGCGAGGCCGGCGGCAACGCCCTCGAGCAGCAGGCGGTTCTGGAAGACGCCGCCGCCGAGGACGGCGAGCGACAGGCCGTGCTCGGCGGCGATCTCGGTGGCGGCACGAACGGTGGCCGTCGTGAGCCCGCGGTGGAAGCGGGCAGAGACCGTCGCCGGCGAGGCGCCGCCGGCAAGGTCGTCGATCGCCGCCATGATCGTCGCCCGCGGGTCGAGCTGCCCGCCGTGCCAACCGATCTCATACGCGCCGTCCTCATCCGGGTCGGCGAGCGCCTCCAGCTCGATCGCCGCCTGGCCTTCGTAGCTCACCTCGGGGCGCAGGCCGCAGAGCGCGGCCACCGCGTCGCACAGCCGTCCCATGCTCGTTGTGAGCGGCGAGGCGATGCCCTCGGCGGCGATCCGGGCGACGGCGGCCCAGCGCTCGGACTCGACGCGATCGGCGAGGCGGGCGGGGGGCGCGGGCACGCTCTGGCGGCTCGCGTCGGCCAGCCACGCACAGGCCATCCGCCACGGCTCGCGCACGGCGCGCTCGCCGCCTGGCAACGCGACCGGGCGCAGGTGTCCCGCGCGCTCGAAGCCCGTGAGGCCTCCCACCAGCAGCTCGCCACCCCACACGGTGGCGTCGCCTCCGTAGCCGCTGCCATCGTAGATCACGCCCACGGCCGGGCCCTGCTCGCCGTGCTCGCCGAGCACGGCGGCGAGATGGGCGTGGTGATGCTGCACCCCCAGGAGCTCCACCCCGGAACGCTCCAGGGCGTAAGCGGTGGAGAGGTAGTCGGGGTGCAAATCGTGCACGAGCACCTCGGGGCAGACGGCGAACAGCGCTTCGAAGTGCTGCGCTCCCCCGCGGAAGGAGCGCAGGGTCTCCCAGTTGCGCAGATCGCCGATGTGGTGTGAGACCCACGCGCGCTCCCCGCGGGCCACGCAGAGGGTGCTCTTGAGCTCGGCGCCGCAGGCCAGCAGCGGCAGCGGTGTGGGCACTGGCAGGCCTACGCTCGCGGGCACGTATCCGCGGGAGCGTCGCAGCGGCAGCGTCGCGGGCCGCGCGCCCACGCGCACGACCCGCACGACCGAGTCGTCGGTGCGCATTTGGATCGGGCGATCGTGGACGAGCAGGGCGTCGGCGATCGGCCGCAGGCGCTCCACGGCCTCCTCGTCGAGGTGGGCGATGGGCTCGTCTGAGACGTTGCCGCTGGTCAGGACCAGCGCGCTCACACCGAGCGCACGGGCGTCGGCGAGCAGCAGGTGGTGCAGCGGCGTGTAGGGAAGCATCAGCCCGAGCTCGCCCACCCCGGGCGCCACCGAGGCAGCCACGTCCGCCCCGTCCCTGCGGGGGGCGAGGACGATGGGGCGCGCGGGCGAGACCAGCAGCTCGGCCTCCTCGGGGCCGACGAGCGCGAGCTCGTGGGCGACGGCGAGATCGGCGACCATCAGCGCGAGCGGACGATCCTCGCGCTGCTTGCGCGAGCGCAGCCTGCGCACGGCCTGCTCGGCGTCGGCGCGAACCGCCAGGTGATAGCCGCCGAGCCCCTTGACCGCCACGATCGCGCCGTCGCTCAGCATGCGCGCGGCCACCGCGATCGCGTCCCCGCCAGCGGCACCGGCGTCCTCCCCGTCCACGGCGAGCAGCCGTGCCCGCGGCCCACACTCCGGGCAGGCGTTGGGCTGGGCGTGGAAGCGCCTGTCGCGCGGATCCTCGTACTCGGTGAGGCAGGCCGGGCACATCGCGAAGGCGGCCATGGTCGTCAGCGGCCGGTCATAGGGCACGCCACGCACGATCGTGAAGCGCGGCCCGCAGTCGGTGCAGTTGATGAACGGGTAGCGGTGGCGCCTGTCGCCGGCGTCGAACAGCTCGGTCAGGCACGCGGGGCAGGTGGCGGCGTCGGCTGCCACGAGGGCGTCTGCCTCGCCCGCGCGAACGCTCGCGGCGATCGCGAATCCGCGCTCTCCTTGCACCCGCCGCGGCGAGCTCAGGACACGCTCGACCCTCGCCATCGGCGGAGCGTCGGCTGCAAGGCGAGCGAGGAACGCCTCGATCGATCCATCCCCACCCTCGACCTCCAGCTCGACCCCGTGATCGTCGTTGCGCACCCAGCCGGCGAGCTCGAGCTCGCCGGCGAGTCGATACACGTAGGGTCGAAAGCCGACGCCCTGCACGGTGCCGGTGATGCGAACGCTGACCCTGCGCATGGGCATGGGCGATGTGGCCGCCATCGCCCTAGGTGGGGCCGGCGAGGAGCGCCAGCGCGGGCATCAGGCGGCTGCGGTCGAGCGCACGCGGCTCAACAGCCAATCGCGAAAGCCGTCCACCCCCTCGCCTGTACGAGCGCTCGTGAGCAGATGCTCGATGCCCGGGTGCACCGTCTGCAGGTTCGCCAGAAGCCTGTCGAGATCGGCGTCGACGTGCTCGAGCAGATCGATCTTGTTGATGACCGCAAGCTCACACGCCCGGAACATCAGCGGGTACTTCAACGGCTTGTCATCGCCCTCGGCTACCGAGCAGACCATCGCCCTCGCGTCCTCGCCGACGCGGAACTCGGCCGGGCAGACGAGATTGCCCACGTTCTCGATGATCAGCAGGTCGATCTCAGCGAGCGGGATCGCCGCGAGTGAGGAGCGCACCATGTTGGCGTCGAGATGGCACTCGCCGCCGAAGCCGTTGGCGGTGTTGAGCTGCACCACGGGGATATGCAGCGAGGCGAGGCGATCGGCGTCGAGGGAGCCCTCGACGTCGCCCTCGAGCACCGCAACGCGCACATCGCCGGTGTCGGCGAGAGCCCGCTCCAGCAATGCGGTCTTGCCGGCCCCGGGCGCGCTCATGAGGTTGACGACTCTCACCCCGGCACGATCGAAGTCCTCGCGGTTGGCCCGAGCGATCGTGTTGTTGGCGTCGAGTACGTCCTCGACGACTCTGACTTTGATCCGATGCATGATCAGGTGGAGCTCACTCTCGAGTTCTCTAGCAGATCCTCTTCGAGCTCGAGCCCCTCGACCAGCAGCTCTTCGCCCGCGAACACCTCCACGTCGAAGCTCCCGCATGCCCCGCAGCTGAGCGGGAAGCTCTCCATCACGCTCTCGGCCCCGCACTCCCGGCAGCGCCCGGCGGCGGGTACGTGCGTGATCGCCAGCTCGGCACCGTCGAGCGCGGTGCCCTGCACGACCAGGGCGAAGGCGAACTGGAGCGAGTCCGGGACCACCTGGCGCAGGTGGCCCACCTGCACCTCCACGCGGAGCACACGCCTGCCCTCGGCGTGGCGGGTCGCGACATCGACGATCGCCTGGGCGATGGAGAGCTCGTGCATCAGCAGATCCTCGGCAGCGGGTCGCCGACGAGCTGGTCCATCACGCGCCTGCCCCCGAAGGCGGTCTCGACGAGCACCATCGCAGGCGGCTCGGTCCTGACGTCTCCGATCTCCGCCGCGTCCTCGCCCCCCGGAGCGGCCCTGAGCGCGGCGAGCGCCGCATCGGCTTGCTCGGGGGCGACGAAGGCCACGAACTTGCCCTCGTTGGCCACGTACATCGGATCGATGCCGAGAATCTCGGCGGCGCCGGCCACGGCGGGCGCGACCGGCACGGCGGCCTCGCGCACGACGATGGCCACACCAGACGCGCGGGCCAGCTCGTTGAGAACCGACGCCACGCCGCCGCGGGTGGCGTCACGCAGGCAGCGAAGCCCCGGGCCGACGGCTGCGAGCAGGCCGTCCACGGCCGGCCACAGGCAGCGGGTGTCGGACTCGATGTCCGCATCCAGCCCGAGCTCTCCGCGCGCGAGCATGATCGCGGTGCCGTGCTCGCCGATGCTGCCCGACAGCAGGACGCGGTCGCCCGGGCGCAGGCGATCGGGGGCGAGGCTCGCGCGGGGATCGCGCTGGCCGAGCCCGGTGGTGCAGATGTACATGCCGTCGGCGTGACCACGTTCGACGACCTTGGTGTCCCCGGCGACGATCTGCACGCCGGCCTCGCGGGCGGCCGCGGCGATCGCCTCGACCTCGGCGCGCAGCGTCTCTGCGGGCAGGCCCTCCTCGAGCACGAGCGAGAGCGTCAGGGCGAGCGGCCGCGCGCCGGCCATGGCGAGGTCGTTGACGGTGCCGTTGACCGCCAGCTGGCCGATCGAGCCGCCGGGGAAGCGCAGCGGCTTGACCACGAAGGAGTCTGTGGTGAGCGCCAGCTCGAGCCCGTCGAGATGGACGGCGCCGGCATCGCCGAGCGCCTCGAGCGTTGCCGAGGCGAAGGCGGGGACGAACAGCCCCTCGATCAGCGAGCTCGTCGCCTTGCCGCCGGCGCCGTGGGACATGGTGATGTGCGCGTCTCGGAACTTGGCGCGCTTGGCGCGAGCGGTCTCGATGATCCCGAGGATCTTGGACTCGCGGTCGCCGGAGAGCAGCTCGGCCATCACACGACCTCCCGCTCGCGGGCGAAGCGCCCGTAGTTGTAGTAGGCCGCGCAGGCGCCCTCGGAGGAGACCATGCATGTGCCGATCGGGCGCTCGGGCGTGCAGGCGGTGCCGAAGACCTTGCACTCCCACGGCTTGATGACCCCCCTGAGGACCTCGCCGCACTGACAGGCCTTCGGGTCCGCCACGCGCACGTCAGGAACCGCGAAGCGCTCCTCGGCGTCCCATTCGGCGTAGTCGTCGGAGAGACGCAAGGCGCTCTCGGAGATGAAGCCGAGCCCGCGCCACTCGAAGCGGTCTCGCAGGGTGAAGACCTCGTCCATGATCTCCAGCGCCCGAGGGTTTCCCTCCCAGGGGACAACTCGCGCATACTGGTTCTCGACCTCTGCGCGAGCCTCGACGAGCTGGCGCAGGACCATCAGCACGGACTGCAGGACGTCGAGCGGCTCGAAGCCAGAGATGGCGAGCGGCTTGCCGTATTGCTCGGGTATGAACTGGAACGGGCGGGCGCCGATGACCGTCGCGACGTGGCCCGGCCCGATGAAGCCGTCGAGACGCACCTCAGGCGACTCGAGCAGGGCGCGAAGCGGCGGCACGATCGTGACGTGCGAGCAGATCACCGAGAAGTTCCGAGCGCCTTCGGCCTTGGCCCGGCGGAGCGTCAGCGCTGTGGAGGGCGCGGTGGTCTCGAAGCCGATTGCGAAGAAGACGACCTCGCGGCCGGGGTTCTCCTTGGCGATCCGCAGCGCGTCCAGCGGCGAGTAGACGATGCGCACGTCGGCGCCCTGCGCCTTGGCGTCGAGCAGCGTCTCGGTCGAGCCGGGGACGCGGAGCATGTCGCCGAAGCACGTGAAGATCACCCCGGGCTCGCGGGCGAGGGCAATGCCGTCGTCCACGCGCCCCATCGGGATCACGCAAACAGGGCAGCCGGGACCGTGGACGAACTCCACGTTCGAGGGCAGCAGGTCGTCGACCCCATACTTGTAGATCGCGTGGGTGTGCCCGCCGCAGACCTCCATGATCTTGTAGTGGCGCTCCGGCTCGACGGTCGCGTGGATCTCCTCGGCCAGCGCCCGGCCGAGCTCGGCGTCGCGGAACTCGTCCACGAACCTCACGGCGCCGTCTCCCCGACGGCGGCGGACTCGGCCGGCTGCGGGCCGGGCGCCCGTACGAGGGCGGTCCCGGCGTGCACCAGGAGCAGCTCCCCGGGTTGCACGGGCTCGACGAGCGCGGTCTCCACGCTGGAGCGCCTGCCCTCCGCGTCGGAGCAGAGCGCGAGGCCGCGCTCGCTGTCCACGATGGCGACCCGCATGGGGATCGCCTCGTCGCCGCAGGTGATGCAACCGTGGGCGGCGACGCAGTCGGTCATGCGGCCGAGTCTGTCATGGGCTGGATGCGATCACTCGATCACGCTCGCCTTGAGCTCTTCTAGCTCCTGCTCGTACTCGGATCCCATCTGCTCGAGAAGCCTGAGGGTGGCCCGCGCCTCGTCCTCGTCGACCTTGGAGAGCGCGAAGCCGACGTGGATCAGCACCCAGTCGCCGGGGGCGGCACCGGTCTCGCCGACGTCCAGGAGCGCGATGTTGACGGTGCGCCGCACGCCCGCGACCTCGACGGTGGCGAGACGGTTGACCTCATCCACCACCTCGACGATCTGTCCTGGAATCGCCAGGCACACGGCTACGGCCTCTCTAGCGCAAGCATCCTGATGAACCCTACCCCCACCTGGCCCATCGGCGAAGGACTCGCTCGGGCTACTTGCCGACCTGCGCGCCCCAGCGCTCCTCGACGCGGCCGAGCCTCCAGACGGCGAGTGCTGCCCGGCTCCGCCATGCAGCCGCCTCCGGGCAAGCTCATCTCACGGTCGGACCAGCTGGTAGATGCGGATCTGCCCGGCGGTGCTCGGGGCGAGGAACGAGGAGACCTGGTAGGTGGAGCCGTGGTACTTGACAGAGCCGCTGTCAGGCAGCGAGGAGGGACCCGGGCGCGTGCTGCCGGCGAGCTGGCGTGAACCCGAGCGGACGTAGAGCAGCCCGTGAGTGAGCGTCCTGACGAGCCTGATGTAGCCGGGGAAGCTCACGGGCGCGAGCGTGAAGCGACGCGATATCAGCTGCGCGGCGTGCGCGAGCTCGGCGCTCTTGATCTCGGCGCAGGTGTTGGCCGACAGCGAGGCGGGCACGGGCACGAGCAGCGAGATCCGCAACGGTCCGCCGGGAAAGGAGCGGGCGTTGAAGGAGAGGGCCTGGTAGAGCACGCGCCCGTAGGTGACGGGGCCGTGGGCCGGGATGCTCGCGGGGCCGGGCGTGAGCATCCCTTCGATCGGCAGCTGGCGCGCGCCCACGCGCATCGCCAGTGGCACCCCGAGGAAGCGGGAGACGAGCTTTACGTATCCGAGGTCGTCCTGGACGGAGAGGACGTAGTGGCCGATCGTGCGCCCGTTCAGGCGCAGGCGACCGCTGACGGGCGCGAGGATGTAGGGGCCGCCCACGTCGGCGAGCACGGTGGAGCCCGTGGTGATCCGCAGGCGCACGATGTGGGTGTGGGAGTAGACGAGGCTCGTGACGGCCGCTTCGATGGCACCGCGGTTGCCGCTCGCCACGGCACTCAGCAGCGGGCCGTACCCCTCCACCTGGCGCTGGTCGCTCTGCGTCTCCGAGCTCGAGAGCTCGGAGCCGTAGATCCGCGTGGCCACTTCGCCGGCGGCGTGGGCTAGCACCTCCGGTGCGGCCGGGCCGCAATCCGGCCGGGCCAACGGAGCGACGACGCTGCCCACGGACGCCGTCTGTGCGGAGGCGCCACACGCGCCGAGCGCCAAGCCCAAGAGCGCGGCTGCCACGGCGGGAACTGCGCGCGTGCTCATCAGTGTGTGCTACCCCCGGTTGCCCTGGGCGATTCTCCGCAGGTCGATGGTCTTGTCGTACAGCTTGGCATCGACGCCCTCCTCGAGCGCCACCTCGCGCAGCGGGCGCCCGGAGGCTGTGGCCTTCTGGACGATCACGGTGGCCTTGTCATAGCCGATGGCGCTGTTGAGCGCGGTGGCCACGGCGAGGGTGGCGCCAGCGGAGGCTTCGGCGCCCGCCTTGTTGACCTGGATGCCGTCGACGCACTTCTCGGCGAACACGCGCGAGGCGGCCGACAGCAGGCGCAGCGACTGGAGCAGGTTGCGGGCGATCAGGGGGATGCGCACGTTGAGCTCGAACTGCCCCTGCAGGCCGCCGACGGTGATGGCGGTGTCGTTGCCGATCACCTGCGCCGAGACCTGCAGGACGACCTCGGGGATCACGGGGTTGACCTTGCCGGGCATGATCGATGAGCCCTTCTGCAGCTCGGGCAGCAGGATCTCGCCGATGCCGGCGCGTGGCCCGGAGCCCATCAGGGCGAGATCGCCGGCGATCTTGGTGAGCGAGACGGCGAGGACCTTGAGCGCACCGGAGAGCTCGACCAGCGCGTCGCGGTTGGCCTGCGCCTCGAACGGGTCGAGCGGGGCTGCGATCTGCTTGAGGCCGGATTCGCGCTTCAGGCGCGCGCGGACCTTCTCGGCGAAGCGGGCGTGGGTGTTCAGGCCGGTGCCGGTGGCGGTGCCGCCGAGCGGGATCTGCCCGACGTGCACGAGCGCGGACTGTACGCGCTCCTGGGCGAGGGCCATCTGGGCGGCGTAGCCGGCGAACTCCTGCCCGAGGGTCACGGGCACCGCATCCATCAGGTGGGTGCGCCCCGCCTTGACGACGTTCTGGAAGCTCTTCGCCTTTTTCGCGAACGAGCGTTCGAGCTGCTTGAGCGCGGGCAGCAGCTCGTTCTGGGCGACGTCGAGCGCGGCCAGGTGCACGGCCGAGGGAAACACGTCGTTGGAGGACTGGCCCATGTTGACGTGGTCGTTGGGGTGCACGCCCTCGCCGGCGAGCTTGCCGATGACCTCGTTGGCGTTCATGTTGGTCGAGGTTCCCGACCCGGTCTGGAAGACGTCGATCGGGAACTGGTCGTCGTGCTTGCCGGCGGCGATCTCCTTGGCGGCTTTCTCGATGCGAGTGGCGCTGCGCTTGGAGAGCAGCCCGAGCTCACCGTTGACGGCCGCGGCGGCGCCCTTCAGGCGGGCCAGCCAGTGGACCACGGAGATCGGCACGGTCTCGCCGGAGATCGGGAAGTTCTCGACGGCCTTGGCGGTCTCTCCGCCCCATAGCTGCTGATTGCTTGGCATTAGATCTCCTAGGGAAGCGCGAGGTGTGTGTTGGATGAACGGCCCGGCCGCCACGCGGGGCGCGTGGTGCTCAACCGGGGCTTGGGGTGCTGAACCCTATCCACAGAACGCGGCCAGCTCCCGAGCAAGCCCGACAGGGTCGTCGTAGGCCATCAAGAACCCGGTGCTCTCGAGCACCCGCAGCTGCCCGTGTGGGAGGCTGCGCAGCGCCTCTTCGGCGATCGCGAGCGGGTGCATGCGGTCCTGGTCGGCCCACAGCAGCAGCACGGGCATCTCCAGACGCGGGTAGAGATCCAGCAGCTGTGTCTGGGCCCCGCGCGGCCAGCTGCGTGCGCATATGGCCCAGGAGCGGGCGAGGCTGGAGTTGCCGGGAACGTCGGCGAAGGCGTGGCGGAAGAGGTCTGCTGCGGCCGGGTTCCCGCGAGCCGAGAGGCGCATCCCCCGCTCCGGCGTGAACAGCGCTCGCGCCCCGTAGGAGAGCAGGCTGTCGAGACCGGGGACCGCGGCGGCGCGGGCGCCGAGTTGCCAGGCGGCGCGCGCGCGCGAGTTGAGCGGCGGGGCGTGCATGCGGTTGGGCATCAGCACCAGGCGCGCGGGGCTCACCTGCCGGCGCGCCACCGCGTGCATGAGGATCTCGGCACCGGCGTCATGCCCGGCCAGCAACGGCCTGGGCCCGAGCACCTCGGCGGAGAAGCCGCCGAGCACCTCGGCGAACCAGTCGAGCGTGTAGGGGTGGCGCGGACGGTGCTCGGAGTCGCCGTGGAGAGGGAGGTCGGGCAGGACCACGCGAAAGCGGTCGGCCAGCTGCTCGACCGCGGGTTCCCACTCCTTGTGCGAGAGCAGCGTCGAATGCAGCAGGGCGAGCGGAGGGCCGGTGCCGAGCTCGCGGTAAGCCACGCGGGCGCCATCGTGATGGTGGTAGAGGCGCAGTCTCACCGACTCATCGTAGGCAGGGAAACACTGCTGTGCACCGGAGCAGCGCGGACGTATATTCGCCCGAAGGTGACCGGCAGAGACGCTCTGATCAAGCTCGCACGCTCCGGGGCGGTCCCCGATCCCGACTACGTGCTCAACCATGTGGTCAATCGAATACCTATCGCGCATGCACGTATGTGCGCTTACGCTGCTTTCGGAGTCGAGTTCGACGAGATCTCTACGACGTACGTCTCCCTCGGCGTCGACATGTGGCTCGGCAGGCGGCTGGCGATCGGTGCTCGCAGCACGCTCGGGCAACGCTGCTACGTCGACGCCCGAGCCGGGGTCCGTGTCGACTCCGATGTAAGCATCTCCCGAGAAGCAGCGCTCGTCACGGCAACCCACATGCCGGACGACCCCGGCTTCAAGGCCGCCCTGGCGCCGATCCACCTCGAGCGGCGCTCGTGGATCGGGATGCGTGCGCTGATCCTTCCCGGCGTGCGGGTCGGGGAGGGAGCGATCGTGGGCGCCGGGTCCGTGGTCACCGGCGACGTGGAGCCGTACACGATCGTTGGCGGCGTGCCCGCGAGGGTGCTGCGCAGGCGCAGCGAGCCGATGTCCTACACGCTCGCCTGGCGACCGGGCTGGCACTGAGCGCGTGCCCGCACGGCCAGCGGCGGGGTCAGGAATGGCGCAGCTGCCACGGCCGCGGGATCTGCTCGAGGAGCTCGCTCGGCACCGCCCCGAGCGCGAGCAGGCCCGCGCAGTAGATCGCGATCGCGAGCACGGGCCTCAGCAGATCGGGGACGCCGGGGGGCAGGAGCGCGAGCGCTCCCAGCGCCGCGGCGAGCGCGGCGCGCGGCGCTCTTCCGATCGAGACCTGGAGGCGAGCTCCGCTTCGCAGCACGGCGACGGCGAGCATCGCCGTGTAGAGAGCCTCGACGATCGCCGTCGCCACGGCCGCGCCGAGCGCTCCGTAGCGCGAGCCCAGCACGCCGGTGAGCACTCCGCTCAGCAGCAGGACCGTGAGGTTCGTCCACAGCAGAATGCGGTAGCGCTCGAGGCTCAGCAGCCCGTACCCGAGGACGGCCCCGACGAAGGTCGCGATCAGGGCGAGTCCCTGGACGCGCAGGACCGGCGCGGCCGGCCCGAACCTCTGCCCCGCGACGATCCCGACGATCGAGTGCGCTCCCGTGACGAGGGCCAGCCCCGTGGCCAGGCCCAGCAGTAGGCACACGTCGAACGTGCGACCGAGCGCGTAGTCGAAGCGAGCGCTGTCGTCCCGCGCGGCCCTGGCGAAGATCGGAAGCATCGAGCCGACGATCAGCTGCGGTGCGATGAACAGGACTTCGATGATCCGAAACGAGGCGGCGAAGTAGCCCGTCTGCTGACCGCCGGCCACGTGAGACATGATCAGGATCGCCAGGCGGAAGTAGATGATGCCCACGGCCGAGGCGACCGAGTACGGCAGGGTGCGCCATATCAACGCCCGCCAGAGCGACCCGTCGAACGCCGGCAGCAGCGGCGTCGAGCGCCTGATCAGGATCGCCGCCACGACCACGGCTGCGACGCCGGCGGGGATCGTGGCGGCCCAGAACGACAGCAGCGGGGCGCCGGCGAGCACGAGCGCGACGACCACCACAGCGGTCCCCGCCTGGCGCAGCAGTTCGACCGCCGTCACCCAGCCCAGCCGCAGGCTCACCAACAGCGGCAGGGAGTAGGTGGACTGCAGGCTCGCGAGCACGAAGCCCGCGCCGGCCAGCAGCGTGCCTACTATCAGCGTCGAGGAGTATCCGCTCAGGAACGAGAAGGCGCAGGCGCAGGCGCAGGCGCCGAGGGCGAAGAGGAGCCGCAGACCCGAGAGGCCGCGAAAGAACCTGCGGCTGCCGTCCGCCGGGAGGGTGCTCAGCTCGCGCACACCGACCGCTCCGAGGCCCCAGTCGGCGACTCCCCCGGCCAGCGTCACGAGTGAGAGCACCGTGACGTAGCTACCGGTGTCGACCACGCCGAGGTGGCGCAGCAGCAGCGCCGAGGAGCCGACGCTGACCGCCACCCCGAGAACGTAGCCGGCCATCCGATAGGCGCCGCCGCGGATGGCGGCCACGCCGGCGGCGGGAGTGTCGAGCAGGTCCTGGTCCTCGACGATCGACTGGACCGCGACCCGGCTCACACGCTGGGTGCGAACGACTTCACTTGGCGCAGGACTCGCCGCAGCGGCTTGTGGTCGAGCGTCACGAACACCCGCCCTCGCACGGTGTCGCTTCTGCGCGGGATCGGCGGCGGCCCGAGAGCGATGGCGTCGCGGAAGTCCCGCAGCAGCGTCTCCGCGACTCGGTTCCACGTCCTCTCCTCCGCGTAGGGGTCGTCGAGCACCTCGCGCAGCGCGAGCTCGAGCTCCTCGGGCGTGTGCAGCTTGCGCAGGTTGGCTGTTCGCTCCGGGAGGTCGCGGAACCACTCGGTGTCGTTGACGAACACGGGCCGGCGGGTGCCGATGGCCAGCGGTGCGCCCGCGCTACCGCCCGAGCGGTGATCCTCGTCGTACCAGAGCACGATCGCATCGGAGTCCCTGAGCCACTCGAACAGCTCCTCGCTGTCGAGCCAGCGATCCTCGCCAAAGCTGTGCTCGAAGCGCCAGCCGTTGCGCTCGCACACGTCCGCGATCACGTCGAGGCGGGACCTGCCCAGGCCGAACGTCTTGACCACCGGCCGGCGCAGATCGATCCCCTGGGGAATGAAGCGCCTCGGCCCCACGCCCACGTCCTCGCGGTGGGCGTAGAGTAGGTCGACGAGCCCGTGGGGGAACGAGAGCACCCCGCCCTTGTCGTGGTAGGTCAAGGCCGTCACCCCGGGGAACTGGCGGAGCAGCTCGAGCAGGCGCCCGCGGTCGTAGAAGAGGTTGCTGTATTGGACGTGCAGCACGTCGAGGTCGCTCTCGAGGATCCGCTCGACGTCGAGCTCGAACCTGTGCTGCGGATGCCAGATCTGCACGTCGAAGGCCGGCGCCACCCACTCCTCGTAGGGCGCGGTGGCACGCTCGCCGAAGTTGCGCGAGCTGAGAACCGTCAGCTCGACGTCCCCCGAGCGGCGCAGGGCGGAGACCAGGTGGCGCGAGTACTCCGCGATCCCGCAGCGGGTGTTCCAGGTGCTCAGGATTCCGATACGCATCGGCATGGCGGTCCTAGATCACAGCCAATGACCTGTCTCGGGACACGATCCGCACCTCGGGCATGGGCACGATGAACTGACCCCCGCGGTCGAGGAACTCCTGCTCGCGGTCGAGGAACTCGCTCATGAAGTGCCACGGCAGGGCGAGGTAGTAGTCGGGGCGCAGTTCGCGCGAGCGCTCCTCGCTGATTATGGGAATGCCGGTGCCGATGGTCTCCGAGCCGTGCTTGTCGGGATTGCGATCGGCGGCGTAGGGAACGAGGCTGTTGTCGATTCCCGCATATTGGAGAATCGTGTTCCCCTTGGTGGAGGCACCATATATGTGAATGGTCTTGCCCTCGTCGACGAGCCTGCGGCACATCGCCGCGAGGCTCTCGCGCACGCGCTCGGCCGCCGCCGCGAAGCGTTCGTAGGGCTCGGAGGAGTCGAGTGCCATCTCGAACTCCCGGACCCGCAGCCGCTGCAGGGTCTCGGCATCCTCGGCGCTGGGAGCGTGGCCGGCGGCTCGGCGGATGAACAGCCGCACCGAGCCTCCGTTGATGTCGTTGAGCTCGCTGCGCACCACCCTGAGACCGGCCTCCGCCAGGAGCCGCTCGATCACCGCGAGCGAGTAGTACTCGAGGTGCTCGTGGACGATCGCATCGAACTGGTTCATCTCCAGCATCGTCGGCAGGTAGTGCAACTCGATTATCCAGACGCCGTCGTCGGCCAGGGCGTCGGCCACCTCCTCGACGAACGCGCGCGGGTACTCGAGGTCGTAGAACATCGCGATGCTCGTGATGACGCGGGCCTTGCGATCGACGTGACGCCCACGCAGGTGCTCGGAGGAGAAGAAGTCCTGCACCACCTCATAGCCCTTTTCCATCGCGTAGCGACTGACGTCGGAGGGATCGAAGCCGAGGTACTTGAGGTTGGCGGCACGGTAGCCGTCGAGCAGGGTGCCGTCGTTGCAGCCGATGTCGATGACGAGATCGCCAGGGTGCAGGCCGACCATCTCCTCGGCCTGGGCGGCGATCTGGTGCAGGTTGCGCGTCATCGTCAGGTTGACGCCGCTGCGGTACCAGTAGGAGCGGTAGAGGATCGCCCCCGGGACGGTGTGGCGCAGCTGCACGAGGCCACAGCCCTCCTCGTTGCGCGTCATGTCGCAGCGCACCAGTTCCAGCGGTATCTGACGGGACACCGGCTGCGCTCCACCCGGCTCGGCGAAGGCACCGGCGATGTACTGGTCGCCCAGTGAAAGCACGGGAACGAGATGCGGCGATCCGCAGATGCGACAGGTCGTGCGACTGGTCAGGCTGGTCCGCGGTAGCAACATCGGCAACAAGCTACCAGCGGCAAACCGGCGCCTGTCGGGGTCGCCGGCCACTCGGATCAAAGCGCTCGGTGAAGGGTCGTGGATTCGACTTGTTGGACTGATTAATGTGGCGATTTGCAAGGGAAAGTCACACGGTGAACGCCGGGCGTGAGCTCGAGCGCGGCGAGCGTTGCTTTTGCATAACCGTCTCCGACTCGCGCCCTGAAGCTCGGGGCCAGTGATCTCCGACGTGGTCATGCGAGAGCGATCGCCTGAGAGAGACACATCGAAGGCTCCCAGACGGCTCACAGAGCCGCGTGCTGGCGGAGCATACCCTTCCATTCACCAAAACTTCAGTCGGCCGTTTCAAGGAGGGCTACGCTCAGGCGCATGCCGAGCGCGATAGTCAGGCGCATGCCGAGCGCGATAGACGTGGTGATCGTCGCCTACAACCGCTACGAGCTCACCAGCAGCTGCCTCAGTCACCTGAGCGCACAGACGGTCGAGCATCGAGTGATCGTCGTGGACAACGGCTCGACCGATGACACCCGCGAGCGGATACGTGCCGAGTGGCCGGCCGTCCAACTCGAGCACTTCGACGAGAACCGCGGCTTCCCCGAGGCGTGCAATCGCGGCGTGGCGGCGGGAACGGCCGAGATCGTGGTGCTGCTCAACAACGACGTGGACTGCCGTCCCGACTTCCTGGAGCGACTGGTGGCGCCGCTGCGAGACCCGGCCGTGGGATCGGTCGCCTCGCTGATGGTGCAGCCTGGAGGCGAGACGATCGATGGGATGGGCTTGGCGGCGGACTCCGCGCTGGCGGGCTTCCCCCGGCTGCAGGGGCTGCCCGTGGAGCGCGCGCACGACCTGCGGCCGGTTTTCATGGGACCGGGAGGATCCGCGGGCGCGTATCGCCGCGCGGCATGGGAGCAGGTGGGGGGCCTCGACGAAGCGATCGTCGCCTACATGGAGGACTTCGACCTGGCGCTGCGCCTGCGCATCGTGGGATGGGCATCGGTCGCTGAACCGAACGCGGTGGGCGTGCACCTTGGCTCAGCCACACACGGCTACCGCTCCGCCTGGCAGCGGCTGCAGGCGGGCTTCGGGCGCGGCTACATGCTGCGCCGCTACGGCCTGCTGAACGGCCGCGGCGCCCTGCGCGTGCTCGCAACTGAGGTTGCTGTCGTGGTGGGCGATCTGCTGGTCTCCCACGACCTCGCAGCGCTCAGGGGCCGCCTGCGGGGATGGCGCGCGGGACGCTCGCGCCCGCTGCTTCCGCTGCCTCCCGCGGACTGCCTCGACGAGAGCATCGGCTTCCTCGACTCGCTGGCGATGCGTCGCGCGGTGTATGGACGACGCGCCGCGTGAGGCCCCGCGCCGCGTGCCTCGCACAGGGCCCTGCCTGATCCATCTCGTCAGGGCCGCGAACGGGCCCGCGCCCTTGCGCAGCTTCGCGGCGGCATTGCGTCGCCATCGACCCGGTGTCCCCTACGAGCTGGTGCTCGCGATGAAGGGGTTCGGATCGCACGAGCAGGCGGCTCCGTACCTGGAGGAGCTCGCCGACCTCGCACCCGAGCCGCTGTTCTTTCCCGACACCGGTCTCGACCTCGGCGTGTACTTCGCCGCGGCCGCGCGCCTGCGGCGGGGGCGCTACTGCTTCCTGAACTCCTACAGCGAGCCTCTGGCCGATGGCTGGTTGGCAAGGCTCGACGCGGCGCTCGCCGAGCCGGGCGTGGGTCTCGTGGGTGCGACCGGCTCGTGGGCGAGCACGCGATCGTGGATCGCCTACTCGCTGGGCCTCCCGAGCGCCTACCATGGCGCGCTGCCGCCCGCGCGGATGGTCAGGCGCCAGCTGCTGGGACTCGTGCCCGAGCGGACATCCGACAGGCGCCGCTCCACCATCGAAGCGGCGCGTCTGCGCGCGATGACGCTGCGCCTGCTCCCCGACCACGAGCGCTTCCCGGCGCACCATCTGCGCACGAACGCGTTCATGGTCACGCGCGAGACGCTCGAGCGCCTGCGCCTGCCCGCCGCGGTGCACGACCAGCTGGACACGCTCCGGCTCGAGAGCGGTCGCAGGAGCATCACCCGCCAGGTGCAACGGATGGGCCTGCGCACCCTGGTCGTGGACCGCACGGGAGCCGCCTTCGACCACGATCGCTGGGACCGCAGCATGACCTTCTGGCAGGGAGAGCAGGAGGGGCTGCTGGTGGCCGACAACCGCACCCTGCTCTACGAGCGCGCGGACGCCCCCCTGCGCCGCGTGCTCTCCAGCCTCACCTGGGGTTAGCGGCCGCATCGCAGCCGGAGGGCCGCGGGCTGGCAGGCGTGGCGGCCTGCGAGAATGGCCGCTCCGTGAGCGTGAGCCGAGCACATGCCCTGATCCCCGCCCGCGAGGTGGACCCCCGTCGGGAGCTGCCGGAGCTGGAGCTCGAGGTGCTCGAGCGCTGGCGTGAGCGGGACGTGTTCGCGGAGTCGCTGCGGATGCGGGCGGGGGCGAGGCAGTGGGTCTTCTACGAGGGGCCGCCCACGGCCAACGGCCCGCCGGGCTCCCATCACGTGCTCTCGCGCGTGTTCAAGGACATCTACCCCCGCTTTCAGACGATGCGCGGCTACCGCGTGGAGCGCAAGGGCGGCTGGGACTGCCACGGGCTGCCTGTCGAGATCGCGGTGGAAGAGAAGCTCGGCATCACCCACAAGTCGGAAATCGAGGAGAAGGTGGGGATCGAGGCCTTCAACGCGGAGTGCAGGGCGTCGGTGTTCACGTTCCTGGAGGAGTGGGACCGGCTGACCGAGCGGATCGGCTTCTGGCTGGATCTGGAGCACGCCTACCGGACGCTCGATGAGACCTACATCGAGTCGGTGTGGTGGGCGTTGTCGCAGATCGACGAGCGCGGCCTCTTGTACGAGGGCAACAAGGTGGTGCCCTACTGCCCGCGCTGCGAGACCACGCTCTCTTCCCACGAGGTGGCGCTGGGCTACCGCGACGTGGTCGATCCGAGCGTGTTCCTGAAGCTCCCGGTGAGCAGCGGGCCGGAGAAGCTGCTCGTGTGGACGACAACGCCGTGGACGCTGCCCGGGAACGTGGCGGTGGCGGTCTCGCCGACGGCGACCTACGCGCTGGTGCGCCTTGGGGGCGAGGACTTCCTGCTGGCGGAGGCACGGGTGGAGGCGGTGCTGGGCGAGGGAGTGGAGGTGCTCGACCACTTCTCGGGAACGGAGCTGGTGAGCAGATACCGGGGCTACCGCGGACCGATCTTCGATGCGAGCGATCGCGAGGCGGGGCCGCTGCCGATCCTGGCGGACGAGTTCGTGACGACCGAGGACGGCACGGGGATCGTGCACCTGGCGCCGGCCTTCGGCGAGGACGACTACCGCGTGGCGGCTGGCGCCCCGCAGGTCCCCTTCGACCCGACGCGGGCGGGCACGCTGTACAACCCGGTCAAGCCGGACGGCACCTACGACGAGCGCGTGCGCAGCCGTACGGGGGACTCCTATGCGGGCCGCTTCGTCAAGGATCCCGCCCTGACGCAGGAGCTGATCGAGGATCTGCGCGAGCGCGGCCTGCTGCTGCGGGTGCAGGAGTACGAGCACTCCTACCCGCACTGCTGGCGCTGCGGAACACCGCTGCTGTACTACGCCAAACCGTCCTGGTACATCGCCACCTCGCGCCTGCGGGACGAGCTGCTGGCAGCCAACGAGACCGTGCGGTGGCATCCGCCCCACGTCAAGCACGGTCGCTTTGGGGACTGGTTGAAGAACAACGTCGACTGGGCGCTCTCGCGCGAGCGCTACTGGGGAACGCCGCTGCCGGTGTGGCGCTGCGATGAGGGGCACGTGCACGTGGTCGGGTCCTTCGCCGAGCTGGCCGAGCGCTCGGGGGCCGAGCTCGATGACCACCACCGCCCGTTCGTGGACGAGGTCTCCTTCCCCTGCCCACATCTCGAGGATGGGGAGGCGTGCGGGGTGGCGATGAGGCGCGTGCCGGAGGTGATCGACGTGTGGTTCGACTCGGGCGCGATGCCGTTCGCCCAGCACCACTTTCCGTTCGAGAGCGAGTCGGTGTTCGAGGCCAGCTTCCCGGCGGACTTCATCTGCGAGGCCCAGGACCAGACGCGTGGCTGGTTCTACTCGCTGCTGGCCGTGGCGACCCTCCTGTCGAAGGGAGCGCCCTACCGCAACGTGGTCTGCCTGGGACTGATCCTGGACGAGGACGGCCAGAAGATGTCGAAGTCCAAAGGCAACACGGTGGAGCCGTGGCAGGTTCTGGACAGCTATGGCGCGGACGCCTTCCGCTGGTACTTCTTCACCTCAAAGCAGCCGTGGGACGGCTACCGCTTCTCGGCGGAGACGATCGGGGAAGGGGTGCGGCTGTTCCTCAAACAGCTGTGGTCGACCTACTACTTCTACGTCCTCTACGCCAACGCCTCGGCGGAGGAGCTGCGCGCGGCCGGCGCCGAGGGCGCGGACACGGACGGCGCGGAGGAGGGACCGGACGCGGACCTCGACCGCTGGGCGCTGTCGCGCACGGCGGGCACCGCGGAGCTCGTGGCCGAGCGCCTGGACGCCTACGACGCCACCACGGCGGGCAGGGCGATCGCGAGCCTCGTGGACGAGCTCTCCAACTGGTATGTGCGGCGCTCGCGCAGGCGCTTCTGGGACGGCGATCCAGCGGCCTTCCGGACGTTGCGCACGTGCCTGCTGACCGTGTCGAAGCTCCTGGCGCCGCTGTGCCCGTTCATCGCGGATGAGATCTACGACAACCTCGACGGCGAGCTTGCGAGCGTGCACCTCTGCGACTTCCCCTCTGGTTCGGAGGTCGGGGAGCGCGACGAGCAGCTCGAGCAGGCGATGGCGCTGGCGCGCGAGACCGTGCGCCTGGGGCTGGGGGCGCGGGGCAAGGCGAAGATCAAGGTGCGCCAGCCGCTGGGCGAGGCGGTGGTGGTGGCCGACGGGCGCGAGCGCGAGGCGATCGAGCGCCTGGCCGAGGTGGTGCGCGAGGAGCTGAACGTGCGGGAGGTGCGCTTCGTGGCAGCGGCCGAGGAGCTCGGCAGCTACGAGGTCAAGGCCAACTACCGCACGCTGGGGCCCCTGTTCGGCAAGGACATGCCGCTGGCGGCCGAGGCGGTCGCGGCACTCGATCCGACGCACGTGGCGGAGGCGCTTCGAGGCGGCGGCGCTGTGGGGATCGCGGTGGGCGAGCGCGAGCACACGCTCTCGGCGCAGGACGTGATCGTGACGATGCGGGCCCCGGACGGCTACAGCGTGGAGCGCGAGGGCGCCCACGCGGTGGCGCTCGACCTGGAGATCGACGGCGAGCTACGACGCGAGGGCCGGGCACGCGAGATCGTGCACGCCGTGCAGAACGCGCGCAAGACGGCGGGGCTGCAGGTGGAGGACCGGATCGAGCTCGCGCTCGACGGCGCCCCCGAGCTGATCGACGCGGCGGCCACGCACCGCGACTACATCATGGGCGAGACGCTGGCGCTCGACCTGGACGTAGCCGACCGCGCCGCCCAGGAGAGCGCGAGGATGGACTACTCAGAGCAGACCGAGGTTGACGGCCTGTCTCTGAGCATCTCGCTGAGCCGAGCGCACAAGCCCGGCTGAGCGTCCTAAGCTGCCGAGAGCGAGGGCTCCAGCTCCTGCTCGAGCTTCTTCTTGGGGTAGGCGCCGACGACGGTCTTGACGGGCTGGCCGCCCTTGAACAGGATCATGGTCGGGATCGAGAGCACCTGGAAGCGCGCGGCCGTCTGCGGGTTCTCGTCGATGTCGAGCTTGACGATGCGCAGGTCAGGGCGCTCTGAGGCGATCTCCTCGAGGACCGGGGCCACGACGCGGCAGGGACCGCACCACGGGGCCCAGAAGTCGACGAGCACGGGACCCTCGGCCTCGATGACCTCAGCGTCGAAGTTGTTGTCGGTGATTTGGGTCAGGGTGCCTGCCATGGGGTCTCCTTCGGTGGTCGCTTACACATCACTATACAAAATGAAGGGAGGGTTGCCAGGGCGATGTAGGGCACCACCCTTTTCCGGGGCCGCGTGGCTACCGCTCAGTCCAGACCATCGGCAAGCGCCCTTGCAATGTAGTGCTGAGGTTGCGCAGATACCGATCGTTGCTATACATTGTCCTTGTCGCCGTTTGGGCGATGTATTGCCTGGGCCCCTGTTTAGGGGCCCTTTTGTTTGCCCCAGTTCTTCGGAGCCACCCGATTCGGCTACTCTGAACCCCGTCTTTAAGCGTCGCATGGAGAGGGGTCGGAGACATGGCAGACAGAAGCGCAATCTTTATCGATGCGGGCTACTTGCTGGCTGCTGGAGGGCTCCTCTGCTGTGGCGTGAAAGATCGCTCTAGGTTCACGTGCGATTACGAGCGCCTGACCGAGGAGCTCGCGGCTTGGGCCAACACGCATAGCGGCGGCATGACCTCGCTTCGCACGTACTGGTACGACGGAGCCAAGAACGCTGTCCCCACGGCGGACCACGAGCGGATCGGCGGCCTGCCATACGTCAAGGTTCGACTAGGACGGATTCATTCCGGCCAACAGAAGGGCGTCGATGCGCTGATCTACAGGGATCTGATGACTCTTGCTCGCGAACGTGCCGTATCGCGGGCATATCTTCTGTCGGGTGATGAGGACCTCCGCGAGGGAGTCATCGCAGCCCAAGATATGGGTGTCCAGGTCATCCTCATCGGCATACCGACGAGCCGGCGTTCGAATCAGTCAGCGGCACTCGTGCGTGAGGCTGACGAGCTCGTCGTCTTGCCCCGAGAGCATTGGAGCCCCTACTTCGCACCGACTCCAGCAGGAGCTTCGCCCATGAGTCCAGCGAGATCGACAGCAGCCGCATCCCCGAAGGCGACGGCGACACCCGAGGCAGCGAGAGCCGCCGGGCGGGCGTTTGCCAAAGATTGGCTCTCCCAGGTCTCGAGACACGAGCTAGCCGGGCTAATCAGCGATGAGCCGAAGATCCCCGGTCAGCTGGACATCTCGCTCGTCTTGGATGCCGAGACGACCCTGGGATCTCTCCGAGATAAGCAATCCCTCAAGCATGAACTGCGCGCAGGCTTCTGGGCTGTAGTCGGCGAGTCCCAGGCGTCAGGTGCCAAACCCCAATGACCAGCCCCTGACCGCTCATTTGACCGTCACCAGCCACCCTTCCGAGTTCCGCACGATCGGCGGGTGGATGTGCGTGAGTGCGGTGAAGAGGTGCGGGGAGACGTAGACCTCGATTAGGGCGGCGACGATCAGCACGGGCACGGCGAGCGCGACCGTGACGAGCGTTGCGGCTAGCAGCTGCTCCCACTCGCCGCGCCGGCTGGCGATGATCCAGGCGGCCAGGGGCAGGAACAGGGCGATCAGCTCAGGGACCGCATGGGGAAGCACTCCGAGCAGCAGCAGCGCGGGCGAGACGCGCAGGAAGTTGGAGACCCCCGCGAGCGTGTGCCCGATCAGGTAGGCCTGCGCGCTCAGCGAGAAGGTGGTGGCGGCGACGACGAACGCGATCGCCAGGCGCCCGCCGTGTTCGTGCACCCAGCGCGATATGCCGCTGTGGTGCTCGGCCTGCAGCGGCAGCGAGCTTCCGGCGATGAAGCCCGCCACGCAGGCCATGGCGTGCAGCGCGAGCACGAGCGCGTTGCTGCGCAGCACGTGCAGGACATCGCCGCCGTCGCCCACCGCGAAGGGGGGCTGCAGCGTGATGATCTGCTGGTAGCCGTGATCGAGGTAGGCCACCGCGAGCACCGCCAGCAGCAGGCCGGTCGCGGCGAGCGCGGAGCCTGCGATCCAGCGACCGACGACCGAGCCGGGAGTGCGCTGCCACGCGCGCAGGGTCGCGCGCGTGTGGCGCACGCCGTGGGCGAACGCATATGCAGATGCATCCATCCCCTCTGCATCGGCGCTGCCGGGCCCTACCTGAAGCGCAGGAGAGGCACCAGCCACATCGCCTCCGCGGCTATGCGCCAGGACATCTTGCTCTGCCCACGCTGGCGGTCACGGAAGACGATCGGCACCTCGACCACGCGAAAACCCGCCTGCACGGCACGGTAGGTGAGCTCGACCTGGAAGGCATAGCCCTGGGAGCGCACGCTGTCGAAGTGGATCGCCTCGAGCACGTCGCGACGGAAGCACTTGAAGCCGCCCGTCAGGTCCTTGACCTGCAGCCCGAGCACCAGGCGCGCATACGTCGATCCGCCCTCGCTGATGAAGCGCCTGAGCAGTCCCCAGTCGCTCACGCCGCCCCCCGGCACGTAGCGGGAGCCGAGGGCGAGATCGGCGCCGCCGTAGACCGCGTCCAGCAGCCGCGCGAGGTCGGCCGGATCGTGGGAGAAGTCGGAGTCCATCTCCATCACGTACCCCGCGCCCGCCTGCAGGGCATGGCGGAAGCCCGCCAGGTAGGCGGGACCGATCCCGTTCTTCTCGGTGCGGTGCAGGACCTGCACCCACGGATGCTCGGCGGCCAGCTCGTCGGCGAGCTGGCCGGTGCCGTCGGGCGAGCCGTCATCCACGACCAGGATGCGATAGCCGTCGGGGGCGGTCTTGGCGAGCACCTCGCCGGCGGCGAGCACGATCGCCTCCACGTTCTCCGCCTCGTTATAGGTGGGCAGTATCAGCCAGGGCTCGCCGGACATCGGTCGCGTACCCTAGAGCAGTGGAGCTGTCCAACGCCGCGATCGCCGACGCGTTCGACGAGCTGGGCGACCTGTACGAGCTCGACGGCGCGGTCGTGCATCGCGTGCTCGCCTACCGCTCGGGTGCGAAGGCCGTGCGCAACGCCTCCGTCTCGGTCGCGAAGCTCGCGCGGGAAGGCCGCGCCACCGAGCTGCCGGGCATCGGCAAGACGCTCCAGGAGAAGATCCTCGCGCTGGCGCAGACGGGCTCCATCCCCGCCGCCGAGAGGCTGCGCGCCAAGTTTCCCGCGGGCCTGATCGCGATCACCCGCCTCCCCGGCCTCGGACCAAGGCGTGCCCGGCTCCTGCAGTCCGAGCTCGGCATCGACTCGCCGCAGACTCTGCGCGAGGCCGCGCTCGCCGAGCGCCTGCGTGACATAAGGGGGCTGGGCCCCAAGTTCGAGGCGAGCGTGCTCGCGGGCCTCGACGCGATCGAGTCCCAGCCCGACGGGCATGGCGGATCGCGGGTGCTGCTCTCGCGCGCGGTGGAGATCGGGGAGGCGCTCGCCGCCGGGCTGGAGCGCCTCGGCGGCCCCGGCACTCACGTCCAGCTCGCCGGCTCGGCGCGCAGGCTCACCGACAGCGTCAAGGATCTCGATCTGGTCGCGACCACCACCAGGCCGACATCGCTCGCCAAGAGCCTCGCAAAGCTCGAGGAGATCGAGAGCGTCTCCTCGGCCGGCAAGGCCGGAGCCAGGGCGCGCACGCACTCGGGCATCGCCGTCGATCTGCGGATCGCAAAGCCCGAGCAGCTGGGCAACCTGCTGCAGCACTTCACCGGCTCGGGCGCCCACAACGCGGCGCTGCGCGAAGCCGCCGTGCGCCGGGGGCTGCACGTCTCCGAGTACGGGATCCTCGACGACGCCACCGCCACCGCCACCGCCGAGACCTTCGCCACCGAGCACGAGGTCTACGAGCGGCTCGGACTGGCCTACATCGAGCCCGAGCTGCGCGAGAACCGCGGTGAGCTCGAGGCCGCGCGCAAGGGCGAGCTGCCCAGGCTGATCGAGCTCCAGGACATTCGCGGCGACCTGCACAGCCACACCGTGGCCTCGGACGGGCACAACACGATCGAGGAGATGGGCCGAGCGGCCCGCGAGCGCGGGTATGAGTACCTCGCGATCACCGACCACTCGGCCACCCACGGGTTCGGCAACGACGTCTCACCCGAGCAGCTGCGCCGCCAGATCGAGCTCGTCCACGAGGCAGGCGCGCGCGTGGAGGGGATCGAGCTGCTGGCGGGCAGCGAGGTCAACATCCTGCCCGACGGCTCTCTCGACTACGACGACGAGCTGCTGGGCGAGCTCGACTGGATCGTGGCGAGCGTGCACACCTCCTTCGGGATGAGCGAGCAGGCGATGACCGAGCGGATGATCGCCGCGATCGAGCACCCGCTGGTCGACGTGATCGGCCACCCCACCGGTCGCCTGATCGAGCGCCGTGCCCCCTACGCCCTCGACTTCGAGGCCGTGTTCGCCGCGGCCGCCGCAGCCGGGACGATGCTCGAGATCAACGCCAACCCCGATCGGCGCGACCTCTCAGACGTGCACGCGCGGGCGGCCGCACAGGCCGGGGTGCTGATCGCGATCGACTCCGACGCCCACCGCACGCGCACGCTTCAGAACATGCGCTGGGGGATCGCCACGGCGCGTCGGGCCTGGCTGACGGCCGAGCAGGTGGCCAACACCCGCCCATGGTCGGAGCTGCGCGGCTTGGGAAAGGGCGCTGTTCTGAGACCGTGAGCGAGGTGAGGAACGTTTCTTACGCAATGAGCCACCTCCCGGATTCGTCCTGATGCGACCGAATCCAGGCCAGCACGTCCTCGAGGGGCAACGTCCATGGGACGCCTGCGACGAAAACATTGTCGTTGCCTGCGAGAAAGGCCCTGGCAACAGGCTCGGGCGTAGGCTGATTGCCAGTTGCGTGTATGAGCACCCTCCGAGCAGTGTCGACCTTGGCGCCCTCGCTTCCCCAAGACACTCGTGCGCCAGCGGCCACCACATCGAAGTGGCTCTCGTCCGTATAAAAGAGGATCCGGCCCAGCAGCGACCCGCCCGGGCCCACCTGGGATAGGGCAACAAAGTCTCCCGCATATCGCTCAGCTCCGGTCCGGATGACCGGTGGGCTCACGAATGCCGACAAGGTCTGATCGATCAGGCTGCTCAGCGATGGAGACGCGGACTCGCTCAGCCTCCCGGCGGCACTCGACTCGCGCGCGGCTCCCTCGCCGCTCAGCTGTGCCTCCAGGAGCGCCGTCGCACGCTCGACAAGGTCTCGTGGGAGCCGTGAATCGGCCGATCGGCGCTGTCTTGCCCGCCTCGAGACGAGCGCGATCGGATCGAGCGTCACCGATGCGCCTGCTCCGCTGGCTCCACGGAGGCGAGGCAGCAGCAACCCCACCAGCAGGAACAGGATCCCTCCTCCGATCATCGTTATCGTCAGGCTCGCGGAGCGCTCATCCTGATGGCCTGGGGACACCGCTCTCTGTCCCGGGCGAGAGGATCCTGCCGTGGTGGTGGTCGTCCGCGTGATGTCGGTGCGGGTGGAGGTGGCACGACGCCGCGATGCGGCCGGAGTTCGAGCTGTCGTGACTTCGTGCGTCATGACCCTTTGTATTGAGGGAGGTTCCGTGGATTTCCAGAGCAACAACCCCCCAATGACAAGCGCGCATCCGAGCACCAGAGAGAAGCCTTGCGTCAGACGGAGCTCGAGCCGGGTCATCTTCACGGGCCCGGCGTCGGTGGCAACGACGCTCACGTTAGCCTCGGTGTCAGCCTCCTCGAGTCCTGCTCGCGCTTCTAAGGGCGGAAGGTCGGGACACGAGACCATGCTAATCGAGCCCCACCCAACGAGCTACCGAGCGGATGGGCGCTGGGGTCGGGTTGGAGGTGAGAAGACGTCCGGAGGTGGTGTCAGCATGCTGGAGTGCTCGATCGTCAGACATCATCTGCGGGCTACGTCCTCGCCCCCCAAGTAGCTCGCTCGGAGGACGAGGATGTCCCCAAGCGAGGTATCGCTCGACTCATCGAGATTGCGGCCAGTGCAGAATCCTCGGAGTCAGAGCAGGTCCAGGCGCGCTCGGACGCGAGCGATCCAGGGGAGCGGGCGGAGCGCATTCTGCGACTCATGAGCCTCCCGCCTGTCGGAACGAGCGAGAATCTGGGGCTCCGTCCAGACGGCATCCTTGCAAGAATGCTTGCCAGACATGAGCTGGAGCCCGGCCTTGCCAAATGAGCGATTCTCGATGAATACACCAAGCGGTTCTGCAGTGGGTGCGAGCGGCTCCATCGGCATCGTGCCCGGTGGCACGCTCGACCGTATGCTTCAAGACCAAGAGCAGAGGTTGCGGGACGAGATGGATCGGGACCCGTCGAGGCCAGTGAGCGTCAACTATCTGCCTTCCCCTACGGGAGATAAGTAGCTCCCTTGAGCTGACGCAGTCCGTCGGCCTCCATCGCTGGACGAGTGCCGGCGAAATATCTCTCAAAGTTCCTTGATCGCACGCCCTCGTAGCGTTCGACGTTGAGGCCGGCGTCGAGCATCAGCAGTCGCGCCAGGGAATCAGGGTAGGCGTCAACGTAGATCACCCTGGGAATCGACGCGTGGATGATCTTCTCGGCACACAGCATGCAGGGAAAGGTGGTGGTGTACAGGACACTCTCCGACAGGTCCCGGCTGCCGGCATTGATGATCGCTCGCTCCTCGGCGTGCAGGGCAGTGCACCACTTCATTGCGCGGTCCGGGAAGAACACCTGCTCTAGAGACTTTCCGCACTCACAGTCCCACGGTGGCATGAGCTTGCTCGGTATCGGCTTTGAGCAGTACGGACAACGAGCGCCTCCAATGGCCAGCTCTTCGAAGCGGTCCCGTCTGACGATGTCGCGAAAGCAGGTTTTGAACCCGTCGATACAGGGCTCGAGCCCATTTGGATTCTCGTTGTATCCGTGGGCGAGCGGTTCGCAGTCTCGGGCAATCACGGCCCCGACCTGCCGCTTGATGCATCGGGAGCCATGCGATGCCCCATAGGCGATGTTCATCATCAGCTCATCTTGGCTCGCCCATCTGTGCGCACGTCCTTGAACAAGTGCGGCGTAGTCGCGGACCCTGCTTCCGAGGTGATCGTTCAGCTTCTCCTTCGAGAGCTCCACGTCATTTGCGATGAGAACGTCGGCTAGGTCGACACAGAGACCCACCTGCTGCCCGTACTCGGTGGACTCTCCCTGGTCACGCAGGTCTAGCTCGTAGAAGTCCGGCCAGGTCTGGGCCACGTCGCGACGACGTTCAAAGCGTGTTTTGGCGCTGTCCACCGAGATGGCAAACAGCGAAAACCGGTCTCCCAGCTGCTCGCGCAGCCAGCGAATCTCACCGATGTTGCGAATCCCATCGAGTGCCATGTTGTTGGCGTCCGGAGATTTGTCCAAGATCGAGGCGAGTGCCCGAACAGCAAGCGCCTGAGTGCCCTCCTTCTCCCTCAGCCTATTGCCGAGATCTTGCAGCTCATGACGGTTGAGCTCGCGATGCGGCCCGGCGAGATCCCGCAGCACGTCAGAGAGCGTCTTCGTCTCGAAGGTCGGATGCCCCGCCGCGACACCGCCCTGGGACAGGAGGTATGCCGCTGTGGAGCAGCCGCTTCCAAATGGTCCCGTGAAGCCGATCACAAACGTCCGGCTGCTCTGGAGCAGCTCGACCACCTCGGCTGGCGTGCGAGAAGCTGGCAGAATTGGAATGTCTGAAGTGGCCATGGACGAGGTTTGGGGGCGAGGATGGTATCGAGATGGCGCTTGCTCCGACTGCACGGCCTACTCTGCCAGTTGGAAACGTGACGGTGGTCTACGTCACATGCTCGACGGACGTCGGGCGCTCGTCTCGCCACCTTCATGAAGGAGTCGCGGCAAGAGCTCCTCCGCGACGATCTGATGGATTGACTCGAGGGTGAAAGGGGTGAGAGCCATGCGCGCACGTTGTGTGTAACCGGACCGTGGCCGCTCAAGAGCAACTCGCAATGAGGCCTTGATGTCCTCACCAACCAGACGCGCATCTACCCCGCGAGCGATCGACAGCGCCGCATAAGGCCCGGGGGCGGGCGTGGTCACGAGCTGACAGCCATCAGCGAGCGCCTCCAGCTGGGCGATGCCGTAGTCCTCGCGGCGCGGCGCACAGACGAACACGCGCGCGCGGCGCAACAGCGCACGGTACTCATCGTGCGAGAGCTCTCCGACCACGCGGATGCCCTCCTCGCCTGCAGCGATCAGCCCTGCGGCTTCCAGCTCCTTAGAAGGCGCGCCGGCCACCACGAGCTCCTCCGCCGGGGGAGACAGACCCTCCGCTCGCACGACCCGCCACGCCTCGAGCACCCGATCCAGGCCCTTCTTGGCCGGGTTGGCCGCATAGGTGATCGCTGCGATGTCCCGCACGGCCTCCTCGGGACCGGACGGGGAGACGGCCACGGGCAGGACGAGCGCCCGCTCGCCCGCGGGCGAGGCGTCACCAAGCTCGTCCAGAGCCCCCTCGCTCCACGGCAGCAGCAGCGGAGCTTCTCCCAGTCGGCGATGCTCGAGCGGGCGCTGCCACAGCCCGTGGCGCCCCGGCCGGTTGCCGGCTGAGGTGGCGTCGAAGCGGATCGCGCCGGGACGCGGCCACAAGAGCGCGGCCGTGGTGCTCGAATACACGATCGCCCGCGGCTGTGGGTCCATCGCGGCCAGAGACTGCCGCGCGGCCGTCCGCGCCGCGCGTGCCCATGCCAGGTCGGTCAGCATCAGCGTCCGCATCTGGCGGGGCGCTCGCGCATATGCAACCGCCACGCTCGCGCCCGCGCGAGCGAGCGAGTCCCGCAGCTGCTCGTCTGCCGTGCGCAGCCCCTGGGTCGAGCCGAGCGAGACGATCAGGACGTCGACCGAGCGGGTCGAGGGGGGCATCCTCAGGTGACGGCGCCGTTGACGCGCTCCGGCCGCGACGCCGAGAAGCCGGGCGTGCGCAGCAGCGACATGGGGCGCACCGGGGAGGTGCGCTGCACGTAGAAGGCGGCTCCGTCTCGCTCCTCGATGGCCGCCACCGCGGCATCCTGGCGACGCCAGGCGAGCGCCCAGATGATCGCGAAGCCGCAGGCGATGCCCGGTATCTGCGGTGCGAGGAACGCCAGCCCCCCCGACAGCAGCGTGAACATCGCCAGCGGCCACAGGCGGTTGACGAGGATCGCGCTCGGATGATGCTCGGGCAGCGTGGTGCTCGCGCGGGCGCTCGCGAGCAGGCGGGCGATCGGCGGACTCGTCTGGGCCCGGCTGCCCAGGCGCATGCCGATCACAGACGCGATCACCCACCAGCCGATCGCGATCGGCACGAGGTAGCTGCTGGTGTTGGAGCTGGCTGCCGATGCGAGCACCGTGACCGTCGCGAGCGCCGTTGCCGCGCCCGCGCTCAACAGCACGGTGGTCCGAAGGAAGTCGACGAAGCGCACGGCGCTACAGGAGCGCCTCGAGCAGGCCCCGCACTCCAGCGGTGCCATCGACCGTTACGTCGGCCTCTCGGGCGAGATCGGGGGGCGCTTCGTCTGAGCTGACCGCCACGCACACCGCCGTCTCGAGCTCCCCCGCCCCCACGAGCGTACGCAGGCCGCGGAAGGCGTCGAGGTCGGTCGTGTCGTCGCCCACGTACACCGCCGCCTTGACCGGGCCGCCGTGCAGCAGAGCGGCGATGCCGAGGCCCTTGTCGAGCAGCACCGGCGGGCGCACCTCGAGCACCTTGCGCCCCCAGTGCACCGCCAGCCCCTCCTCCTCCGCGCGCCGGGCGATCTCCCGGACGGCCTCCGCGGCCAGCTCCTCGTCCGGGGCGCCGCGCCAGTGGAAGGCCGCGATCGAGTCCTTGTCCTCGCTGCGCACGCGAAGTCGCTGGTGCTCGGCCGTGTAGATGCGCGCCGCGAACTCGCGCACGCGCGCGGTCCAGGCCGCGAGCTCCTCGTCCACGTCGGGGCGGGTCGAGCCCGGACGCAGCAGTTCTGCGCCGTGGTTGCCCACGTAGGCGATCGTCCCGATCGCCACGATCTGGCGGGCCGTGCTGGCGCGGCGGCCGCTCACGCAGCCCACCACCCGGTAGCGCTTGGCGATCTCGATCAGCAGCGTGCGCGTCACCTCGGGCACGTGCGCGTCCGCAGCGTGGCGGACTATGGGCGCGAGGGTGCCGTCGATGTCGAGCAGGACGGCGGCGTGAGCTGGGTCTGAGCGGATCGGCTCAAGCGCCTCCACAAGCGTGGCAGCGGGGGACACGAGGTCTAGTATGGCGCGCATGGTGGCCGGCCCGTCCGCTCGTGCAAGTGGTCGCTGAGCAAGCGTCTCACCGCTCGCCGAAGCTGGTGGCGATCGGCACGTTGGCGGGCCTCTTCAGCGGTCTCTTCGGCGTGGGCGGCGGCAGCGTGATCGTGCCCCTGCTGGTGCTGTGGCTCGGCTACGAGGAGCGCGGCGCCACCGCCACCTCGCTGGCCGCCATAGTCTTCATCGCCGCCTTCGCCGCCGCCGTGCAGGGCCTCTATGGCAACGTCGATCTCCTCGATGCAGCGCTGGTGGGCGTGCCGGCGGTGGGCGGCGTGCTGATCGGGACATGGCTGCAGCAGCGCCTGCAGGCACGTGCGATCTCGCTGCTGTTCGCCGCTGTGCTCGTCGCGAGCGCCGTCGAGCTCGTGCTCAGGTGATCGGCGCCCTCGCCATCGGCGTGGCCGCCGGGATCGTCGCGGGGCTCCTGGGCGTGGGCGGCGGCGTGCTGTTCGTGCCCGGCCTCGTGTTCTTCGCCGGCCTCGGCCAGCATCAGGCCGAGGCCACCTCGTTGCTCGCGATCGTGCCCGTAGCGATCGTCGGGACCTACCGCCAGGACCGCTACGGCAACGTCAACCGCTCGGATGCCCTGCTGCTGGGCCTGCTCTCGGTGGCGGGCGCCGCCGCCGGCGTCGCGCTCGCAAACGCCCTCTCGGGCGCGTTTCTGCGCGATGCCTTCGCGGCGCTGATGTTGGTCGTGGCAGCCCAGTTGGTGCGCCGGACCATACGCAGCTAGACTCCTGAGTACCCATGGGACTAGATAACCCACTCCACATCGCTTTCCTGGTCGTGATCCTGTTGCTGGTGTTCGGTGCCCGGCGCCTGCCCGAGATCGGGCGCTCGCTCGGCAGCGGCATGCGCGAGTTCAAGGATTCGATCAGCGGCGAGACCAAACAGCCGACGATCACGCAGGCGGCGCCCCTGCCCCCGCAGGCCGCGCAGCAGCAGGCCGCCGAGGCCTTCGGCGCCACGCCTCCGGCTCAGCCGGCCCAGGCGCCGGCGCCCGAGCCGACGCACCAGGCCTAGCGAGACCCGACGCAGGCTGGCGAACCTCGCGGTGGGCGGGGTCGGTACCCCTCGCAGCGGCCACTCGCGCGCCCACGTACGCGCGCGCGAGTCATCATCTGCGATGGCACCCGCGATGGCGGATTGCACCTGCGATGGTCAGCCGCGGTGGCGGATCGCGCCGCTGCGGACAGCTTCGAAGGCCGATCCAGGGACACGCTTGATCTGTTCGAGGTCCGCGTCGTTCCAGCGCGGGTCGGGCGCGCCGGTGATGTACCAGGAGGAGCCGTTGTCGGCCACGATCAGCCCGTAGCGCTTGAGCGCGCGCAGCACGATCAACGACTCGCCGTGAAAGCCCGCCAGCGGGAAGCTCGCCTTGAGGCGCAGGCGCAGCCCCATCGGCGGCAGGCTCGGGTCCGAGCTGCTCGAGGCGAAGTGGGTGGCCGGGTGGATGTAGCCACGCTGGGTGTGCTGCACGGTCACGCGCAGGGCATGGTCGATTCGGCCCGCGCGGACCTCCGGGTAGCGCACGAGCAGGGGAAGGATCGGCAGCCCGGCAGCGTCGGCCGACGTCCAGCCTTCGGGACGCAGCCTGTTGCTGCGCAGGTTGAACACCGCGCCCGAGCCCGCTTCCCAGCCGCCGCCGTTTCGCCTGGCCGAGTAGAGCTCATAGAGATGGCAGCTGCCGCGCTGCAGCACGAGGACGTGGCGGTCGCCTTCAACGCCGGCGCCCTCGACCGGGGCGCTCGGCGGGATCGGATAGGGCCCGGGCTCTGATTCTTCGCCGAATTCGGTGAAGCGGATCGGCACCTTGGCCTGGCTCTGGCCGACGACCGTGTAGGGGATCCCGTAGCTCGGGTTGGTCCCGAAGTCGGGGTGCAGGTGCCCGCCAAGGCCGATGCTCGCGATGTAGGCCGCCGAGTTGGGGTCCACCGGAGCGTGGGAGATGTCCTGGTTGAGCGGATTGCTCGCCGGGAACACCGGACAGCCGGCTTCGCGCGGGGGTGGGAGGCGTGAGCCAGCGATGGAGGCCATTGCCGAGGCGGGTAGCGATCCGGCACAGAGTGCGAGCCACACGCCGCTAACGATCCTCAGAGCCCTGATCGCGCTTAGAACCACGGTTCATAAAACTATAGCCATAAAAGCTTTAGTCAGCTATAGTCTTCTGGAATGGACTTCGTCGGGCGCAGGCGCGAGTTGGGGATCCTGGGCGAGGAGCTCGCGCTCGTTCGCCAGGATCACGGAAGGTTCGTCTGGCTACGCGGCCGTCGCAGGATCGGGAAGTCTCGCCTGGTCGAGCAGTTTCTGCGTCAGAGCAAAGTCCGCTACGCCTACTACCAGGCGCCGAGGCGCGAAACCCAGATCGCGCTGAAGCGGTTCTCTGAGACGATTGCCGAATCAGGCCTACCTGCCGCCGGGCGCTTTGGCTCGGGCGTATCCTTCGACTCCTGGCCGGCAGCGCTGCGCGCCTGTGCGGACGACACGCACGAGGACTGGCCCATCGCGCTCGTCATCGATGAGCTGCCCTACCTGGTCGAGAAGGATGACGGTTTCCCCGCCGATCTCCAGCATGTCTGGGACAGGCATCTGTGCCACAAGCCCATCCTCCTGATCGCCATCGGCTCCGACGTGCGCATGATGGAGACGCTGACACAGCACCCTGCCGAGTTGCACGATCGACCCAGCCGCGAACTGATCGTGCCGCCCCTGTCCGTGGCAGAAGTAGCCGAGCTGACCGGAACCAACGCCTCTGAAGCGCTCGACATCTACCTCATGGTGGGAGGCTTCCCCCAGTTGGCGTCATCGTGGCGGCCGGGTACCTCTCCAAGCGTGTTTCTGCAGCAGGCCCTCGGCGACTCGGCTACGCGGTTCGTCGTGGACGGGATGCGCATACTCGATGCCGAGTTCGCAGCAGAGACCTCGGCGCGCAAGGTCCTCGAGAGCATCGGCCACGGCGAGCGAACCTTTGGACAGATCCGTGCCAAGAGCGGCGTCTCCAACGAGACCACCCTCAGCACCGCCTTGCACTTGCTCGTTGTCCTCAAGCGCGTGGTCACTGAGAGCCTCCCCTACGCCGTGCCTACCGGCAAGAAGAACAAGCGCTACACGATCGAGGATCCCTATCTGCGTTTTTGGCTTCGATTCATCGGCCCGAATATCGAGGAGATCGATCGCGGCCGCAGCGATCTCGTGATCGCACGTGTCCAGCGCGACTGGCAGACATTCCGTGGCAAGGCCATCGAGCCGCTGGTACGACGTTCGGTTGAGCGCTTGTTGGCGGATCCGGACTTCTCCGAGCGGGTCGGCGGAGCGCGGTATGTAGGTGGCTACTGGACGCGCAGCAACCAGGTAGAGGTCGATCTCGTAGGCGGAGACTCCGAGCAGCCTCAGCGCATTGGCTTCATCGGGTCGATCAAGTGGCGAGCGACCAAGCCCTTTGGACGCACAGACGCCGCAGCCCTGGCCCAACAACGCGCAAGCGTGCCCGGCGCGGGCGCAGCGAAGCTCGTTGCCGTCTCCTTGTCTGGATTTGAGACCGTCGACCTAGACGCCCGCCTCGGCCCAGGGGAGCTAGTCGACGCTTGGCGAGGATCCGCACACGCCACGCCGCCTTCCGCCTAGGAGCAGCTCGCCGCGGCAGCGCAGGTGAGGCCGCCTACTCACCCGCCAGCACCGACGGCCGTGCCTCCTCGATCAGAGGCGCGCCGCAGTGCCAGCAGAAGGCCGCGCCGCGGCTGTGCACCGCCCCGCAGGAGCGGCACTGACCGTGCACGCCGGCCTCGGCGCTCGCGAGCAGGCGCTGAACCTCTCCCAGCTGGGCGTCTGCCTCCTGCAGCTCCGAGGCCCGCCGCGCGAGCACGTCGAGGCGGTAGTGGTCGCGGACGGCCATCTCGTAGGTCAGCCCGCCGAGATCCCAGGTGAGCTCGGCCACCCGTTCGGCGAGCTCCTTGCGGCGGCGGCGCAGCTCGGCCATCGAGCCGCTCGGACCGGAGCGGGGCGAGGGCTGCAGACCACCGACCGGCAGCAGCGCACCCGCGGGCGGTGGTGCCTGCTGCGGCTCGGGCCGCGGCGGCTGCGAGGAGCTTCCATTGAGCGAGGTCACGGCGCCGATCCCATCAGCCGGTTTCGATCGGCTGGGAGCCGAGCGAGTTGATTTCTTCCTGGTGCTTCTTGCCGCTCGAGTTGCTCAGTTTTTCGAGTTTGGAGCCGGGGAGCTTGGTGGCTTTCTTCAGCGGCTGCTTTTCGATCTTGGCGGCTTCCTTGGTTTCCCGAGCTTCTTCTTTGGCGCTCGCCTTGCTCACCGTGGGGGTGGTGCTCGTGGCGGGCGTGGTGCTCGTGGCCGGGGCCGTGCTCGTCGGCGCGGCTGCAGCGGCACCGAGGCTCGAGAGCCCTTCGACTTTCACGATCTGCGGGCCGGGGGCCTTGTTGCTCTGGGTGACCCAGTGGCCGACGAGCAGCCCGACGACGAGGCACATCAGCAGCACCGTCAGCAGCCCCATCAGCCCCGAGTTGCGGCGCAGCCATCCGCCGGCTCCCTGCTGCTGGAAGACCGGCGCGTAGCCGACCGGGCTCATGTCGATCGTGTCCGACGTGAGCCACGTCTGAGCGCCGCCGCGGGGCTGGTCGGACTGGAGCACGTCCAGGAACGCCAGACGAACGGGGGAGACGGGGTGACCGCAGGAGAGGCAGTAGCGCTGATCGGCGACGAGCGCCGCTCCGCAGCTCTCGCAGGTGGCGCCGCTCTGCTCGGAGGGGACGGGGACGAGGCTCACTTCAGCCACCGATCGTCTTCCTGCCCGCGGGCACCGCTGTCAGTTCGACCTTCGCGCCAACGGCGTTGCCGATGAGGAAGATCTGAAACGGCGTGCCGGCGCCCGAGCGCGCCCCGGTCTCGACCGTCGCACGTCCGGCCGCCACGACGCGAGCGCCCTTGAGCGCCACCGCAAAGACGGCCGCCATGGTGTGCGCCGGCGCGCCGCGGTCGAGGAGCCTGGCGCTGAGGACACTGATGCCTGCTTGCTGGATCGTGTGCACCGCGGTGCTCGTCAAGCTCATCGCCCGGCTCGAGGGCGAGCTCACGCCGGTACCCACCGTGACCTTCACGGCGGAGGTTCGCTGGTTGGTGAGCACCTGGTCGTCGACAAACCAGACGGCCTGGTGCGCCCGCAGCAAAGAGATCTGCTGCAGCGAGGCTTCCAAGCCGGGCGTCGCGTTGGTGTAGAGGATCTTGCCCCCCGGCCCCGTGACGTTCACGAGCAGCGGCACGTCTGCCTGGGCACGCGTGGAGCTCGAGGTGAGCCGTGCGGCCAAGGCCATGCGCCCGCCGCCGCTCACGAGCGTGACGTCTGAGACGCGCACGTGGCGATTGACGACCCCGAGCTTCAGCGCGCTCGCCGAGGCCGCCTGTTCCTGGGAGGCGATCTTGGCGCTTTCCTGCTCGGTGCTCTCGCAGGCGGAGACCGTCATGGTCAGTGCTCCACATCCGGCCACGACGAGCGCCCGCTTCAGAGTCCCGGGCCGCACGTGGGCGCCGGGGGTTGGGGAGATCTCATCCGAATGCCCCTCGCACGTAGTCGCGGGTGCGGGTGGCGCGCGGTTCGTCGAAGACCTCGGCTGTGCTGCCGTACTCGACGAGATCGCCGAGGTACATGAAGGCGACCTTGTCGGCCACGCGATGCGCCTGGGCGAGGTTGTGGGTCACGACCACCACCGCCAGCTCGCGTCGCAGCTCGCCGATCAGCTTCTCGATCGTGTTCGTCGAGATCGGATCCAGGGCGCTGCAGGGCTCGTCCATCAGCAGGACCTCGGGCCGCGGCGCGATCGCGCGGGCGATGCACAGCCGCTGCTGCTGGCCGCCGGAGAGGCGCAGCGCCGGGCGGTCGAGATCGTCGCGGACCTCGTCGTAGAGGCCTGCCCGCCGCAGCGCATCGATGACCTGCGGTTCGAGCTCGCGCCGGCGCGGGCGCTTGCGTGACTGTTCGCGCAACGCGAAGGCGACGTTGTCGAAGATCGACATCGGAAACGGGTTGGGCTGCTGGAAGACCATCGCCACGCGCGCCCGCAGGGTCGTGTCGGCCAGCTCGTGGATGTCCTCGCCGTCGAGCATGATGCGACCCGCGCGCGAAGCGCTGGGCGTGAGCTCGGTCAGGCGGTTGAGGGTGCGAAGCAGCGTCGTCTTGCCGCAGCCCGAGGGCCCGATCAGGGCCAGCACCTCGCCCTGGTGGATCGAGAGCGAGACCGACTTGACGGCCTCTTTGACTCCGTAGTTGATGCTCACGCCCTCGAGGCGCAGGCGCTCGGGTCCGGCGGTGGAGAGGGAGCCTCTGACGGCCTCCCGCTCCTGCGGGGGGGCGACGGGCACGGGCGGCCGGTCGACGACGATCGTGCGCACGGGAGGCACGAGCGGCGGCGGTGCCGGCTGGACCGCCCGTGGGACGACGTGCTCGCGCGGCGGCGGGTCCTCGCGCTGGGCACGCACGAGGCGCAGCGGGTCGAGCAGCATCTCTTCAGCGCTCATCGGGCACATTCTCCATAGAGCTTGTCGAACACATACTGCATCGGACCAATGAGATTAGCGGGTACGCCGAGCCTTGTAAAGAAACCGTTGCCGCCCCTCCGCAGGCCTGCCCGCGCGCCGCTCATACGACCGCTCCAGCCACGGTCAGGCCGAGCGAATCCGACTGAGAGCGCCCGATCCGCTCGACGATCAGGTTGAGGATCAGCACGAACACCAGCAGGACGAACGCGGCCGCATAGGCCTTCTGCGGCGCCGCGCCTTCTCCGGCCGGCGAGCTTTCATAGACGTAGCTGGTCAGCGAGGAGCCGGTGCCGCGCAAGAGGCCCAGCACCGGGACCGATCCCTGGGGTTCGATGCGCAGCGTTTCGCCGAGCAGCAGCACCACGATCGCGGTGTCTCCGATGATGCGGCTGACGCCGAGCGTCACGCCGGTGGCGATGTTGGAGCGCACGCTCGGCAGCAGCACGCGCCGGATCGTCGCGATCCGCGTCTTGCCGAGCGCGAAGGCCGCCTCGCGCATGTGCATGGGCACCGCCTGCAGGCCATCCCTGGTGGCAGCGAACATCGGTGGAAGCGCGATCAGGCTCATCATCGCCCCGGCCGCGACGAACGAGCGCCCGAAGACCCCGCCGCCGGAGGCCGTGAAGGACAGCGGGGCGAGCAGGTGCAGCTGGAAGATCGCCAGGCCGAAGAGCGCGATCACGATGTCGGGCGTGCCGGCCACGACCTCGATGCTCGACTCCACGATTCGTGCCAGCCAGGTGGGACGCCCGTACTCGGCGATCCACAGGGCGCTACCCACGGCCAGCGGCGTGGCGAGCAGCACCCCGATGAACGTCAGCAGGGCGGTCCCGAACAGCGGGTCGAGGAAGCCGCCGGATTCCCTCTGGAGCTTTCCTGGCGCTGGACGAGAGAAGAGCAGGTTGGGGCGCAGGTACTCGATGCCGCGATAGCCCATGTACAGGACGATCGCGCCCGCGATCACGCACAGCCCGATGCCGGCCGTCCAGGCGAACGCGAGCGCCAGGCGATCGCCCCAGCGCCACGTCATCGGCGAGGAGCGCCGTCCGGGACCGCTGCGCATCGGGCGCTCCGGCGGGGCCTGGGCAGGAGCGTACGCACTCATCCGCGCACCTGGTACTTGCGCAGCGGCAGCTTGATCAGATAGCCGGCTACGGAGAGGACGAATGCCGAGAACAACAGCAACAGCGCGAAGGCGTACAGCGAGGAGCCGAGCGCGGGCGCGCTGATCCCGTCGTGGTAGTTGACGATCGTGGCCGCCAGCGTGCTCAGCGGCTCGAACAGGAACACAAGGCCGTCGATCGGCTTCGGCGAGAACAGGCTGCCGCCGGAGACCATCGAGATCATGATCGCCTCGCCGAGGGCGCGGGCCGTGGCGAGCACCGCCGCCGCCACGATCGCCGGTCGCGCAGCGCGGATGGTGACCGCGAGGATCGCCCGCAGCGGGTTCACGCCGAGCGCGATCGCGCCCTCGCGCCAGGAGCTCGGCACCGACACGAGCGCCTCGCAGATCAGCGCGATCATGATCGGGGTGATCATCACCGTGAGGATCGCCACCGTCACGATCAGCCCGGCGCCCGTCAGCTGGACGACGTTCTGGACCGAGGCCTTCTCGCTGCTCGTGATGATGTCGTTGCCGACGAACGGCACGAGCACGAGCACGCCGATCAGGCCGTAGATGACCGACGGCACCGAGGCGAGCAGGCGGATGACCGGTATCGCGATCCTGCGCAGGCGCGCGGGCGCGAGCTCGACGATGAAGATCGAGGAGAACACGGCCACGAGCAGACCCAGCACGACCGACACGGCGGTGATCAGCAGCGTGCCGTAGACGAGCGGCCACGCGTTCAGGTGGTAGGCCGAGGGCGGCGGGTGCGCGTTCGTGGCTCCCATCGCCGAGATCTGCGTGGAGAGGTTGCCCCCTGACCCCAGCCAGCCCAGGCCGTTGTGCTGGAAGGTCGGCCAGGCGTGGATCGCGACGAACACGACCATGACCACCACGACCACGCCGACCAGCAGAGACACCGCGCCGAGCAGACGCTCGGCGCGGTGATCTGACCATGGGCTGCCAAGGCGCTTCAGCATGCGAAGGCGGATCGAGACCGATCCCTCAGCTGATCGGAATCCACTGCGTGGAGATGATCTTCTTGGCCGCAGCAGATTTTTCGATCCAGCCGATGAACGCGGAGGCCGCGCCCGTCGCCCTGCCTTTGGTCACCTCGTAGAACCGCGCCACGCCGGCGTACTGCCCGGAGATGGCGGTGGTCTTGTTGCAGGGAACTCCGTTCAGGCCGACGACGTTCACGCCGCCTTTGTCGGACTGGTAGTTGGAGACGAACCCGATTGAGCTGGGGTCGTTTTCGACCTGCTGGCGCAGGAGTCCCTCAGAGGGCTCTTCGGTTGCGAGCGGCTCGGGCACTTTCTTGCCTTCGAGCAGTAGCGTCTGGAAGTTGGTGAGAACTCCAGCCACCGACGTGCGGCTGATCAGGTCGATCGTCCCGCTGGCCGTCGCCCCGGGCACGCCGCTCCAGGAGCGGGTCTTACCCGTGAAGACCGAGATCAGCTGAGACTGAGTCAGGTTCGAGAGCGTGTTGGCTTTGTTGGTGATCACGCAGATGGCGTACTTGGCGATCGGGTAGAAGACGAGGCCCGCCGGGTCTTTCCTTTCCGGGTCGCGAGACACATCGCCGATCGTCACTCGCCCTGCGGCAACGTCGTTGACGCCGATCTGGGCGCCTCCCTGGGCGATCTTGAACTTGACTTTGTGCGGGTGCACTTTCACGTACTTCTGTGCAAGTAGGGACACGAGCGGATAGGACGCTGTGGCTCCGCTGATCGAGATCGTGGTCAGCGCAGAAGCGGCCGCAGGCGCCGCGACCCCGAGCACGCCAGCCACCGCAAAGGCGACGGAGAGACGGCGGATTCGATGCATGGACAGGTGCTCCCTTGTAATTGGATTTGACAAATATTTGACAACGAAGGGCGCCGAACATAGCATATCCCGATAGACCTGATCGACATTAGCTAGTTTGTGGTTTAGGTCAAGAAGGTCAGGAATCTCCCGCACCCGCTTGACCGCACCATCCGGCCCCTAAGAACACAAAAAAGGTCTGAAAGGTTCGCAACTTTCACCGCCCGCCCGCGATAGCACCAAGTGATGAACGACACACCCGAGAATCCCGCAGAGCCAGCCCAGCTAGAAACGCAGGCAGGCCAAGGCAACCCGCCCGCCGTCCCGAGCCGAGCCGGGCGCCTGCGCACGCCATCGCTGCGCATCACCGCGCTGCTGGCCGGCGGCATGCTGGCGCTCGGGGTGGCCGTGGGCGCCGCAATCGGTCCCGCCCCCGAGGCGTCCTACGCAGGCGGCGCGAGCGCCCTGGCGCAGCGCCTGCCCCTGCTGCTCGCCGCGATCGCTCGGAACAGCCACAGCGCCGGCGCGCCGAGCACGCCCACCACCGCCGCGACCGCGCCGCCAGCGATCACCCCTCAAGCCACGCCCACGCCTGCTTCCAGCACCGCGACCGCACCGGCGAGCACCAGCACGACTCCCACCCGGACCGCCGCCGAAGAACCGGCGTCGAGCACGCCCACGGGCTCGAGCAAAGCGACCACGCCGAAGCTGCCCGCCGTCACGAACGTGTGGCTGATCGAGCTCGCCGGCGCCGGCTTCGCCGAAGCCCTCGCCCAGCCGAGCGCAGCCCCCTACATCACCGGGCAGCTGATCCCGGCGAGCACGCTGCTCAGCGGCTGGTCGGCGATCAGCGCCAGCGCCTTCGCCGGCGAGGCCGCCCTGGCAGAACCTCCCGCCGCTGGGGCCGCACCACCGCTGCTGCACTCGATCGTCCAGCCCCCGTGCCCCGAAGGTGCCGCCGGCGCGGCCTGCGCCCCCGGCACGCCGGGCCAGCTGACGGCCGCCGACGAATTCCTGAAGGCGACGCTGGCGCAGATCACGGGCACGCCGATCTACAAGGAACACGGCCTGATCGTGGTCACCTTCGCGACCGTTGGCATCGCAGCCCAGGCCGGCCTGCCCGCGGGCGCCTCGAGCGCCACGGCGACCTACCAGCCCCCGGCGGGCGTGGCGCTGATGTCGCCGTTCGTCCACGCCGGCACGCGCTCCTCGATCGCCTTCAACCCCACTTCACCCAGGCAGAGCCTCGAAAAGCTCCTGCGCTGAGAAGACCCAATCAACAAACGAGAACGGAGACCACCGTTGCACGCATCCCACCCTGCCCACCGAAAGACCACGCTGTGGCTCACAGCGATAGTGGGCTCCCTCGCCCTGCTGCTCGCGACGCCGGCTCTGAGCCACGCTGAAGAATCCAACCCCAACAACTACAACTGCCTCGGCAGCATCGCCGCCGGGACGCCCGAAGAAGGCAGCGAAGAGCAGCAGGTCAAGTACTCCTTCTACTGCAACGGCCCGATAACGGGCTACCAGATCCAGTCCCAGATCCCGGTGACGGGCATCCAGAGCCCGCCGCTGGTGAGCGCCATTCCGGCGGGGACCGCGCTCAGCGACACGTTCTCGTGCTCGGGCGACGTGCCGGGCTATGCGCTCAACTGCGTCGGCTCCGCCAAGGGCGGCTACGAGACGATCTCGGCCCAGTTCGCGATCGGCACGAAGCTGTGCGCCGAGCCGCGCGTGGACCCGCTGCTCACGGTCACCTACGCCTATCTGGAAAAGGGCGTCGTCACGCAGGCGATCTCCGGCCCGTTCGACCTCGGGCGACCGAACGGCTGCAAGCCAGACGCATTCTCGGGCGGGACCCGGCTCGCACCGAAGACGCCTGTCGCCTCACACAAGAAGAGGTCGACCAAGACCAAGGGACACAAGAAGACCACCACGAAGAAACCCACCGTGAAGAAGAAGTAGCCCTCACGCTATGGCTGCCGGACGGCGTCGCGCACCCGCGTGGCGCCGTCCGAGCCGGCTTGTCCGCCTGTGACCGCGCGTATCACAGCGCACCCGGCGAAGCGAGCCATTCGCTGTCGAATGCCAGGCTCGTGTGCTCGGCGAGCACGTCGTAGTCGCCGTCGTAGTGGAGCACGCCCATGCCGGCGGTGTGTGCGCAGGCCGCGATCACCACATCGGCGGGAGCAAGACGGTGATGACCGACCTCGGCGAGCTCTCGCTGTGCCTCCAGGGCGTGCCGTTCCACGTCTCGATCGATCTCTATGCGCGGGAGTCGCGCGAGCTCGGACATCATGATCGCGCGCTCGCCACCCGATCGAGCCGAGTAGCCTGCCTCGAGCAGGAACGGCAGGCATGTAGCGAGCCGCATGTCATGCATCCATTCGCCGACCTCCTCGGCGCGCTCCCCATCGAGACGGTCGGATGCGAGACGGGCCCAAGCCGAGTTGTCGAGCAGGAGCACGACCAGGGCTCAATCGGCGATCAGCCCAAGGTGCTTGACCTCATCGGCGGCCTGCACGTCGATCGGGATCGAGCGGTCGCGGATCATCTCAGCCAGTCGCTGCGCCGCCTTACGAGCAGCCTCGGCGTCGTCGGGAAGCTGGCGTGCCTTCATCCGCGCCCCGAGCACCACCAACTCGGCGTAGTCAATTCGCTCGCCCCCCACCCGGGAGCGCAGCTCGTCAAGCGCCTCCTTGACGGGTGGGGTCTCGGTGATCGTGTGACGCGGGTGTGCTGTTGGCATCCAGCCTAGTGTAGCACCGTGCTGCACCTTCACCTTGACCCCAACCACTACAGCATGCTGCTGGTCATCCGCTCGATCTCGGCGATCGAGGTGAGACCGTCACGGACCTTCCGCATGCCGTCGTCGCGCAGCCTGCGCATGCCTTCGCCTTCGGCCACGGCGACCATCTCGTCGATCGAGGCGCGCTCGAGGATCAGCGCGCGGATCGGCTCGCTGACGGACATGACCTCGTAGAGGCCAACCCGGCCGCGATATCCGGATCCGGAGCAGCGCGAGCAGCCGACCGGCTCATATGGCTCAGCGCCGGCGAGCCCGTGCTCGGCCAGGACGGACTCGGGGACGTTCTGGAGGCGCTTGCAGTGCGGGCAGAGCATGCGCACCAGCCGCTGGGCGACGATGCAGTCGACCGCCGAGGAGACCAGGAACGGCTCGATCCCCATGTCGATCAGGCGCCCGAGCGCGCTGGGCGCGTCACGGGTGTGCAGGGTCGAGAGCACGAGGTGCCCGGTCAGGGCAGCCTCGACAGCGATGTGGGCCGTCTGGCGGTCACGGATCTCTCCCACCATGATCACGTCGGGGTCGGCGCGCAGCATCGAGCGCAGCCCGACCTCGAAGGTGACCCCGGCCTTGGTCGCGATCTGCATCTGCTTGATGCCCACGATCCGCTGCTCGACCGGGTCCTCGATCGTGAGGATCGAGCGCTCGCCGTCGTTGAGCGCGTTGAGAGCCGTGTAGAGCGTCGTGGACTTGCCCGATCCGGTGGGCCCGGTCACGAGCACGGCTCCATTGGGCCGGTTGATGGCGTTCGTGAAGCGATCCTGCTCCTCCTTCTGCATGCCCAGCGACTCGAGGTCCTCGACGACCACGCCTTTGTCGAGGATTCGCATGACGACGCCCTCGCCGTAGACGAGCGGCAGGGTGACCACGCGAATGTCCACCCGGCGTCCGTCCACGGTGAGCGCGAAGCGCCCGTCCTGGGGAACGCGCTTCTCGGAGATGTCGAGGTCGGCCAGGATCTTCAGGCGCGAGACGACCGCGGAGGCCATCCTGCGCTTGATCGTGGCCGCCGGGGCGAGCACGCCGTCCACGCGGAACATCACGCGCGTGTCTCCCTCCTCGGGGTTGACGTGGATGTCGGAGGCGCCCTGCTGCACGGCCTGGGCGACGATCGAATGCACGAGCTTGATCACCGGCGCGCCGTCGTCGGTGTCATCCAGCAGCAGGTTCTGCTCGGCGTCGCGCTCCTCGTCCTCCTCGACGATGTCCTCGATCGACTCGTCCATGCGCACGAGTCGCGCGAGCAGCAGGTTGAGATCCTCGACCGAGGCGGCCGCCGGGCGGATGCGACGGCCGGTCATCATGCCGATGTCGTCGATCGTCAGGACGTTGGTGGGATTGGCCATCGCCACGAGCACCGCGCCGTCGTCGGTGAAGCCGACGGGCAGCGCCTGGTAGCGCTTGGCGGTCTCGCTGCTGATCAGGTTGACGGCCCCCATGTCGAGGTCGTAGACGGCCAGATCGACGAAGTCGAGGCCGAAGCGCTCGGCGACGACACGGGCGAGCTGGTCGTGTCGCAGGATCCCGCGCTCGACGAGCACCAGTCCGGTGGGGCGCCCCTGCTCGCGGGCGGCGGCGACGGCCTCCTCGACGGTGTCACGGTCTGAGAGGCCGAGATCCACGACCACTTCGCCGATCATCCGCGAGGAACGTCCGGGGTGACGTGGCGGGTACAGGCCGCCGCGGCCCTCCTCGGTGGGCCGGGACTCGTGTCTGCGGTCCTCCGCGGTCAACGCGGCGGTGTGCTCGTCAACCGTTGGCGTGGCGCTTTCACCCATCACCACTTCCTATCGGCAGCGCGGCGAGTCGCCTTGACACGGATTGATGAGGTTTTTATGTGGCGAAGCCCGGCGAACCGTGCTCGAGGGCGCCCTTGACCTGCGCGTCGAGCGCGTTCAGGCGGTAGAGCGCCAGCGCCTCCGCGGAGGAGAAGCGCTGCCCCGAGGCCACGTCGGCGCCGTGATGGACGATCACGCAGTGCTCCAGGGCCAGCCGCCGCTCGCCCTCGAGCGCGGGCGAAGCGTGGGCGGCGATCACGCGCAGGCCGAGCTCGACGTGACCGAGCATCCTGCCCTCGGCGCTGCGCTCGACCTCGGCCCCGTAGGTGAACTCGCGAGTCTTGCCGAGATCGTGGACGATCGCGGCGCTCACCAGCAGGTCGCGATCCAGGCGCGGGTGCAGCGTGCAGAGCTCGCTCGCCAGCGTGGCGACCGCGACCGTGTGCTCGAGCAGGCCGCCGAGATAGGCGTGATGCCCGGACGCTGGGCGCCCGCCGGCGGCGCGCGCGGAGCTCGGGGGCGGCGGCGAGCAGGGCGCCTTGCGGATCTCGACCCGCAGCTGGGAATCGCTGAGCAATGCGGCCAGCAGCTGCTTCAACGCGGGGTCATAGACCTCGCGGGCGAGATGCTCGAGGAAGCCTTCGAGCTCGTCGCGGTCGCGGTAGGCCGTCGGCAGGAACCGGCTCGCGTCGCCGACCTCGGCGGGATCGATGCTCGAGATCGCGCGGATCTCGACCTGGAGCTCCTCGCGGAAGCGCGCCACGCGGCCCTTCACCTGCACGATGTCCCCGCGCTCGAAGCGCCCCGCGAGCACATCGGCGTCGCGAAAGGCGCGCGCGAGGATCGCGCCGGTGCGGTCACGCAGCTCGACCGTCAGATATGGGGTGCCGGCACGGGAGATCTGGCGCTCCTTGCGCGTGCAGGCGAATACCCCCGCGACCTCCTCGTCGAGGCGCAGCGTGGCCACCGTCTGGGCGTGCTCGGGCAGCGATTGCGTGGCGGAGGCCATCGTCGCATCATGTACGGTGGTTCGGATGCAGCCCCTCATCTGGGACCGCCGTCCTGATGGCCTCAGGGCCCCGGCCATGGTGTGCGCATTCCAGGGCTGGAACGACGCGGGCGACGCAGCCTCGAGCGCGGTGTCCTTCCTAGCGTCCAAGCTGGGCGCCCGTCGCTTCGCGAGCATCGACCCGGAGGAGTTCTACGACTTCCAGGCCAACCGGCCGTGCATCCGCTTCGGCGAGAACGAGAAGCGCGAGATCTCCTGGCCCACCGTTGAGATCTTCGAGGCAGCGGCGCCGCGGGCGCCGCGCGATCTCGTACTCGTCCAGGGGATCGAGCCTTCGCTGCGCTGGCGCTCGTTCAGCGCGCACATCATCGACCTGGCGGAGGCGCTCGGGGTGCAGGTGATCGTCTCCCTCGGCGCCCTGCTGGGCGACGTGCCCCATACCCGTCCGGTGCCCATGAGCGGCCATGCCTCCGACGCCGGCCTGCTCGAGCGGCTGGGGATCCAGCCTTCCGCATACGAGGGGCCCACGGGAATCGTGGGCGTCCTGCACACCGCCTGCGCCGACGCGGGCATCCCTTCGGCGAGCCTGTGGGCGGCCGTGCCCCACTACGTGGCCGCTGCCGCCAACCCGAAGGCGGCGCTGGCGCTGCTGCGCAAGGTGGAAGTGCTGATCGGCGTCTCCGTCGATGTCTCAGAGCTCGAGTCCGCCGCCACCGACTACGAACGACAGGTGGGACTGGCCGTGCAGAGCGATCCCGACATCCAGGCCTTCGTGGAACGACTCGAGCAGGCGGCCGACAGCGAGGAGCAGAGCTCCTCCGAGGACGTGCCCTCGGGCGACATCCTCGCCCGTGAATTCCAGAGGTTCCTGCGCCAGCGCGGGCCTGAGGGGAAATGACCGAGTCGAGGCCGAATGCTGCCTGGATCGCACCCCCGAGGACGGGGACCGTCGCGAGTGCACCCGTTGTCCCGCGCGGGCGCTGTGCGGCCCTAACCCTCGGCCGCCGGGCACACGATCCGGTAGTCGCAGATCGAGCAGGCGGCGCGCGAGGGCGTCGGCTCGAACTCCTGGCCGAGGATGCCTTCGCCCACCTCGAGCACGATCTCGGTGACGGCCTCGGCGTCGCGCTCGGTGCGAGGCACGGGGACCTTGAGGTCGTCGAGCACGTAGTAGTAGGCCTGGCGCGAGGAGTCGAGCTGCCAGGCCTCGCGCGCGGCGAGGGCGTAGAGCGAGAGCTGGACGTCGTCGGCGAGCTGCTCGGCGGTCTTGGGACGCGAGGTCTTGTAGTCGATCAGCTCGAACTCGGCGTCGGATCCGTCGGCGAGGCGATCGACGCGATCGACGCGGCCGCGCAGATGATGGGGCCCGAGCCGGAAGGCGAAGGCGCGCTCGAACCACACGGGCTCTGAATCCTGCTCGCCGAGGCGCGCGTGGTAGCTGGTGAGCGCGGCCCGGGCCTTGGCCAGGAGCTCGAGCTCGGACTGGCTTTCGCCGAGGGCGCTGCGGCGCCACACGGCCTCGAGCAGCTCGAGCATCTGCGCGAGCGTGGTGGCGTTCTCGGAGTGGTAGCGCTCGAGCACCTGGTGCACGACGATCCCGAAGCGCTGGTGCACGGTCTGCTCGGTGGGGATGCGCAGGACCCGCGCGAACTTGTAGCGCAGCGGGCAGCTGCGATAGGTCTGGATGTCGGAGGCTGACAGCGCGAGGCCGATGCCCTTGCGCGGGAGGAACGGCCCGAGCGAGTGCTCCTCGCGGGGCACCAGCGCCTGGGCGCGGGCGCGGTCGTCGCCCTCGACGTCCAGCAGGGTCTCATCGAGCGTGGAGGTCTGGAAGATCTCCCGCTGCAGCGGGGTGGTGGCGGCGAGCAGGCGCGCGTTGATGTCGGAGAGAGCCTCGGCCAGGCTCTGACCCTCCGGGCGCTGCAACAGCGCTGAGAGCTTGAGCAGCTCCAGATAGCGGACCACGCCGTGGGAGATGTCCAGGTCGGTGTCCAGCCGCAGCTCCCCCAGGCGCCCGCCGATCCGCGCCACGCTTCCGAGCACCTCCTCGCGCAGCATCCGCAGCGTGCCCTCCAGGCGGCTCTCGGCCGATTCGGGCTCGCGCGGCGGGACGGCCTCCAGCTCGGCGGGGGTCTCGGGAACGACGGTCGCCAGGTGTCTGGCGAGATCGCGGGTGCTCGACTGTGGCCGGGCGCGCACGAACTCGACGGCGAGCGCGCGCAGGCGCTCGAGGCTCGCTCGCTGCTCGGCCGCGTCCTCGGGCGCGAGCAGGGGACGCCCGCGCATGCCCAGGCGATCGATCAGTCGCCCGAGGAAGAGGTCTGGCTCGACGGTGTCGAGCTCGGCGGCGGCGGAGCGGTGCAGCTCGACGAAGCGCTGGATGCGCTCGCGCGCCTCGGGCGGCACCTGCGGGGACTCGGTTGCGGCGCTGAGGCCCAGCACGAGGTCGAGCTTGCGCCGGCGCGCCACCTGGATGACGCGCGCCAGATCGACCTGGCGCAGCTCGATCGGCGGGCGGGCAAGCGCCCGCACGACGGCGGCGGCGTCGGCGGGATCGACGAGCAGCCGCATCCAGGCGAGCACGTCGCGAACCTCGGCTCGTTTGAGGAAAGCGCCGCCGGGCTCTTCGCGCGAGAGGCCCTGTGGCGGGGCGGGCGCGATCTTGGAGCCGGACACATTCCAAGGATACGCCGGGCCGGGACCCGGGAGCGGGCGAAAAGCGATTGCCAGAAGGCTACGCTGATGGAGTGGAGCTCATCGACTGGAGCGCAGCCCAACGGATCGGAGAGCTGATCGCCGGCTCGCCGGCACGCGGGGGCGTTCGCGCCGCGAGCATCGAGCCGCTCGCGAGGGACTTCGCCGGGCGCGTGAGCGCCTACAGCGGCCTGAGACCAACGGCCGAGCTCCCGGCGCTGGAGGTGGTGGACCGCCCGGAGTGGATCGCGGCCAACCTCAAGACGATGCGCCCGCTGCTGACCCCGCTGACTGAGAAGCTGGACAGGCAGAAGGGCCCTCTCGGCGCGCCGATGCGCGCGATCTCGGGGCTCGCGCTGGGCGCCCAGGTGGGGGCCCTCACCGGGCTGCTCTCCCAGCGGGTGCTCGGGCAGTACGACCTGGCGCTGCTCGACGCGAGCGTGACGCCACGGCTATTGCTGCTCGGCCCCAACCTCGCCCAGGCGGCTCGCAACTCGGGTGTGGATCGCGACGAGCTCGTCCTGTGGGTGACGATCCACGAGATCACCCACGCCGTGCAGTTCTCGGGCGCGCCGTGGTTGCGGGAGCACCTCGGCGGGATGCTCACCGAGCTGATCGACGGCCTGCAGGTGAGCGTGGCGGGCAAGCCGTCCCCGGGCGGGAAGCTTGGTGGCCTCTTGCCGAAGATGCCCGATCAAAGCGAGCTGCGCGAGATGGTCGAGCGCGCTCGCCGCGGCGAGCTGCTGCGGCTGACCCTGGGCGAGGATCGCTGGCAGCTGGTCGAACGCATGCAGGCGGCGATGTCCCTGATCGAGGGGCACGCCGAGCACACGATGGACGTGATCGGCGTGGAGGTCCTGCCCTCGCTGACGCGGCTGCGAGCGGCCATGACCCGGCGGCGCGGCCAGCGCGGGCTGCCGTGGCGTGTGCTCGAGCGCCTGATGGGCCTCGAGCTGAAGATGCGCCAGTACGAGATCGGTCGGGCCTTCTGCGACGAGGTGGTGCGCGACGGGGGCCCGCAGATGCTGGCGCGCGCGTGGAGCGGACCGGAGGCGCTGCCGAGCACGGCCGAGCTCGAACAGCCGGCGCTGTGGCTCAGTCGCATGCGCCCGGCGGAGCTGGAGGAGCAGGCCCGAACGCATGTTCCTCCTGTTACAAGCTAGCTAAGCCTGCCCCCCGTGGTAACAGGGATTTCACGGCGTGGTAGGATCGAGCTGTAACGATCTCCCTCGAGCGGGTTACAAACAGGTGTTCGATAGCTGAGGTCCAGCAGCGAGACCCGAACAGAGCAAGCACATACCCGTCCCTCGCAGCCGGCGAGGAATACAGAGGAGCCCACTTCAGATGCCCACCGTAAGCAAAACCGCCCCCAAAGCGACCAAAGCGCGAGCGAAAGCCGCGCGTAAACCCGCCGCGGCCAAAGCGAGCGCGAAAGCAACCACGACCCGCCGCGCAACAGCGGGCAGCGCACAGGCCAAAGCCTCACACGCCAAGGGCGCGCGCACCCGTGCCGCCCACCAGGCCGAGTCGACCGTGCGCCAGACCCAGACCGCCACGCGTGAGACGGCCGGCGTGTTCGGCGACTACGCCGAGCGTGCTGTGCTGATCCCGGTCGGCGCCGCCCTCATCGCCCGTGAACGCGTCGTCTCGGGCATGAGCGAAACGATCTCGACCTACTCCTCGACGTCGAAGGCCCAGGCGCAGCTGAAACGGTTCGAGCGCCGCGGCGTCACCGCCCGCAACCGCCTCGAGCGCGAGGTTCGCAAAGCCCGTGTGCGCGTCGAGCGCGAACTGCGTCAGCGCCGCCGCACGATCGAGAGCACGGTCAACGAGCTCGAGGACCGTCGCGACTCGATCGCCAAGAACGGCAGCGAGATCGCCGGCAAGGTGCCCGAGCTCGCCAACCGCGTCCCCGAGCTGGCCAACAAGGTCCAGGAGCGCATCCTCAGCCTGGTCTGATTTCCACCAACCTTCCCCCGACCCGGTCAGGAGAGGCCGGGGACACCGCCGTCGCAGGCGGTGGTCGGGAAAGTCTGTCGGCCTCATATCCCGCCGGCAGTAGTAGCACCCTCTCCTCCCTCGACCAGCGGGCGGCCCCCACCGCCCGCTGGTCACTTTAAGAGCGCGCCGGCAATCGGCTCCTCCGAAGAGATAGTTTGGATGAGTCAAAGACAGCTATCCGGATCTTCTTGCAAATCCCAACTGATAGAACTACACTGGGACCGTGGTTGCGACGGGGGTCAAGCCAAGTCTCGTGGAGGGACACGGTCCCGGAGATCCCCGCGCCCATCGCTCCTGGACTCCGCTGGCTCGCGCGCTGGCCGCCACGGGCGACCACTGGACGCTGATGATCGTGCTGCAGCTCGCGCCCGGCAGGATGCGCCTGTCCCAGCTGCAGAACTGCCTGCCCGGTGTGAGCACGGGCGTGCTCGAGCGCTACGTGCAGCAGATGGTCGAGCTCGGACTCGTGACGAAGACGCGCTTCAAGGAAATGCCGCCGCGGGTGGAGCTCGAGCTCACGGGTGCAGGACAGGAGCTGCTGCCCGTGGCTGGGGCACTGACACGATGGGGGATGCGCCACGTGTGGTCGCCACCCCGGGAGCGCGAATGCACGAACGTCGACTGCCTGCTGCGCCTGTTGCCGGTGCTACTGGAGGAGAAGGCCTCGAGCCTGCCCAACGGCTCGGTCGAAGCGGTCGCGACGCGACCCGGACCCCGGGTCAGCTACCTCTACCAGACCAAGGACGGCCGCGTGCTCGTCGCCGACGCCATCGACGGCACAGTCACCGCCCGGGTGGAGGGCACCCACAGCGCGTGGATCGCCGCCCTCGGGCCTCCCGGCGACTTCGCGAAGCTGCGTGTCACGGGCGACGAGCAGTTCGCCCTGAGCATGCTCGAGGCGCTGCACCGGGACTGAGCCTCGGGTTTGCCACAATGGGGCGCGTGACCGACCGCGACCAGATCCTCAAGGCGCTCGAGGTGGTGATCGACCCCGAGCTGCACCGCTCGATCGTCGAGCTCGACATGGTGCGCTCGATCGACATCAGCCCTAACGGCGTGGTCGACGTGACCGTCTCGCTGACCACGCCCGGCTGCCCGATCAAGGGCCATTTCCAGACGGCTGTCGCCGAGGCCGTGACGGCGCTCGAGGGCGTGACCCACGCCAACGTCTACTTCGACGTCCTCACGGACACCCAGAAGGCGGCTCTGCAGCAGAAGCTCGGCCGCAGCAGCCTGCCGGCCGGCGCGCTCGCGCAGGTCGCGAACGTCCTGTGCATCGGATCGGGCAAGGGCGGCGTGGGCAAGTCCACGCTGACGGCCAACCTCGCGGCGGCGCTGACCGCGGAAGGCAAGCGCGTGGGCGTACTCGACGCGGACGTGTGGGGCTACTCGATCCCGCGCATGTACGGCCTCGGCGCGACCCGCCCCCCGGTGTCGGCCGAGCGCAAGATCATCCCGCTGGAGTCCCACGGCGTGAAGGTGATGTCGATCGGCTTCTTCGTGGAGGAGGACGCGGCGGTGGTGTGGCGCGGCCCGATGCTGCACAAGGCGCTCACCCAGTTCCTGCAGGATGTCGACTGGGGCGCCCTGGACTACCTGCTCGTGGATCTGCCCCCGGGCACGGGCGACGTCTCGATGACGCTCGCGCAGCTGCTGCCGCAGGCCAAGTTCCTGATCGTGACGACGCCGCAGCAGACCGCGCAGAAGGTGGCGCGCCGCTCGGCCCACATGGCCCACAAGGTGGACCTCGAGATCGGCGGGGTGATCGAGAACATGTCGAGCTTCACGACCCCCTCGGGCGAGCGCTTCACGATCTTCGGAGAGGGCGGCGGCAACGAGCTGGCCGAGGAGCTCGACGTGCCGCTGCTGGGCAAGATCCCGCTGACGATGCCCCTGCGCGAGCAGGCCGACTATGGCGTGCCGCTCGTGATCGTGGATCCGGACGACCCGGCCTCGCAGGCTATCCGCCAGGTCGCGCGCGGCATCATCGCGATGTCCCCAGTGGCGTTGCCGGTCCTTCCCCTGGTCGAGGTGGCTGTCGCCGCCGAGCCGCAGGAGGAGACCCGCAAACCCGTGGGCATGTCGCTCCCGATGGCCTGATCCACGGGCCGTCGCGCCAGCCGACATGCCCTTCCTGACTCGCAGGCCGTCAAGGCCTTGAGCGGGCGGGCTCACGCGCTCCGCTCGGAAACCGTCGCGCTTGACAAGCGCGTGCCAACTGAGAGGATCGTCTTCTAAATGTCAGCACCGGGGAAGCAAGATGAGGAGCTCGAGGAGGGGTCGCAGCCAGACGGCGGTGAGTCCGTGTCCGATGACGGCATGGTCGAATTCGACGAACGCCGCGCCAAGCTGGATCGCCTGCGAGCGGCCGGGATCGACCCCTATCCGCCCGTGTCGCTGTGGGCCACGCGCACGCGCATCGCCGACGTGCTGGCCGCCCACGACGCGGCGACGCTGGAGGCTGGGGAACACCCGGAGCTGCGCTATCAGATCGCCGGACGCCTGATCTCGCGGCGCGGACACGGCAAGACGGCCTTCCTCGACATCCGCGACCTGTCGGGGTCGATCCAGGCGGTGGTCAGGGTGGATGCGCTCGGCCAGGAGACCTACGACCGCATCCTGGCCCTGGATATTGGAGACATCGTCGGCATCCTCGGCTGCGTCTATGTGACCCAGCGCGGCCAGCTGGCGCTCGCGGTGGTCGAGTGCACGCTCTTGACCAAGGCGCTGCGCCCGCCGCCGGACAAGCACCACGGCCTCGGAGACACGGGGACTCGATACCGCTACCGAGAGCTGGACCTGATGGCCAACGAGCAGACGCGTGAGCTGTTCATCACGCGCAACAAGATCGTCCTCGCGATCCGCGAGTGGCTGGCCGAGCGCAACTTCGTGGAGATCGAAACGCCGGCGCTGCAGTCGCTCGCCGGCGGCGCGGGGTCGCGGCCGTTCACTACACATCACAACGCGCTCGACCGCGACCTCTACCTGCGCATCTCCGTGGAGCTGTTCCTCAACCGCTGCATCGTGGGCGGCATGGAGAACGTCTACGACATGGGCAAGGTGTTCCGCAACGAGGGCATCTCCCACAAGCACAGCCCGGAGTTCACGATCATCGAGTTCATGTGCGCGTACTCGGACTACAACGACGTGGCCACGGTCACCGAAGAGATGTTCCGTGACGTGGCGCAGAAGGCGCTCGGGCGCACGACGATCAAACGAAACGGCGAGGAGATCGATCTCGCGAAGCCGTGGCGGCGGGTGACGATGCGCGAGCTGATCCAGGAGCGCTTCGGCCTCGACTTCATGGAGTCCACGCGCGAGCAGCTGGCCGAGGTGCTGGACGAGCCGATGGACCCGGCCGCCACCTGGGCGGAGGTGGTCGCGGACATCTACTCGGAGAAGATCGAGAGCACGATCAACCAGCCCACGCACGTCTTCGACTTCCCGCTCGAGCCCTTCCCGATCACCAAGCGCCACGCGGTGCACCCGGAGCTGGGGGAGCACTTCGACGCGGTCATCGGCGGCATCGAGCTGGTCAGCGGCGACACCGAGCTCAACGACCCGGTCGACCAGTGGCAGCGCTTCGTCGACCAGCGCAAGCGGCGGATGATCGACGACGAGGACGTGCCCCACCCCAACGACGAGGAATACGCGCGGGCGATCGAGTACGGCTACTCGCCCACGGCCGGCGGCGGCATGGGCGTGGACCGCCTGATCATGATCCTGACCGAACGCGACACCCTGCGCGAGGTCATCCCCTTCCCGATCGTGAGGGACCTGCAATGAGCGCCCCCGTCGGAAAGCTCGGCCTCGACCCGGGCGTGATCGCCGAGTGCCGCCGGGCGGCCAGGCAGATCGCCGACCAGGTGGCCGAGGAGATCGCGGGTCGCACGACGGTCTCGGTGGAGCGAAGCGTCACGCGTTTGCTCGGAGTGGACGGCGCGGATGCCCTGGAGGCGCCGCTGCCCAACGTGCTCGTCGACCACGTGCACGAGCGCGGCGGCCTCGGTCAGGGCATCGCCCACTGGCTCGGCAACGCGATGATCCAGACCGGACGCTCGCCCCAGCAGCTGGCCGAGGCGGTGAGCGCGGGCGAGCTCGACCTGCTGGAGCTCGAGATGGCAGAGGAGGGTCAGATCCGTGAGCGCGTGAGCGAGGAGTGCGCGGCGCGCCTGCGCGAGATCGCGGGGCGCTTCGAGGAGCGCCGCGCGATGCGCGCGCGCCTGGGCGAGGCGGCAACCCCGCTTCGCTACGTGCTCACGGCGACGGGCGACGTGTACGAGGACGTGGTGCACGCCCGCGCGGTCGCAGAAGCGGGCGGGGACATCGTGGCGGTGATCCGCTCGACGGCGCAGAGCCTGCTCGACTACGTCCCCTACGGACCGACCAGGGAGGGCTACGGCGGCACGTTCGCCACCCAGGCCAACTTCCGGATCATGCGCGAGGCGATGGACGAGTGGTCGGAGTCCCACGGGCGCTACGTGCACCTGTCGAGCTTCTGCTCGGGCCTGTGCATGTCGGAGATCGCGGCGATGGGCGCGTGGGAGGGCTTCGACAACATGGTCAACGACGCCCTCTACGGGATCCTCTACCGCGACATCAACATCGTGCGCGGGCTGATCGACCAGCGCGTCTCGCGCATGATCAACGGCCACTTCGGCGTCGTCATCAACACCGGCGAGGACAACTACCTGCGCACGGCCGACGCGATCGAGGCGGCGCCGTCGGTGACGGCCTCGCAGTTCATCAACCACCAGCTCGCGTGCGACTCGGGCGTGCCGGATGCCCAGATCGCCCTCGGCGACGCCTTCGAGATCGATACCCCCGTGGAGAACGGCCTGCTGCTCGAGTGGGCGCAGGCCCAGCTCACGCGCGAGCTGTTCCCGGAGTGCCCGGTGAAGTACATGCCGCCGACGAGGCACATGGACGGCAACCTCTTCCGCACCCACGCCGCGGACACGCTGTTCAACCTCGTCACGATCGCCACCGGGCAGGGGATCCAGACGATCGGAGTGCCGACGGAGGGCATCTTCACCCCCCACATCCACGACCGCGTGCTGGGCCTGCAGAACGTCGACTACGTCTTCAAGGCGGCGCGCGATCTCGGCGATGAGATCGAGTTCAAGCAGGGCGGGATCATCCAGTCGCGGGCCCAGCAGGTGCTGGCGGGCGCGCACGAGCTGCTGCTGCGGATAGCCGAGATCGGGCTCTTCCAGGCGATCGAGGAGGCCACCTTCGGCGACGTCAGCCGCAAGGTCGACGGGGGCCGTGGGATCGAGGGGATCGTGAGGACCGAGCCGGGCTACTTCAACCCCGTCGTGGGGCTGATGCACGAGGAGTCCGCGAGCTATGCGTGAGGTCGACCTCACATCGGTCAGGCCCTACGCGGACCACCTCGGCGACGGCCTCGTGCAGATGAGCTTCACGCTGCCCGTGCCCTACTCGCTGGCCGCTCGCAAGGCGGCGCTGGAGCTGGCCGGGAGGATGGGCTTCGAGGAGCCCGAGGTCGTCCACTACGAGCAGCTGACCGAGGGCTACACCTACTTCGTGATGTACGGGCGCTGTGTGGTGAGCGTCGACTTCGAGGCGCTGCAGGGCGAGGGCTTCGACATCGAGTACATGAGCGAGGACGAGATCGAGCGCTTCGCCGAGGAGCACCTGCACCGCAAGGTCGTGGTGGTGGGCGCGAGCACGGGCTCTGACACCCACAGCGTGGGGATCGACGCGATGCTCAACCTCAAGGGCTACCACGGCCACCACGGCCTCGAGGGCTATCGCTCGTTCGAGACCCACAACCTCGGCAGTCAGGTGCCCAACAGCGTGCTGCTGGCGAAGGCGATCGAGGTGGGCGCGGACGCGATCCTGGTCTCCCAGACGGTCACCCAGCAGAACTTGCACGTGCACAACCTGACCGAGCTCGTGGAGATGGTCGAGGCGGAGGGCCGACGCGGCGAGATGATCCTCGCGTGCGGCGGGCCGCGGGTGTCCAACGAGCTCGCCAAGGAGCTGGGCTATGACGCGGGCTTCTCCAAGGGCACCGAACCGCAGCACCTCGCGACGTTCATCGTGCGCGAGCTGGCCGCGCGTGTGGCCAGCGCCGGCTGATCGGGCTTTGCTCTCCGAGCTGACAGCCCCCTACAGGCGCCTCGCACTGGTGGGCCTGGCCAAGAACACCGGCAAGACCGTGGCCCTTGCCACGCTCCTGCGCGAGCTCGAATCCGAAGGGCGTCGGGTGGGCGTGACCTCGGTGGGCCGCGACGGCGAGGAGCACGACGTGATCGACGCGCGGATCGAGAAGCCCAGCATCCAGCTGTCGGGAGGAAGCCTCGTGGCCACCACCGACGGCCTCTTGCGAGCGAGCGGCATCCCCCACGAGCTGCTCGAGCAGACCGACGTGCGCACGCCGTTGGGACGGGTGCTGATCGCGCGCCTGCGCGGGGCCGGGGCGATCGAGGTCGCCGGCCCGAGCGCGGCGGAGCAGGTGCGGGCGGTGAGCGATGCGATGCTCGCCCACGGCGCCGAGCAGGTGCTGATCGACGGCGCGATCGACCGGCGCGCCGCCTCCTCCCCGGATGTGGCCGATGGCCTCGTGATCTCGACCGGCGCGATCCTCGACCGGGATATCGAGGAAGTCGTGTTATTGACGAGCAACGCTGTGGAGCTCGTGCGCCTCCCAAAGGCCGAGGAAGCCGCGAGGGCGCTCGCACTGGAGCCACGGTTCCCCCTCACCGCGGAGAGCGAGCAGATCGCGGAGCTGCTGGACGACAATCCAGACGCCGAGCGACTGAGCGTGTCCGGCGCGCTGCCCGATCGCTTCCTGCGGGCGCTCGCCCACCTCACCCACCGCCGTCGCCGCGAGATCGTGCTGGTCGTCGCCGACCCCACGAAGGTCTTCCTCTCGAAACGGGGGCCCTCGTGGTACGCCCGCCAGGGCGTTCGCCTCGAGGCCGTGCACCCGATCGAGCTGGCCGCGATCACGGTCAACCCGGTGGCGCCCCGCTCACACGCCTTCGACTCGCGCGAGCTGCGCGAGCTGCTCGGGCAGGCGATCGCGGACGTGCCGATCTTCGACGTGCTGCACCCGGACTATCCGGGCATGCGCCAGCCGGCCGCGAGATCTGCGAGCGCTTCGGGCCCGGCCTAGCCGGTCGCGGCGGCCCCGCCCCCGCTGGCGAAGTACTCGGCGTTGATCTGGGTGTACTTGGACCACTCCTCGGGGAGCTGGTCCTCGGCGAAGCAGGCGTCCACCGGGCAGGCCTCGACGCAGGCGTCGCAGTCGATGCACTCCTCGGGGTCGATGTAGAGCATCTCGGCCGCGTCGTATCCGGGCTCGTCGGGCGTCGGGTGGATGCAGTCCACGGGGCACACCTCGACACAGGAGTTGTCCTTGGTGCCAATGCACGGCTCGGCGATCACGTAGGCCATTTGCTTCTTTCTTTGGGTCGATTTGCGGGGTCTCCCCTGGGGAGACGCATATTGTACGAACCATGCTCCTTCTAACGGGCGCGACCGGCCTGGTGGGCTCCACGCTGCTGCGCCGCCTGGTCGCCGAAGGCACAGAGGTCCGCTGCCTCGTGCGCGATCCGCGCCGCCTGGGACCGCTGCGCGTGCGCGTCCAGATCGCCCTGGGCGACCTCGCCGACCCACCGTCCTTCCGCAACGCCCTGCGCGGCGTGCAGACCGTGGTGCACCTGGCGGCGGCGATCCGCGACCAACCGCAGGGCTCGATCGAGGAGCTCGACGGCATCGCCACCTGGCGCATGGTCGAGGCGGCCGAGCGCCGCGGCGTGGAGCGCTTCGTGTTCTTCTCGGCGCTCGGTGCGAGCCCCCACCATCGCACCCGCGCTCTGCGCGCCAAGGCATTGGCCGAGCAGGCGGTGGGCGAGGCCGACCTCTGCTCAACCGTGTTCGCGCCCTCGATCGTCTACGCCCCCGGCGACCCCTGGCTGACGCTGCTCGAGCGGATGGCGTGGCTGCCCGTGATGCCGGTCTCCGGCGGCGGACGCGCTGTATTTCAGCCGATCTGGGCCGAGGACGTGGCAGATTGCGTGGTGGCCGCGCTGCGCGTCGACTCCTCGGCGGCGCACGAGCGCTACGAGCTCGCCGGCCCGGAGACGCTCAGCCACACGGACATGGTGCGCCTGCTCCTGCGCTCGCTCGGCCGACGGCGTCCACTGGTGCACGTTCCCACGCCCGTCGTCTCGCGCGGGCTGCGGACGCTCGAGCGTCTCCTCGGGCCAAGCGCGTTTGCCACCTGGGACGAGGCCGAGCTGATGGAGGTCTCGATGACCTCGGCGCGTGGCGCCGCGGACGCGGAAGGGTTGGGGGTCGCACCCCAGCGGATGGCCGCGGTGCTCGGGACGCGATAAGGGCTATGACGTCATGAGCCAAACGGCTGACGTGCCAGCACGATCCCACCCACGGTCCTCGCCCCAGCCTGTCTCAGCTTGCGCGCGACTTCTCGCAATGACAGCCCGCTGGTGAAGACATCGTCTACCACCAGCACGGCCTTGTTCTTCACTGCGGACGGATCGACGACCTCCAGCGCCGGGCCGATGTCTCGCTCGGCGACCTCGGCCCGGGCGCGGAAGCCGCGCTGCTCGACGAGGCGAGGTGTGGCCTTTGTCTTGCGCATCAGATCGCGATGAAATGGCCAGTCCGGACCCTCGACCGATGCACGCTCGACGATCAGGTCTACGTGGTCCCAGGCGCGACCATCGTCCCCGACGTAGGTGGGCATCGGGATGATGAGATCCCATTCGCCCGCGTAGGGATTCTGCTCTAGGTATCCGACCAACACTCGGCCCGAAGATCCACGCCCAGCTCTTCACGCCGTCGTACTTGTACTCGTTGATGACCTTCTTGAGCAGCCCACTACGCATCGAGATTGCGTAGATGAACTCCCATCCGCGCTCCTGCGATGAGTCGTTGCACAGAGGGTTGCCGCACTTGCCGCTCGCGTTCAGGCGCCCGTCGCAGATCATGCATCGCTCCCGCGCGACCCCCTCGATCGTCTGGCTTGCACAGGCGAAGCAGATACCCGCTGTGCCAGTACCCCGGTAAGCGCACTGCGGGCATTTCCCAAACCCAGCTGGCTCGGGAGCAGCGGGCCTGGAGGGCATAAAGCCCTACGGCAGACCCAGGGCGAGCTGACGTCGCCCCTCGGTGGCGCTCTCCACGATCTCCGTCGAGCGAAGCCGATCGATGACCTCCTGCACGTCATGGATCTCCACGGCGCGTGGGTACTTCCTCAGGTAGTCGCTCGCCCACTTCTGGCTGGTGACCAGGCTCTCGACGAGGAAGGCCATCTTCCCGTGCTGGAGTGCAAGACGTGCCTGCATCTTCGCGCCGGAGGTCTCGCTCGCCTCGATCACCACGGTGCCCTGGCTCATGCCAGAGGTAACCACGTTGCGACGTGGGAAGGTGTGTCGCGCAGGGGGCTGCGTGGGCCAGAACTGGGAGACGAGCGCGCCCGTCTCAGCGATGCGCTCGGCGAGCTCCTTGTTCGAGGCGGGATAGGCGCGCAGAATCCCGGTGCCCATGACGGCGATGGTGCGCCCATCCGCCTCGAGCGTCGCTTCGTGCGCCGCCGAGTCGATGCCCGCCGCCAGACCGGACAGGACGGTCACCCCATCGCCAACGAGCGCCGCGGCCATTCTTCGGGCGCGGCCGAGACCCTCATCCGACGCGCCGCGGGTACCCACCACAGCTACCGAGCGCACGTCGTCTCGCTGCAGCTCGCCGCGGTAGAAGAGGAACGGCGGCAGGTTGAAGATCAGCCGCAGGTTGGCGGGATACTCGTCATCTAGGACGGTGACCAGCTTCGCACCGACCGCCTCCTCGGCGGCGTTGACCTCGTCGCGAGCACGGACGACATGCCGATCTAGCTCACCGAGACCCTCACGGATCGCACGGGCGGTGTCCGCCCCCTCGGTGGACTTCTCCGTCTGCTCACCGCGCAGCAGCCGGGTTAGACCCTCCGGCTCCTGAGCCGCGCGCGCAACGGCGTACCATGAGACTCCGGGCAGAGCGCAGAGCGCCAGCAAATGTAGACGATCATCGGGAACCATCATGCTGCTCCAATCGAACGTATGTTCGTATAACTGGGGAGTGGCAGCATTGCACCCACGACGGACGACCATATCGGACGCCGGGGAGACCTTTCGCGAGAGCGCCGCTCGTACAGCCGGCGGCTCGGCCGGCGCCTACTCCAGCATCAGCGCCGGCCGGCGCTCGGCCCACGGCCGCGCGACTTCCAGTTGCCGGGCCAGAGCGAGCAGCTCACCCTCGCCGGCGGGCCGCCCGACGAGCTGCACGCCCAGCGGCAGACCGTCCTCGCCGTGGAAGAGAGGTACGGAGATCGCGGGCTGGCCCGAGGCGTTGAAGACGGGGGTGAAGGGCGTGAACAGGCCGGAGCGCGTGAAGGTGGCCATCGGTTCGGGCGCAGCCGTGTCGAGCGTCCCCAGAGGCAGCGGGCGCTCGGCGAGCGCCGGCGTGAGCAGCACGTCGTAGGGAGCCAGGAAGGAGACGAGGCGGCGGGCGAAGGCCTGCAGCTGTACGGCTGCGCCCATGCCCTCGACGGCGTTCATCTTTCCGATCATCGAGTAGATCGCCCAGCTCATCGGCTCCATGTCCTCTGATGAGATCTCACCCGCCCCACGTCCGGCGACCATTCCGGAGTAGGCGATCGAGAGCGCGATGTGGTTGGAGAAGACCGCCCCGAACAGCGGCTGCAGCCCATCGATCTGCCACGGCGGCTCGACCTCCTCGACCTCGTGACCGAGCGAGCGCAGCAGCTCGGCGGCGTCGCTCACCGCCCGGGCGCACACGGGGTCGACGGGCGCGTCGGGGATCGGCGGCAGTGTGGTGGCGGCGATCCGCAGCGGTCCGGGCTCCTGGGCGGCGCTCTGCGCGAAGGGCTCGGAGGGCTCGGGCGCCCAGGTGGCGTCGCCGAGCTCGTAGCCGGCCAGCTCGTCGAGGATCGCGGCCGTGTCGGCGACGGTGCGCGTGAGCATCCCGTCGATCCCGAGCGAGGAGTCGCCGAGTTCCGGCGCCGCGGAGATGCGCCCGCGGCTGGGCTTCAGCCCGACGAGGCCGCAGCAAGCGGCGGGGATGCGCACGGAGCCGCCGCCGTCGTTGCCGTGGGCCACGGGCAGCATCCCGCTCGCCACGGCCGCGGCCGCGCCGCCGGAGGAGCCGCCGGGGGTGCGCTCGAGGTCCCACGGGTTGCGGGTCGGGCCGAAGATGCGCGCCTCGCTCGTGGGCAGGATCCCGTACTCGGGCAGCGTGGTCGTGCCCACGATCACGAACCCGGCCTCCTTCAGCCGGCGCGTGACGTTGTGGTCGTAGTCGCACATGTTCTGCTCCATCAGCGAGCAGCCGTAGGTAAGGCGCAGCCCCTCGACGGGGCGGTTGTTCTTGATGGCTGTGGGGACACCCGCGAACGGCCGCTCGTCCCGGGGCCGGACATCATCCGCAGCCTCCAGCGCGCGCTCGGCCTGGATGTCGACGAAGGCGTTCAGCGACGGGTTGAGCTCCTCGATCCGCTCGAGCGAGGTCTCGACGAGCTCGCGTGCTGAGATCTCCCCCGAGCGCACCATCCCGGCGAGCTCGATCGCGGGACGGAACATCAACTCGGGATCGGACATGCCTACAGCGTACCCGTGCTGCCATTCCTGCGACGATATGGGCCTGCCCACAAGGGAGCCCACCCCGTCAAGCATCAAGCTCAGAAAGCGAGTGCCATGAGCGCGGTCCAGTCAGCATCATCCGAGGTCCAGTCGGGCCTCGAAGGAGTCGTCGCCTTCGCCACCGAGATCGCGGAGCCCGACAAAGAGGGTGGCGCGCTGCGCTATCGCGGCGTCGACATCGAGAACCTGGTCGGCGTGGTCCCCTACGAGCAGGTGTGGGGCCTGTTGGTGGACGGACGCTTCAAACCCGGCCTGCCGCCGGCCGAACCACACGCGCTCACGGTGCGCTCGGGAGATCACCGCGTCGATGTGCAGTCGGCGCTGGCGATGCTCGCCCCGGAGTGGGGCTTCGGTCAGCTGATCGACATCACCGACGAGGAGGCCCGTGACAACCTTGCTCGCGCTTCGGTCATGGCCCTCTCCTTCGTGGCCCAGTCAGCGCGCGAAGCCGGCCAGCCGCCGGTTCCCCAGACCGAGATCGACCAGGGGAGGACGATCCCAGAGCGCTTCCTGATCCGCTGGCGGGGCGAGGCCAACCCCGATCACGTCAAGGCGATCGACGCCTACTGGATCTCTGCGGCTGAGCACGGCATGAACGCCTCGACGTTCACAGCGCGCGTGATCGCCTCCACGGGCGCCGACGTCGCCGCAGCGCTCTCGGGCGCCGTGGGAGCCCTGTCCGGGCCGCTGCACGGTGGCGCGCCCTCGCGTGTGCTGAAGATGCTCGACGAAGTCGAAGAGACGGGCAACGCCGAGAAGTGGGTCTCAGACGCGCTGGACCGCGGCGATCGTCTGATGGGCTTCGGCCACCGCATCTACCGCGCCGAGGATCCTCGTGCCCGCGTTCTTCGCCAGACCTGCCGAGAGCTCGGCTCACCGCGCTTCGAGGCCGCAGAGGCTCTCGAGAAGGCCGCTCTGGCCGAGCTCCACGCCCGCCGACCAGACCGGGTGCTCGCAACCAATGTCGAGTTCTGGTCCGCGGTGATCCTCGACCTCGCCGAAGTGCCACCGGAGCTGTTCACGCCGATGTTCACCTGCGCGCGCGTGGCAGGCTGGTCGGCCCACATCCTCGAGCAGAAGCGCGAGGCCAAGCTGATCAGGCCGACCGCCAGGTACGTCGGGGAGGGGCCGCGGCCAGTAGCAGCCGTCGAAGGGGCCTAGCCGAGCGGGATCGGGATCCGTCGTACGAACACGGGTCCGTCGCCATACGCGGCGGACCCGTGTTCGAGACGAGGTTCAGACAGCGCGACGGATCAGCGTCGGGCTGAGCGCATGAGCTGACGGGAGCGTCGGGAACGCTCTTGAAGGTGTTGCTCGTGATCCCGTTCTTGATGAAGGTAGAACCAACGAGGTCGATCGTGACGCCATCGCCCTGGAGAACCACCGTCAGCGCAGGAAACGCTTCGCCTCCATGGGAGACGAAGTAGGCTGGCCCCACCAGCGGAACCGGAAGCTCCGGAGTGTGCGCAGTCGCGTGCCCGACGATCGAGTGGGCCGGGCAGCTTGGCGGGTTGGCTTCGAAGACTGCTGCCACACAAGCTTCCTGCAGCGTCTTCAGCCGGGAGGGCAGCTGCTTGGGGAGATCCACCTTGACCATCGCGATGTTTGCCTGCGTTCCCTGTGCGGCCGTCGGATAGGCGAGCTTCACGGACAGACCAGCTCCGAGCTTCTTCGACGTCTTCGCCGGGGTCGACACGGAGAATTTGGGAGCGAACTTCAGGCTCTGACATCCGCCGACCTGGAAACGGCTTTCGACAGACGCGCTCGTGTCGACTCCCCCTGACCCGGGCGCCGGAGTGCCGGTGACCGATGACGGGTTGCAGCTCGTCGGGTTGAACACGAAGCCCGCACGGTCGATGACCGCGTAGATCGAGCGGAGAGCCGTAGGCACCCCATCGATGATCTGCGGGAGCGGGTCGGTTGCGATCGTGATTTGAGCCGTACACACGTCGCTGACCTGGAGGGCAGGAGCACGCTCGTGCGGGTCTGTGCGCCTCAGGTGAGCTTCTCGCAAGGCAGGATCCAGCTCCTATAAGGCTCACTTCGACGGCGGAGCGCCGGCGTCCTCCGGCGCCGGCGAGCCGCTGCGCTCCGGCCGGGGATCCTCCAGCTCGGCCCTTCCGGCGTTGATTGCTCCCGTCCTCACAGCGGCGCCGTCACGTTCGCTTGGTGGTTGGGCCATCAACCTCCACGGAGGAGTGGCGCCTCGAGCTACTGGCCCTGCTGAAGGCACAAGAAGGGGCACGCGACCTCGTCGCGTGCCCCTTCGCCATCCTCACATAGCGAGGCCGACCCTTGAAGCTGTCGGCCTTACCGGAGGCTGCCTATTTTTCGCTGGCGATGACAGATTCGGCGCCTGCCTCCTTGATGGTGTTGTTCTCAATCGCCGTGTTGTAGCCGTCCGGCGACGGAAGCCCGAGTTTCGAGTCGATGATCGGGTCGATCAGGAACGCGAAGATCCCGCCGCAGCCGGTGGCTTCCGGAGCAGAGAATTCGTTGTTCACGAGCGTGTTTTCGGTGATTTCCGCCAATTCGAATTCGTCTTTGAAATGCACGAACCCGCCTTTGCCGGTGATCGGTTTGTTCGGCGCTGCGGGGCTGGTCGTCCCTGTGGTGAGGTTCAGGTTGACCGGGTGCGAGCTGGAACCCACATAGCATTCGCTGCCAAGCAGCGTGTTTTCCAGTTTGATCTTCACAGGCAGACCCAGTGCGACGCCTTCACCAATTTCGAGGGCCGTCGTGTTGATGATGACTTCACTCGCCGGCTTGGCCAGTTCTGTTACAGCACTGACGCCTGTGGTTTTGTTTTCGAATATCAGTTTGCAGCTGCCGCGCTCGAGGACTTCGAGGAAGCCTCCGCCTTTGATTTCCGTGCAGTTCACCAGGCCGGACAGCCCACCGGGAACGTTCTGCGGCGTTTTTGAAAGCGTTTCTCCGTTCAACGCTGCCATGAACGTCTCCGCGCCGGTAGCTGGGTTGACTTTGATGCCACCCTGCAGAACGATCGGGTGTTTTTTGTCTTCGTTGATCGGCACAGTCTGTTTGTGGAGTGTCACCGATCCACTCAAGGTTTCGGCGTGCAGGCAGAGATAGGCACCCGTAAAGCGCGGACACTGCTTGAACGCTACGAAGTCACCAGTTGGTTCCTTCGCCGATGCCGACGACGCCAGCGCCATGCTTCCGGCAGGTACAAGCATTGCCGTCAATGCGGCGGCCAAACCCCACCTACGAACGCCGCCGGCGCTCGAGGCCATGAACTTAGACATAGAGCTTCCCACTTTCATCCATCTTCTAGTTGTATTCAGCGCGGGCTTGACTAAACAAGCCTCCGAGCAACACTAAACCTAACTGTAAGTGACGGCAACCAACGTTTCTAACTCTCGTCTGAACGATCATGTAGTCGACGTACAGCATCGCCAAGGTGGGTCTGCGCAGAGTCCCAACTATGGCCGTTTTAGAGCTCCCCTAGATGCGTAGCTTCCTCGACGCGCTCTGCTTCTTGCCTTTGGTGGGGCTGTAACCAAGCTTGACCTTCGTGTGGAAACTGCCGCCGCGCGTAGCGCGAAGCCTCAGGGTGATGAGTTCCTGCCCGTGCGCGGCCTTTGTCACCGTGCTGAGTCCCTGTCCGCTTGCCTTCACCTTCCCGGCGGCCGGCACGTAGACCGACAGTGTCAGCGTATGCCCCTTGACCCGGGCAGAGGAAACGGAGAACCGTGTGGAGCAGCCCTGGACGACGACAGGGACCGACTCGCGAATCTCAAGGCCGTTCTGAGCTTTGAGGAATGTCGGAACGCTCAGCTTCTGCCCACAGAACTCGTAGTGGTTCGCTCCTTCAACGTATCCCCCGAACTCGCTGTATTCACCGGTCGGCAGGTTCACTTCGAAGCTTTCGAATGGCACGTCGGGCAGGTTGCGGAACGTTGCGCTCGTAACGCCGCTCTTGATCAGCGTTTCGCCGGTGAGCGTGATGTTGACGTTGTCCCCAGACAGAGTCATGACCACGTCTGGGAACTTCGCGCCGCCGTGGGACACGAAGTACACCGATCCTTCGAGTGGCACCGGCAAGACGGGAGTATGGACGACCGCCGTGCCGATCTTGGAGTGCGTGGGACACGCTGCCCTGTTTGATTCGAATGTCGCTGTGAGACATGCCTGCTGCAGGGTGCGGTCCTCAGCCGGTAGCTGCTTGGGTATATCGAGCTTCGCTTCCTTGAACCACGATTGCGCCCCCACCGCACCCTTCGGGTAGGCGATCTTGACGGAGAGGCTCTGCCCTTTGGCTTTCGACGCGTGCGCGCCGGTAGCCACGGACAGATGTGGGTCGAATGCCAGGCTCCGACACGACCCCACCTGGAAACGGCTCGATATCGGGGCCGTGGCACCCGCTTCCTCGGAACCTGGAGGTCCGGTGCCCGTAGCCGTTCCCGAGAACGTCGATTCTTCGCAATTGGTCGGGTTGAAGATGAAGCCGGGGCGGTCGACGATTGCTTCGATCGAGCGCAGGTCCGTTGGAACGCCATCCACGATCTGCGGGAGCGGATTCGTCGTAATGGTGACCTGGGCTGTGTGTGGATCTATTTCGATCTTTGCCCTTGTCACGATCGTGCCGAGGTTGAAGGGCCCAGCCAGCACCTGCGTCACGATCGACAGTCCGAACGGAGCGCCCAAATAGCGCCCGGTGAGATAGATGGCCGGCGCGGGGTCGCCGGGCTGGGGGATCGTAAGCGGGTTTGCTCCGGTGCCGCTGGTGACCACAGCGTGTCCTATCTGTGACGATTCGGGGCAAGTGCCGTTTTGTGCCGACGCTTCCGGGCACAGCGGTACGCTCGAGATCATCCCGGCGAGCCCCGCCGGCGCGGTGAATTGGAGCTTTTCGACTCGCTGCGTTCCGTCGTTGCGCAGGAGCTCCATTTTCAAGCTCGTCAACGCTCCAGCCTGATCACTTGTCGCGCCGACCGAGAGCGACGGCGTGAACGGCAGCGGCGAGCTCGGGCATGGGCTGCCCCCGGGACCGTTGACCGTGGCGAACGCGGCCGTCTGGAGCCAGTCTTTGGAGAATGGCGAGCTCCAAGGCGTGAAGTCCGCTTCCGTTGTGCCCGTGCCGCACTTGGCGGGCGTGGCGAGCGCTGCTCGCGCACCCCCTTCAAACGACAGCTTGAGATGGCTGAAGGGAAGCTGCGGAGTGCTCTCGAACGTAGTCTGGAGTCGGCCGGTCTGTTCGTTGAGGTGCACGGTGCCGACAAGCTTCAGGTTGACGCCGTCAGCCGAGGCAGCCACCAGCAGCTTCACTTCCGGCGGATTGGACGGCATGACGTACACGTTGCCTTCGAACTGCTTTTCGGTGTCCGCTTCGATGACCGGGGACGTGACCGTGACGGTGCCCACTTTCGAAGCTTGAGGACATGACGGCGCTTCGACGTCTTCCAAGCCGAGGGCTTCTTCTTCGGCCGTGGTTATGGCATTTCCGAAGTGCCCGTCTTTGGGACGGCCGGCAGGGCAGGCCTGAAGACCGGCTGCCTGCCCCGGGTTGATGACGAGGCCTTCTGGCAGCGTGACGGTGGTGTTCTCGATGTCGGCCGGCGTGAGGGCACCGGCGACTTCGAACCCGGTCAGGGGCGGATCAACCGCGACGGAGAGGCCAGTGGGAGTGTCGGCACTCGCGGATTCGAGCGATGTCGTGATACTTGGTTCAGTGGTGATCAGCCCGCAACCCGTGAACCCCGCCTGGCTGTCGAGCGCGTCGTGCGAGAGGAACTGGACTTCCGACTTGGCGTTCGGTTCCTGCCAGCCGTTCAGCTCGCGGAAGATGAAGGGTTGCGCCGCGCCACAGGATGTGGGAAGCCGCAGAACGGGGACCAGGGCGGGTGCAGATTGCAGCCGACAGTAGTTCAATGAGGTTCCGTTGTATGGCGGTCCTTCCATCTGTTCCTGGCTGCAACCGCCTTCGCCGTGACGCCAGATGTTATGGCTGCTTTCGCCGGGTACGCCCCATAGCGTGAGAATGCTCTGGTAGGCGATTCTTTGGGGAATGTCGTTGACGTGCGCGACGATCGCATAGTTGCTGCCCGTCTTGACGGTGAAGCTGATGTAGACGGGTACCCCCCCATAGTTGAAACCGAGTTCGGCGGGCACGCCGGGCCCCGGCACCATGTTGTAGACCTGTTCCACGATCGGGAGCCCGAACGTCTGAACCCCCAGCCGTCCCACCATGCTGGCGGGTGGGCATTCTTGACCAAACAGCTGTTGGCGGGTGCATTGAGCCACTTTGTGGAGATCGCCGACGAGACCCGGCGGGATCTGTGTTTCCAGATTGCGTATTTCGCTGCCGGGGAGATAGCCTTCTTTGCTCGTGTTGTTCAGAGCGGTGGCGACGTTGAAGACGAAAGTCGCCTCGTATGGGTGCGAGCCCGCTTGGCGATCCACTGTGCCGTCGGCGTTTGAGAGCCACCCATCGGCCTGTACCAGGCCGCCCCGCGCCGGGGTGGAGCTGATGGTGATCGGCTGCACGGTGCTCGCCGGTCCGAGTGCGCCTCCGCCGGCGACCGAGATGTGGTTCCCTTCTGCGCCTGCTTTGGTTCTTTCTTCCGTGCTCGATTCGGCTTCCACTGCGATACCGAGGACGGGCTGAGAGTTGTTGCTTTCCTGGTGGTAGGTCAGCGTGCCGCCGCCGCCGGCGAATCCTCCGCCGTTCGTGCACGTCACGACGGTCGCGCCAGCGACGTGCGGTGGAGGGCCTGAACCGTTACCAGAGCAGTTCCAGTTGCCTTGGCTGATGGCAGGATCGATCCCGAAATTGCTCCCGAAGAATCCCGGGCTGTGGAGCTGCCCGGCTTCCTTGGCCCTGACACCCTGTGGCAGCGTGTCTGTGACAGTGGTGGTGCCTTCGCTTGCCCGCGCACCGATGTTGAGGACGTTGATCCCGATCGTGCCGCTCGCGGCGCCTTCCGTCGTCAGCGATGTCGTGGCGCCCGAGGCGCTCAGTTCGCCGGCTTTCGTGTTACCGAGTGCCTGGACGAATTCGACTTTGTATTTGCCCGGAGCGCCGGTCACGGCCACGTTCGCTTTGCCTATGGTGGCCAGGCCTTCGAGCTCTGCCTGCACTTCCCCGATCGTGGCGTGTTCGGGGAGAGGATTGGTTTCGGCGCCTTCATACGCAAGTGTGAAAGTGCCGGCGCCGGCGGTAACTTCGACTTCATACACCTCGTCAACCCCGCCTCGAGCGAAGTTCGTCGGGTAGCTGGTCGCGGTCAGCTCCCAGCCAGGCCGTTCCGACGCCGCAATGGCCGACGCACTGGATACAGCGAGCATACCGGCGACAGCAACGATGAACAGGATGGCTCGGCGTATCCTCATGAGTGAGTCCTCCGGTTGTTACTGGCTCGCTTGGCTGTGGCGCCGGCCCGTGCCGGTGATCGGCCATATCGCTTGCGCGCTTGGCTTTCGCAGCTACGCCGCCTGCTCTTCTTCTTGTCCTTCTTGCATGCCTTCAGCGCGCGGGTGAGCTTCTGTTGCCTGGTCAGAGCTTTCACGACCTTCTTCGGCGGAGTCGTCGCCGGAAAGTTGCCGATGCCACTGAACGTCAAGGTGGCAGGGGGCGCTGAGGGCGGGGTCGGAGATCCAACCGACTGGCATGTAGCGGCGGTGCAGCCGACGACCGCCCCGGGAAAACCACCCGCGACTCGCGCGTCGTAGAGCTCGTTGTGGTCGGCGGGAGCGTGCAGCTGTCCGAGGGGGCCGACATGCTCGAAGAAGACGTTATTGCCCGTGGTATCCGCGTCCACCAGGAACGAGTCGCTCGTCCCGGTGCCGGACGAGAGCAGGAACGTGCAGCCTCCCGTTACCGGCGATGCCTCCTCCGTAGTGCAGCTGTTGTCGGCTTCGCCCGGTTCCGCAGGGCGCTCCCACTCGTACACGTCCTGTACTCCATTGGTGTCATGCGGAGCCAGGGGCTGGCTCGAGTCAAAGAAGACACGAGCACCGTCTTCTGAGATCCAGCGGTGCATATATGTCTTGGCTTCTCTGCTGACCGGCAGCTTCGAGGCAAGTTTTACTTCTTCTTCGAGCGGCTGCGTGGGAGCCGCGCCCGTGGGGCTGCAGGAGACGCACGCGAGGGCAGAGCTGTCTGCGGCGTAGACGAACACTCCCGGCTCGGGCAGCGATACCCCGTTTTTGTAGCCCGTGAGCCCTTCGACCGATTCGAATATCAGATGCTGTCCGTCAGGTGTGAGCTCAGCGGTGCGTTCACCGAGACCGGTCGTCCAGTCTCCACCCTTTTCGTTGAATCCCACCGTGACTGACTGCAGTGCGTTGTCCCGTCCGGAGAGCCTCGCGATGAAGCTGGTGACACCTTCGTGGAGCAGATAGAGGTTGCAGCCGCTCGGTGGTCCTTCCGTGGGGGCTGGGCAGTTGCCCGGTTCGGGATGTTCGCCCTGCGCATTGGGCTGAGCTTCGGCAAGGGCGCCATTGGCCACGAAGTAGAGGTACGCCCCTTCCTCTCCCTTCTGGTTCGTACCTATCACTCCTTGGACTTCCGCCGCATCTTCGACGACCTGTTCACGGGTGTTCGCCTGGGTGTCGAAACGCCAGAGCCCCCCCGCTTCGGTATAGAGGGCGTAGCGGCCGTCGGCGCTGGCTGCCCAGTACTCGGCTGGTCCGGTGCCCGACACCTGCACGGTGCTCGTCCCATTCTCGCGGACATACACGTGCTCGAAGTCTGGCCCGGACTGGGTGTCAGTCCAGAAGACCCGCGATCCGTCGGCCGAGATGGCGTTGCTCAGGTTCGGGAGCTCGCTTTCGTTGGGGTTGTATCCGCCGAACGTGGCGCTCGGAACCGCATGGCCTTCGAGCACGTTCACAAGCTGCAGGCCGCCGGGGGCAGACTCGTAGAGGTTGCAACCAAACTGGCATCCCTCGCCGATGTTCGGGTTGGCACGGTGTTCTCCCCGCCCAGGGGGCAATTCTGCTTCGCTCGCTTCTGCCGTGAGGGCTGCTTCGCTCTGGAAGTAGACCTGCGATTCGTCTGCCGCTGCTCCGGCGAAGAGAGGATGTCCACAGTTTTCAGGGGTCTCACCGTGCGTGAACAGCGCACTGAAGGCACCTCCGTCGCTGGCGCGCGCGTAGAGAGCTGCGCAGCCGGGTTCGACCTGTGCGGTCAAAGGTGTGGTGTCGCCCTCATAGAACGCGGTGGCTAGATCGTCTGAGAAGGCCTCGTACGTCGCCGTGCTGTTTTCGGCAGGGGTGATGTCCTCTGTCTGCCAGCCGGAGGGCGCGCGTTGGGCAAGCCATTGGTTACCCTCACCGGGGCCGGTTTCGCCGGTGCCCGACGACACTCCGGGTTCGGCGACGTAAGCCACCGCGTCCCCGCCCGCACCCGCCCGAAACGGAAGGCCGGTTTTGAATCCGGTCGCTTCTTTTCTTTCCCCCAAGGGCGTGGGGGGATCGTACGGTTCGCCGCTCCCGAGCGCGGATACGAGCTCGTAGGCCCGTTCGTCGGGGAGCGTCGCCGGTGCGGCAGCCGCCGCGGTGACAAAGGTGTCTTCCGTTCCGACACCCGTGCCAAGCGAGTTCGTCCCGACGAATCGGAAGCGATAGTGGGTATTCGACTGAAGACCGTGTAGTTCCTCGCTCACCAACACAGGAGCTTTGGCCGCCGGGAGCTCTCCGGGTTCGCTCGGCTCCCGCTCCGCTTCAGACCAGCCATGCGCTTCGAACTGAACCTGAGACACATATTCCACGTAGTAGGCGGTCGAGAGACCTCCCGGACCGATTTCGGCGCTCAGGAGCGCAGTGGTGGGCGTGACGATGAGGAGTGCCTGGCCGGCAACGGTTGGTTCGGCCGCGAGGGTCGTGAACGTCTTGACGGACCCAAGTGTCCGTTCGAACCCTTCCGGGTTTGCCGCTACCAAGCAGAACGTGTACGTAGTGGCGGGACTCAGCCCTTCGACTGTCGCGCTCGCAGGTTCCTGCTTGTCGCCCAGGTCGCTGGTCAGGGGTGTTTCTATTTCGCTTTCTTCGCAGCTCGTGGGCTTGGGCCCATATTGGAAGTGGTACGTCCCCGCTTCGCCGGCCGCACCTGGATTGAGCACCCCGCTCAGGACCGCGTTTGTCGAGCCGATTTCCGTTGCTTCGCCGGTTTCGGGCGCTTCGGGCGCCGCCACCGCGGGTTGGGTGATCACACCCAGGGCTAGGACAAGCACGAGCCCGCACGAGCCGAATACCAGGCGAAGGGTTCGCAACCGCCGATGTCCTGAGCGGCGGCCAGAGATCGGCGCGCCCTCCACCGCCGTGATGGAGCCGCCTAGGACGTTCGTCAGCAGACGTCGGCCCGCTCCCTCGCTGCGATGCATATGGATCCTCTCCCCGTCGAACGAATGGAACGAACTAACCCCTCAATTGGACCATAACACACCATTCGCTGCAAGGTGTCACAAGCCTCCCGGGCGTCCTTCCGTTTATGGTGATAGTCGCAATTTTTCGGTTATTACGTTTAGATAGAAACACTACGAGGAGAGATAGAAACACTGTTAGATACCAGGCCGAGCATGGCGTGGGGCCGGCTACAGCGCAGCCTTGGCAGCCGCGACGGACCGCACCGCGGCCAGAACGTGCCGAGAGGCCGCACCGAAGTGCGACCTCTCGGATGAAGCACGCTTCTGGAGCTGCGAGTGCCTAGGCGACTTTGGAGACGTAGACTTTGTCTCCGAGGCCCGTGAACGACATGGTCAGTTCCTGTGACAGTTCGGCTTCTGAGCTGAAGAATGTCAGGGTGTGACCGATGGCTTTGCCTTTCTTGGTTTCTTCAGCCGTGCCTGGGCTGAGGATTTCGACCGTCTGTGACCCGGTGACGGAGTGTTTGCCCAGGAAGGTGGCGGGGCATTTTTCCGTACCGTTGTTCGTGTATTCAATTTCGATGAACGTCGTGCCCGACACCGGTTTGAGGACAATCGTGGATTCGGTTGCCAGCGTTCCTTCGAGTTCCTTGGTTGTGTCTTCTACCTGCGTGACGCATTTTTTGCTGGGTTCGGTGGTCAGTTTGCAGCCCTTGTACGTCAGGGTGCCTTTGAGCGTCGTCTTCTTTTCGGCTACTAACGGTTCTTTCTGGGAGATAGTCCCGCTACCGGTCGATTCTTTGCATTCGATTTTCTGTGCCGGTTCGGTTTTGATCGTGAAGACAACTATCCCGCCAGCCACGGTCTCCGACTGTTCGCCGGTGAGCTCGAGCTTTTCTTTAGCAGCGTTTTCGTAGCAGATCGCGACATTCGTGCCACCCGTGCAGGCGGTGGACGTTAAGGTGAAGACGGCAGCGGACGCTGACGACGCGCCGGCTGCGCTTACGGCTGCGACCACAAACGCCGCCATGAGAATTCCAGTGAGCTTCCTTCTTAGCATGCGACTAGTACCTCCTACCGTCCCAGCGGATGCCGGGAACGTCGTATGACTGATAGAGAGCAACCGACGGCCACATTTACATCGTGGCCACCGTCACTTGCGTCACGCTCGGCTTGCCACACGCTTTACTCCCCGCATGGCCGCAGAATGTGACCTCCCGAGCATGCCCGCCCCGTCTCCAGCCGTCAAGGACGCCGCTTGCGGCCGACCCCTGGCATGCGCTGAATCCCCTGCAAAACACCCGGTTTGCAGATCCTCGCCAATTGGAAACATGTTCCGCCACCTGTGGAGAAACAGCCTTCGCCTGCCGGCTGCGGTTCGCAGAGCATGTCCGCTTCGCTCGGTTCGAAGCGGTGGGACGCCTTACGCTTCCGTACGCCGTCGAGGATCAGATGACGCTCACGAGGGCCTTCGTCGCTCATGCTCTCGGCTTCCCGAAGGCAACGGTGGACCACCTGCGCCCCGTGTGTCGCTGCACATTGAGCCGCTCCTCGGCCCAGGAGCCGCAGATGCGTTCATCGGCGGTCGCCGCTCGCTCGCGACGCACCCAGCGATTGACCGTCGCCGGCGAGACGCAGAAGCGGGCCGCGGCCCGCTTCTGCGACATCCCGGCCTTGACCTCCTCAACGATCCGGCGTCTTGCACCGGTCCGAGCCTCCAGCTACCGTGACCAGCCATCCGGGCCCTCCTTTGAGCCGTGGTTCCTCGCAGAATCCACAGCCTCAGGACGGGCCCGGACGTATCCCTCAATCATTCACAACGTCTCCGGGCAGAACAGCTAGGCCGCAGCACACCAGCGATTGTCAGAGACATTTTCACGATTCGCTGGCTCTTTTGCGAGATTTTTGCGAGGGTCTCCAGTCATGTCGGCCATCGGTCATGCAAGCAGAGCGAGACGCAGGGATCAAGAAGCAGGTACTCACCGCGGATGTCGTCCGCCTTTCAAGCTTGCCGGCGCACTCGTGGTCCTCGCCCTCGCCGGATGCGGCTCAAGCTCGACGCCCTCAGCCGTGACGACGCAGTCGACGAGCGCTTCAGTCAGTAAGGAATCCAGCACGGATACGCCTAGCACCGCGACGCCTAGCACCGCGACATCCAGCACGACAAGCGCGAGCGCTCGGGAAAAAGTGCCAAACCTAGATCTTTCGGTCAATATCCCCGGGCTAGTGCAAAGCGCAGGGGGGGCCGTTCTCCCCAAGCGCTACACGTGCGATGGCGCTGGTCTCTCGCCGCCAATCAGCTGGGGTAAAGTTCCAGCCCACACCGTCGAAATCGACCTGTTCCTCACCTCGATCGAGCACGCTACGGAATACACTGAGTGGGCCGTTGCGGGACTTAGCCCCCACCTGCATGGCATCAGCGCGGGTCATCTTCCGTCGGGTGCCATCCTCGGTCGCAACCGCGACAACAAGCTCAGCTACATGCTTTGCCCCCGCAAGGGAATCATCACCCACTATGAGGTTCTTTATTTCCCCCTTCCTCGTAAGCTCTCAGCTCGACCGGGCTTCAACGCAGAAGCGCTCGCCCTCGAAGCGGTGCACACCGCGCCACAAGAGGGCCAAGTCTTCTTCACCTACAAGCGGTCGTAGCACCGAGCGGACTGGTCGGCGCTTGATCCCCAGGTGCTCTTACGCATCGTGAAGACGAGCGAAGCCGGCATCATGCGCAGTCATTGCCGGCTACTGCACGCAACGCAATTGATCGCAGTGACGCACCCCGGAGCAGCAGAGATTCCATCGACCGTGAGAAACACTGGCGGTAAATCACAACGGCCTTGGTGAATGGCGCTCGGCGACCTCCCCTCCCGATCCTCCGGATCTGGACTATCGCATCTGCTGGCTGTATTTGCCCGTTTCGTACTCAAGTCGTCCACACCTTCCATGCAAGACCCGACTCGTCCTTCAGTTCGCGCGACTCACGAGAGGTTGCCAAACCCATGCCCTTGGCCCATAGTTGGCGCTAGTAGAGGAACTGGAATGCCCCCGAAATGACCACGAGCACCACTACCGACGCCCTAGGCGCAAGCACGGAACACGACCCCGCAATGGAGTCCGTGTCGGTCGTGATTCCGTGCCTCAATGAGGCGGAGAACATAGAGCAGTGCGTTACAGCAGCGCTGGCCGCGATCAGACAGGCCAAGCTCCTTGGTGAGGTGATAGTCGCCGACAACGGTTCGGTGGATGGCAGCGTCGAGCTCGCCGAGCTTGCGGGAGCACGCGTTGTACATGAACCGGCGCGAGGCTACGGCAATGCCTACCGCGCAGGCTTTGCACCTGCACGCGGCAAGTACATCGTCATGGCTGACGCCGATCTCACATACGACTTCAACGAGATCCCGCGGCTTCTAGCCCGCCTCGATGAAGGTGCAGACATGGTTATTGGTAACAGAATGCGCAACATCCACCCAGGTGCGATGCCGTGGCATCATCGCTACATCGGCAACCCGCTGCTTTCGCGGCTGCTAAATCTCCTCTTCCACGCAGATGTTAAGGACGCCCACTGCGGCATGCGTGCCTTCAGACGGGATCGCCTTGAGCAACTGGCGCTGCGTACCTCGGGCATGGAGTTCGCGTCCGAGATGGTCGTCCGAGCCGCCAAGGAGGGTTTGGATATCCGTCAGATTCACATCGAGTACCACCAGCGTGGAGGAGAATCGAAGCTCTCCAGCTTTCGCGACGGGTGGCGTCACGTCCGATTCCTAGTGCTCCACTCCCCGCGCCACTTGTTCATCGGCCCAGGCGCAGCCATGGCGATGCTGGGCTCGCTGATCTCGCTGCTGGTGCTGGCACGAATAGATGTGCTGGGGAGGCAATGGGATCTTCATAGCCTCATCGGCGGAGCGCTGCTTCTGATCGTCGGAGTTCAGCTCATCTGCCTGGGCCTTTGTGCCCTTACGTTCGCCACCCACTTCATGGGTGAGCGAGATATGTGGTTTGACCGTGCGCGCGAGCGCCTGCGACTTGAGCACGGCCTGGTGCTTGGCGGCGCCATCGCATCGGCAGGACTCATAGCCATCGTCGCGATCTTGTCAGACTGGGTCGCCCGAGGCTTCGGGAGCCTCTCTCAAGAGCGGATCGCCATCGTGGCCGCGACGCTGATTGTGCTCGGCGTGCAGGTGATCTTCTCCTCCTTCCTTATCAGCATGCTCGGTTTGCGACGAGACTAGTGCGAGCCGTCAGGATCGCACTAGCGGCGGGGGCGATCCTCCTCGTCGTAGGGCTCGGCGTGGCGCTAACGCGCGCGCCACCCACAGTTATCCGCGCCAGCTTCGTTTCAAAGCAGGGCCTCTACTACTCCGATGGGCCGTTCGAAGCCTGCCAGGACAATGAACTCCTGCCAAGAGGCACCACGGCTGTCCGTCTCGCACTCGACGCGTCCTTGGGCCCGTGGGTGAAGGTGGCGGCAATGGAAGGCTCGCGCGTGGTTGCGCAAGGTGACGGCGGCTCAGGATGGCAGGTGCGCGAGGTCACGGTGCCGATTAGACCAGCACCAACGAGGAGCTTGACAGTGAAGCTTTGCATCTCGTGGGTCCTTCGGGGCTCCGAAGGTGTGACCGTTGCCGGAGAGCCGACGAAGCCCAGTCTCGCCGCCCGAGTCGGCGGCGGATTAACGCTCATGGGGCGCTTTGGTGTCGAAGACCTGGGACCAGGCCGAGACTCGTGGCTCTCCCTCGCACTGCCGGTGGCTCGGCACATGGGTCTGGGGCGAGCTTGGAGTGGCAGCTGGATCGTAGTTCTCGCAGCTGTCCTGATGGGGATCGTCGGGGCGCTATCCGCTCGACTACTCCTGCGGGAGCTGCCATGAGTCGACGCTCGACTCAGAGCCCCGCCCCACCGCCGCGACCGAGAGCCGCCGGCTCGGTAGGAGCAAGATCGTTCGTGCGACAATCCCGGAGGCGACAGTCAAAGCCCACGCGCAACCACTCGCGCAAGCGCATGGGAGGAGCACGCCGAGCGACCGAGTCAGCGCTCCGCGGGGTCCCCACCGCAGCCTGGGTCTGTGCACTCGTCGCCTGCCTGAACGCGGCGTGCTGGTCGCTCGTCACACCACCGTTCCAGTCACCAGACGAGCCGTCGCATTTCGCGTACGTGAAGCAGCTCGCCGATACCGGTCGCCTGCCGAAGGCTGCAGGCACGCTACCGCTGGAAGAGGAAACCGCCCTGTACGACCTGCACCAGCCCCAGGCGAGCGAGAGCCCGCCAACCAAAACCATCACTTCGAAGGCGCAGCAGGCCGAACTGCAGAGTGATCTCAAGCATGGGTTTCCCACCAGCGTCGGTAACGAATCGGCCGGAGTGGCGACTTCGGAGCCACCGCTGTTCTACGCATTGCAGACGATCCCCTACATGCTCGCATCGGGCGGCACGCTGCTCGATCAACTCCAACTCATGCGGCTCCTCGCCGCGCTGATGGGCGGGCTAACGGCCCTGTTCTCCTTTCTCTTCCTCCGTGAGTGCCTGCCCCGAGAACCGTGGGCGTGGATCGTGGGAGGGCTCGCCGTGGCACTGGCACCACTGCTTGCGTTCACGTCGGGGTCGGTCACCCCGGACGCTCAGCTGATCGCGGTGTCAGCGGCGGCCTTCTATTGCCTCGCCCGGGCATTCAGACGCGGGCTGACGCGCCGCTCGGCAATCGTGCTGGGCGCGGTGACCGCCATTGGCTTCATGACGAAGCTCAACTTCGTAGGGCTGGCGCCCGGAGTGCTCCTCGGGCTCGCGGTCCTCAGCGTTCGCGCCGCACGTACTCAGGGATTTGCCGCCTACCGTAGCCTCGCCGCCGCCCTGGCCGTCGCGCTGAGCCCAGTGGCGATCTTCTTGTGCATCCATCTCGCGAGCGGCCACCCCGCGCTTGGCATCGTCTCCAGCGCAATCGACGCCACTCACGGATCGCTCCCCAAGGAGCTCAGCTACATATGGCAGCTGTATCTGCCGCGACTCCCAGGCATGCACAATGACTTCTTCGGCATCGCGACCTGGCGCCAGATCTGGTTCTATGGCTATGTGGGCCTCTTCGGATGGTTGGACACTTCCTTTCCCGGGTGGGTGTATGCGCTCGCCCTGATCCCTGCGGGGCTGATCCTGGTCCTCGCCACGGCGGGACTGCTTCAGCGTCGCACATGCCTTCGAGGGCGCCTGGCGGAGATCTTGGTCTACGCCGCCATTGCCGTGGGACTGATGGTGCTCGTGGGAGCCGATTCCTTCCTGAACTACCCCAGGCTGGATGCCGAATATGGGCAGACCCGATATCTGCTGCCGCTGATCCCAATACTGGCTGCCATGACCGGCTTGGCCGCACGTGGCGCCGGCCGACGCTGGGGCCCCGCTGTGGGAGCCCTCCTCGTGATGCTATTCCTCGCGCACGACGTCCTCAGCCAACTGCAGACCATCGCTCGTTTCTACGGCTAGCCGGAGACCCTCAGCGACTGTTGGCGAACTACTCAGCGTTGATCTGGGTGTACTTGCCCCACTTCATCCGCTGGCGGGGCGAGGCCGATCCCCGACCACACGTCAAGGCACTCGATCGCGGAGAGCGGCTGATGGGCTTTGGTCATCGCATCTACCGCGCCGAAGATCCCCGGGCACGCGTACTGCGCCAGACATCACGTGAACTTGGATCTCCGCGCTTCGAGGCGGCCGAGGCGCTCGAGAGCGCCGCACTGGCCGAGCTCTGGGCTCGCCGGCCGCGGATCGCGTGCTCGCCACGAACGTCGAGCTCTGGTCGGCTGTGATCCTCGAGTAAGGGCTCACGCATAAACTATTGGAGGGTTTATGGTGGGGTTGTAGAAGTTGTTGG
>ODAK010000029.1_pt1 | contig 164716 bp, 134 predicted proteins | sample 1539591 | NCBI WGS metagenome assembly ODAK01 (sample SAMEA3539303, study PRJEB22396) | soil metagenome | biome: tundra; feature: field; material: soil | place: USA | collected 2010-05 | depth 0.15 m | reverse complement strand
CCTCGGAAAAGAAATCGCGGCCGTTCGTGACGACGAACCCCAGATCGCGCGTACACGCCTGGTCCACTCGGGGAAAGTAGACTTCGTTGAGGATGCCGTGACTCAGCGTGAACCAGACTTTGCTGTGCTGGTTCAGGGCGGTGCCGGCGCCCATCTTGGCGCTCGAAGTCCAGCGCGGCGGAATGCCAGGCCATCCGGGAGCGTAGCGTATGGGGGAATCACTCATGAATGCTTGGCCTTCGGGTCGAGGATAGGTCCTTCGGGATTGACGAACTTAATACACGGCGGGACTTTCGCGTCGTCGGTATTGTCATCAAATCGTTAGCAGTCCTGAGGATGTCAATGGCAATCCAGCACAGATGAACGATAGTAGACCACACAAGCGGGACAAAATGGCCAACACGTTTAGATGCACGAGCGTGGAGAATAGTAGCAGTCCTTGCAGCCTGTTGCGCTCAGTGCTTTACCGGCATTCAAACGGTTTCTGCCTCGTTCCTCAGATCGAGAAGATCCCGCGCCGGGCCATTCATCAGAAATTTACCCGTTTGTAATGGTCCTGTAACACTGCGCCGATAGAAACGAGGACATATAAACCCTAAGGAGGAATCATCTGGTGATGCGCAAAATCGTGCTGTTGGTATGTGTCCTTCTGGCTATGCCGGTTGTGGGGCAGACCACGCTCGTTGGAGCAGGCGCCACGTTCCCTTATCCCATCTACTCGAAGTGGTTTAGCGAATACCACAAGCTCCATTCCGATGTGCAAGTCAACTATCAGTCGATCGGCAGTGGCGGCGGAATCCGCCAGGTAACCGCTGGCACCGTCGATTTCGGGGCCAGCGATATGCCCATGACCGACAAGCAACTGTCGGAAGTGAAGACAAAGATATTGAACATTCCAACCGTGTTGGGCGCGGATGTGCCCGCCTATAACATCCCCGGAGTCACCGGGGATGTGAAATTCACGCCCGAGGCGCTGGCGGGAATTTTCCTGGGCAAGATCTCCAAATGGAATGACAAGGCGATTACTTCCGCAAACCCCGGCGTGAACTTTCCCGACAAGGACATCGTCGTTGTGCACCGTTCCGATGGCAGTGGAACCACGTTTATCTGGACGGATTACCTGAGTAAAATCAGCCCCGAGTGGAAGAGCCAGGTGGGCAGCGACACTTCGGTGAAATGGCCCGTGGGGTTGGGGCAAAAGGGCAACGAGGGTGTCGCCGGCTCGCTTCGACAGATGTCTGGTTCGATCGGATACGTTGAACTGATCTACGCGGTGCAGAACAACATCCCCTACGGCAGCGTGCGAAATGCAGCAGGCGTATTCGTCAAAGCGTCCCTGGAGAGCGTGACTGCAGCGGCCGCCTCGGCTCCCAAAATGCCGGCTGATTTTCGCGTATCGATCACGAACGCTCCCGGCAAGGATGCCTATCCGATTTCCAGCTTTACGTGGCTGTTGATTCCCGCCCAGTCCAAAGATGCGGCCAAGGGCAAGATGCTGGCAGACTTTCTCAACTGGATGGTTGCGGACGGCCAGAAGATGACTTCTGCCTTGGCCTACGCGCCTTTGCCGGAGAATGTTGCGGCCAAGGTGAAGGAAGCGATCAAGCAAGTCAAATAGAACCCGCAGTCACGGGATATTCTCATTCACCGCAGGACCCAAAAGGAGAGAACAATGAAGTCTGCGTCGAAAGTGTGTGCCATTCTTTTTCTGGCGACGGGACTGGTCGCGCAAACCAGTCCCGTGCCCAAACCCAGGAAGCCAAAACCGCCTGCAGTGACTGCGGCGGATGTGCAGTCGCTGAAGGACGCCATCGCTGCCCAGCAGGCAGCTCTGGCCCAGCAGCAACAGCAGATTCAGCAGTTGCGGGATGAGCTAAGCCGCAAGGATCAGGTGGTTCAGCAAGCACAAACCACTGCCACCGCCGCTGCCACGAAAGCCGATGCCGCGCAGGCGGAAGCCTCTCAGCAGCAGCAAACCGTCACCGAACTGAAGGGTGATGTCACAGACCTGAAGACCAACCTGACCAGTACGGTCGTCAGTATCCAGGAAACGCAGAAGAGCGTATCTGAGCCCCCGACTGCGATTCATGTGAAGGGAATCACCATCTCACCAGGTGGCTTCCTCGCCGCTGAAACGGTGCGGCGCTCGCGTGCCTTGGGCGCGGACATCAACACACCCTTCAACACTCTGACCATGCCCGGTGCCTCGGTTAACCATACGTCAGAATTCTTCGGTTCCGGACGCCAGTCCCGCCTCTCCATGTTGGCAGAAGGCAGACTGAAGAGCGCGAAGCTATCAGGTTATGTGGAAGCGGACTTCCTTTCGGCCGGTGTCACCTCCAACAACAACCAGAGCAACAGCTACACGCTGCGGTACCGCCAGGCTTGGGGCCAGGCGGCTTTCGACAATGGATGGACCTTCACCGGCGGACAGATGTGGAGTCTGGTCACCGAAACGAAGCATGGCACCGACAACCGCTCGGAAGCACTACCGATGACCATCGATCCGCAGTACACCATCGGGTTCAGCTGGGCGCGCCAATTTGGCTTCCGGCTCTCGAAAAACTTCGGCAACAAAGTCTGGTTCGCGGTCTCGATGGAAAACTCGGAAGTTACGCTCACCAGCCATAACAACGCCTCCAACTTCCTGGTTGGCACGGCGGGCGTCCTCTCCGGTCTCTACAACAACCAGGCCAACTACTCGTTCAACCCCTCGCCCGATATCATCGCGAAGCTGGCTTTTGAACCCGGCTTCGGACACTATGAAATCTTCGGTATCTACAGCCGCTTCCGCGACCGCATCTTCCCGTGCATCGACATTGCGACCACGACGGTTTGCGGCTCGAGCACGACGCCCGGACCCAACGCTACGACCGCGTTCAACAGTTCGGCCAACGGCGGCGGCTTCGGCGCCAACGCCCGCTGGTCGTTTGATAAAAAGCGCCTCGACTTCGGATTGCACGCTCTGGGCGGCAGCGCGGTAGGCCGCTACGGCACGGGTGGTCTTGCTGATATGTCGGCGCGCTCCAACGGAACGCTCGATCTGATTCGCAGCTATCAGGGACTCACCACGCTTGAATGGCACGGGCCAAAGATGGATGTTTACCTGAACGCTGGTGCGGAGTATGCCAGCCGCGCCGCTAGCTATGATCCGATCACTGGTAAGTACGTCGGGTACGGGTCTCCGTTCTTCCCCAACACCTCCTGCTTCACCGAAACCGGGCCGGGTAGCGGCGGTTTCAGTCCGGGTAGCCAGGGTTCCAATTGCACCGCCGACACCCGCGTGCTGATCGAGGGGACGGTCGGCTTCTGGTACAAGCTGTACGACGGCTCGAAAGAAAAAGTGAACCGCGGCCGGGTCCAGTTTGGCCCACAGTACTCTTACGTGACCCGCAACGCCTGGTCGGGCTCGTCGTCGCCCAACCAGCCACACGGGATCGACAACATGATCTTCACATCGTTCCGGTACTATCTGCCGTAAAACCGGGCGACCTCTGTAGATTTGCGCAGTAGGAGCACACACAACGGCACTCGGACAGAATAAACGCTGTCCGGGTGCCGGTTTTTGATTCTCGAGAGTCCGCGGTGCAAGTCTTGAGTCGGCGTCGTTCACCGTCCAATCGGATGCTTTATACTAGGGTTCCCGTAATTCATCCAGATCTTTACTGGGCGGATTTAGACCAGCAAGAACGAATCGCAAGAATCAGCCGTTAAGTGCGTTGACCATGGCTCGTATTTCGCTCGACAATCCAGAGTACTTTCTCAACCGCGACACCTCCTGGCTTGCATTCAACCGGCGTGTGCTCGAAGAGGCCGATGACGAGGACAATCCGCTGCTGGAGCGGCTGAAGTTCCTCTCGATCTCGGCCAGTAATCTGGACGAGTTCTTCGAAGTGCGCGTGGCTGCGATGATGCAGCAGATTGAAGACGGCTACAACGAGGCCGGCCCTGACGGCCTGACGCTCACGGAAAAACGCGACACGCTGAACAAGCTGACCCACGAGTTCGTCGATGACCAGTACGACTGCTGGAACGCCCGCCTGCGTCCCGCGCTTTCTGAGAACGGGATTCGCGTGCTGGGACTGCACGAGTTGGATTCCCAGGCGTTGCGCTTTGTCGACGAATACTGCGAGAAGGAACTGGACCCGCTATTGACGCCGGTGACGGTGGACCCGGCGCATCCGTTTCCGCGAGTCATTAACAAAGCGTTGTGCCTGGGGTTCTTGCTGCGCCGGCGCCGGCGCTCGGCGCTGACATATACCGGCATGGTCTCGGTGCCCCGGGCTTTGCCGCGCCTCGTCCGTCTGCCCTCAGAGGGCACCGCTGACTTTATTTTCCTGGCCGATCTGGTCGCGCACCATGCCGTCCGGATGTATCACGGCTACGACGTTGTCTCCTCGGCACCCTTCCGTGTGACCCGAAATAGCAATCTGTATCTGGCGGAAGAAGAGGCTCGCAGCTTGCTGGAGTCGGTGCGCGCCGAACTGCATAACCGCCGCAAGGGCGACGCGGTGCGCATGGAAATTGAAGCCGACGCCGATCCCGAGATCATCGATCGACTGCGCACGGTCTTCGAACTGGATCCGTGGCAAGTGTTTCCGGTGAACGGCCCCGTCAACCTCTCGCGTCTGTTCAACGTCTACGAACAGGTGAAGCGTCCCGATCTCAAGTACCGCTCGTTTTCCCCGCGGGAGTTGCGCTTGACCTCAAAGTCGAAAGACTTGTTCGAAGAGTTGCGCGGCCACGACATTCTGCTGCACCACCCTTTTGACTCTTACGACGCGGTGATTTCGTTTATTGAGTCGGCCGCGAAAGATGAGAACGTTCTTTCCATCAAGCAGACTCTCTACCGCACCAGCGAGCATTCCCTGATTGTCCCTTCGCTCATGGATGCTGCCTCCCGCAAGGAAGTTACGGCGGTGGTAGAGTTGAAGGCGCGTTTTGATGAGGCTTCGAACATACGCTGGGCGCGCGATCTGGAAGACGCTGGAGTGCAGGTCTTCCATGGTCTTGTCGGTCTCAAGACTCACTGTAAGCTCTCGTTGCTGGTGCGTCGCGATCCCGATGGGGCGACCCGCAGTTATGCTCATATCGGCACCGGAAATTACAACGCCACCACCGCCCGAATTTATACCGACCTGAGTCTCTTCACGGCGAATCCCGAGGTCACGCGAGCCGTACATGATGTTTTCAGCTTCCTGACGGCCTACGCGGAGAATCCCAGCTATGATCCGCTGCTGGTGGCGCCGCTCGATCTGGCGGAAAAAATCATCGCGCTGATCGACCGTGAAGCCGAGCATGCCCGGCAGGGGAAAGAGGCTCGCATCATCGCCAAGATGAATGCCTTGCTCGATAAGGCGGTCGTGCATGCGCTATATCGTGCTTCGCAAGCCGGAGTGCAGATCGATTTACTGGTTCGCGGCATTTGTGCTCTTCGTCCGGGAGTCCGCGGCGTGAGCGACAACATCCACGTGCGCAGCATTGTGGGACGCTTCCTCGAGCACAGTCGGATCTTCTATTTCGCCAACGGCGGCGAAGAAGAGATTTACATGGGTAGTGCAGACTGGATGCCGCGCAATCTGTACGAGCGGGTCGAAGTGCTGGTACCGCTCCGAGATGAGATGCTCCGGGAACGCGTGCGTCATGAAATTCTCGACGCGTACCTGGCCGACAACCGCAAGGCGCGAATCCTGCTGAAAGATGCAACCTACATGCGGGCGTGGCAGCCGTTGCACGGCACGCGCAACCGCCGTCCGCCGACGGGTGCTGCCGCGTTCAGCGCACAGGATTTCCTGATCGGCGTTGCAGAAGGGAAGTCTGCGGCGATGCTCCCGGTGCCTGTACCGGCGAGAAAGCGTAGAGTGTTAATAGGAAGGGCACGATAGATATCTCATGATTCTCTACTTTCTGCGGCACGCGAGCGCAGGTGAGCACTTCGCCAATCCGAAGAAGGACGAGAAGCGCGCCCTCGACAAAGAGGGGATTGAACAGTGTGGCTACATCGGGCGCGCCCTGGCGGCTCTGGATTGTCAGGTGGATGCCATCGTCTCCAGCCCCTTGAAGCGATGCACACAGACGGCATCGCTGGTGGGCAACGAACTGGGCTACGAGGGAAAATTACAGATCGACACGGGACTACGCCCGGAGGCTGGACTTGCCGACTTCCGCAAGCTCCTCGAGAAATATGCCCGCCAGGATGCCATCATGGTGGTCGGGCACAATCCGAACCTGAGCCAGTTTCTGGGAGCTATCATCAGCGACTCCGGCTGCGAAGCCTCGCTGGAACTGAAGAAGGGTGCGGTGGCCAAAGTGGAGATGCGGCGCACTTCCGGCACTCTGCAATGGTGCGTCACGCCGAAGGTTCTGCGTACGCTTTATGAAACGGCCGTGGAAAGTTCGCGTCCGAATACTTCGCGGAAATAGCTGCACTCTTTCTCGATCGCCCAGAGTTCCAGATCCACTCCCGAGCGACGCCGTGGGACCAGCGTCAACTTAACTTCGGCCGAGCGCACTCCGATGCGAACCTTTTCCACGGCGCGGCTCCGGCCCAGGTTCAGGGCACGCGCCAGTCGCAGCAATAGAATCGCCTTCTGCACGTTGTCGCGGTCGCCGGGGTCCACCAGTTTCATTGGGCCATCTTCCAGAGTAGGGCGCGATTTTCCCAGATAACGCGCAATCGCCGCGATGAGGCGCCGCTGCTGCGGCGTATAACCGAGGATCTCCGAGTTCGAAATGATGTAGTGAGTATGGCGGTGGCGCCCGTTCCGGTTCACGTAGTCGCCCACTTCGTAGAGCATCGCCGCCGCCGAAAGCCACTCGCGATACTCGGGCGGGAGCCGGTGCAGTGAGCGCAAGCCCGTGAACAACAGAGTGGCTGCGTCCCGGACGTCCAGAGCGTGCTTGCGGTCGATGTGATAATGGTCAACCGCTGTCATGATCGATTCCCACCGCTCGGATTCAATCTGCCGGCCGGAGCGGGTGCTGCGGTCATAGTCCGCGGCCATCTGGGCGAGGATTCCGTCGCGTAGGCCGAGCGGGGAATACCGAAAGCTCTTGAGGTGAAGACGGTCGAGCAGTTCGTGATACACCGCGGCGCCGGCAACAATGATTTCCGCGCGCCGAGGGCCAATGCCTTCAATCTTGCGGCGTTCGGCCACCGGCAGGCGCGCCAGGCGCTTGGCGATGCGCGTCATTTCCGCGCGCGATACTACTGGCCGCTGGCGGCCCGCGCCGCGGCGCAGGTGGCTGGCCACCGCCGCCAGGGCCGCGGCCGTTCCTGACGTCGCGATGACGTTCTTCACCTTAGCGCTCGCGATTCGGTCGGTGATGCGGTTGACCTCGCGAGTCACAAATCCGCGCAGGCGCTTCAGTTCACCCTTGCGCGAGGGATCGTGGCGCAGGAATTCATTGGTCAGGCGCACTGCGCCGAGGGGCAAGCTCACCGCGTCGCGAATATGTCCACCCTGCGTGACGGTCAGTTCGCAGCTGCCGCCGCCCAGATCCATCATGAGTGTCGGAGATCGGTCGACTACCCGCGGGCTGGAGACGAGTCCCAAGTGAATGAGTCGCGCCTCTTCCACACCGGAGATGATCTCGACTCGCCAGCCGGTGGCCGACCGCACCCATTCCAGGAACGCCTGGGAATTGCGTGCATCGCGAAGAGCGCTGGTTGCGACGACGCGTACGCTGTCGGTTACGATCTGCTGTGTGGCGCGATGGAAGCGCCGCAGGACCTTCACGGTCTCGGCCATGGACTCCGGATTGAGGAATCCGGAACCAAAAACGCCTTCGCCAAGGCGCGTTACTTCGCGGTCCTCGTGGAGCGCGCGCAGGCGTCCGGCTTGCAGGCGTGCAATCTTCAGCCGGACGGAGTTTGAGCCGATATCGACCGCGGCAAACGTGGGCATGGGGAAGCCTCACAGTGTACACGGACGCGGCAGGATCGTCACCGATGTTTGCAACGGGTGGAGCGTAATTTGCGGAAAGGGAGCTAGGCGGCAGTCTCACTGCGCGCCACTATGGCCAGATCCTTCGAACCCGGTTTACGCGATTGCTCCGCGATGACGGTCACCGGCCTGCTTGCGGTCTGAATCGTTGGTGAGGACGAAAGCGCGGCCACCGCCTGGCGAAACTTGCCGCCGGTCACATTGTGGAGCGCAGCTACCAGCGATGACTGGCTAACGTCACCAAGCCGCTTCGCCGCAGTCTTTGTCAGAGTCATCCAGTCGTGCCAATTCCCAACCGCGTCCTGGAGTCTCTTCAGTTGAGCGATAAATTGAGCGGCCTCTGCGGATTTCGGAGCGAACTCGGCGGCATAGCGGGCGCGCTTGACCACGGTCCGGTACTGATGCAACCGCTCTTCATTGACCGGTCCCGCGAGGCGCCCGACCTTTGCCAGCATCGTTCGGGCGACGCCCAAAGGATCGGCGCTGTCATGAAGTTCCACTTCTTTCGATGTTCGCTTCAGTCTTTTCCGGACCTCGCGGAGTGTCTCTCGATCCAACATCTTCCGAAGCTTTTTCTCATGCTTCGCGCGAATCTCGATCAGGCCGTGCATGAGCTGAGTCTTGCGGCGCGGTTCCTGAGGAACCTTCAGGCTCCGCAATGCGGCAAGCTGTACGTCGAGATCGCGCACTTTGCCGGCGCGCTTGCGGATCCGCTCCAGCATCTTCAGGAGTTTCTTCTGATTGCGGTCGCGATCAGGAACAACTTCATCGAGCAAGGTTTGCAGCCGGCGGCTGGTGGTGCGGAAACCGTGGACGCTCTCCGCGTCCTGGCCCGCGGAAAGCTTGAGCAGAGCCCGCTCCGTCTTGCGGAATACAAGCTGGCTAAGTTCGGGCGCGATCGACATAGAAAAACAATTCCTGGCAGCGGGAGAGGGTCAAAACTACGCGTGACGCAAAACCTTGACCTTGCGGACAGCAGCGATTCAAGAACTCAGGGCTGACTGATGGTCCCACAACAGCGGAAAAGCCTTTTTGATTTTAACACCTTTGTAACACGTCTCTGCTACGGTTAAGCGGAATGGCCAACCCAGCTTTACCCCGGCCGGATATGCCAGGACCGCAACCCGTTGAAGGGACGAAAGTTACACCCGCATCGGTAGTTCCGGTCGCGCCCGTGCTGCAGACTTCAGGCGGCGAAGTTCCCGACCGCATTTTCAAGTCCGCCATGACCGCGTGCGCCTTGGCTGTCCTGGGCGTGTTGGTCCTGATCATCTACGAACTGGTGTCCGGCTCGCGCCTCTCCTGGCACGCGTTTGGCTTCAAGTTCTTTGGCGGCAGCGATTGGAACCCGGTGAGCGAGCAGTTCGGTGCGCTTCCGTTCATCTACGGGACGCTGGTTTCGTCTCTGGTGGCGCTCATTATTGCTGTCCCGCTGGCGGTTGGGGTCGCGGTCTTCACCACCGAGATGTGCCCCAAGGTGCTGCGCGCTCCACTGTCATTCTTTGTCGAATTGCTGGCCGCGATTCCGAGCGTGATCTACGGATTGTGGGCGATGTTTATCCTGGTCCCGCTTCTGAGCGCATATGTCGAGCCGTTTCTAGCGAAGACCCTGGGCTGGACCGGCCTTTTCGAAGGTGCTCCCTACGGGATTGGCATGCTGGCGGCTGGGGTCATTCTGGCCATCATGATCATTCCCATTATTTCTTCTATTACGCGCGAAGTGCTCATGGTCGTGCCGCAGCATCAGCGCGAGGGCGTCCTGGCTCTGGGCGCCACGCGCTGGGAGATGATTTGGATGGGCGTGTTGCGGAACGCTCGCGCCGGAATTGTCGGCGGGATCATTCTTGGATTAGGCCGGGCGCTCGGGGAAACCATGGCGGTCACCATGGTGATCGGCAACCGTCCGGAGATCGCGAAATCTTTGTTCGCGCCCGGATATACCATGGCCAGCGTGCTCGCCAATGAGTTCAGCGAGGCTACCGGCGACGTCTATCTTTCCGCGTTGGTCGAGATTGGCCTTGCTCTGTTCCTGGTCACCATCATCGTGAATGCCCTGGCCCAGTTTCTGGTGTGGAGCGTAACCCGCGGCCAGCCTGCGAGGGGACATGCCTGAAGCGACGGGAAGCCCTTCTACTCAACAAGCCCCGCTCTCCATCAGTTGGCGCCGCCGCGCGACCGATCACCTGATGACTGGCGTAGCGATCTTGACGGTTGTTCTGGTATTGGCTCCGCTGGTGGCGATCTTCGGCTACCTGGTGTATCGCGGCGTGGGTTCCATCAACTGGGCGTTCTTGACCCAAACTCCCAAGCCCGTGGGAGAATCCGGCGGTGGCATGGCCAATGCGATCGTGGGATCGATGTTGATTCTCGGAATCGCCAGCATCATCGGAGTGCCGTTCGGTGTGGGCGCCGGCATCTTCCTCGCCGAGTTTGGACGGAATCGTTTCGGCACTGCCATCCGATTCACCGCCGACGTGCTGAACGGAGTACCCTCCATCGTAATTGGAATCGTCGCCTGGGCCATTCTGGTTCGCGGTCGCGGGTTCTCCGCGCTGGCGGGCGGAGTGGCGCTGGCGATCATGATGGTCCCGACCATCTGCCGGACTACCGAGGAGATGCTTTTGCTGGTACCTCAGGCGCTGCGCGAAGCGGCGTATGGGCTGGGCATCCCACGCTGGCGGACGACGCTTTCGATTACTCTCCGCACCGCGACGTCTGGTGTCATTACCGGAATCATGCTCGCTTTCGCCCGAGTGGCGGGCGAAACTGCTCCGCTGCTCTTTACCGCTCTGGGCAACACGTTTTGGAGTCTCCGTTACGATCAGCCTACGGCGGCCCTGCCGCTGCAGATCTATACTTACGCCAATTCACCCTATGATGACTGGCACCGCCAGGCATGGGCCGGATCGTTTGTTCTCATTCTTCTCATCGTCAGTTCGGTCGCCGCCGTGCGCTATGTCGTGCGGCGTGGCACGTTCGGAGCGGCATAATCTATGGGCGTTGGAATCCAGGTCGAGAATCTGAATGCCTGGTACGGCAAAGGGCAGGCGCTATACGACATCAACCTGAAGGTTGCGGCGAACCATGCCACCGCGCTCATTGGTCCGTCGGGATGCGGCAAGTCGACGTTTATCCGCTGCATTAACCGCATGCACGAGACCATTCCAGAGGCGCGGGTCGAAGGCCGGGTGCGCATCGGTGAAATTGACGCCTACAACGGAACTTCCGCGACCCAACTCCGCCGCCGCGTTGGCATGGTGTTTCAGAAGGCGAACCCGTTTCCCACGATGTCGATTTATGACAATGTGGCATCGGGCCTGAAGTTGAACGGATTTCGCGACCGCCGCAAGCTTGACGAGGTGGTCGAGCGCTCCCTCGATTCCGCCGCCCTCTGGACCGAGGTCAAAGATCAGGTGCACAAAAAATCCGGGGCCAGCCTCTCCGGCGGTCAGCAGCAGCGCCTGTGCATCGCGCGTGCCCTCGCGGTCGAGCCCGAGGTGCTGCTGATGGACGAGCCTTGTTCCGCGCTCGATCCGATTTCGACCGGGAAGATTGAAGAGTTGATCTTCCAGCTCAAAGAGCGGTATACCATCGTAATTGTGACGCACAACATGCAGCAGGCGGCGCGGGTGGCCGAGTTCACTGGTTTCTTTCTGCTGGGCAAGTTGATTGAGTTCGATAAGACAGAAAAGATTTTCACCAAACCATCCGACAAGAAGACGGAAGACTACATTACAGGCAGATTTGGATAACGCAGTTTAGCGAAGGAAGATTTAGCGAAGGAAGGTTCGGATCATGCGTACGCGCTTTCAGCAAGGGCTCGACGATCTGCGGCAACGGTTGCTTCGCATGGGAGGACTGGCGGAGCAGGCGGTGGACCGCGCTCGCCAGGCTTATGTGGAGCGCGACCTCACGCGCTGCCAAATGGTACTTGAGGGCGAGAGCCTGATCAACACTGCCGAGCGCGAAATCGACGAGGCGGCCTTCGACCTGCTTGCCATGCAGCAGCCCATGGCGGTCGATCTGCGTTTCATCCTGGCAGTGACCAAGATCAATTCCGATCTCGAACGCGTAGGCGATCAGGCGGTGAATATCGCCGAGCGCGTGATGGATATGGTCGAGCTTCCGGCTGCCGATCTGCCCGTCGATATTGCGCGCATGGGCGCGGCCGTCAGCGCCATGGTGCGGCGCGCGCTGGAGTCATTTATTGAGGGTAAAGCCGAGTTGGCCCAGGCTGTGCTCGAAATGGATAGCGTCATCGATCGCATGCGCGACGATGCCTTCATCCAGTTGGTCAAGACGATGAACGACCACCCGGAAGTCGTGCGGCAGGCTCTCGACGCTCTGCTCGTGGCCCGCAATCTCGAACGCGTGGCCGACCACGCTACCAACATTGCCGAGGACGTCATCTTCTGGGTGCAAGGCGCCGATGTTCGGCACAACGTCCATCCCGAGGATTCGGAGGGCCCAGGATCGGAAAGGCTACCGACGAGGGCCTCGGGCCTGTAAGGTGTAGGGACAGCCGCCTTCGGCTGTCCGTCGGGCGAAGCTCGACAGGTTTTCGCTGCCAATCAGCATCTGGAACATCGTGGCAGCTTTGACCGTTCGCGCCCAATTGAATTACGCTCATCACCTCCATCGTTTCCAAACCATTCTTCGCGCTGAGGCTCCGTGACTCATTCCATCTTCCGTCTTCCGATTTTTGTCTTGCTGGGTGCCGCGGCTGTTCTTGCGCAAACGCCCTCCGCTGATCGGCCTCCCATCATGCTGCCGACGAGCAAGATGCTGTCCGCTCCATCTCCAGGTCGAATTGGCAGCACCAACAGCTTTCCCGCGACGATGGTGCTCAGTCCCGACGGACGCTTCGCCGCCCTGCTGAACGATGGCTACGGGACGCAAGAAACGATGGCGCACCAGTCCATTGCGGTGCTCGATCTCAAGACCAACCAGATCGCCGACTATCCCGACGCGCGGCTGAGCGACGAATCTCACCAAAGCTACTTCATAGGACTGGCGTTCAGTTCAGATGGCAAGCACCTTTACGCCTCGGTAGGTTCGCTGACGGACCCGACGGGTGCAAAGGCCGGTAACATGGGAAACGGCATCGCGGTTTACCGGTTCACAGAAGGGAAGGTCGCGCCAGAGCGCTTCATTCCCATCGCGCTCCAGCCGCTCTCGACAGGGAAGAAGCTGGCGGTCGGCCTCAAGGCGCCGCCTCATATGGCGATTCCGTACCCGGCTGGACTCGCTCTGATTTCCGACGGCGGCCGTGACAAACTCCTGATTGCCAACAACCTCTCAGACAACGTGATCCTGCTCGACCCCGCGTTGGGAAAGGTGCTGCAGACCTTTGATCTGACCACCAGCGATCTGGTGCCGTCGTCGTTTCCCTACACCTGTGTGGCTACACGGGACGGTCGCCGGGCATGGTGCAGCTTGTGGAACGCGTCACAAGTGGCGGAGCTTGATCTGACGAGCGGCAAGGTCGCACGCTGGATCAAGCTAAACCAACCGGAAGACTTGCTAGCTCCCAGCTCGCATCCCACCGCAATGCTGCTGACTCCGGACGAGAAAACGTTGTACGTCGCTCTCTCCAACACTGATCTGGTAGCCGCCGTCGTCACGGCGTCAGGTGAACTCTCTAGCTTCTTCTCCACTACGGCAACCGGACAGAAATACGGCGGCAGCTATCCGACGGCGCTGGCACGGTCTTCCGATGGTAAGTTCTTGTTCGCTGCGGACTCCTCGTTGGACGCAATTGCCGTCTTCGACCTGTCGCAGCCGGTGGCTACCTCGAACGTTCAGATCTCGCAGCAGCCGATGGGGCTCATCCCCACTGACTGGTACCCCAGCGCTCTCGCCGTTTACGGCAATGACCTCCTCATCGCCACCGCCAAAGGCGAAGGCTCGCGCCCAAACAAAGACATGGGCAAGACTGCCGACGAAACGAAGCACCACGGTCACCCTTACATCCCGACCCTTATCCGGGGCTCAATCGCCCGCCTCAACATTCCATCGACTCTCGAAAAACTTCCGCAGCTGACGCAAGTGGTTGAACGCGACAACCTGCTGCATGCCGATCCCGGGACGATCGCTTTCGCCAGCGGGCAGAATCCCATCAAGCACGTGATCTATGTCATCAAAGAAAATCGCACCTACGATCAGATTCTCGGCGACCTGAAGATTGGCGATAAGCATGTCGGCGACGGCGATCCTTCGCTCACCATGTATGGAGTAGACATCACTCCCAACGAGCACAAGCTGGCCCTGCAGTTCGGAGTGCTCGACAATTTCTACGACAGCGGCGAGGTCTCTGGCGACGGTCATCTCTGGTCCACAGCCGCCATCACTTCCGATTACAACGAAAAGACCTGGCCGATCGCCTACCGCGGCAAAGAACGCACCTACGATTTCCAGGGTCAGGTCGCCGACGAATTTCCGCTGGAGCACAATCAGTCCGACGTCGACGATCCTTCCACCGGATTTCTATGGGACAACCTCGCGCGCAACCATGTCAGCTTTCGCGATTACGGTGAGTTTGTGAACGCAGAGTGGTGCAACGAGAAGGTCAAAGCCGCCAGCCCCAAGCAGGGAACTCCTTCCGGGCAGAGCGCACCGTGTCCGCGAGCCGTGGCGAAGCAAGGCTCTCCGCTGGCGCCCAACGTCGGCGATCCGCACGCGGGGCCCAGTCCCTGGCCGTGGGCCGTGCCCTTGTTCGGCGGAGTCAAGCCGGCCAAGGCGGTCTTGCGCGACCACTTCGATCCCCTCTATCCGGATTTCAATACCGACTATCCCGATCAACTCCGCGCCGACGAGTTTCTGAATGAATTCAGCGCCTACGTTCGCGCCCGTGACGCGGAAGAGGGACCGGAGTTCGAGTTGCCGTCCTTCGTTCTGTTGTACCTGCCCGACGATCACACTGGTGGCACGCGTCCCAACCTCCCGCGCCCAGCGGCCTCTGTTGCTGACAACGACCTCGCGCTTGGCCGCGTGGTGGATGCCGTTTCCCACAGTGCCTATTGGGACGACACCGCGATCTTCGTTCTGGAAGACGATGCTCAGGATGGCGCCGACCACGTCGACGCGCATCGTTCTATCGCGTTCGTCATCAGCAAATACTCGCCGGGAACAGCCGCGCAGCCCAACGTGGAGCACCGCTTCTACACCACCGTGAACATGATCCACACCATGGAAATGCTGCTCGGGCTTCCGCCCATGAACCACTTCGACGCATATGCGCCGGTGATGGGACAATTATTTTTCTCACCAGGCGATCAACCGGCCTACAAAGCGGACTACCGCAATTTGAAGAATGGCCTGATTTATGAAACCAACCGACGTGAAGCGCCGGGCGCGAAGCTCTCCGAGAAAATGGATTTCTCGCGTCCCGATGCGGCCGGTGCGGCTCGTCTGAATCGCGTGCTCTGGCAGGACCAGAAGGGCTCGGCGCCCATGCCCGCGCCCAAGCACACCGTATTGCCCGCAGGCGGCGACTGACGCGCCTATGAACCCAGTTGAGATTTCCACCGACCAATTTCGCCGCTTGGCCGAACGGGTCACCCAACTCGCGGCGACGTATCTCGAGAGTATCGATGCGCAGTCGATTTCGCCGGCAACCAACGGCGAAGAGACGCTCCGTCTGTTCCGCGCGGCCATGCCCGAGGCTGGAATTGGCGAAGACGCTCTGAACACGCTGCCAGAAGTGATGCACCTGTCTCGAGTTCAAAACGGCCGGTTCTTCGGCTACGTGCTCGGTTCGGGGGAACCCGTCGGTGCCGTTGCGGATTTCCTAGCCAGCGTGCTGAACCAGAATGTGACCGCGTGGCGCTCCGGACCCGCGGCCGTGATGATCGAACAGACCGTCGTGGGATGGCTAGCGGAAGCGATCAGCTGTCCCGGGTTTCGCGGCCATCTCACGGGCGGAGGCTCTTCCGCCAACCTGATGGGCCTGGCCATGGCTCGAGAAACCAAAGCATCTGCCAATGAAAGAGGAATCGAGGCAGGCGGAGTCGTCTACGCCTCCAGCGAAATTCACATGTCCATTCCCAAAAGCATCGCCCTGCTGGGAATCGGACGCGACAATCTGCGGCTGATCCCGACGGACGCTTCGTTCCGGATGATTTCGGAGAAACTCGAGGCCCAGATCCTCGAAGACAAAGTGGCGGGCAGAACGCCGATCGCCGTCGTCGCTTCCGCCGGCACGGTGAGCACCGGCGCCATCGATCCGTTTCCGCAAATTGCGGAGATCTCGCGCCGCCACGGTGCGTGGTTTCACATCGACGGCGCCTACGGTGCTCTGGCGGCAATGTCGGACCGGGCGAAATTCAACGGCTTGGAACTGGCCGACTCGATTTCTCTCGATCCGCACAAGTGGCTGTACCAGCCTCTTGACTGCGGGTGCTTGCTTTATCGCTCTCCGGAGGCAGCGCAGCAGACTTTCTCACACAGCGGCGATTATGCGCGCTCCCTTACGGCCGATCCCATCGAGGGATTCGTATTCTTCGAAGAGTCCATGGAGTTGTCGCGAAGATTCCGCGCTTTGAAACTGTGGTTGTCGTTGCGCTATCACGGCGTGGCCGCCTTTCGACAGTCGATCGCGAAGGACTTGGCGCAAGCCCGACGTCTGGCGATAGCAATTGAGCGAGAATCTGAACTGGAACTGCTCGCCCCGGTGGAATTGAGCGCAGTGTGCTTCCGCCATCGCGGAACGAGTGGCATGTCAGAAGAAGAGTTGAACAACTTTAATCTTGTGCTGCTGAAGCGCGTCGTCGCCCGCGGACGAGTCTACCTATCGAACGCCTCTCTGCACGGCAAGTTCTGTCTGAGGGCTTGCATCGTGAACCACCGCACGAAAGACGCGGATGTGGATAGTGTCATCGCAGAAGTTTTGGCGGCGGCAAGGGAGCTTCGCTAGAGCCCTTGCACGCCGCCAATGAAGTCTCACAGAACAGCATTTACTTCAGAGTGACGGACTCTTTCAGAGGCAAGCTCTGCGAAGAGCCTCCCACCATGAAGCCGTAATCCCCCGGCAGCAACTGCCAGCCGTTGTGCTCCACATTGAAGATGGAGAGATACTTCGGGTCGATCTCGACCGTCACTTCCTTACTCTCTCCGCCGTTGAGGGCGACTTTGCTCCAGCCCACCAACCGTTTCGGAGGCTCCGCGGCTGCGGCTGGAAGGGAAGCATACACTTGCGCTACTTCCGCTCCAGCGCGGTTACCCGTGTTGGTGACCGTAAAAGTCACGCGCGGATTCTTTCCCGGCGTCACCTTCAGATTCGAATAGGAGTAAGTTGTGTACGACAGGCCATAGCCGAAGGGGAACAGCACGGGCTTATTTTCCGCGTCATACCATTTGTATCCGACCTTGACTCCCTCGTCGTACGTCACCGGGAACGCCGGCAGCCCGCCAGCAATCCGCTTCCAGCCTTGCCGGTCCGCGTCGACCGTCGCTTTCGGCGGTTTGACAACTGTGGGATGCGGCAAGTCCGCTTCGCTCTTGGGGAAAGTCATCGGCAGTTTGGCGCTCGGATTCACGTCCCCAAAAATGACATTTGCCACCGCTTCCGCCCCGCGGCTGCCTGCATACCAGGCTTCGAGGATGCCGCCCACCTGATCGACCCAAGGCATGGTCACGGCAGTGCCGCTTTCGAGGACGACGATTGTATGCGGATTTGCCGCCGCGACCTTGGCAATCAGTTCATCCTGATGCTCGGGAAGAGACAGGCTTTCCAGATCCATCCCTTCGCTTTCCCATTGATAGGCGAAGACGATGGCCACATCGGCAGACTTGGCCAAGGCCGCAGCCGCCGCAGGATCTGCGCCCGAGGCAAACTGGACGTTCGCACCTGGAACCTTCGCGCGAATCGCCTTCAGAGGAGAAGTCGGAAACCAGATCTTCTCCAGCCATCGAGTCTGGCCTTTGCCTGGAGGCATGATCGCGTTTCCGCCCGGAGGATCAACCTGCGCCGAACCGCCGCCGGAAATCATTCCTACATCGGCGTGCGGGCCGATCACGGCGATGCTGCGGATCTTCGAAGCATCGAGCGGGAGCTGCCCGTGATCGTTCTTCAGCAGCACGGTGCTCTGCTCGGCGAGCTTCTGCGCCACCTCGAAACCGCCAACAACATCGACCACACTCTTCTGTGACGGATCGTCGATTACGCCCGTGGCGAACATGGCCCGCAGAATGCGATGCACGTGATCGTCCAGCTCCGCTGGCGGTACCTTGCCCGACTCCACCGCCTTCTTGAAATCGTCGCCATAGAAAATCCAGCCGGGTTCCTCGTGATCTAGTCCCGCCGCCGAAGCCTTCTCAGTGCTGTGCGTTCCTCCCCAGTCGGAGAGCACGAATCCCTTGAAGTTCCAATCCTTCTTCAAAACGTCGGTAAGGAGATACTTGTTCTCGCAGGCATAGACGCCGTCCAAGCGGTTATAAGAGCACATTACCGCCGCTGCGTCAGACTCCTGCAGTCCAATCTCAAACGCGAGCAGATCGCTCTCGCGGGCGGCTCGCTTGTCGATGGTGATGTTGACCGCGTTGCGGCCGCTCTCCTGATCGTTGAGCGCATAGTGCTTGATGTCGCCAATCACGTGTTGGGCCTGCAGGCCCTTCATGACTGATCCCACCATCTTTCCCGCCAGAACGGGATCTTCACCCAGATATTCAAACGTGCGCCCGTTGCGAGGCTCGCGGGTAAGGTTGGTGCCTCCACCGAGCGTCATGTTGAAGCCCTGTGCGCGGAGTTCGCGGCCAATCAGTGCTCCGTATTCATACGCCGCGTCGAGATCCCAACTCGCCGCTCCCGCCACGTCCGAGGGTAGCGCGGTCGAGTAGCGGCCATTTTCGCCGCTACTTCGCACTCCGTAGGCCGCGTCCGACATCTGGATGGCTGGAATCCCCAGACGCGGAATGCCCGGGACATATCCCGCTCCGCCGTTCGACGACACGGCGAGGGGGCTCATGGGACTGAGGCCTTTCATGCCGGTCCCGTGCAGCATGTTGATCTTCTCGTCCATGGTCATCTCCTTAACGACCATCGAGGCGCGTTCGTCGGGAGAGAGGCTGGAGTTCGACCAGGGATGATTGCCGTTTGATTGCGCCAGAGAGTTGGATACAGCGAGACACATCAGTAGAATGAGAGTTGAAAGCGAGATTCGGCGAGAAAATGCTTGCAGGGGCATCGTGGCTCCTCGTAGAAATGTGGCTACCAAATCGTTAATGTTACGCCTTTTTGACGATATTCTGGCGAGTTAATTTCGAAGAATCCCGATTTGAACTGTCCTTTTGTATAGGCGAAGGAAAGACGAACCTAGTCTCACGCAGTCCCCCGCTTTACACTAAAAGGGTGAAGATTGCGCTGGGTCAAATCAATCCCACGGTCGGGGACTTCTCCGGTAACGCTTCGAAGATCATCGATTTCTCCCGTCGCGCCCAAGCCTCGGGCGCGGGCCTCATCCTGTTCCCAGAGTTGTCGGTGTGCGGCTATCCTCCCCGCGATCTGGTGGAGCGCGCCTCTTTCGTCGCGCGGAATCGTGAGACAGTCGAGCGGATTGCGGGTGAGGTCCAGGGAATCGCTGTGATCTGTGGCTTGGTCACCCCGGCCCACTCCGACACGGGCAAGGCCGTTATGAATTCCGCCGCCCTGCTCATGGATGGCAAGGTCGCCTTCATCCAGTCGAAGATGTTGCTGCCCACCTATGACGTCTTCGACGAGATGCGCAACTTCGCCCCCGCCAAGAGTCAGGACCTGTTTTCGTTCTGCGGCAATCGCATGGCATTGACCATCTGCGAAGATGCGTGGAACGACAAGCGCTTCTGGCGCAAGCAGTTGTATACGGTCGATCCCGTGGAATCTCTGATCAACGCCGGCGGGAATTTTGTGCTGAACATTTCCGCTTCGCCTTTCTGGATCGGCAAGCGGGAACTTCGCCGCGACATGCTGGCCAGCATCGCCCGCCAGCACAAGGTTCCGGTCGTGCTGGTCAACCAGGTCGGAGGCAACGACAGTCTCGTGTTCGACGGCTCCAGCCTGGTGCTGAACCGCGAAGGTGAAGTCATCGCCCAGGGCCGGTCCTTCGAAGAAGACCTTATCTTTTTCGATTCGCAAACCTTGTCCGGAGAAATGCACGAGCAGATTGCCGGGGACGAAGCCAGCGTGTACTCCGCGCTCGTGCTCGGCACACACGACTACATGCAAAAATGCGGATTTCGCAAGGCGATTATCGGGCTAAGCGGCGGCATCGATTCCGCTCTCACGGCGGTCGTCGCTGCCGATGCGGTTGGCCCGGAGAACGTCATCGGTGTCGGTATGCCGGGGCCTTACTCATCGCAAGGCTCCATCGACGATGCCCGCTCGCTGGCGAAGAATCTTGGAATCCGTTTCGAGTTGCTCTCCATCAATCCTGCGTACCAGGCGTACCGCAAGACGCTGCAAGATGTGTTCACTGGACAGAAGGAAGACGTGACCGAGGAAAACATCCAGTCTCGTGCCCGCGGCACGATGCTGATGGCCCTCTCCAATAAGTTCGGAGCGATCGTGCTTTCCACCGGCAACAAGAGCGAACTGGGCGTGGGCTACTGCACACTTTACGGCGACATGGTGGGTGGCCTCGCGGTCATCTCCGACGTGCCGAAGACGCTGGTGTATCGTCTCAGCGAATATGTAAATTCGCGGCGCCCCGTGATTCCGCAAGCCACGCTCGAGAAGCCGCCCTCTGCGGAACTGCGCCCCGACCAGAAAGACAGCGACTCGTTGCCGCCCTACGAAGTTCTGGACGCGGTCCTCGAAGACTACGTCGAGGATTCCCATCCCGCCGAACAAATTGCCGCGGATCGCGGGTTCGATATCGCAGTCGTGAAGCGCGTCATCCGCATGGTCGATCGCGCCGAATACAAGCGGCAGCAGGCCGCGCCCGGTCTCAAGATTTCTCCCAAAGCCTTTGGTTACGGACGCCGTTTTCCGATTGCTGCCAAGTCCGAAGCTTGAAACCGACTTTTCAAGTATCCTGATAGATCGCTTTCCTAAAGCCAACGCCGAAACGCGAAAGGAACCCATGCGCAGTTTCCTAAACCCGATCTACATTATTCTTGTGGCCGGCAGTCTGGCGGCAGCTCAGACCAAACCAGCGCCAGCTCCCGCCAAGCCAGCCGCGGAACTGGGAACGCATGCCACCGCAGACCTTCCCTCGGAAGCTACCGTCGATTCCTTTCTGCATCAGCAATTCGGCTATCAAGCGGATCTCACATGGAAAATCTCAGGCATCCGGCCTTCTCCCATCCCAGAATTGGCTGAGGTCACGGTTGTACTCGCGAGCCCGCAAGGCCAGCAGTTGACCAAGTTCTACGTCGCCCAAGATGGCCAGCACGCTCTGGTCGGTGAGATTATTCCGTTCGGCGCTCACCCGTTCGATCCGGCCAAACAGAAACTGGAGAAGGGACTGACCGGCCCCGAGCGCGGCCCGAAGGATGCGGCCGTCACCATCGTAGAATTTGGCGATCTGCAGTGTCCCGCCTGCAAGGCAGCGCAGCCGAGCATCGAAGCGCTGGTGGCCGCCGAACCCACGGCCCGCTTCGTGTTTCAGAACTTTCCCCTTGAGATGCACAACTGGGCGGCGAAAGGCGCGGCGTATGCCGACTGCGTCGGCCATGCTTCGAACGATGCCTTCTGGAAGTTCGTCGCCAAGACTTACGAGACCCAGTCCGACATCACTGCCGAAAATGCCGACGAAAAGCTGACGGCCCTCGCCGACGGCGCTGGCGTCAAGGGCTCCGAAATCGCTGCCTGCGCGGTCAAGCCCGAGACCAAAGCTCACGTCGATGCATCGATTGCCCTGGGCAAGTCCGTCGACGTCACGGGAACGCCCACGCTTTACATCAACGGACGCAAAATCGGCAGCTTGGATCCGCGCATGTCCGATGTGTACAAGGCGCTGGTGGAGTTCGCCGCGAAGCAGGGGAAATAGAAAGGCGTCCGGCTTCTGGCGCCCGGCCTCCGGAATCGCTCACGGCGAAACTGATCCGTGTATTTGAGGGTACAGGGCGGAAGCCGGCGGCGGGAGAGCGGAAGCCGATACTACTTTTCGCTGATCCAAATCTCCCGCGTGGTCGGGCTAAAGTTGGCCAGCACATGCGGCGTGATGACGATCATGAGTTCGTCGTTTTCCGATTGCTTGGTATTGTTCACCATCGCCTGATTCAAGCCCGGTAAGAATCCAAGCCCGGGGATCCCGCTCATGGAGAGCGTGTCGGTCTGTGACACCTCGCCGGCCACGACCGCCGGTTCACCGTCCTTGAGGTTGATGCTGCCTTTGTATTCGCGGTTCGAAATAACCGGAACTCCGTTGCTCGATTGCCCGGTGAGCGAGCGCACTTGCAGTTCGAGTTGCAGGCTGACCGACCCATCGCCGTGGACTGTCGGCTTGGCCTTCATGTTCAACCCCAGGTCTTCGTAGCTGACGGAAGGGAAGGGCGGAACGTAAGTCTGATTTCCGAGAACCGCCGAAATCGCCGAAGAGTTGTAAATGGGCGCGTAGCTGGCATTCAGAATCGGATACTTCTCCCCCAGATGGAACGTAGCGTCGTTGCCCTGGCTGGCGCGCACGGTCATGTTCTCCAGGCTGCGCACCCACGATTCGTTGACCGACAGGGCCGCGGAAAACTGGTCGAGACTCAGTCCCATGAACGTGAGCCCGCCTCCGAACGTGGCCAGCGGCTGGCTGAAAATGGAGTTTCCCTGTCCTCCCAGCTGCGCCAAAAGCCCTGACAGAGCGGTGCTTCCCAATTGATTGATGCCGCCCGATGCGATCAACTGGTTGATAAGGCTGGTAAGACTAGCCCCGCCCAGCCCCACCAGCGCGACCGCCGGAATGTTGTACATGTTGAACGTGTTGGGGATATGCACCCCAACATTCCGCGTAAGCTGGTGGTTGATCTGAATTACCTGAATATCGAGCATCACCTGCGGACGCTCATTGCTGAGCTGTTCCATCAATTTGGAGCACGCCTCCAGCATAGGCTGCGGCCCGCGCACTTCCACCGTGTCCGAGGTCTGGCCTGAATTGACGAAGTGCAGGTCAAACATGTTGCGCATCGTAGTCACCAGGTCGGTCGCTTCCTGCGGGGTGGAATGCGGTGGCAGAATGAAGGTCCGCAGCGACATGCGGTCGAACTGCTTGTGATTTTCCGTGTTATCGGCGGCGATCAGCATCTGGTGCGCGTCGAGCGCGGCCCACATCGTCTTGCTGACCTGCCCCACTAGTTTCAACGCCGTGAAAAAATCCACGTCGTCGACGTTGAACCGTACCTGCCGGGCCTGCACCGAATCGTCAAACTGCGCGGTTACTCCGTACGCCGCGGACAATTCGGCGTACAGGCCGCGAACCTCTCCGCTGTAATGGAACGTCGCCCGGCCATCTTTGGGTTCGAGGTGAATTTCGCCGGAATCCGCGATTTTGAGCGGCAGAGACCAAGGCCGCGGCGGCGCCGTTTCGCGTGTGGATTCCGCCAAACGTTCCCGAGCGAACTGGTTCTCCGGGTCGAGATCAAGAGCCACACTAAATTCCGCTGCAGCCCGGGCCCGCGCATTTTCCAGCAGCAGCAGGTTTCCATGCTGCACGTGCTCGAAGACCAGTTGGGCCTTCACCACTTCGCGCGCCGTCAGAAACTGCATATCCTGCGGGGCCAGCCGCGAAGCAGTATCGAACTGCTTGAATGCATCTTCCAGCTGCCTGCGATCCTGAAGTTTCACGCCCTCGCGGAAGGCGTTCCGAGCTTCCTTCAATTCTTTCTTGGAAGCGATGCAGTTAATCCCGCCCGGAATCCCGTTTCCGCAGGAGATTGGTGGAGGGGAAGTCGCGTCGTCGCCCGTGCCGAATGCAGGCGCGGCCAGGCTCGCTGCCACAAGTCCCGCCGCGATGATGAAAGCCGTCCGCCGCATGTATCGTAATTCTAACGTGCTTTCCCCGGGAAGGGCACAGGCCAATAGGACCTCGTACCTTTGGATTCAATGGCTCTGGCCTGCCGGATAACGTACCTTGGGTAGAACGGGAGATAACGCTGGCCTTGCATTCTCCGTAACCGCAAATACCAGCTACGACAGCATGAGGCGTTCGATGGAACGGGCCTTGCCCGTGTGCTCATCACAATCAATCACCACCGCGCAGAGGCGCGCATCGCCCGTAGCAGGCTCAAATCGTACCGGCATTCCGTTCAGGAACTTTCCCACCACCAGCTCCTTCTTCACCCCGATTACCCCGTCGTAGGGCCCGGTCATGCCGACATCGGTCACATACGCGGTTCCGTTGGGCAGAACCCGCTCGTCCGCCGTAGGTACATGGGTATGCGTTCCGACTACGGCAGTTACGCGCCCGTCCAGATACCATCCCAGCGAAATCTTCTCCGACGTCGCCTCCGCGTGAATATCCACCAGAATTACCTTGGCCTGAATCTTCTGCAGAAGGCGATCCACCGTGCGGAACGGGTCGTCGTTGGAGGCCATAAACACCCGCCCCTGCAGGTTGATTACCGCATACGGAACCTTTCCCTTCATTCCCTCATACACACCGGATCCCGGCATGTCCGCCGGAAAATTCGCCGGACGCAGCACCCGCCGTGCCGGACCGTGTCCGTTGCCCTCGACCATCTGGAAGTAGTCGATGATCTCGCGCTTATCCCAGACGTGGTTTCCGGTGGTGATTACGTCGATATTGAGCTCGAAGAGCTCCTCAGCCAGCGCTGGAGTGATGCCAAAGCCCGCCGCCGAATTCTCCCCATTCGCGATGATGAGGTTGATGGCGTGATCGCGGACGATCCCGGGCAGCTTGTCTTTGACAATGTTGCGTCCCGGCCGCCCGAAAATGTCGCCAATAAAGAGAATTCTCATGTGTTTGAGCTGAATTTTGATGTTAACACGTGCGCGAGGGGCACCCTTGGCGGCGTGCGTGAATTGGGAGGTTGCAGCCTTATTCCCAATGATTGCCATGTCACCCACTCAATATGAGTCATCCTGACCGGAGCCGTTCTTCAGGCGGAGGGAAGGATCTTGCGTGCAGTCCGATGGGGCGTGGCAGAATCAGTGCGGCAGCTTTGGAAGTTCGGCGCGTGCCAGAACTGATCCCCACGAGTCTAGAACGTAAATGTCAGTCCACTGTGCGCCTGGTTTCGGTCGGACGGACGCATCCGCGAGAGCGAATGTGATTGTCGTCTTGGGCGAAGTGCAACCTGTCAATTGCCGAACGTCTGGCCCTGCCTCGCCGTCCGATTCTGGCCGATCGAGAAGAGCCACCGCCTGGTGCGCCGAACCGGAACTCAAAACCACTTCGACTGCCCCAGCCAGGTTCTGACAGCGCATGGGAATCTGGATTTGCCATTCGTTCCCGCCAGTCTTGCGGACCGTCGGCTCTTCGGCAAACACAACCACCGGAGGATTTCCTCCCGGCGAGGCATACCACTCCGGCCAGCGGCGCGCAAACTCGATGCTTGCCGCAAGGTAGGTATGGTTCAACTCCCGATCGCGCTCTTCCCAGCACGGATGCATCGCGTAAATCGACCTGCTGTTCGCGCCCAGCCCCCGAGCGTGCAACAAGTGGTGCAGTGCGGGGACGAAGTCGGGATGGAAGCCGGCCCTCGCCATCATCATCAGGCCTTCGCGATCGGCTTCCAGTTCCATCTGCCGCCCGAATCGGCCCATATCGGCGCTGGCCTTCTCCGAGTTTTCCCATGCAGCCGAGGGCAGGCCCGGATCGCCGAGCACGATCGTGGTCCCGCCGCCGTTCTCCAGGTATTTCTGGTACAGGTAACGCCGGGCCCAATCGCGGCGCAGAATGTGCGCGATCTCGTGCGACAGGATGGCCGCCCACAGTCCGGCGCTCGCACCCGCCAGTCGCGCCAGCCCGCTTTCCACGTATACGCTTCCATCGGGCGACGAGTACGCGTTCAGTTGGTCGTCTTCAACAATGCGCAACTGCCATGCGAACTTGCTCTGGGAGGGATCACGAACCTGCTCGATCAGGCGGTCGAAAACGATGCGGCCCGTGGCGTAGCGCCCCGAGGCCGCAGAACTCTGCGCCATGAACTGAGGCCGCAGTCGCGCTGCGGTCTTCGTGTCGAGCTTGAACTGCGAGGGAACATCCGGGATATCGCCAGGCTGCTGAGCCATTCCAGGAACAGCGCACAGCAGACCGAGACCGATCGCGAAGGAACAGACGTATTTGGCCGTACCACTTTCCACGGGGCTCCTCCGCGGAGATCACTCTGACTTCTGATTATGCGCTCATCGCGGATGCGCGCAACGGAAAAATATAGGAGGGGATCGTTTCTGTTTCTGTTTCAGTTTCGCGATTCCAATTCCGCAGTGCGCAGGAAGTCGTAGTTGCCCGCCGGGTTTAATTTCAGATTTCGCACCCGGCGCGTGTGCACCAGAACGTTGTCGAAGTACCACAGGTCGATGTAAGGCAGTTCGTCAGCCAGGATGCGTTGCACCTCGGCATACAGCGGCTTACGCACATTGGGATCGATTTCGCGCCGCGCCTTGTCGATCAGGGCATCAATCTTGGGATTAGAATAGTAACCCCGGTTCGCCCCATTCGGCGGGAATTTTGCCGAGTGAAACGCATATTCGAAAATGTCGGGATCTTCATTGCCCCCGATCCAACGCAGCGAATACATCTGGAACGCACCATGCTGCACGTCTGAAAAGAAGGTGGCGAACTCAAAGCCGCGAATATCGAGCACAATCCCCGCCTCGCGTAACTGCTGCTGCATCACGGCCACCATCAGGCGCGTGTTCTCGTCCGTCGAGGTCTTCATCGCGATGTGGAAGCGCACACCGTTCACTGCCGGATAGCCCGCCGCATCCAGCAACTGATTCGCTTTCGCAATGTCGTGATTGTAGGCCGGCACGTTGCCGTCATACGCCCAGCTCTGCACCGGCAGCACGCTGCGCGCCGGCTGCGCCTGCCCTCGCCACAAGTATTCGATCATCGGCCCGCGGTCGAGCGCGTAAGCAATCGCCTGGCGCACTCGCGCATCTTTCAGGATGGGATCGCGCAGGTTGAATCCCATATACGCCAGCCGTGTCCCCGATGCGCGCTCCACCAATAGATTGGGATCGCGCGACAGTGTGTACACATTGTCGGGCGTCAGTGAATTGATGGCGACATCGCCGCTGCCTTTGCGCAACTCGAGAGCCTGTGTGGTGGCGTCGGGCACAACCGCGAAGCGCACGCGCGCCAGTTTGGCATGCTCGCCCCAATAGTCGTCGTTGCGTTCGACGATGATTTCCCGGTCGGTCTCAGCGCTCACGAATTTAAAGGGCCCGGAGCCGATCGGGTGCTGCATCATTTCTTCGCCGCTCCCGTACGGAACAATCCCCATGGCGCCGTCCGACAGATTCCACAGCAGCGTGGCAAATGGCTCCTTCATTCGGAAGACAACCGTGTATTCGTCCGGGGCCTCAACGCGATCCATGAAACGGTACACCGCCGCCTTGGTGCTGCGAATCTTGCCCTGCAGCAGAGAGTCGAAAGTCCACTTCACATCGCGCGAGGTCAGTGGACGCCCGTCGTGAAACTTAACACCCTTGTGCAGATGAAAAATGTAAGTAAGCGCATCGGGGATCTCCCATCGATCCGCCAGCCCCGGAGCTACATTCAGATCGTCCCCGCGCGACAACAGATCGTCGAAGATCAGGTTGTCGATCCGTTCCGACTGCGCGTCGATTCCCACCCGCGGATCAAGATTCGTTGGACTCGATTCGATGATCATGACCAGCGTGTTGGGATCAGGCCTGGACGAGCAGGATAGAAGGGCGAAAAGCGCCAACGAGCCGAGCATCGCGCATGCCCATCGGACGGGCTTACGCATACGAGATCTTCCCCAGCACCGCAGCCCGTTTCGCGCCAGTGGCGGACGGCACGTTCGCTGGCCGCCGGTTCCACGTTTCGTAAGCCAGCACGGCGAATGCCACCGCTTCTTTCGCCTCGGAAGGTAAGCCAAACTCGTCGGAGAATCGCAGTTGGATTCCCAGCGGCGCGAGGTCTTCCACCAACATGCCGACCAGCGTGGCATTCCTGGCGCCCCCTCCGGAGAGAATTAATTCGCGAAAAGAGGTCTTGGTGGCCGGGCTCGAGTGCTTCCTCACGAATCGCCGCACCGCATCGGCGATCGACCGCGCCGTCAGAGCAGTCGCGGTGGCCACAACATCTTCCTTGTGAGCGCGTCCACAAGCGCACGAGAACTCGCGCACAAACTCCCGCCCGAATTCTTCACGGCCCGCGGTCTTAGGAGGCGCCGCACGAAAGAACCTGCGCTTCAAGATTTGCTTTAGAACAGGCGCCAGCACTGTTCCTGACGCGGCAATCTTTCCCCCGCAATCAAACGCCCGCCCAAACAGCTTTTCGGTCACTGCATCGATCACCATGTTGCCCGGTCCGGTGTCGAAAGCGAACACGTCACTCGCGTCGGCCCCCGCAGGAATCGCGGTGAGATTGGCGATGCCCCCGATGTTCTGTACGATGCGACCAATCTTCGGATCGCGGAAAAGCAGGTAGTCAAGGTAGGGAACAAGTGGTGCTCCCTTCCCGCCTGCCGCCATATCGGCGGGGCGAAAATCTGACACGACCGGTACCCCCACCCGCGCCGCAATCACCGCGGCCTCTCCCGTCTGCCAGGTCGCAACGATCTTTCGGCCCAGAAAAATCCGCGCCTCGCCTTGATGGTAGAGAGTCTGCCCGTGACAGCCGACCAGATCAGCCTTCACCCGAAATTGTTCTTGCGTCGCCAGCACTGCATCTGCGTACAACTCGCCCAACAGAAAGCTAAGCCGCGCGAGATCCGCCACGCTGGCCTGTTTCGCATTCATAGCCGAAAGCACGGCCGACCGAACCTTGGCAGGATAAGGATATTCCGCATGTCCGAGAGGTGTGAATATGTGGCGCGGGCGCCCCCGCCCGCGACTGCCCGTACTCGTAACAGGTTTCTCGCGTGAACCGGAACCGCTGAGTCGCACCAGTGCCACATTAATCCCGTCGGCGGAAGTCCCACTCATTACGCCGGCGACAATCATCGCCTCCTCGCTCATCGCCGTGCCCGCCGCTTATCTGCCTTCCGGCTGAAAGGTTCCAGCCGCACTTGCTCTCCAAACTCCCACAAGCGCCGCGTCAGCCTCTCGACCTTGGCGGTCGAAGGAACTGTCGCGCGGCGTATAGTGTTTGCCGATCTCCTCTTAAACGCCGCCACGTGCCGCGCCGCGTCCGCCACGCGTCTTGCAAATTTCGAATCCCGCTCCGCCGCTTTGATCAGGGATTCATGCGCCTGCAGGATGTAGTCCTCCCGATGGCAGATCAGGCACAGATCGCCGCCCGCCCGCACGAACCTCACGGCCGCCTCGCCGATCGGCGCGGCTGACAGCACCCCGCCCATTTCCAGATCGTCCGACACGATCAAATTACGGTAGCCGATGCGCTTGTGCAGAATGTCGGTGATCCAAACACTCGAGAGCGAGGCCGGAGTCCTATCGCGCGTAACCTGCGGATACGCAGCATGCGATACCATGACGAGCGGTAGTTGTCGGCGGAGCGTCCGGTAGGGAACCAGATCCTCAACCCATAATTTCTTGAGCGGTTTTTCAATCACCGGCAGTTCGTGATGGCTATCGAGTTTGCCCTCGCCGAGTCCGGGAAAGTGCTTGCCGCATCCCAACACGTTCGCGTCTCGAAGCCCAGCCAGAAATTCACGGGCGTAGGTGGTGGCGTCGAGCGGATCTGACGATACCGCCCGCGACCCCATCACATTCCGTGACGCCCCGAATGCCAGATCGAGCACAGGTGCAAAATCCACATTGAACCCCAGAGCGCGGCAGTTCATGCCGATGATTTCCCCGTGCTTGCGGTAAAGGCGTCGATCTCCGGTTGTGAAAACATCAGCCGCCGAAGGAGTCGCACCCAGCGCATCGCGAAAACGGTCAACGGCCCCGCCCTCAAGATCAACGCAGGTCAACAGAGGAGTCGCGACGCACCTCTGACACTCCCGCAGCAGCCGCCAGGTCTGTTCCGGATTCTTGATATTCCGCGCGAACAGGATGACTCCAGCCGGCTGCAGCCGAGTGAGCAGGGAACTGATCCGCGGCGTCATCTCTGTGCTGTCGAAGCCGACGATCAATATCTGGCCGATCTTTTCAGTATCGCGAGTCTTGCGTGGCCGCGTCATGTTCTGCGAGAAAGTCTCTGTGTCCTCAGTGTCCTCTGTGGTTAAATCTCTTTCTTTAATTGCGCCAGCAAGTTCAGCGCTTCCAGCGGCGTCAGCCGGTTCAAATCCACTTCCCGCAGCTTCTCGAGCACAGGCTGCGACAACGGCGTAAAAATCGTCAACTGCGTGGGCGGCGGCGATGCCCCCGGTGAAAGATGCGCCGTCGCCTGCTGCTCCGCGAACTCATGTTCCGCCAGCACCTCCCGTGCCCGTAGTACCACCTCGTTCGGCAGCCCCGCCAGCTTCGCCACCTCGATCCCGTAACTGCGGTCCGCCGCCCCCGGCTCGACCTTTCGTAGGAATACAATCCCGCCGCCAGTCTCCTTCACTGAGACGTGATAATTCTTCACTCCGGAAAGTTGCTCGGCCAACTCCGTCAGCTCGAAATAATGCGTCGCAAATAGAGTCTTAGCCCGCACTCGAGCATGCAGATATTCCACCGCGGCCCATGCAATCGCCAGTCCGTCATAAGTGGAAGTTCCGCGCCCAACTTCATCCAGCAGAATCAGCGACCGCGCCGTTGCCGTATGCAGGATCGCCGCCGTCTCCGTCATTTCGACCATGAACGTCGATCGCCCGCGCGCCAGATTGTCGCTCGCCCCAATGCGAGTAAACACGCGATCGACCACGCTCAGCCGCGCGGACCGCGCCGGCACAAACGATCCCATCTGCGCCAGAATCACAATCAGCGCGGTCTGCCGCAGGTAAGTCGATTTGCCCCCCATGTTCGGCCCAGTCAGCAGCATGATGTTGTGCGTCGAACCGTTCAAATAAAGGTCGTTGGGCACGAAGCGCTCGCTGCCGCCAGCCATTTCCTGCTGCTCAATCACCGGATGACGTCCTTCAACAATCTCGATCTCACTCCCTTCGGCGGATTCCACGAAAACCGGCCGGCAATAATTTCGCAGCGTTGCGACATGGGCCAGTGACGCCAGCAAATCAACCTCAGCCAGAGCCAGCGCAGCCTGCCGGATGCGCTTGGCCTCGGCTGCAATCGCCGTGCGAAGTTCAGTGAAAAGCCGCCGTTCGATCTCGACAATCTTCTCCTGCGCATCGAGAATCTTGCCCTCATACTCCTTCAGTTCGGACGTGGTGAAGCGCTCGGCCCCGACCAAAGTCTGCTTGCGTTCGTAGTCCTGCGGGACCAGGTGCAGGTTCGGCTTCGAGACCTCAATGTAGTAGCCGAAGATGGAATTGAATTTTACCTTCAGCGAGGAAATGCCAGTGCGCCCGCGCTCGCGCTGCTCGATCTGCGCCAGCACCTGCTTGCTGTTGCGCGAGAGTTCCCGCAGTTCGTCAAGGTCGCGATCCACGCCCGGCGCGATGACGCCGCCATCGGCAAAACTCAAAGGCGGCTCGGGAACGATAGCCTTCTCGATGCGCTCCCGCACGTCGCCCAGTTCATCGAGCGAGGCGTGCAAAGCTCTCAGCCGATCCGCGGCGAGCCGCGCCAGTGCAGCCCTTACCGCCGGAATCTTCCCCAGCGACGCGGCCAGCGCGAGCACGTCCCGCGGATTCGCCGTCTCCAGCGTGACCCGGCTTAGCAGCCTTTCCAGGTCCAGCACACCATCGAGCGCTCGCCGCAATTCCTCCCGAGCGACGGTCTCCTTCACCCCAGCTTCCACCGCATCGAGCCGCGCATGAATTTCGTTCAAATCAAGCGACGGTCGCAACAGCCAAGCCCGCAGCAATCGCTTCCCCATGGGCGTGACCGCGGCATCCATCGACCTGAACAACGTGACGCCCGCATCGGTGCCCGCAAACAGAGGCTCGATCAGTTCCAGATTACGAACCGTAACCGCGTCGAGCACCAGGCAGGTCTGCCGTTCATACCAACCGATGCGGTCGACGTGATCCAGCGACCCACGCTGGGTTGATCGCACGTAATAGAGGATTGCTCCTGCCGCGGCTGCGGCAGCGGTCCGCCCGGCCAGCCCAAACCCCTCCAGCGATAGCACTCCAAAATGATTCTCGAGGAGAGGAAGCGCATGATCCGGCGCAAAGATCCAGTCATCCAGCGGAGTCTCGGTGCAAGTAACTCCCGCCGCGCGAGCCTGCGGCGTCGACACTGGCAATGTCGCTGTCGCGACGGGCGCCTCGCCCGTCCGGACAATCAACCCTCGGCTGCTCTTATTCTCAAACAGCGGCGCCGCCGACCCATACAGCAGTTCTTTCGGCCGCAACTGCTCCAACTCCTCCTGCACTCGCCGCAATGCGCCCTCGCCCGAAAATTCCGTCGCCCGGAATTCCCCCGTCGACAAGTCGAGAGCCGCGAATCCCACGCGATCTCCCACCTGCGCCAGCGCCGCCAAGAAATTATTCTCGTCCGAGCTCAACGACGAATCCGCCGCGGTCCCCGGCGTCATCACGCGCGTCACTTCGCGCCGCACCAGTTTCTTCGCCTGGCTGGGTGCTTCCATCTGCTCGCAGATCGCCACCTTGAAGCCCTTGCGAATCAGCTTCCCGATGTAGCCCTCGGCCGCGTGATACGGCACGCCGCACATGGGCACCGCCACGCCTCTTTCTTTGTTGCGCGAGGTCAGCGTGATCTGCAGCTCTTTGGCCGCCACGATCGCGTCGTCGAAAAACAGTTCGTAGAAATCGCCCAGACGAAAAAACAAAAGCGCAGTGGGATGTTCTTTCTTCACGGCAGCATACTGCCGCATCAGCGGAGTGGACGGCTCGGTCATCTGGGCGGGCTTCGGCGGATTATAACAAATGCGCATAACCCACTTTGTTCGCCATTTCGGATAGCTCGCCGGGAAATTACCGCAACAATTCGCGGTTGACTCAGGTTCTCTTGCAGTGTTCTCCTTCCTCATGGAACTCCGCAAGGATCCCATCACTCGCTCCTGGGTCATGACCGGCGATGATCCGGCCGAAACCGCACCGCGCCCCGACTCACCCTGCCGTTTCTGCGATGCTTCCGCGGCGTCGCTGCAGGTCGTCGCGAAATCTCCGAACTCGCCGGGCACTCCCTGGTCCGCGTGTTCGGTCGTCCATCCCAGACCTCTCTACCGCATCGAGGGCGAACCCGACCGCCGCGGTGACGGCATTTATGACCGCATGCACTCCGTCGGCGCGCATGAAGTGCTGATAGAAAACCCCAACCACGACCGACACCTTTGGAGCGCCAGCGATGACGAAATCGCGCACTTCCTCCGCGTCGCCGCCGAGCGCATCCTCGACCTGAAGCGCGATCCGCGCATCAAGTACATCAGCCTCTTCAAGGACTACGGCAAGAATGCCGGCCAGGAGTTCAGCCATCCCACGTCACAGATTACCGCAACCATGTTCGTTCCGCGCCGGGTGCTCTACGAACTGCGCGCCGGCCGCGATTTTTTCGTCAGCAAAGAACGCTGTGTCTTCTGCGACATCATCCAGCAGGAAGAGCGTCAGGCCCTGCGCGTTCTCGAGGCCCGCGGCGATTACCTTGCTCTCTGTCCCTACGCCCCGCGGGTTCCCTACGAAATCTGGATTCTCCCTCGCTACCATGACTCTTCTTTCGAACGCGCGGGATTGAACCGGCCCGGACTGCGAATCAATTTGGCCGCCCTGCTGCGCCGCACATTGCAGCGCGTGCGCTCCATTACCGAGGACTTTCATCTCGTGCTGCACACTTCGCCCAGCGCCATCCACCCCTCGAAGAATCTTGGCTACTGGCGCACGATCGACGACGACTACCACTGGCACATCGAAATTCTCCCCGTCGTCAATTCCAAGGCGAAGTCCTATACATTTAAAGAGGTGTACTATTCCCCGGTAAGTTCCGAAACGGCAGTGAAGCAGTTGCGCGAAGCAAAGATAGACGGCTAAGAACGAAATATGGGGACAGCCGCCTTCGGCTGTCCGCTGGGCGAAGCCCGGCGAGGATTTGAGATTCTATGGCAGCCAAAGTCACCGGCCTTATCCCCATGGCGCACGCCGCCGACGTGCAGCTCGCGGTCGATTTCTATCAGAAGTTAGGGATGGAAGTTCGCGGCAGCCTGCGGAATCCCGCGGGGTATCTGCAGTGGGTCCACCTAAGCTGCGGGCAAGCCGACCTGATGTTCGCGCGTGCGTCCGAGCCAGTCATTCCTAGCCAGCAGGCCGTATTGTTCTATCTCTATTCGCCGGATCTCATCGCCCTGCGCGAGCATCTCCTGGCGAGCGGTGTGAACGTTTCGCCGATTACCTATCCCGAATACATGCCCAAGGGCGAGATTCGCGTGGAAGATCCCGATGGCTACGTGCTGCTCATCGGCCAGGCGGGCTAGCTCCAGAGTTTGTTCGGGGGGACTGCTACAATCCCAGCCGTCAGGAGACCCATCCCGTGAGACTCTTGCTTTCTTGCGTACTCTTCCTCTCTACGTGCCTCGCCCAGACCGCCGCGCCTTCGCCCGAAAAACAGAAAGTCCTGTGGCAGAAACTGGAATCGAGTATTCAGCAGATCGACCAGCACCTCGACGGCGTCATGGGCACTGCCATTGAAGACCTCACCTCCGGTGACCACTTCTTCCTGCATGAAGACGAAGTTTTCGCTCAGGCCAGTTCGATCAAGATCACCGTGCTAGCCAATCTCTACCTGCAAGCACAACAGGGAAAGCTCAAGCTGACCGATCTATACACAGTGCAATCGTCCGATCTCGTTCCCGACAGCGACATCATGGGCGGTCTCACGCCCGGAGTGACACGGCTCACCTTGCGTGACTTGGCAACAATGATGGTCGCTGTCAGCGACAATTCTGCTACGAACGTGCTCATCGACCGCGTCGGCATGCAGAACGTGAATGCCATGCTCGACTCGCTCGGACTCACCCACACCCGCCTGCGGCGCAAGATGATGGACCTGCAGGCCGCCAAGGAAGGCCGCGAAAACATCTCAACCCCGCGCGAAATGATGGCCCTGCTCGACGCGATCTATCACGGCAAGGTTCTCAATAAAGATTCCACTGCCGATTTCTTCCAGATGCTGAGCACGAACAAAAGTTCATTCATCCCTCGCGACCTGCCCGCCGACCTGAAAGTCGCCAATAAGCCGGGTGAACTGGAAGCCGTACGCAACGATTCGGGCATTGTCTTCGTCGAAGGCCGGCCATACGTGATTTGCGTGATGACCGCGTTCCTGCGCAACGAACGCGACGGAGAAGATGCCATCAGCGAAGTTTCGCTCGAGGCCTGGCGCATGTTCGACCGCCTCAGCCGAGCCTCCGAGTACGGCAGAGTCGTCTCTCCCGGAAACGGCGCGCGCTAATGTGTGTTTCGTTTGGAGCGGACACTCCTGTCCGCTGCTTTTGACTTTGATCTTCGCCCCAGGCTACGACGCGCCCGCGCCGCTCTTCCTGGCTGGACCGATCTGCTGGCGCACGAACTGTTGTACGGCCTTCGCTTCCAGCGGCTGCGAGAAATAGTAGCCCTGCCCGAACTCGCACCCCAGTTCGAGCAGTCGCTCCAGTTGGCGGGAGGTTTCAATGCCTTCCGCGATGACTCGCAGGCTCATTTTGTGCGCCAGGGTGGTAATCAACTCCACAATGTCGGAGGTCGCGCGGTCCGTCTGCATCTCCCGCACCAGCGATCGGTCGATTTTCAGCGCATCCACCGGGAACTGCCTGAGCCCGCGCAGTGATGTCGTCCCGGTTCCGAAATCGTCGAGAATCACCCCGATTCCCATGTGCTTGAGGTGTGAGAGTACGGTGACCGTAAGCTTGGGATCCGCAGCGGCGACGCTCTCTGTCATCTCGAGTTGCAGCAACGACGGGTCGACTCCGGACTGCTGCAGCGCGTCCTGGATGTCATTCACCAGGCGTGCGTCGGCCAACTGCCGTGCCGATACGTTTACCGTTATATGAATCGGCTGCGCAGAGAGATTGGCGGCCGCCCAATCGCGCAGCTGCCGGCAGGTCTGCAGAAGCAGCCAATGGCCGATTGAAACCAGTATGCCCGTATCCTCCGCGGCCTCGATGAACCGGTACGGAGAAATCAGCCCCTGCGAGGGATGCTGCCACCGCAGCAGCGCCTCAAGACTCACAACGCGCCGGGTCGCGAGTTCCACCACCGGCTGGTAAAAGATGCGGAACTGCCTCTCGGTGAGCGCTGTTCGCAAATCGGCCTCCAGTCGCAGTCGTCCCACCGCGCGGGTGTGCATGGCTTCATCCAGAACTTCACAGCGCGATCCGCCCAGTGCTTTCGCGCGGCGCATCGCCACATCCGTATCCTTCAATATGTCCTCGGGGCGCTCATGCGTAGGCGTGCTCAAGGCAATCCCGATGCTCGCGGACACGCGCATTTCACGGGTCTCAACAAAGAAAGGTTCCGCCACCGCAGTCTGGATGCTCTTGGCCACTCGCAGGGCGTCGCTGGGATCGTCGACAACGTCGAGCAGAATGGTGAATTCATCTCCTCCCAGCCGGAACAGTACAGCCTCGGATGACACGCCGCTGCTCTCGCGACGCGCCATGGTTTCATCCTGCCGCAAGCGAGTCGCGAGCCGGCGGCTGAGTTCCAGCAGGACATGATCGCCCGCGACCGTGCCCATGGTTTCATTGAATACCTTAAAGTGATCCACGTTCACCAGCAGCAGCGTGTAGGGCCGTCCGGCGTCGCGCGCTCGCGCAAAGGAGCTTTGCAGGCGGTCGAGAAAAAGCCGGCGGTTGGGCAGATTGGTCAGCGGATCATGAAACAAGTTGTGCTGGAGCTGTTCTTCCGCCCGCTTACGCTCGGTAATGTCGCGGTTCACAATCACCAGCTTCGCGACGTCACCCTTGGCGTCCCGGATCGTGCTCGCCACCGACTCCAGCACCCGCCAGCTGCCGTCCTTGTGCTTGATGCGGTACTCCAGCCGTTTTCCTGTGCCCGTCTCCCGGGCTTCCCGCGCCGCATCGAGTACCCGGAAGCGATCGTCGGGATGGATTTGCTCGAACGCGGAAGTCTCGCCCAACTCCGCCGCCGAGTAGCCCAGAATTCTCTTGTACGCCGGACTGTTGTAGAGCCGTCGTCCCTTCACGTCCACCAAGGCGATCATGTCGGCAGCGTTCTCGGTCACGATCTGGAACAACTCTTCCTTCTTTTTCGACTCCCGGTGGATTTGATAAATCCGCACCTGCTGGTAAAGAGCCAGCACCGCGAGCGCCCCCAGCGGAACCCAGAACCATTGCAGCAGCATGCACAGGTCTCCTGCGTAGATGTATCGGCAGGAGTGCATCGGGACATTAAACCTTGCGTCCAAAGCGCCAGACGCGCATCTACGTTGGCATGGCAACCTCGAAGGAATTCAACCTCGCAGACGCGGTCGCAGTTCTCACTCGCACTCCCGCCACTCTGGATGTGCTGTTGCGGGGGATGCCCAATCTATGGGTGCACACCAACGAGGGGCGCAGTAACGAAGGGAAAGAAACCTGGAGCGCCTTCGACATCGTAGGCCACCTGATCGCCGGGGAGCGCAACGACTGGATGCCACGCGCCCGCGTCATTCTCGAAAAAGGGGAAACCCGGCCATTCGATCCCTTTGACCGCTTCGCGCAGGAGAGAGAGAGTCGAGGCAAGTCGCTCGATCAACTCCTGGACGAGTTCACCCGTCTGCGCCGTGAGAATTTGGCTGCCCTGCAGTCGCTGAATTTACAGAAGGAAGACTTCATACGGCGAGGTACGCATCCAGCGCTGGGACCAGTGACACTTGGGGAACTTCTGGCGACCTGGGCCGTACACGACCTCACTCATCTGCATCAACTCTCCCGCGTGATGGCTTACCAGTATCGTGACACCGTCGGCCCGTGGAGTGCTTATCTGGGTGTGCTGCACTGCGCTGGCCATAGCGCTTAGTAAGTGAGCGAATTGAAGCCGCGTTCGCGGTGGGACGGAGGCCTGGAATAGATTGACAGCCCAACTGGCTGGGAGCAAGCTAGCTAGGCAAGCATGAAATCAATTTCACCTTCCGACCGTGAGCGAGCAGAGCTCCGGGGATCAGTGAGAACGATCGTTGACGATTGGAGCACGACCGTTTTTGATCGAGACGGCAAGATTACTGAATGGCGCGGGAATACCTTGCACGGGCATTCGGAGCGAACCTACTCCTACGACGAAAACGGAAAGCTGATCCGAATCACCGGCAGAAACAGCGACCAACTCGACGAATTTCGCTACGACGAACAGGGACGAATGACGCAGATCAGACACGTCCCTGCACGAACAGAGGGAGCAAAGGCGACCGGTATCGAGATCTATTTCGAAGCGATTTCCGAAGGCCGAATCCTGACCGACGGTGGAACAGTGGAGACGAGCTATAACGAATGCGGTCAGCCAGTCGAAAGACGAATTCTCGACGACGAGGGTACGCTTCTGTTTCATATCATGCATCTGTATGACGCCAACGGTCGGCTCAGCGAGGAGCGGCTAGTAAGCGAGAATCCCAGCCTTCCAAAGGTACTCCGCGACCAAATTCCGGCCGAACAACTTGCTACCGTATTGGCTCAGATGAAAACGGGGTTTGATCGCATTAGGCAAAAGACTGGCTTATTCGGCAATGCCGAAAGGACCTACCTGTATAACGGTCAAGGCCGCGTAGCCGAAAGACATATGCGCATGGGACCTATTCGCGAAGACCTGGCGTGGACCTTCAACGATCGCGGGGACATGATCGAATTGACCAGACGGACGAGTGGCCTGCCCCATGAACTTGGCGGACAGCCAGCGTTGCAGTTTGAGTGTGGCTACTCTTACGAGTACGACGAGCATGGAAACTGGAACGAGCAGAAGTGAGACTTGGGAAGTTGGAGGAAACACAACAACGCACACGCAGGTCCGCCATCTGACGTACCATTCATAGGGCACCGGACTTCCCCAGGATTTGCGGACACCGGGAACCGAGTTGAGGCTGCGTTGTTACCGTAACGTCGCTGTACTGATTCGATGTTTTGCAGAGCCCCTTTTCAGTTCTCAGCTCCAGCGTCGCATTGCTTTACTCCAGCCTCGCCGGCAGGAGGCGACAAACGCCTATCGCCCGGCCCATAATATTGTGATGACCGTCCGCCGCCTGAAGACCTACACTGGAGCTCAGGGATACGTCTACCAGTACTACTTCGTCGGCCAGCGTGCTGCGCTGGCAGACGATCCCGAGGCGCCCGCCACCGAGTTCGTCTTCGACGTAACCTCCGACCGCAAGCTGACCTATGCGGTCAGCGTGTTCCTTCCAGACAGCACGCGTGCTGCCTGGAGCCAGAACCACGGCCGTCCCTTGAACGACGCCGAGCAATACGCCGCCGTCAAGCTCCGCCTCTTCCGCGCCTTCGACGAACTCGAAGATATGAAGACCCACGGACGCCGCCTCAGCATCGACACAAGTCGGCTCGAAGAGGCTCTGGCAACCCTGGGTGTGGAATAACTGGTTCGGGATCGGCACGATGGAGTCATCCTGAGCGTAGCCGCTTTTCAGTCGGAGCGAAGGATCTAGCGATGGCCTGAGTCATTGAACCTGCTCGGGACTGAGCATATAAATGATCGCGGACTTCTCACCATGAAGAAAATCAAATACAAGTTCATCACCTCGGTCCTGTTCGCCACAGCCGTATTCTCCGGCGCCGCCTTCTCGCAAGCCGCGCGCTGGTCTGAGCAAAAGGCCAACGACTGGTACGCGCAGCAACCCTGGCTCGTGGGCAGCAACTACGTTCCCAAATCGGCGATCAACGAATTGGAAATGTGGCAGGAGTCCACCTTCGATCCCGCGCAAATTGACAAGGAACTGGGCTGGGCCGAGGCCATGGGCATGAACACCATGCGCGTCTTTCTCCACGATCTGCTGTGGCAGCAAGACGCCCCCGGCTTTCGCAAGCGCATCGACCAGTTCCTCACCATCGCCTCGCGCCATCACATTCGCCCACTGTTCGTACTTTTCGATTCCTGCTGGGATCCTCTGCCGAAACTGGGCCCGCAACATGCTCCCATTCCCGGCGTGCATAACTCCGGGTGGGTCCAAAGTCCGGGCGCGAAGGCGTTGGATGACCCGAGCCAGTATCTGCGGCTCAAAGAGTACGTGCAGGGAGTCGTAGGCGCCTTCGCCAAAGATGACCGCATCCTCGGCTGGGATGTCTGGAACGAACCCGGATCGTATGGCGGCGGGGACTATGCAAAGTCAGAATTAAAATATGCCGACAAGATCGCCCGAGTGACCGCGCTGTTACCGCAGGCGTTCGAGTGGGCGCGTGCGGCGAATCCCTCACAGCCCCTGACCAGCGGAGTATGGGAGATCGACACCTCGAAGGACGAGAGTGCGGTGGAAGGCATTCAACGCATTCAACTGCGCGAGTCCGACATCATCACGTTCCACAATTACAGTTGGCCCGAGGATTTCAAAACCGAGGTCGCGTGGCTGCGGCGGTTCCGCCGGCCTGTCATCTGTACGGAATACATGGCTCGCTCGGTCGGCAGCACATTCGACACCATCCTTCCGATCGCCAAGCAAGAGCGAGTCGGTGCCATCAACTGGGGATTCGTCGCCGGAAAGACTCAAACCTACTACCCGTGGGAGTCCTGGGAGCATCCTTACGTTAAGAATCAGCCCCCAGTATGGTTCCACGAGGTTCTGCGCTCCGACGGAAAACCATACCGTCAGGCGGAGGTGGATTTGATCCGGCAGTTAACGGAGAAGAAGTAGGGACTTTGAGTTTCAGAAGCGCTGTGGCTCTTCGGACGATCAGCCGATCACCAGCCAGCTACTCGCCCTGGCTTTGATCTCCTCGTATTCGGGCAGTCTAGCTGGAATCCAAACGCAACCCAGGAAGTGTGTCCGGATGGGGCCGTATTCCGAAAGTCTCAGAGACGATTCACGAAACAAGTTTCCGGTGACCTCGCGTAAATAGCGAATATGGCCCCTTCGGACGCTCTTGTTGTGCCAATCGCCATTGCGCATCCGAATTACGTCATCGTCGACTTCCACGTCATAAGCACGCCGTTTTGAACCGAAGAAAAAATCCGTACCCACAGCCAGCAATGCATCGAGAATGAAATCCTCCCGAGATATTCTCCCGGCCTTCGATGGATGAAAGAAGGCGTGAACCGCGTAGGTTACTAGGACAAAAATAGCCAGCGCAAACAAAGCTCGCGCGATGCGTTTGCTCAGGCTGACCTGTTCCGATTCGATGTGGTAGATCTTTGGTGCGGAGGACATGGGAAATCTTCCGGGCCTGTCTTTCCTTCCTCTGAGACGGAAGCATTGTACCCCGGGCAGTGGTAGAAGCTCACGAATGACAAAATGGTCGGGTGCCCCATTTCTCGCGCGCTCTTTGCGCGAGAAGTGGGGTTTGGGTACGCGAATTCGGTTCGCCGCGCCGCTCCGCTCAGATTTACAATCACGGGTGCCATGAAAAACTTCGGAATTGTCCTTATCATCCTCCTCGTTGTCCTGATGATTACTGTTTTCCTTCTGACCGCTAGGAAGTCGACGGGACCCGTCGCATTATCAAGTGCAACGTCTTCGGCGAAGTCTCCCGACGCCGTGCAGCAGAAGCTGCAGGAATATTCCGGAACGGGCGCGACCGACTGCGGACGCCTCAACGTGCAGGCCACCGCCGACCAATTCAAGACGGCCGGCGACTGCGCCATGCAAGCCAGTCAGACCAAGCATCCGTTCTACGTCGCCTATGACATGCCAGGCATGGCAGTCGGAGTTGCCGGCAACGCTGACGGCAAACTATTCACCGTGCAGTCGCAAGGATCAGGCCCGTCGGCCGCACTGACCAGCGGTGACTGCCCATCGCAGCTGCGCATCGCCTCCAGCGGTCGCGTTACCTGCTTCGCTCCCGGCGACATGGGCTCCATCGGAGCTGGCCACACGGCCGGTTCCATACCGCCCGGAATGGCCAATCCGCACGCGACCGGCTCCGCGAATCCGCACGCTACGCCGAAATGATTTGTGGTCGGCGGCATTTGTGAAGCGCCGCTTGGGGAATGCGTAGGAACGAAGTTCTTAACCGGGAAGGGCACGAGTTCACTCGTGCCGTAAGCTGCTGATGAAGCTGAGGCTTTTTAGCCGCTGGGGTTGGCTTTGACGTTCCGTGGCCATCTAGTCTGTGATCCTAATCACACCTTTAAGTGACCCCCTTTGTTTGCCTTACCCCGTCCGCCGTAGAAAATGGACATCGTACAAGAGGAAGACAGACCGGACCCGCGATTTGGGGTAAACTCAAGGGATTCCGGAACTTATAAGGCCTATGTCTCTGCTTTGGCTGCGTTTCGCACTGGGGTGCTACTTCATCGGGCTGGTTTATGCCTTCGTGGCGCTCACCCGCACCAGTGACCTGTTCAGCCGTATCGCCCTCCATGCCGCCAGCCTGGGCATGGTTTTTCACTTCGTTTCGCTGGCGGAACTATTCCTTTCCGGACAGGTCGTCTGGGCCTCGGTGCACAACGGCGAATCGCTGCTGGCCTTCCTGTCGATGACTTTCTTCATGGTCATCTATGCGATTTACCAGACCACCTCGCCCGGAGTCGTCGTCTTTCCCGTAGTGTTTTTCCTGACGTTCGTTGGAGCCGTCGATCAACAGCCGGTGCTGCTGACCACCTTCGTTTCGCACAAGGGCTGGCTCATCGCCCACATCATCCTCATCTTCACCGGCTATGCCGCGCTCGTGCTCAGCTTCGGCGCTAGCCTGCTCTACTTGTTGCAAGAGCGCCGCCTGAAAGCCAAGAAATCCACCAGCCTGATCTCGTTCCTGCCCGCGCTCGAAGTGATCGACCAGATCGGCTACCGCTCGCTGCTGCTGGGCTTCCCCTTCATGACGCTGGGCCTGATCACCGGATCGATCGTCGCCCTCACCACTTACGGCCGCATGGATTTCCTCGATCCCAAGATTCTGCTCTCGCTGCTGATGTGGGCCGTCTACATGGTGATGGTCTTCACCCGCTGGAACTCCGGATGGCGCGGCCGCCGCGCCGCCTTCCTGGCAACCTTCGCCTTCGTGGCCGCGCTGGCCGCCTGGGCGGCTAACTATTTCTCCGCGATCCACAGGTTCGCTGCCTCATGAGATTCCAGCTCATTGGCGTGAATCACAAGAGCGCGCCGCTCGAACTGCGCGAGCGCCTGGCGATTCCTGAGTCGCGCCTGCCTGATACTTGCCGCGATCTCAATGCCTACCCCGGGATTGAAGAAGGCATGGTCATCTCCACCTGCAATCGCGTGGAGATCGTGGCCCACACCACCAACGGCCACGCCGACCTGCGCGGATTCCTGCACGATCACTTCCACCTCACCGCCGACGAACTCGACGCGCATCTCTACGAATTCCGCGAGAAAGACGCGGTGCGCCATCTGTTCCGTGTGGCCTCGAGCCTGGATTCGATGGTTGTTGGCGAAGCCCAGATTCTGGGACAGGTCAAAGAAGCCTATGCCACGGCGCGCGCCGTAGGTGCCGTTCGAGGACAACTCGACCAGCTCTTCAGCCGCGCCTTCGCCGTCGCCAAGCGCGTGCGCACCGAGACCGCCGTCGGATCTTCTTCAGTATCGATCGCCTCGGTTGCAGTCGAACTCGCCAAAAAGATTTTCGGAACCCTGGAAGGGAAGACGGTCTTCATCGTCGGCGCCGGCAAGATGAGCGAACTCGCTGCCCGCCACCTGATGGCCCACGGCTGCGCCTCCATCTTTGTGGCGAACCGCACCTATGATCGTGCGATCGGACTGGCGCAGAGGTTTAACGGCCAGGCCATCAAGTTCGAGGACTTGTATAACACGTGCGACCGCGCCGACATCGTCATCACTTCGACGGGCTCTCCCCACGCGATCTTTCGCCGCGAACACGGCGAGCAGTTCCTCGCGCGCCGCAAGAACCGTCCGATGTTTTTCATCGACATTGCCGTGCCCCGCGACGTTTCGCCCGAGATGGGCAAGCTCGACGGCATCTTCACCTACGACATCGACGACCTGCAGCAAGCCGTCAGCAGCCACGTCGCCGACCGCCGCAAGGAAGCCGAACTCGCCGAAGCGATTATTACCAGCGAAGTCGAACGCTTCGAAGCTCGCCTGCACACCCTCGACGTGGTGCCGACGATTGTGTCGCTGCAAGATCATCTGGAAACGATTCGCCAGGCAGAAATTGATCGTGTCCGTGGCCGCATGGGCAACCTGACCCCCGAACAGGAAATGGCAGTGGAAGCACTGACCCGCGGCATCATCAACAAAGTCATGCACACGCCCATCACTACGCTGAAGACGGCAGCGAAGGAATCGGAAGCGACGACGGTAGTCGACGTAGTCCGCCGCCTGTTCAACCTGCACGACAAGGAAGCGCCGTCACAAGATAAGAAGAACGAAGTGGGGACGCGCCAGTGAACCGCGTGGGCCATCAGCCGTCCCCGCATCTGAGCACCGCCCTCAAGCCCTGTCATCCTGAGCGGAGTCTGGCGATAAGCGAAGCGAATCGCCAGACGCAGTCGAAGGATCCCTATAGCCGCAATACACCCCGCGGCAACGAGAGGAATTTCCGCATCGCCGTCCGCTTCTTCGATGAACACGAGAGCGAACTCCGCCCCGTCTCCAGCCGCGAAGCGGCGGCATGGGAAAGCCCGGCACGGCAGTGCCGGGTGTGCGAAGGAAGAGCAACGAGTCCCGAAGGGACGGCACTATCGAATAAACGGATTACCCAATGACCGACTCCCAGAACGGCTCACACCCGACGAAACTCCGCATCGGCTCCCGCGGCTCCCAACTCGCTCTCTGGCAGGCCAACCACATCTCCGCGCTGTTGCGCGCCCGTGGCCATGAGGTCGAAATCGAAATCATCCACACCACCGGCGACAAGATCACCGACGTCGCCCTCGCCATGGTCGGCACCAAGGGCATGTTTACCAAGGAAATCGAAGAAGCCCTCGCCGCTGGACGCGTCGATCTGGCCGTGCACTCCTTAAAAGACCTGCCCACCGAACTTCCCCCAGGATTCGAAATCGCCGCCATCACGGAACGCCAAGATCCGCGCGACGCCTTCTGCTCGCGGCACTACTCGAGCTTTCAAGAATTGCCCCAAGGCGCGCGTGTCGGCACCTCCAGCCTCCGCCGTCAAGCGCAACTCAAGGCCGTCCGCCCCGACCTCGACATTCATCCTCTGCGCGGCAACGTCGACACGCGCCTACGCAAACTCGAGCAGGGAGAATACGACGCCATCATCCTCGCCTCAGCCGGACTGAAGCGCCTGGGCAAGACGCAACTCGTCAAACAAATTATTCCTGTGGACATCATGTGCCCCGCTGCAGGCCAAGGCGCGCTGGGCATAGAGGTCCGTCTAGGCGATGCCACCACCCGCGAGCACTTGGAATTCCTGAACGACCCCGCCGCCCGCGCCGCGACCACCTGCGAGCGTGCGCTGCTCAATAGCCTCGGCGGAGGCTGCCAGGTCCCCATCGGCGCCTTCGCGGAAATGCGCAATGGCAAACTGCATCTGGAATCCATCGTCGCCGATCCCGACGGCTCGAAACTCCTCCGCGATTCCCGCGACGGCGACGATCCCGAAAGACTAGGCAACGATGCCGGTGCCGCCCTGCTCAAGCGCGGAGGCGACCAGATCCTCGAAGCCGTTTACGGCCGCGGCCTGGCCGTGCCACCGCAACCGTGACCGCCGCATATGAGCCGCAATGTTCTTCTGCAGATTCTGGGCGGCACGAAAAGCCCAGCCCACCTCCGCCGTCTGGTCAATCTGTGGCCCCCTTTTCTTGGCGCGGGCATTCGCATCAAGCACATCGCTCCCGACATGAAGGCCGTCGACGTCGAGATGAAGCTGCGCTGGTGGAACGCCAACTACGTCGGTACCCATTTCGGCGGATCCCTCTTTGCCATGACCGATCCTTTCTATATGCTCATGCTGATGGCAAACCTCGGCCGCGACTACATCGTCTGGGACAAAGCCGCCAGCATCCGCTACCGCAAACCGGGGAAGGGAACGGTCCGCGCGGAATTTCGCCTGACCGACACCCAACTCGACGACATTCGTGACAAACTAAAGACGCTGCCGAAGTACGAGCCGACGTTTCAGGTAGAAGTAAAAGATGAATCGGGCGAAGTCGTAGCGGCCGTAGAGAAGCTGATCCACGTACGAAAGAAAGACAGAATGCCAAGCGAGTTGCAAACGGCCCAGCCGCGAAGCGGCGAAAGAGTGCAGCCCACAGCTTGCCCTGAGGCTTCCGAAGGGGCGTAAGCCGTGGGGAAGAGCCGCCAGAGTTTGAACAAGCCCCGAAGGGGCGGAAGAAGAAAAAAACGTGTACATCCCCGAACACTTCCGCGTGCACGACCACGCCGATGCTATTGCGTTTATGCGCGCGAATCCGTTCGCGATCCTGGTCTCGATCACGGACGACGGCCCCTTCGCCACGCACCTTCCCGTCTTCGTCCAACAGGAGGAAGGTCGCCTCCTGATCCGTGGCCACGTGGCCAAAGCGAATCCACACTGGCGCCATCTCGAAATGCATCCTACGTGCATGACGATCTTCCACGGCCCCCACGCCTACGTATCCGCCTCGAACTACGTCACCCGCGAAAACGTCCCCACCTGGAACTATGGCGCGGTGCACGTCCACGGCAGCGCCCGCGTTTTCGCCGCTCCGGAGGATTTGCAAGGAGTCCTGCACCAACTCATCGGTACATTCGAGCCCGCCTACGCCGAACAGTGGGGAAGCCTGACCGATGCTTACCGCGAGGGCATGCTGAGCCATATTGTCGGTTTCGAAATCGCAGTCACCAAAGTCGAAGCCAAGTTCAAGCTAAGCCAGAATCGTACGAAAGAAGAACAAACCAACGTGATCACATCCCTCGAAAAAGCCGAAGACACTGCAATCTCCGGAGTCTCGCGCCTGATGAAACAGCAGAAGCTAGGCGTGAAGAAAGAGGGCGAGTGACCTCGTGTGGCCCGGCCCTGTATGGGACGGCCCTGTGTGGGACGGGCACTCCTCCCGTCCACTCTAACCATGAGAAAAAAACTCAATCCCGAGAACACCTCACTAACCGGAATCCGCGTGCTAGTGGGCCGCGCCAAGCATCAAGCCGGCGCGCTCTCCGCGGAACTGTGCCAGCGTGGAGCGGAAGTGCTCGAGATCCCGTTCATTGAAATCCGCAAGCCCAAATCCTTTAAGCCCCTCGACGCAGCGCTAAAGAGCCTCAATACTTATGACTGGCTCATCCTGACGAGCGCAAACGGCGTAGAAGCAATGTGGGACCGAATGAAAAAAACAAGGGAAGGGCACGACTTCAGTTTTAAGCCTGCCCTGAGCGAGCAAAGCGAGCCGAAGGGTGCCGTAAAGGGGTCCAAATCGAAGTCGGCTTTGGCCGCTGAGGGCGCGCAGTTGCGAATTGCCGCCATCGGCCCCGCCACCAAGAAGGCCATCGAGCAGCGCGGGATGAAAGTCGACATCGTCCCCAAAGAATACGTAGCCGAATCCGTCGTCAAAAGCCTGAGAAGCAAAGTCAAAGGAAAGCGCGTCCTGCTGGTCCGCGCCAAAGTCGCCCGTGATGTAATCCCCAACGAACTGCGTAAAGCCGGAGCCCACGTTGATGTCGTCGAAGCCTACGAAACCGTAGTGCCTCAATCCTCTCGCGCCCGCCTGCGTGCCGCGCTAAAGAATCCCAAGAGACGCCCGCACGTAGTCACGTTCACCAGTTCCTCAACGGTCAAGAATTTTGCGGAATTGCTGGGTCCGGCGCAGAGAACGCGGCCCGCATCACTGGATGGAATTCGAACTGCCTCGATCGGCCCAGTGACTTCAGCCACCCTGCGCGAATTCGGCCTGCCAGTAGATATCGCGGCGAAGGAATTTACCATCACGGGCCTGGTAGCAGCGATCGTGCGAAGTCTCGCGAGCTAACCTACCTCTGTGTCCTCAGTGTCCTCTGTGGTTCAAATTCTGCGCTCTACTCCGTCACCGAGCAACTGCAATCCGCCGGCACCACATGCGCCAGCAGAAAATCCGCCACGCGCTTGTACGCGTCAATTTGATTCTCCACGCGCGCGAATCCGTGCCCTTCGTTCTCATAAATCTTCGCGTCTACAGTTCCGCCGCGCTTTTTGATCGCATCGACCACCTGCTGCGTTTCCGACTTCGGACACCGCGGATCATGCCCTCCCGCCAGCAGCAGCAGCGGCGCCTTGATTTGATCGATGAAGTTGATCGGCGACCGGTCTTCATACAGTGCTTTGTTCTTCACCACATCACCCATGGTCGCCAGATCTGACTGCTGCAGCACCGGATCCTCATTCTCAATCTCAGTGAACCAGTTCACGAAGGGCACAATCGGCACGCCCGCCGCCCACACGTCCGGAGCCTTCGTCACCGCCATCATGCTCAGATATCCGCCGTAGCTTCCGCCCATCACCGCGATCTTCTTCGGATCGAGATGTCCCGTCTGCTTGATCCAGTCGACGCCCGCCAGCACGTCCTGCAAATCGCCGCCGCCCATGTCGAACAGATTGGCCTGCTGGAATTCCTTGCCGTAGCCCGTGGATCCGCGGTAGTTAGGCGCCAGCACCATGTATCCCTGATTGGCGGCGAACTGCACGAAGCGGTTAAAGGAATTCATGCTCTGCGCCGTCGGTCCGCCGTGAATGTACACGATCGCTGCATTCTGCCCGTTGCGTGCCATGTTGAACGGCACGTAAAGAAATGCAGAGATGGTCCACTTGCCGTCGCGGCTGGGATAGTGCACCAAATACGGCTCTACCATATCCTCCGACCGCACGCCCGCAACCAGCGAATGCGTAATCTGCAGCGACTCGCTCGTGGCAAGGTTGTGGACCCACAGATCTCCAGGAGCAGTCGGCCCGTTGTGGTTATAGAGCAGCCGCTGCCCGTCCGGACTGAACGCGGAATGCCCGCCCGTAGGTTCGTTCACGCCTTTCGGGATTGGAAGAACGGCAGACTTTCCCGTCGCCAGATCATGCAGGTAGATGTCTTCGTTTCCGTCGACATTGGCACTGAACGTAATGCGCTTGCCGTCGGGCGAGAACTCGCCTCCGCGAATCTCCCACTTGTCTTTGGTGAGCCACTGGACCCCGCCAGCTTGAATTCCAGTCCTTTTGCCCATGATCGCCGCAGGGAAGAGGCCGATGTTGTCGTACCCGTTCGCCGCGTTGGAAGTGACCAAGATTCGCGGAAAGCCGTCTATGGGCGCCGGGGAAATATCGTTTGCAAAATAAAGCTGCTCCCCCTCGTGCGGCGTGAACAATACACTTTCGGCGCTTTCGACATTGGCGATGAAGACGTTCGAATCAGTCTCCTTTGCCTGCTCCTGGGTATAGACAATGAATTTTCCATCCTTCGACCAGATGGGATTCATGTTCCGCTTATCTTGCGGCGTATTCGTGGTGAGGTGCTTCACCTCGCGCATCACCATGTCGTAGATGTCGATCTCATAGGCCGCCGAAGTCTTCGGCTTCACTTCATACGCCAGATAGCGCCCATCCGGCGACCAAGTCGGATTCAATTCCGCAATCTCACGCGTCTGCGTAAGATTCACGACCTTGCCGGTCTTCGGCGACACAAGAAAGATGTCCCACTGCTCGTCGCCGTCATAGTCGGACTGGTAGGCGATCCATTTCCCGTCAGGCGACCACGCCGGCGCCGTCTGCCGCTGGTCACTCACCGTCAACTGCACCGGCCATCCACCCTCAGACGGAACGAGCCACAGATTGTTCCGTCCGCTCATATTCGAGATAAACGCGACGCTCATGCCATCGGGAGACCAGGTCGCCCGCCCCACCTGCCGCGTCATGTAAAGCTTCTCAATCGTCAGGCTGCGCGGCTCGACCTGCGCGTTCGGCTTCGATGAAATCTGCTTCGGATCGGTAAGAGCCTGCGGCGCGGGCAAGGTCTGGGCGGCGGTTTCAGCGACGAGTGTGCTCATAACGGTACTCATAACTATGACGATAGCAAAGAGTGCGCAGCGGCGCATGGCGCGGATCCTCAAGGTAAGGTAAAAAAGAGAGTCTAGCAGAGGCGCCTTCTGGCGGGTCCGCGCCCCATGCTGACTGGATCCTCCAATTCATGAATACTTCCAGGCCTCGTCGCATTCCTCTGATCATCCTTCTGTGTGCCGCACTCGCGCTGGGATCGTCAGTCTCTCGTGCTCAAGACACTCCCCTGCTCCATCACATCGCCATCGAAGGCGACCACTTCGCTCTCGACGGCAAGCCTCTGCAAATCATCTCCGGCGAACTGCACTACGAGCGCATCCCGCGCGAATACTGGCGAGATCGCCTCAAGAAAGCGCGCGCCATGGGCCTGAACACGATCTCGACTTATGTTTTTTGGAACGTGCACGAACCCAAGCCCGGAGTCTACGACTTCAGCGGATCGCTCGACGTGGCCGCCTTTGTCCGCACTGCGCAGGAAGAAGGACTCTACGTCATCCTGCGCCCCGGCCCTTACGCCTGCGCCGAGTGGGATCTGGGTGGCCTGCCTGCGTGGCTTCTCGCCGACCCCAACATTGTTCTGCGCAGCGCCGACGAAAAATTCTTGGCCCCGGCGGAACGTTGGCCGCTGAGGCTGGGCAGGGAACTCGCCCCGCTGCAGATCACGCATGGCGGACCCATCATCGCTGTACAAGTCGAAAACGAATACGGTTCCTTCGGCAACGATCACGAGTACATGAAACGTATTCTCGCCGCGCTGCGGAACGCAGGCCTCGGCGAAGTCCTGCTCTATACCGCCGACGGAGGCGACGAACTCCCCGCCGGAACTCTCCCCGACATTCACGCTGTCGTGAACTTCGGCCCGGGCGAAGCGAAAGAGGAATTTGCGAAGCTGCAGAAGTTCCGCCCGGGCCGCCCCATGATGAGCGGCGAGTACTGGGACGGATGGTTCGACCATTGGGGCGAGAAACACCAGACAACCGACGCCCCCCAGCAGGCGCAGGAACTCGACTGGATCCTCAGCCAGGGATATTCGATCAACCTCTACATGTTCCACGGAGGCACGAGCTTCGGTTTCATGAACGGCGCTAACTGGCAGAAAGTCTACGAGCCGGATGTCACCAGCTATGACTACGACTCTCCAGTGAGCGAGTCCGGCGCGCTGACGAAAAAGTATTTCGCCTTCCGCGACGTGATCGCGAAGCATCGCCCGGGAGTGATGATCCCCGATTCCCCTGCGCCGCTGCCCGTGATCGAAGTCCCGGAATTCGAGTTGGCAGAAAGCGCGCCGCTGTGGTCGAACCTGCCGACTCCGATCAGCGTGGAAAGGCCGCGCAGCATGGAAACATTCGGCGAGTCCTATGGATACATCCTCTATCGCACAAAGATTAAGGAGCCCCTCACCGCCGAGCTGCAGGTTCACGAACTCCGCAGCTACGCCCGAATCTTCGTCAACGGAAAACTCGCTGGCACACTCGACCGCCGCAAGAAACAGGATCGGCTGCGCATCGAAGCCAAAGCAGACTCTACCCTCGACATCCTCGTCGAGGGCACTGGCCGCATCAACTTCACCACCGAGTTGCGCAACGAGCGGCAGGGAATCAACGGTTCGGTGACCCTCGCCAGGAAGGAGTTCTCAGATTGGCAAGTCTTCCTCTTGCCGATGGACGATCTCTCGAAACTCCGGTTTTCAAAGGCGAGGGCCGACAGCTCGCGAGGACCTGCGTTTTACCGCGGCCAATTTGATCTCCACGATATCGGCGACACTTTTCTGGACACCCGAGGCTGGGGCAAAGGCGCCGTCTGGATCAACGGCCACGCCCTCGGCCGCTTCTGGAATCTAGGCCCGCAACAGACTCTGTACGTCCCCGCACCCTGGCTCCGAAAGGGCGTCAACGATGTGGTCGTGTTTACTCAGGACAAGCCGGAGACCCAGCGGCTTCGCGGATTGCGCGCGCCAATACTAGATGAATTGGGAGCGGAATAAATCAGGCTCTAACCAGAAGAGGACCCAGAGTTCAATTAGCTTCCTCCTCTGTGTCCTCCGTGTCCTCCGTGGTTGAATCTAGACCTTGGCGTTCTTATGCATCTCCACCGTGCTCCACGTCTTATCCCCGGCGTGGCACAAGTTCTCCAGCGCGCAATCCGCACACTTGGGCTTGCGTGCGATGCACAACTTCCGCCCGTGCCAAATGATCTGATGCGAAAACAGAATCCACTTCTCCCGCGGGATGATCTTCATCAGATCCTGCTCGATTTTCTGCGGATCGTTCTGCGTCGTCAGCTCCAGCCGCCGCGAAATGCGGTGGACATGCGTATCGACAACTACGCCCTCCGCCTTCCCGAACCATGATCCCAGGACGACATTCGCGGTTTTGCGCGCGACGCCCGGCAGCGTCAGCAGCTTTTCCATGTCGTCGGGAACCTGCCCCCCAAAGTCCGCGACGATCTTCTTCGCCGCTCCCACTACCGACTTTGATTTATTGCGGAAGAATCCGGTCGACCGCACATCCGGCTCAAGTTGTTCTGGCGTAAGCGCGGCAAACGCCTCCACCGTGGGATATTTGCGGAACAACTCGGGCGTAACCCGGTTGACGTTCACGTCGGTCGATTGCGCCGACAGAATCGTCGCCACCACGAGCTCCCATGCGCTGGCATGCGTGAGGGCACATTTGACATCTGGATAGAGCTGGTCCAGCCGCTTCAGAATCTCCGCCACGCGCTCGGGGGAGACCGGATTGTAGCCTTTTATCTTAGGGGCGGAGGTGGGAGTAGATTTCCCGGCGGCGCTCTGGCGGTCCTTCGGGGCTGCCGCCGAGGCTTTGCCTCGGCCTGGACGGGCGAGGGCGCCCGTCTCCACATGAGCATTTTTCACGCGAACTTTGTCCTGACGCCCGGTCCGGGCGGGCTGACGCGGAACTACACCACGAGCCATGATCGTCTCCTTGGCCCAACATCTTAGCAGCGATCGTCGGTGAATTGAGTCGGCCAGCCGCGAGGCCCCTCGTTGGCCCTCGGTAACCTCGCTGGGAATTGACGCGTCTCGCGCACCCCGGTAGTCTGGAAGCAAACCCAGCGAGAGTCAGGAAAAATCCTATGGCAGTCAATTCCATTCAACTCGGCCAGGTCTGGCGCAGCGAAGCCGATGGTCAGGATTACCTGGTCACCAAGGTCTACAACGAAGTCTTTTCGCAGTTCGCCATGTTGCGCCCCGCAGGAATCACCGCCCCCGATGCCCCCACGGTCCGCATAAAAGTCACCAAAGGCCCCCAGGGCGCCACCTTACCCGGATATGCCTTCACGCAGGAAGGCTCGTTCTAGCCTAGGCGTTTCTGCTCCAAATTTCCTTTACACTGGAAGGCAAGTTCTCGTTCCCAGTCCTCAGTTCTCAGCGGCCCAAAGGGTTTGACCGAGTACTGAGTGCCGAGTACTGGTTCCTATGACTGAAAAAATCCTCGCCATCCTGTTCGTATTCATCAGCAAAGTCATCGCCGCCACTGGTTACGCTGGAATCACGATTCTCATGGCGATTGAGTCCGCCTGCATCCCTCTCCCTTCTGAGCTGATCATGCCCTTTGGCGGATACCTCGTCTTTCAAGGCACCTTCAAGCTGCTGGTGGTGGCGACGGCAGGTGCCATCGGCTGCAATCTCGGCTCACTCATCGCCTATGAGATCGGATCTTACGGCGGCCGTCCGCTGGTCGAACGCTATGGCCGCTGGATTCTCATGGGACGCCGCGAACTCGACTGGTCCGATCGCTTCTTCGCCCGCTGGGGATATCTTGCCGTCTTCATCGGACGCCTGCTCCCCGTTATCCGCACGTTCATCGCGCTTCCCGCCGGAATTGCCCGCATGCCCCGCGGCCGCTTTCACCTCTACACCTTTCTCGGGTCATGGCCCTGGTGCCTCGGCCTAGCCTACCTCGGCATGAAACTCGGCGAGAACTGGCGCGATCTCGGCAAATACTTCCACAAATTCGACGCCGTCATCGGCGTGATGCTGCTGGCGGGCATTGCCTATTTTGTCTGGAGTCACTGGCAGAACCGCATCAGCTCTCAGCGCTCAGCCATGAGCGGTCAGTGAGCGCTTGAACCGAACGCTCAAACGGGTTTGGCCAGCTGCGACCCCACAATCTGCCAATTTCCCCCGCGTTTCATCACCACATCCATATACAAATATCGAATAGGGAACTGCTTCCCGCCCTGCTCGACCACATCGTCCTCTGCCCCGTGGACGATGGCCACGTCATCTCGCAAGATTCGAATCCGTCGCCCGGTCGAGACCATCGACACATATCGAATCTTTCCCGACCCAAGCTTCTCGATCACATCTGCCTTGGTCAAAACATTCCCGGATTCGTTGTACTGCACATAATTGTCCGCAAAGATGCGCGACAATTCCTCCCCGTCGCCCGCGATCAGAGCCCGATCGCCATCCTCAAAGAGCCTCAAGATCTCCTGTTCATCGTTCAACGATCAATCCCCCATTCTCTACATTCACCCTTGTCATTCTGAGCGAAGTGGCCGTCCGCGAAGCGAATGGCCGCGGAGTCGAAGAATCCCTACCCCCCAACCGCAGCCTCCGTCACATCAGGGATTCCACAAACGCCCAGCCTATTGCTGCCAACCGCGCCTTGGTGTACAAGCAAAGCACCCAGTCCAAGGAGGATCCATGCGTCACGCTCTCGCCGCCCTGCTGTTCCTAGCGATCGCTGTCCCCATCTCCGCGCCCGCCCAGTCCGCCGCGTCCGACAAGCCTTTCGTCGTGGAGTACTACTACAAAGCCAAGTGGGGCCATGCCGACGAATTCCTCAAACTCTTCAAGAAGAACCACTATCCCGTCCTGAAAAAAGAATCCGAGATGGGCCGAATTACCAAAGTCTGGATGGACCAACCTCGCTACCACACCACCGAAGACGGCCGTTGGGATTTCCGCGTCACCATCGTCTTCAAGAACGCCACCGTCGCCAACGAACCCTTCGACGAAGCCGCACTGCAAAAACAAATGTATCCCGACCAGGACACCTTCCAGCGCGAAGAGCAGCGCCGCTTCGAAATCCTCGACGCACACTGGGACTTGCCGATCAAAACGGTAGACCTGGACAAGCCCTAGGCGAGTGGGCCTACACCGAGGACACAAGAAAGGGTTTTCCTCTGTGTCCTCCGTGTCCTCTGTGGTTAAGAATCTTGGTCGATCTTCAAGAAATTAGCGACCACCTTCTCATGCCACTTCCAAGGCAGAATCCTCTTCAGCGCCAGCTGCATCTTCGCATCACGCCCGACCAAATACCGCAGCTTAGGATTCGGATCCTGCGCGATTGCAACAATGGCGCGGGCGACCGCGATCGGATCCGCCTTGGGAAGTTTCTGGATGCGCGCACGCATTCGCAAGCTCCGCTGAATATTGGGCGAAGTTTCTTTCGTAGCCTGCTCTCCCATCACCGCGCCGCGGGTCCAGATGTCGGTCTGAAACGATCCCGGCTCGACCAGCACGACCCTAATGCCCAGCGAGTTCACTTCCATGCGCAGCGATTCGCTCCATCCCTCCAGCGCATGTTTCGACGCCGAGTAGCTGCTCACCGTCACCGACCCATTCAATCCCATGATCGACGAGACCTGAATAATGTGCCCGGAATGCTGCCGCCGCATCGTCGGCAACGCGGCCTTCGTCATGGCTACGGCGCCGAAGAAGTTCGTCTCGAACTGCAGCCGCAGTTCATCCAGCTTGATGTCTTCCGCAAATCCGGCGACGGCGAATCCCGCATTGTTCACCAGAACGTCGAGATGTCCATAGTCGCGCACCACGCCGTCTACGAATCCCTGGATCGTCTCAAACTTCGTAACATCGAGCGCGCGCACGTCAATTTTCGCCGCGACTCCGCCTGCTGCCACCGCCTGGTCCAGTCGGTCGCGCCGCCCCAGATCGCGCATGGTCGCCACCACGCGATATCCCGCCCTCGCCAGTTCAATCGAGGTCAGCAACCCAAAGCCGCTGGATGCACCGGTCACCAAGGCTATCTTTTCAGGCATTCGAATGGTGTAACACAGTGGCGCAAAAAACTGGAGCTCCACACCCCAAAATCGTGGGAAAATGGATCTAGACAGGCCCTCCATTTGCACCTGTAACACGTGCCAAGGAGGTCTTATGCTCGCGACAAGATATCGCCTCAATCGCAATCCCTACTTCCATTTCCACCCGCTGCACACCCTGTTTTCCCTGGTCGGCACCTTGCTCCTGTTCGGCTTGCTGGTCTGGTTTCTAGCCGTCCCGGGGCGCTAGCACGCGGCAAGGCAAGCGCAGCGGCTGTTGAACAGCGCACTTGGGTGGCGCAGCGCTTTGAGCGCTGCGGTCAGCCTCTCTCTTCCCGCAGGGCTTTAGCCCCTGAGGTGCAGTTCGCCCGCTTCTCGCCATCCGCAATCCGATGCGCTAACTCCGCAAAAGATGTTAATCCTTGGTAACAATCTCGACGGAATTCCTTTATCGCGCCCATCAAAATTTGGAATTAGACATAATCTCTACAAGATCGATAATGTATGGCATGGAACCCTTAATATCGGTTGAGGACTCACACGTAGATGTACTCCACGAAATCAGCGAACGCCTCGGTACGGCGGACGGATTTCACGAAGTTCTGACCCGCGTCGTCGAATTTGCTGCTGCGCTGGTCAAGTGCGACTCCTGCCTCATCTACATTCTCGAAGGCGATGAACTCGTTCTAAGGGCGTCGAAGAATCCGCATCCCGACGTCGTCGACCGCCTCAAACTCCGCGTCGGACAAGGCATTACGGGATGGGTCGCAGAGCACCGCGAGCCCGTGGCCATTCCGGAAGAGGCCTCCCATGATCCGCGCTTTCAGTTCTTCAACGAGTTGCCGGAAGACAGCTATGAAGCTTTTCTGTCGGTGCCCCTGATGTGCCGGGGTCGTGTAGTGGGCGTCATCAACCTGCAGCACCGCCAGCACCACGTCTACCGTCGTCGTGAGATTCGCATGATTTCCACCGTAGGATTTCTCGTAGGCGCCGAGCTGGAACTCGCGCGTCTCGAAGAAGCCAACTCCACGCTCGCCGAACAATTGCAGACCAGAAAAATCGTCGAGCGCGCCAAAGGAATTCTGCAGCGCGATCTCGGTCTCAACGAAGAGCAGGCTTACCTGGCCCTGCAACGCCAGAGCCGCCAGAAACGCAAACCCATGAAGGAAATCGCCGAGGCCATCGTCCTGAGCGACGACGTCCGCGGCAACTCCCAAATCCAGCCAGCCTAAATCCTGTGGGCCAGGCCCTACGGAACGGATCGTGTGGGACGGACACTCCTGTCCGTCCAAGTTTTGACTTCTGTTTTTAGTTCGCGAAGTATGTGGCGCGGGCGCCCCGCCCGCGTCTAGCCATGACCACACAGTTGGCAGATAGGCGGCCTCGATCTGCGAATCATCCAGCTCAACAAGAAACGCGACCCGACTGAAACGGGAAGGCTCCGGCTCAGTCGCGTCGCGGGCCGCACCACTTTGTGCGGCTTTGCAGTTTGATGAAAAGTCACGATTCGTATCAGGGCATCGCTTTAGCGATGCCGTAAGGGGCGGAAAATCAGTTCGGCTTCAGCCGCTGCGCAGTACCAAGTAGCCCGAAAGTGCGTTTTCGGCGCACTGTTTAGCCGCCGAGGGCCGCGGGTTCAACCACAAACACCAAGGGCGGATAGCAGGTTCGCTATCCGCCCTCGGCTTTCTGGGCAAGCAGAAAGACTATTGGCCCGACGCCATCGTCGAGGTACCGGCCTTGGCAATCTGTCTTTCCGTGGTGTGCGACGGCACGGTGAAGCGCAGCGTCATGCCGAATTCCGGCAGTTGCATGGCGCTGACGTAGCTGCCGTCGGGCGTAGCTTCAAGGATGAGCCGGCTCTGATCCGACGGCTTCGAATCATCCGTATCGGAAACCAGCACCATATATCCGGTGCGCGCCCCGCTCAGTTTGCTGATACTGAGCATGCGCGTACCGTTGTCGGGATCGAAGGAAAACGCGTAATCTCCGGCCGCGAGTGTGGCATTCCCCAAATGCGCTTCGTGAGTCAACGTGAACTTGCCGCGCGCCGACTCCTGCGCCGAAGCCACGCTAGGTGTGAAGGTCAGAGCGCTTGCCGCGAGCAGCGCGGCATACACGTAGTTGCGAGTGGTTTTCATGGAATCTCCTTTTGTCTTCTTTGTGAAGAACTCGTCTGAAGAGCACACTACCGGCGCGAGTCCGGATGGCGTGGGCTCAGGCTGAGGTGGAGATCAACGGGGTCAATAAGAATTGCATGCCGCAAACACGGCTGGCACGCAAACAGCAGCTTCGCGGGACTGGCTGCAGAGCCGGCTGCGAAGTGATTCCACTATGCAACACAACCAGTGCAACCGTCCAACTCAAAAAATCTATGGACGTGATTCGCGCGCGCCGCAGTACCGAAGTAACTGCGCGTCAGCGGATCGAAACATTGGAGACAGCCGCCTCGGCTGTCTCGCCAGAGCCCGCCCTGAGCGAGCACCCGCGAGCCGATGGGGCGAAGCCCGGCGACTCCGCAACAAAAGCCGAAAGTCCGTTCAATGCCAGAGCGGATCCGTTGAACCGCGATTCTGCACGCTTGGCATTGACGGTTTGCCAAACTCCCGTCAGAAGTGAGATGATTCTCAGTCGCGGTGGCGGTGACCAGCCACCGCCACCAGAGAGGGAGCCAATGTATCAAAAACGCCCGGGAGTCTTCATGGCCGATTGGTGGGATGCCGATGGCCGCCGCCATCGCAAGCAGTTCGCAACATCGGCGTCAGCACGAGAGCATGAGCACCGGGAAACCGCCCTCGCTCACGCCGAGCGCGCCAGCCGGGAGATGAAATTGGCTGCCCGCACCAGCAGCGTGAAAAAGTCGCGCATGGAGACGGTTAAGGGCACCATCGAACCCGCCAAAGGCAAACTCGGCGTAATGATCCCCGGCATGGGCGCGGTGGCAACCACATTCGTCGCCGGCGTCGAGGCCATTCGCAAAGGCCTCGCCAAGCCCATCGGATCGCTCACGCAGATGGGCACCGTGCGCCTCGGCAAGCGCACCGACGGGCGCTCGCCCAAAGTAAAAGAATTTGTCCCGCTCGCCACGCTCGACGATCTGGTCTTCACCGGATGGGACATCTTCAATGACAACATGTACGAAGCCGCCTCCAATGCTGGCGTCCTTGACTACCGCCTGCTCGAGCAGTTGAAGCCGTTCCTCTCCACGATTACACCACGCGCGGCCGTGTTCGATCACAACTACGTGAAGAAGATCGACGGTCCCAACGTGAAGAAGGGCAAGACAAAAATGGATCTTGCCGAGCAGTTGCGCGACGATATTCGCGACTTCCGCAAGACCAGCGGCGCCAGTCGCCTCGTCACCATGTGGTGCGGATCGACCGAGTCCTACATCGAGCCCACCGAAGCGCACCAGTCGGTAAAGGCCTTCGAGAAGGCGCTGAAAGAGAACGACGAAATGATCGCGCCTTCGATGATCTACGCCTACGCGTCGCTGATGGAAGGCGTCCCATTCGCCAACGGTGCGCCGAACCTCACCGTCGATCTGCCTGTCATGCTTGAGCTTTCCCGCAAGAACGAAGCGCCGATCTGCGGCAAGGATTTCAAAACCGGTCAGACGTTAATGAAGACGGTTTTGGCGCCCGCGTTCAAAGCCCGCCTGCTCGGCCTGAGCGGATGGTACTCCACCAATATCCTCGGCAACCGCGACGGCGAAGTGCTGGACGATCCTGGTTCGTTCAAGACCAAGGAAGAATCGAAGCTGGGCGTGCTGGAGCACATTTTGCAGCCGGGACTCTATCCCGAACTGTATGGAAACATGTACCACAAAGTCCGCATCAACTATTACCCGCCGCGCGGCGACAACAAAGAGGGCTGGGACAACATCGACATCTTCGGATGGCTCGGCTATCCCATGCAGATCAAAGTCGACTTCCTCTGCCGCGACTCCATCCTAGCCGCGCCGATCGTGCTCGACCTCGTCCTGTTCCTCGACTTGGCGAAGCGTACTTCCGAACTGCGCGGTCTCGGCATTCAGGAGTGGCTCAGTTTCTACTTCAAGTCCCCCATGACGCCTCCGGGCCTGTATCCGGAGCACGATCTCTTCATCCAGCTGATGAAGCTGAAGAACACGCTCCGTCACCTCAAGGGCGAGGAATTGATCACGCACCTGGGCTTGGAGTACTACGACTAACGTCGTGCTAAAACGTACCAGGCAGGCGCGGGCATGTTCGCCCGCGCTTTGTTTTTGAGTGCTAACCACATCCAGATGCATGGGCAGAAGCCTCAGGCGAGACCGGCCCTCTTCTTGTACTCGTCGAACTTGTCCAGGAAGCGGTCGATGTCCTTCTTCTGCAAGTAGTAGGGAGTCGAGAGGCGCAGCTTGTTCGGGTCGCCGCCGCGGATGCGGATCTTGTGCGTCTTCCACATCCAGTTCTCGAGATCCATGCGCGGAACGGGCGGGCAGTTCACGCTGACAATGGCGCACCTCAACGCCGGGTCGGGCGAAGTCCAGCTCTCGGCGCCACGCTTCTTCATTTCGCCGAGGATGTAGTCGGCCGATTGGCGATGACGGCGCTCGATGCGGTCCATGCCAATATCGTTCGCCAGTTTGATCGATGCGCGCAACCCCCATAGTGCGGGCACATTCGAACTACCGATGCGCTGAAAGCGTTCGGCGCGGATCTTCGTGTCGTCCCAGCCTTCGGTGGCGATGGTGCACCAGACGCGGTCGATCACTTCGTCGCGCACATACAAAAAACCTGTTCCTTTTGTCGCCATCAGCCATTTGTGAGGGCTCGCCGAATACAGGTCGCACCCGATGTCGCTGATGTTGAGGCGCATCATGCCGGGAACGTGCGCTCCATCGACCGCCGACAGAATTCCTTTGCTCCGCGCCAATGCGGCAAGTTCTTTCGCGGGCAACACGACTCCGGAGAACGTCGTGATGTGGCTGAAGAACAGCACGCGCGTGCGCGGCGTGATCGCATCGTTAAACAGATTCAGAACCTGCGCGGCATCCTTCACAGGGCGGGGAAGCGTGACCTTCTTGATGACGATGCCATAGCGCTTGGCCTTCAGGTCCCAGGGATGCTCGCCTCCGGGATGCTCCTGATCGGTCATCAGCACCTCGTCTCCGGCCTGCATATCGATTCCGTTGGCGATGTAGCTGTTCGCCTCGGTGGCATTGCGCAGCAGAGCAATCTCGTCGCGCTTGCAGCCGACGAAGGCGGCGAGCGGGTCGCGGAACTCGTTCCACGCGGCGTATCCCCAAATCGGATAGTCTTCGGGATCCTGCTGATCCATTTTCTCGGTAGTGTTGTAACCGTCGAAGATGGCGCGCAAGACAGGCACGGGACTCGATCCGACGGTTCCATTGTTCAGGTAGATCTCGTCGTCAGGGATGATGAACTGCTTGCGCATCTCGGCCCAGAAGGCGTCTTCGTTCTTGTCGAGCAGAGAACGGTCGGGCAGCGGCGGAACCTTCTGGAGCTGCGCGAAGAGCTTACTGCGGAAGGCGAGAGATGCAGCGACTCCAGTCGCGGCGGAGGAGAGGAAGTGACGGCGGTCGAGCATGCGGGCTCCTTGGGATCGCCGATGATTGTTGATGTTGTTTGTTGATTTGTCAAAAGATCAGAAGGCGTCGAAGGTACAGGAAGGAAGAAACGGGCGGGAGGGAATGCGGTTGATTCCCGATTTGGAACGGGTGTTTACTGTTTAGTAATTGCCGGGTACCCCCCCTCCCCCTCGGTGTATTGGAATCATTGACTTAGCGGAAAAACTCGGCAAAATCTAAGGGCGACAATAACTTAGGGGCAAAATCTTCCATCTAAAAGAGTTACGCCTCCGTCGGTGTGTCAAGGAGCTATGGTGCAATTTCTAGGATTCACTTTGTGAACGGGCAAAGTCAACGCGAAAGTGACGAACTCGCGGAGAAAATTGGAGGCCGTTCCCGTTTTGGGAATGTCCCCCACCTCGGCGCGGCGAGCGAAGCCTCTTGCCGGTAGTGGGTCAGTTTGCGCTGACCCACCTACCTTCCCGCCGGTAGTGGCTCAATCGCGCTGAAAACAACATGGTGCTGAAAGCTCTAGCCGAGTAAAATTGGCAGCGCAATAACTTCCCCTGCGCTTCCGGCCCTTCCCTGTATTCTGGTTCCTTCATGCGGTGATTATGCGCTCTTTCCTGGATGGCGTAATTAGATATTTGGCACACAGGTTCCTAACTATGAAACGAGATGACAGACAAAAGGTGAAGGCCGATGTCGACCAACGCCATGCTGATCCAAATCAAACAAAAGCAGCCGATCACGAGCGCCACGTATCCGGCAACATTAATGTTAGTGGAGAAATTGAAGCTAAGCGACCACCAGACCTTACACAAGAGCACAAAACCGAGCGCAAAGAGGACGCTGCCCATGAGAAGAAGACATTTGTCATGGAATGCATCACCCTCTTTATCGTCACGATATATGCCGGACTGACTGCGTGGCAGGGATGTTCTACACAAAACGCTGCCAAAGCCGCCAAGAGTGCCGCCGAGACTGCGGCTTCGGGGATTGCAGAAAGTCAAAAACAATTCCGGACCGACGAAAGACCTATCTCTGGGCCGGACCAAAAGCATCGCTCTCTGACGCGAGAGGCAATTCATCTTTTTCCCTGTTGATAACGATAAGGTCAGCGTTAACCTCTCCGTTGACGTGATTAATAGTGGAAAAACGCCAGCTACCGAAGTAATTGCGACCCCATCCCATTTGGAAATCGGGCCACCCGAAGTTGCCGCCGAGAAGGCTAAAACCTGGAAGCCAGTTTACCCCGATAATGCTGGGGCAATATTGAACAACAATCCAAATGTATCTATGACAGTTGGAACTGAAACTCCGATAATCACGAAAGAACAAGAAGGCCTTTGGAAGCAAGGACGTTGGCAAATCTATATCGTCGGCGCTGTCAAATATCGCGATGTTTTCCAACCGCGTATCGAACCTTACGAAACGACCTACTGCTTCGTTCTGCTGCCCATCGGAAAACCATTTGGAAATTGTGGGTGGGGAATATCGATGAAATAGGCACACCGCCGCCAGCCCTGTCACGGCAAGCAACAGAATCCTGCTTAACGCCTGTGGAAATCGAATTGAGCCACTACCTTCTCGCCGGATCGTTTGCAAAGTGGGCGGTGTGGTGATAGCGTGTGCGGGTTCGAAAACAGAGAACATGGTAATGCAGTAGCTCTTCCTCCTCCCCCGGGTCACTCACGAATTTGTTGCAATTGTGATGCGCCATTTTCGCGGCTGTTTTCGAGCGAGGGCTTCAAAGGCGATGGGGAGAACCATGAAACGGATGTTGGTTGTCGTCTTTACCTTGACGGCTTTGACGGGATGCGCGACGAAGCCGAGCACGCCCACGCCAACGTACCTGAGAGGGAACTGGAAAATACAGATCACGCCAGCGCAGGGGATTAACCTCACCAGCGCCACCATCCAAGCAGGGCTGGTTCCCGTGCAAGTCCCTTGTACATTGGCGGTCAGTGTGAACAACGTGACCCCGCCGACGGTTCTGGGGCCGACTTGCATCGGTGCGAACGGCTACACCGGTGTGGGGTCCATCTCAGGCACAGGAATGGTTCCTCCGCAGAACGGAGACGCCGGGGGCACACCGCAGAGCATTTTGTTGGGAGTTCCGTACGATCCAAACACCGATAAAGCGCCGGTCGCTCTGGTCTATGTCGAGTGGTATGGAGCCCCGAACACGGAAGGTAGCGTCATCATTCTTCAAGGTACAGGCACCGCCGGCAATGGCAGCATGTCCGGAACATTCACGGGCTACTATAACTGCGGCAGCAGCGCGTCACCGTGCACGGGGACTTTCACGGGCAACCAAGACTGAGTTTGCAGTAGACATAGGATTCCATCCGGGGGGACAGGGGACTGGCCCACCTTTGCACTACGTGTATCTCGTGAAGAAATCGGCCGCCCCAACCTTCGCTCGAAGGGTGGGCACAACGGACCTCAATCCGGGATGTTTTTCTTGGAATGATCCGGTGCGACAACGCTCTCTGCCAGCAGCAGGGGTTCCCACCTGTCGAAAACCGTGACGGATGGGGCAGCCGCGGTCGTGATGGGGCGTAGGGCGCGGCGAGTCCAAGACGGTACACGGGGCCTGAAGGCCGGTCCTGATTGGGGTGCGTAACGCGGCCCTCGAAGGGCCGCTCTTCCACAGGACCATCGGCACGGGACTATCGAGCACGGGATTATCGGGGGCGAGATTATCCCTGAAACGAACGGTTGGGCCTGCCTGCCGTCCGTTTCATGGAGTTCAACTTGAGGTTCGTTTACCGAAGGCCAGCCGTGCATATCCCACGATGAGGCCCAGTGATCCGTACACCGCCGCGTTCATAGGTGCCAGCAGCAAGAAGATTGTCCCCGCCGGGGGATCGAACGTCATCTTCACGAGATACATCGGACACAGCACAAGCATGAGTTGAGGATCGAGATTCCAGCGATGCGGAGCGAGATAGGCGACCACCGCCACCAGATAGGAAATAGCCGCAAAGCCACCGAGCAGTTTGAGGGGCGCTGAAAACAACTGTTCGTCGTCCCGATCTTTCTTGCAGGCTTTCGCGATCCACGAGCGGGGCAGCAGCCCGACCACCACGCTGAAAACGCCCACCAGCGCTAGCGCAACCACAAATACAACCCATTCGCTCTGAACCGGCAAGTCGATGCCCCGCAGCGCCACGTAAGGAACGGCTGTGAAAAGCGAAATCAGCCCGCAAAGAAGAAATGAGATGCGAGATGTAGTCCTGATCGCGCGTCTGGACATGGGCCGGATTCTAACAGGGGCTGGTCAGCGATAAGAGCGAAGTGCCAGCCTCCCCTCGGTGCGGTCCGGGCGAAAGTTACCACTTCTCGCGAAAAAAGCGCGCGAGAAATGGGGCACCCGGCAATCGCAAACCGAAGCAGTGAAAATGGGCGTGCGATCTATTTGGACTGAACTTCGACGCCTTCGGCGATCTTCATGGACCGGCCAACCTGGCTCCCGACCTCAATCGTGCGCCCCTGAGCCAAGTAAGGCGCAAGGGCGGAGGGCTGTGACCAATCCAGATCCCATCCGTTTTCGATGGCCAGCAGAGTGTAGGAACCAGGAACTACATTTTGCAGACTGAAGGTCCCATCGAGGTCGCTCTGGTCGCGGCGAAACAGGTCGCGATTCTGTTCCGGATCGTTCGAAACCTCTTTCGGAACCAGCACCACCATCGCTCCGGCGAAAGGCTTGTCCGCGCGCTTCGCCGTGCCTGCAATGTTCGAACTGCCGGCCACCAACGTCAGAGACACGGCGGCGGAAGCGCCGAGAGGCAGAATCAAAGTGTGGCCCGAAACCGTTGCACCCTCTGCCGACATCTGTTGGACCGAGTAGGGCTGCGGAGGGCCCCACGCCGCTACTTCGTAACGACCAGCCGCGATTTGTGGCAGTTCCGCTTCTCCCTTGGCGTCGACTAACTTCCATCCCGCAAGGCTCCTGGCCGACGAACGCAACCCAATCGCAAGCCGATCTGGAAGCGTGGTTGCCCCGGCCACTTTCACCGAAACTTTGACGCTGCTCATAGCTTCGGCGCTGTTGGTGTTGATCACTTCGTGGTCTTTGGTGACATCGACTCCGTTCATTCGTACCGAGAGTCCTGGCTGTCCAGGCTGGTGGATGAGAATGTTGTAGCGGCCGGCGGGAACGCCCGCGATCTCGATCAATCCAGGCGAAACCATCCGTGTGCTGTCGGTCTGGAAGAACGTGGAGCCATCAAAAGCGGGTTGCTCGAGCTGGGGAACAACATAGCCATGATTGCCGAGGACCGGCACATGAAAGAGGAGATGGAGAGATGGAACGGGATTCAAGCGAATGTCGACGTGCAAATGCTCGCCGCCGCGGATGGGAATCGGTGTCGCACTCTCCGTTTCGGTGACATCGGAGTAGTAGGTGACCGGATAGGTCACGTCGAGGGACCGATCGAAGTTTTCGGGAGCATCCGCCTGGCTCTTGCGACGAGAGCGGGGACCTGATGGATCGGTCTGGGGATGAACGGCGTACCAGGGCTTGGCGTTCGCGGACAAGAAATAGGTGCCGGGCGTCAAAGACGGAATCTCGTATTCACCCTGATCGTCGGTCTGGGCGCCGTGAGATTGACGAATCTGGTCGACGCCGCTGCTGTGATCCTGGTAATACAGCGTCACCGAGGCGTGGCGTGCGGGTTCGCCAGATTCGTCCAGGATCTTGCCGCTGATCACGGCCGCGGGAGCGAGGCGCAGGACGAGGGCCTCGGTGTCGATCCCGGCGGCGGTGACGATCGCGGTGGAGAAGCGTTCGTGCTGATCGTAGGCGGCGGTGATGAATCCGCGCTTCGCGCCAGTCAGTGAGTACTTGCCGGGGGGGACGCTATGGAAGGCAAACTTGCCGTCTTCCGTGGTCACCAGCGATTCAAACTTCCGTGAGTCCGCCGTGTTCCTCAGGGTTACACGGGCGCGGCCGAGAGGATGGCCGTCACTCTTGCTCACAACGGTTCCGGCTACCCTGTAGCCGTCGGCAGGAATTGCCGGGGGAACGGCTGCGGTCTGCGCGGCCGTATATGCCTGCGCAGCGAGCAGACAGAGAATCGTGAGGAGCAAGGATGAGCGGGCTGAGTTAGAGGAAGTCGCCATAATTCACTCGCTGCTCAAAATGATCGGTACCTGCACGGTAGTTTTCTGGCCGGGAGATAAATGAACGACCGTACCCAGAGAGTCGTATGCCTTCATCGCTTCCGCATCCCGATAGGGAAGATGCGGTTGAGGGTTCCGGAAAGCCAGGACGCGATAAGACCCAGGGACCATGCGGTCCGACGTAAACTTGCCATCAGTAGAGGAAGCTCCGAGTTGCTGGAGTTCTCCCGCGCCGTCCGGCATTGGCACGCAAAACAAGAAGATGGGAAGCACTGGGGCTCCGGGAGTTGGAATAGATCCTGTCGCGATGCCCGTCACGGTTCCGTCGATCTCCGCGAAGTCGTCGCGCAGCTTGATGTCGATGGGAGTGGTCGATCCCGGCGCAACCATGATTGGTTCGTGGAGCAGATCGACCGCACCCATGGTCGCGGCCGCCACATAACCGCGGTTCGAGGACGACCGCAACCAATATTTTCCGGGCGAAAGATTGTCGATAGTGAGGGAGTCATCGTTAGGACCGGTAGGAGAGCGCGGGAAGGCGGTTCGCTTCTGCTCGAAATCTTCGTCCTTTTCAAGTTGAACCTGGAGATAGGCGCGAGGGCCGTGGATTTCGAAGGAGCGTCCTGCAACATTCCACGTCGCCGTAAAGTTGTTCGGCTCCGGGGAACTGAACTCTTCCGTGACGCGAACCTCGACCGAGCTGCTTCGAACCAGCGTCATTGTGGGGCCTACTGCGGGTGCTCCTGCGACCGTGAGATGCACGGCGCCGGAGGAAGAAGGCTGGCTGTAGCTGCTAGCCTCGACGAGATAGTTGCCGTTGGGAAGGCTGCCTTCGATGGCCTGTTTGCCGGGGATGTAGCCGAGCGAATAGCCCGGGCCGCGGTGTCCCTGAACCGATACGACAATGTTCATGCCGCCGTTCCCGTCCGAATTGGCGACCGGAATGGATACGGGGTGGTAGGGCTGGCGGGTCAGGGGAAGATCGATCTGGACCGTCTGTCCAGCGGTAAGCGGAATCGTGGCGGCCGAGGCAAAATCCCCGACGCCAGGATAAAAGACGGGTGGAAATCCGTAGAGCTGGCCACCGGGGACAGCGGTGACGGGATCGTTGTCCATCCACTCGTTCGTGAGCACCTTATAGGTACCGGGCTGAAGTTCGGCGAAGCGGAACTCTCCTTCGGAATTTGCACGCACCATGCTCGCCTGCACCCACCGGGGCATACCGTCCTGTACTTGCCGGGAGTAAAGCTGCACATTGATGCCCGAGGGAGGATCGGCCTCGGAAATTGTGACGCGTCCTTTGATCAGGGCCTCGGGCATGAGAGAGATCGTATAGTCACCACTGGGCAGAACGTCGGCATGGCGTCTGTCGTTGGGATCGTCCAAATAGCCCGGCTTGCGTGCCATCAGCCAAATGGGGCTGGCCGAGCCGCCAACCTGCCACATCTGGTGAGGTTGACCGCTGAAGAAAAAATTTCCACCTTCGTTGCCGTCTTTGGGCACACTGAACTCGAAGTGCCCTTCGCCATCGGTGAGCATAGCGAAGCGATTGTCGGCTGAATAGACCAGAGCACGGCTGATGGGAGTGTGCGTGACCGAGTTGACTACGGTGCCGTGAATCGTCGTTGGCTGCTGGTCAGCCAGCGGGCCCGGCCCGGAAGCTTGCCCCAGGGAAACGCACCCGGCGGCAACGACGATGACGAGAAGACGCTTCGTCCGTTGGATCGTTGCGCGCATCAGGGTGCCAGTAGAGTGGGGCGGGATCGAGGTGTCGGCGCTCGGCAAGAAAGTCACTCCTACGCTGAGATGCTGTTAGGGGGCCGTATCGAGGGCGATCCGTCTGCACTACTTTGACTGGTTGAGATGCGTGCCGTCAATCGGCGGGTTGCGCACGCCGGCCCTAGCGGATAGAATCCCGCAACTGGCGCAGCGCTTGATCGGCCGCGTCCAGGCGGATCAAACCGAACCGGGGATATTCCAGGTCGAGCACGGCGTAGACCGTAACCGCGATGACCCCGGCGTACAGCAGCAGATGGAGCCAACTCCGGCGCCGGCGTTTGGCCATGGCGTAGCCCGCGAGCAAGCCGCTGACCAGCGCGACAACTGTCAGCAGAATGAAGATCAGCGGCGGTAATTGCGTGTGCATGGCGATGGTGCGAGTGGTCGAAATGTCGATCATCTCGTTGATCGCGGGCAACAACAGCCGGGCCGAATTCTGAGTGGGGTCGCCGCGGCTAGCAGTCACCGCGCGAGACCAGATTTCCTGCTGTAGCTCGGCGGCCTGCGCAAGTTCCTGGTCCACAGCTTTCAGGTCCGGAAGCTTCTCGTACACGCCAAGGCGGGCATCGAGGTATTGCCGGAACAACCGGCGCATTTCCGGCTGCTCCGCGGCCGGAAGCTGGTCGAGGCGGAGGTAGGCGGTGCCGATGGCGTTGGCTTCCTGAACGATGAGTTGGCGCTTTGTGTCCATACGCGAGGTGCCGCCGGAAAAGGAAAAACCGAGCAGCAGTCCCAGCAGGGCAAACACCGCAGCTTCGATTACGCCGATGCCCTCATGGGCTGCCTCCGTGGATCTTTCAGAACTGCGGCCGATGCGGAACCCGACCTCAAGGCAAGCCAAGATCCCCACGAAGAGGCCAACCGAAGCCAGAATTGCGAACAGCGTTGGATTCATAACTCCGCCCGCATCATTTGACTGGTTTCACGTCGCGACGTCAATCGCCTTGACACCGGGAAGAGTGCAAGAACTTTCATCCTTGACGGCCTGGGCACTGTAAAGGAAGATGGCGGTACTGCTGTTCCTCCCCGAACGTTTTGCGAAGTCTACATTTCAGGTTCTCCTCCTCCGTCTGCGGTTTTCTGTCCGCCTGGCTTCACCAGGGGTTGAGGAACGAGTCGATTGGAGCATGGTTCATGTGGAGAACGTCGGGCCGAACCCTGGGTCGTTTTCGTGGGCTGTTTTCTGCGTTATTTCTCTGGGCTCTCCTGAGCGGCTTCGCCGCGGCGCAGGCCACTGTTGCCACTTACCACAACGACAAGGCCCGCACCGGCAACAATCTTCTGGAAACCACTCTTACCACCAGCAACGTGAATCCCGCTCTGTTCGGCAAGTTGTTCTCGCAGTTTGTCGACGGCTACGTCTACGCGCAGCCGCTGTACGTGCCCAACGTGAGTATCACGGGGCTCGGTACGCACAATGTGGTGTACGTGGCGACGATGAACGACAGCGTCTATGCCTTCGACGCCGACAGCAACTCCGGAAGCAATGCGCAGCCGCTCTGGAAGGTGAGTTTCATCAATCCCAAGAGCGGGATTACCACCGTCCCCGCAACCGATGTGAACTGTTCCGACTTGTTCAGCCCGAAGATCGGCATCGTGGGCACGCCGGTCATCGATACTGCGAGTGGGACTCTTTATGTGATCGCCAGAACGAAAGAGACCGGCCAGTATTACCAGCGCCTGCACGCGCTCGACATCAAGAGCGGAGCGGAAAAATTCGGTGGTCCGGTGGTCATCCAGGCGTCAGTGTCGGGCAGTGGTAGTGGCTCGCAGCATGGAACGATCAGTTTTGATCCCCTGATCCAGAACCAGCGGTCGGCCCTGTTGTTTCAGAACGGAATGGTGTACATCGCGTGGGGTTCGCACTGCGACAAAGGCTATTACCACGGCTGGCTAATAGCCTACGACCACACTTCGCTGGTGCAGAAGGGCGTCTGGGTGACGACGCCGAATGGCAGCGAAGGCGCGATCTGGGAAGGTGGCTCGGGGCCCGCCGGCGATATCGCGCTCAACACCTATTTTGCGATCGGTAATGGGACCTTCGACGCGAACACAGGAGGCGGCGACTACGGCCAGAGCATGCTGAAGCTTGCGCCTCCCAGCAACAATACTTTCGCGGTGTTGGACTACTTCACGCCCTACAACGGACCCAACCTGAACGTCGGCGACTTCGACATCGGGTCGGGAGGCGCCATGCTCTTGCCGGATCAGACCAACGGCCCGCATCTTCATCTGCTGGTGCAAGGCGACAAGGTGGGGAACATCTATCTGATCGACCGCGACAACATGGGGCACTACAACGCGGTGAACAACAACCAGATCGTGCAGTGTCTTGCCGGGGCCGAATTGGGCATGTGGGCCTCGCCCACCTGGTGGAACAACCGGGTGTACTTCGGCGCGAGCGGCGATACGCTGAAGGCTTTCGGATTGAACACGACCACCGGTTTGCTGACGACGACTCCGACCTCTCAGACGACGAGAGTCTTTGCTTATCCCGGAACCACAACTTCTGTCTCCGCCAATCAGGACAGCGACGCCATCGTGTGGGCCCTGGACACTTCCACCTACAAGACTGCCGACGGCGCGGTCCTTTATGCGTTCGATGCCACGAACCTGGCCACGGAGCTTTATACCAGCAGCCAGAGATTTACCCGGGACAATCCGGGTGGGGCTGTGAAGTTCAGTGTGCCCACCGTTGCCAATGGCAAGGTCTTTGTGGGCACACAGACCAAGTTGAGCGTCTACGGTTTACTCCCGACAACGACCGCGAAAAACTAAGCGCCGAGCCTCTCCGGTTCGGAGTGTTATTGGTGCGCGCACTTGTCACCCGGTATATACTGCAGAGACTTCTGCGGTATTGTGCGTCGCATTTTAAGGGCATTTCGGTCTGGACCCAGCCAGGCGAATCATGCAAAATCCGAATTCGCGACTTGATCCCCAAGACGGAAAGAACGCGACTAATTCGCCCGGTGTGAGCCTCCCCGCCAAAGGGGACAGTGCTGGCTCCAACCCTTCGGGTGAGCCTGACGCGACGCTGGTTGACTTCTCCAATTCTTACGCGGATCCCGACGCCACCATGGTGGACGGCAATGCCTCGTACGTGAGAACAGGCCCGCCGGTTCGCCCCACCAGTCCCGGACCCACAAAAGTTCAAGCCAGCGCTCCGGTGCTGCGGACCGGAGACGTGATCGGTGGCCGTTACGAGATCCTGCAGTTGCTGGGCGAAGGCGGGATGGGCGCGGTGTACAAAGCGATGGACCGGGAGTTGAACCGTCCGGTTGCGCTGAAGCTCATCCGGCCGCAACTCGCAGCCAACCCGTCGATCCTGGCGCGATTCAAGCAGGAACTCCTTCTCGCCCACCAGGTCACCCATAAGAATGTCATCCGCATTTACGATTTGGGCGACGCCGACGGCGTGAAGTTCATCACGATGGAGTACGTCGATGGTGTGGACCTGCGTGCCCTGATCGAGGAGAAGAAGAAATTTTCTCCCGAAGAGGCGGTGCAGATCACGGAGCAGATCTGCCGCGCCCTCGAGGCCACGCACAACGTGGGCGTGATCCATCGCGACCTGAAGCCGCAAAACATCATGCGCGATCAGACCGGACGCATCCTGCTGATGGATTTTGGCCTGGCCCGCACCGTCGCAGGCGACGGCATGACGCAGACCGGTGCGCTGGTTGGGACGATGGAGTATATGTCGCCCGAGCAGGCGCTGGCAAAGGAACTGGACCAGCGCTCCGATTTGTTCACGCTGGGATTGATCCTGTACGAACTACTGACGGGCAAGGCGCCCTACGGAGCCGAAAGCGCCGTCGCCAGTTTGATCAAGCGCACGCAGGAACGAGCCATCCCCGTCTCCGATCATGATGGGACGATTCCGCAGCCGCTTAGCAACATCGTGAGCAAGTGCCTGGAGCGCGATCCGAAATTGCGCTACCAGAATGCCGCCGAGTTGCTGCACGATCTGGACGCATATTCCGGCAAAGGCGCAGCGGCAAATTTACGTTTCCAGCCGGCGGTCGAGCCGTGGGGGCGCACCATTCACTGGCCGCTAGTGATCGTGACCGTGGTGGTGCTGGCGATTGTGGGCTATGTGTTCCGGGGGCCGCTCTTCTCGCCATCAGCCAAGAAGGCGGCCACCGCGCAGGCTTTGTCGCTGGCCGTGATTCCGTTTCAAAACAAGTCAGGGGACGCGTCCTGGGACTGGCTGGGGCCCAGTCTCGCCGACATGTTGAGCACGGACGTAGGACAATCCGCGCACCTGCGCGCCGTCTCTTCTGACCGCGTGCAGCAGGTCTTCCATGATCTGCGAATCGTTCCCAACTCCACCGTCGATTCGTCGACCCTTGGCCGGGTTGCCGAGTTCACGAATGCCGACACCTTGGTTTGGGGGCAATACACCAGGCTGGGCGACCGGATCCGCATCGACGCCACGCTCCAGGATCGAAAACACAACCGCACGATTCAGGTAAAGACGGAAGCGGCTAACCAGCAGGACCTGTCGGCGGCAGTGGACCGGTTGGCTGCGATGATCCGCCAGAATCTTGCGCTGTCGCCCGATCTGGTGAAAGAGTTGCAGGCGCAATCTTTCAAACCGACCTCGAACTCGGTTGACGCCTTGCGCGATTACAACCAGGGACTGCAATTGCTGCGCCAGGGCCATAATCTGGAAGCCAAGAAGCAATTTGAGGCCGCGACCAAAGAAGATCCGCAGTTTGCGGTCGCTTATTCGCGCCTGGGCGAAGCCTTTTCTGCCTTGGGATACGATGCGGACGCGGAGCAGTCGGCGCGGCACGCAGTGGACTTGAGCCAAAGTCTGCCCTTAGCTCAGAGATATTTTATTGAGGCCAGTCTGGCGCGCATCACGAAGGACAACCAGAAGGCTCTCGCGGCTTACGAGAACTTGGCCAAGAGTTTCCCCGATAACCTCGACGTGCAATTCGCCCTGGGCAGTCTCTATGAAGATGCCGGGGACCTGGATAAGGCGCGTGCCAACTATGCGAACGTGCTGAAGGCCGATGGCAAGAACCTGGACGCGCTGCTGGCCATGGGGCGAGTGGAGATCAAGTCCGGCAATCCGCAGAAGGGACTCGATCCGCTCGACCAGGCCCGCCACATTGCGATTGATCTGGATAACCAGGAGCAGCAGGCGCTCATCCTGCAGGCCACCGGAATTGCCTATAAGCTAATGAGCAAACCCGCAGAGGCCCTGCGCAACTATGAGGACTCGATGGCCATCAACCAGCGCCTGGGGCAGAAGCGCGGAGTGGCGGCGAGCCTGGAAGAAATCGCGGAAGTGCAACTCTCGCTGGGAAAACCCGACGCCGCTCTGAAGGCTTATAACGATGCCCTCAAGATCCGGCAAGACATTGGTGCCAAGAAAGAAGCCGGCGACACGCTCAACGACCTGGGCGATTTCTACCTGGAACGGGGTCAACCGGACAAAGCGCTGCAAATGTTTAAGGAGTCCTTGCAGATTCAGCGCGACGCGGGGGATCAGACCAACCAGGCCTTGTGCTTGAGCAACATCGGCACCGCCTATCTGCAGAAGGGCGAGAACGAGGACGCTCTTACTTACCTGCAGCAGGCTATCGAGATCCGCGAGAAGTTGAATGTCGCGGGCGATATTGCGCAAACTCTAGGCAATCTCGGCGGGGCATACGCGAACCTGGGGCAGTATGACCAGGCCATGACCTCTTATATGCGCGGGCTCGATCTGTACCGGAAGTCCGACAACAAGCACGGCATCGCGACGATGTCGAGCAGTGTCGGCCTGGTCTTTGAAGAGCAGGGTCGACTCGGGCCGGCGGTAGGTGCGTTGCAGGATGCAGTCCAGGCGTTCCGTGATGGCGGCGATCGAAGCGTTACCATGGCGCAAGCTCTTACCGATCTCGCTGGTGCTCTCGCCATGTCGGGAAGGGGAGCCGAGTCTGTGAAGTTGCTCGAAGAAGCCCATGGGATTGCACGGGAATTGAAGAATGACGCATTGTCTACGAGTCTTCTCAATACCGAAGGCGACGTCCGCTTCTATCAGGGCGATCTGAAGTCGGCGAAGGATTCATATGCGCAGGCGCAGCGCCTGGCATCGCCCGCCACCGACAAGGACGGGTTGCTGACGTCAAAGTTGAACATGGCGAAGGTGGCTGTCAGCGAAGGGCATGCTCAAGCCGCGACCGCGGATTTGCGAGCGCTGGCGCAGGAGGCTGACTCCCTGGGCAAGAAGTACGTCTCGGTGGTTTCTTCCACGCTCATGGCCCAAGCGTTGATCGAGAACAAGGATTATTCGCATGCCCGGCAGGAGTTGCAGCGCAACCTCAGCAGAAGCGAAAAGCTGGGGCTGCGTCTGCAGAACGCCAAGATTCACTACTTGCTGGGAAGCGCCCTCCGCCTCTCGGGGACCGCGTCCGAAGCAACTCCCCAGTATCGTGAGGCGGTGCGTCTGCTTGACGAAATCGGCAAAGAACCGGGCGCGGAACACATCCTCGAACGCTATGATCTGAAGCCCATCTACGCTGAAGCCACCAAGTTCGCGCAGTAGCGCGAAACTTCAGTTTCTGAGTTGGAATCCCTGACCATACATTAAAGAAGAAGGGCGAGATCTGAAGATCTCGCCCTCTGAGTCGAGGCGAAACGAGTCGTCTTAGTAGTGCCCCTTCTTACTCACTACACCCGTCAAGAGCACGTTTTGGGGGCTGCCGGCAGCACTATCGGTCAGCTTCAGGTTCGCCGTTCGCGTGCCCGAATCATCAGCATTGAAGGTGACCGTGATGGTGCAGCTTCTTCCCGCAGCAAGAGATGAGCCGCAGTAACTCCTGGCGGTGAAATCATCCCTGTCGGACGCATTTGTGACAGCGATGCTCGTGATGGTCACGGCTACCGTGCCAGGATTGGAAACGGTTACCGTTTGCGTGGCGGTTTTCCCGGACGACACCGTTCCGAAGTTGACGCTGCTTGGCGAAATGGTGATCGTGGGCTGCGTTACCACCAGCGTTACCTGTTTGGTCGCGGTAGTGTAGTCCACCGAATCCGTCGGCGTGAAGGTCACCGACAGCGTCTGATTGCCAGCGGCCAGGATCGTTCCGGCAGGCGGTGTATACAGGAACGTTCCCGGTACGTTCGCGGTGGCGTTGAGTTGGGTTGAACTCAGCGCCGTCCCGTAGGAGATGGGCGCCGGAGTCGGCCAAGTGATGGTCGGTATTGCCTTGTTCACCACCAACAGAACTGTGGCCGTGACGGTTCCGTAGTCAGCAGTGTCGGTTGGCGTGAAGGTTGTGGATAGAGTCTGAGTCCCAGCGCCCAATACAGTTCCCGCAGCGGGAGAGTAGACGAATGTTCCCGCTACGCTCGCGGTGGCGTTGAGTTGCGTTCCGCTGAGAGCTGTCCCGTAGGTGATCGCGGCCGGCGTAGCCCACGTGATGGTCGGCGCGGCCTTGTTCACGACCAACAGCACAGAGGTCGTTACCGGTCCGTAGTCGGTCATGTCGGTCGGCGTGAAGGTGGTCGATAGCGTCTGAGTTCCGGCGCTCAGCACGGTTCCCGCCGCAGGAGAATAAACGAAGGTCCCAGCCACGCTCGCGGTGGCGTTGAGTTGCGTCCCGCTGAGCGCAGTCCCGTAGGTAATCGCGGACGGTGTACTCCACGTGACGGTCGGCGTAGCTTTGTTCACGACGAGCATTACGGAGGCAGTTGCCGTTCCATAGTCGGTCGTATCCGTTGGCGTGAAGGTTGTTGATAGCGTCTGCGTTCCCGCGCTCAGCACGGTACCCGCCGCAGGAGAATAAACGAATGTTCCAGCCACGCTCGCGGTGGCGTTGAGTTCAGTTCCGCTAAGCGCTGTCCCATAGGTAATCGCGGACGGTGTGCTCCACGTGACGGTCGGCGTAGCTTTGTTCACGACCAGCATTACGGAAGCGCTCGCCGTTCCGTAGTCGGCCGTATCGGTTGGCGTGAAGGTTGTCGATAGCGTCTGAGTTCCCGCGCCCAACACGGTTCCCGCCGCAGGAGAGTAAACGAAAGTTCCGGGAACGTTGGCGGTAGCGTTGAGCTGCGCCGCACTGAGGGCCGTCCCGAATGTAATCGGCGACGGCGCAGGCCACGTGATGCTGGGCGTGGCCCGGTTGACGACCAACTGTACGGAGGCCGTGGCCGTCGTGTAGTCGGTGGCGTCCGTCGGTGTGAACGTTACCGACAAAGTCTGAGTGCCGGCGCCCAATACCGCTCCCGCCGAGGGAGAGTAGACGAAGTCTCCGGGCACGCTCGCGGTGGCGTTGAGTTGCGTTCCGCTCAAGGCTGTCCCATAGATGATCGGGGCCGGCGCTGCCCATGTGATCGTCGGTGTGGCCTGACCGACCGTATAGCTCAGCGGGGCTGAACTCGGATTGCCTACCAGGTCCTGCGAATAAGCAGTGAACGTATGGGGTCCGACCGTACTGGTGTCGACCGGGCTGGTAACAGTGACCGAGGCCGTCGGAGGAATCTGCGTGGATTGTTGTGTGGGAGCGCATAGCACGACGCCGGAGCCGCCGTCCGCACAGGTGTAGGTGGCCGTCACCGACTGGCCGAATACCGGATTCGATACCGACAGACTCGGTGTGTTAATCGTTGGCGCTTTCTTGTCCACCTCGAAGGGGCCGAATGGGCCCTGGGTCGTGGAGTTTCCAGCCACGTCGAAAATCGTCACGGCTGCGATCGTGACACTGCTCGTTTCCGTGCCCGCGGCGACGTTGGTCGAAAGCGTAAAGCTCGACTGGCTCGAGTTCGCGAGGCCAGATCCGTTGTCACTCGCCGTGCAATTGTAGAGGACGTCAGCGGCCTGCCATCCACTGGGCGGCGGATTTGGCCCCACGCAGTTCGCGGTGGGGGCCGTTTTGTCTACCTGGATCGTGATCGTTGGCGTGGCACTGCTCACCGTATTCGTACTGCTGTCGTTGGTGACCGTAGTCTCCACCGTGCCGGCGTTATCGGTCGCGTAGAACGTGACCACCGTCGTCCCCTCAACGGTGCCGGGAATCGTGATCGACCCGCTGGACCCCGGCAGAGTTCCCGACGCCGGGTTGGGAAGGTTCGCTCCGGTGGCGCTATATGTGATGTTGCTGACAGTTGGCAGTGAGGACGGCGGGTTGTGATTATTGCTGGGCACCGTCTCAATGCTGTTGAAATTCAGCGCGACGCTGCCATTCGTCCAGCCGCTGTTCAACGGAGGAGTCGTGGTGGGCGATGTGGTCGGCTGCACTACACCGAGAATTGGAATGAGAATGGAATTGAAGTTGTTCGTCTTCCCGCCCGAGCTGACCAAATCGCCGTTAATGCTGGTGAAGATGTTAACCAGCCCTTTGCAGGTGTTATCCCCGGAGGCTCCGCAACTGAGAGCCGTGTCTTTGCCCATGATGTAACCAGGGGCGATGACAGGCTTCTGTGAGGGATCAAGGTTGTAGCTGTTCGTAACGAGGATGAGAGCGTTCGTGCCAGTGTTGGGGCAGTTGGCTCCGCTCGCGGTACCGTTGGTCGGCGTCGTGCACAAATCGGTAGTCGTCACGCAGTTGTAGTTGCCACTGCCGGTGTCCTGATGCTGGCAGGTGCTTCCCTGGAACGGTGTGTTGCTCACCAGGTCAGAGAACTGCTGATCGGTGATGGACTGAGCCGTCCCCTGCATCACTACGCCCTGGAACGAGTTGCCATTGAGCCCGCTCTGGGAGTAGTCCGTTACTGCCGTCAGGTTTGGCGTGTAGTTGAAGTTGGTCTGCGTGGGCTGCAGCGGCTGGTTGATGGTGATGGGCGCCAGCGGCAGGGAACTGAACGACCAGCTGATGATGTCGTTGTTCTCGACGCTGGAACCGGTGGCGCCGGTAAACCCGAGATACGCGCCACCATTGCTGGTCAGGTTCAGCTGCGTGGCAATGTTCAGGGTCGCCTGCAGGATCAGCGTGCTGTCCAGGTACACGGCCAGATTGTTGCAAGCGCTGGTGCAGGTCCCCGGCGGCAAATAGTTCACGGTGATGGTGTGTATATTTCCATCCGTCAGGGACATCCCGGCGGGCAGGCTTTGGAGCGCGAGTTTCGCCAGGTTGCCGTCCGGACAGGCGTAGTTGTGGTCCGCGCTGTTCGGCGTGAGCGTCGTGGCGTTGTTAGGTCCGCAGGTTTGCACGGCGATATGGTTGCCGTCAGGATCGCTGTAGTTGGAATTCAGATGGGTATCGAGTTCGATGGCCAGGCTGTTCGCGATGGCGTTTCCGGGGCCGCTGGCATTCGAGACATCGTTGTTGCCGTAAGCCATGTTCTGCCCGTTCCCCGTGTATCCAATCGCGCCTGTGCCAGCCGGATCATTCTGGATCACCAGTGCCAGGCCGTCGGCGGGAAAGCTGCAGAAGAAACAGGAGTTCGTGCTCGAAATCTGAAACTGGAAAGCCGTCGTAAATCCCGTGGAGAGCGGTTGCGTTAGGTAGTACCAAGCCGCGCCATGCTGGTTCTGATTCGCCGTCGTCAGACGCAAAACGCCGCCCGTTATGACCGTGGGCTGCGACGGAGAGCCGTCAGTCAGGACCTGGCAGGTGGGCGGCGGCGTGGCGCTGTTCTGGCACACGTTGCTGGTGGTGAACCCGGCGACCGGGAATCCGAAAGTCTGGGCGGATGCTGGCTGCGCCCCGAAAATGACACCAACAAGCAGTCCTACGGCTACAAAAGCACCACGGATCGTGGTCTTCATTACTGTTCTCTCCATCTTCTTGAACCCGCACTCAAACGGCTGGCGAACCCGCGCACTCCGAGCCATCGCAACAGCTCAACTGCAAACAGATAGAAAGGGTTTGGCCAGATTCGGGGACCGGCCCTAAGGGAAAGCAGCCGGCAAACTTCGGGCAATTCTCAGCCCCAGCCTTTGGCGAGTCAAGGGAAAAGGGCCTTGGGCGAGCAGTACAGAGTCCTTAGTTTTTCTGCTCCGCGTTTTGACAGGGGAAGTCGAAAGTATAGGCATCCCTTCGTTAACTACCCATGCTTTATCCAGCCTGCCGGATAACCCCGGACTGGCCCCACTGCGTCTAACTTTACGGACCAAGATTGGGCCTTGGTGTCTTCCCGACCGGGCGTATAATCATGCTCAAGGAGTACCCCTATGAAGCTCAGATGGCTGGCAATCTCGACGGCAGTAGCGGCGTTCAGTGTGGGACCCTGGACGTTTGCCCAAGTTTCAGATCAAGACAAGGATCAGCCGAAATCCGGCGATGTGCAGAACGCGCCCAAGCAGACGCCTGCAGCGTTGCCCACCCAAGACGACAGCCAGATCAAGCATGACGGCGGAAAGACCGACGTCGATGCCGTAGGGAACCGCAACGTAGGCTGCGGGCGCGGTGTGGGCAACTGGTACACCGTGGAAGGACAGGTCGCTCGCGGGCGGCAATACGCCCAGCAGATCGAATCGCAGATCAAGCTGGTCAATGATCCCGTGGTCACCGAGTATGTGAACCGGATCGGGCAGAACCTGGTGCGCAATTCCGACGCGCAGGTTCCGTTCACCATCAAGGTCATCGACTCCGACGTGGTCAACGCCATGGCACTGCCCGGCGGATTTTTCTATGTGAATTCCGGCCTGATTCTCGCGGCCGATGAAGAAGCCGAAATGGCCGGCGTCATGGCGCACGAGATTGCCCACGTAGCCGCCTGCCATTACGGACGCGAAATGACTCGCCTGAACTTGCTCCAGATCGCATCGCTGCCAGCCATCTTCATGGGCGGCGCGCTTGGCTACGGAATTTATGAGGGTATGGGCCTCGGCATTCCGCTGACGTTCCTGCACTTCTCGCGCACCTTCGAAGCCGAGGCCGATTACCTGGGCATCGAATACATGTACCGCGCAGGATACGATCCTTCGGCCTTCGTTTCGTTCTTCGAAAAGATTCAGGCGATGGAGAAGAAGAAACCCGGGACGCTGTCGAAAGCCTTCGATACCCACCCGCAGACTCCGGACCGGATTGAGAAATCGCAGGATGAGATCCGCAAGATCCTTCCCGCCAAGCAGCAGTATGTTGTAACCACCTCGGAATTTGACCAGGTCAAGGCGCGGCTGGCGGCGATCGAGAACAAGCACAAAGTGCTCGACGACAAGGATTCCAGCAAGCCCAGCCTGCGGCGGACCTCGAACCCGACCGACAGTACTGGCGACACGACCAAGAGCGACGATGATCGCCCGACGCTAAAGCGCCGCGACGACTCCTCGAACTAACATGTAGAGACAGCCGCCTTCGGCTGTCACGTTTTGATGTTGCCTTCCACCGGCGGCTGCGGCCGCCGGTTTTGTTTGCCAGGAACATCGAACTAATCTCCGGTGTCGGCCACTGTATGATTGTCTCGTCCAGACGCTGCTGAACGGGCAGTTGAGACATGCGCGGCCTCTTTCCACGAACGTTGCTTCCTCTTTTTCTTGTTCTCTTCTGCCTTCCCTCGTTCACCCAGGACAAAGATGCGGTCCGCATCGGGGTCGCGGTCCTGCGCAGCGGCACCGAGAAGGTCTCAGTCACAGAAGCCCGCGACCGCCTGGTGAAGGCGCTCAACCAGCAGAAGCCCGACAAGAAGCTGAAGCTGCGAGTGCAGGCGGTCGCGCTAGAAGCGTCGCAGGGAAACATCGCCCTCGCCGAAGCCAGAGAGAAGAACTGCCAGTTCGTCCTCTTCAGCCATTTGACCGATCTGCTGACGTCGGAAAAGATGGTGCCTAACGTCACCACAGGCGGACTCGACAGCGTTCCGGCGATCACCGCAAAAATAAGCTATCAGCTCGGGCGAACGGTGGATGGCGCGGAATACGCCGTCGGCTCGGCGAAGATGGACGACGCGTCTTCCATCAGGGACGCGGTGATGGACGCAATGTCGCAACTGGCGGTTGCCGTGTTCGAGGAGCTGAAAAGGGGTGGAAATGTCCCGCGCCGCGAGCCCGCTCCGCTGGACACACTTGCCATCCAGAAGGCTCCCACGAAGATCGACGTCGCGATGATCGGGACCGACTTCTGCAAGTGGCTGCCCACCGACATCGCTCACTCCGAAGCCTTGCGCGGGGTATGCGAATACGCCATGAGCCTGCCGCAACGAATGCCCAATTTCATCTGCGACCAGCAGACTTCCCGGTATCGCGGTGACAGCAAGGTGCCCCGCGATTTGATCACGGCGCTGGTCCGCTACGAAGACGGGAACGAGTCTTATACCGAGATTAAGTTGAACGGCAAAGCGGCTCCCAGCGCCATCACCGATTCGCCGGGGCAGTGGTCCACAGGAGAATTCGGCAGCAATCTGCGTGCAATTTTCGATCTGAATAATCGCGCCGTATTCGAGTTTTCTGGTGTGAACAACCTGAGTGGCCACACGGCTTGGGTATTCGCCTACCAGATCGCGAAGCAGAATGATCCCTTGTGGCGGCTACGCACCGCAGATCGGGTCATTGCGCCGCCCTACGGCGGAGAGCTCTGGGTCGACCAGAAGACCGGCGACCTGCTCCGGTTTCGTTCCGTCGCGACGGATATCCCGAAAGATTTTCCCACGCAAAGCGCCGATCTTCAGACCGACTACGAGAACGTTGCCTTTGCCGACGGCTCATCTTTCCCGCTGCCAGTCGCCGCCATCATCGCGACTCGGCAACAGGGCGAAGAGTTAAGACGTAACGCGCTGCAATTCCGAAACTGCCATAAATTCCGGGCCAAGACACGCATGCTCCTCGATGCCCCGGCGAGTCTTGCCGCAGGGACCGCTGCCGACGGAGCCACGAGCCCGGAAGAACTACATCGACAGTTGGAAGAGGACAATCAAATCTGCGCCATCCTCCGCGAGGATGCGGTGCGCGAGGATGCGGCCCGCCTGCAAGCTGAGCAGGCGCAGGACCTGAATGCCTTCGCAGGAGCGGTGCGACAGCGAATGGCAGCGTTGGAGGAAGCACGCCAGAAGTATCTAGAGGCGCTCGAAGCCAACGCAAAAATCGAAGCGGCCGCGAAAGCAGCGACGCCACCTGCAACGAAGGAAGGTCTCACCACCCTGAAAGTTACCGTGAAGTTGGTGCAGGTCAGCGTCGTGCTTCGCGACGCAAAGGGGAACGCGGTGGGCAGTCTCAAGAAAGAAGATTTCCAGCTCTTCGATAACGGCAAGCTCCAGGTGATCTCCAGTTTCTCCGCTGAGAGGGCTGCCACCACAGCCGGCACCGAGAAGCGTTCGGTCGCCGCCACTGGCGCTCTCTTAAACCAGAGCAATGCTCCAGCCTCCGCCGGGCGCGATGTGGCTTACGTCTTCGATGATATCCACACGACGTTCTCCGATCTGGCGAGTGCAACCGCAGCGGCCGCCCGGCATCTGGCTGCTCTGCATCCCGAAGATTGCGCTGCGATCTTCACAACGTCTGGACAGAGCGGACTCGACTTCACGGCCGACCGTCAAAAACTACAGGATGCTCTGAAAAGCCTCAGGCCCCATACGCTCCTGTCCGGAATCGACTGCCCTCCGATGACACCGTATATGGCGGATTTGATCGTGAATCAGAATGATCTGGAAACTCTCTTCCTGGCCACCCAAGATGCGGATAACTGCGCCTATGGCGGCGTGAAAGACTACCGGCAGGCTGAGCATCTGGCCAAGCAAAAAGCTTTTGAAGTACTGACCGCCAATAGTGCCCAACTTCAAAGCACGCTTGGCGTCTTGCGAGAGGTCGTCCAGAGAACCGCCGCCGCACCGGGCAGCCGCAGCATCGTTCTAGTCTCTCCCGGATTCCTGACGCAAACTGTCGATTCACGCCAGGCCGTCGCGGAACTGATCGACCGCGCTTTGCGCTCCGACATCGTCGTTAACACCCTGGACGTGCGTGGCCTGTCCACTCCAGTTCCGGCGCCGAACGCCAGTCATCCAGCCGACCCTGTGATGAGGGCCCGGCTTGACCGGGAAGAGGCATTGGAACGCAGTGATGTGCTGGCCAACCTGGCCTACAGCACCGGCGGGACGTTCTTCCATAACCACAATGACCTGGACGAAGGCTTCCGGCGCACCGCCGATACGCCGGAGTACATTTATGTTCTCGGATTCTCGCCCCAGAAACTCGACGGCAAGTTCCACAAGCTGAAAGTGACCTTGAACAGTCCCGAGAAACTCACCGTACAGGCGCGCCAGGGCTACTACGCCCTCAATCCCGCAGCCACCACTTGAGGCGGGAAGAGTCCCGCCTGGCGCCCGGCTTGAACGGCCGGACAATATGCTGAACCCAATGTTGAACCCAACGTCGGAACCACGCCCGAGCGCGATTTGGACTAGAATTATTTCTGTACTGTGTCACAAGCGCCTGTGATTCTAATCACAGATCGGACTAGGGAACGGACTTAGGCTCGGTAATGCCCGATTTCAGAGCACGCGGATAAGGCGGACTATTTCCATGGCAGACAACACACTCACCATCACCGACAATCGCACCAACAAGAGCTACACCGTCCCGGTCGACAATGGCACCATCCGGGCCATGGATTTGCGCCAGATCAAAACGGCCTCCGACGATTTCGGTCTGATGACCTACGACCCGGCGTTTATGAACACGGCGTCGTGCCGAAGCAACATCACCTTCATTGACGGTGATAAAGGCATCCTGCGCTATCGCGGGTATCCCATTGAAGTTCTCGCCGAGCGCTGCACGTTCCTTGAAGTCGCCTACCTGTTGCTGTTCGGCGAACTCCCCACCGAGAAAGAACTGCATACCTGGGTCCACGACATCACCCATCACACCATGCTGCACGAAACCACCAAGAAGTTCATGGAGGGTTTCCGCTACTCCTCGCATCCCATGGCGATGTTCGTGAGCACGATTGCGGCCCTGTCGAGCGTGTATCCCGACGCCAAGCACGTGCACGATCCCGCCAACCGCATGCACCAGATCCAGCGCCTCATCGGCAAAGTGCCTTCCATCGCGGCCATGTCGTACCGGCACAACGTCGGGTTCCCCTATGTGTATCCCGACAACGATCTGAGCTACACCGAAAATTTCATGAACATGTTGTGGAAGATGGTCGAGCCGAAATACGTTGCCAATCCCGCGATTGCGCGCGCGCTCGACATTCTCTTTATTCTGCACGCCGACCACGAGCAGAACTGCAGCACGAACGCCATGCGCTCGGTGAGCAGTTCGCAGGCGGATCCGTATCTCTCAGTGGCGTCCGCGGCGTCTGCTCTCGCCGGCCCGCTGCACGGCGGCGCCAACGAAGAAGTCCTCAAGATGCTCGACGAGATCGGCTCGAAAGATCACGTTCCGGCCTACATCAAGCGGGTCAAGGAAGGCCAGATCAAGCTGATGGGCTTCGGGCACCGCATCTACAAGAACTATGATCCGCGGGCGAAAATTATCCGCTGGAGCGCCGAGCAGGTTTTCCAGGTTACCGGACGCAGTCCGAAACTCGACATCGCGCTGGAACTGGAGCGCATCGCCCTGGAAGACGATTATTTCGTGAAGCGCAAACTGTATCCCAACGTCGACTTCTATTCCGGGATCATGTATCAGGCGATGGGCTTCCGCCCCGAGATGTTCACTGTGCTGTTTGCGATTCCGCGCACCGCGGGATGGCTGGCGCAGTGGCAGGAACTCATCACCGACCCCGAGCAGAAGATCGCGCGTCCGCGCCAGGTTTATACCGGACCCGGCGAGCGGGAGTTCGTGCCCCTCGACAAACGGGTTCCCGTGCCGATTCCGGCAGACTATCCGGCGCACTGATCATCCCTGTCGAGGTCTGAAAAATAAACTGCCCCGCCTTGCTGCGGGGCAGTTTTCATTGGAGGCCAGAAAAGCGACGAGCCGCAAGCGGTTTGCCTGCGGCTCCGGGGAGGGGAAGACTACGCCCTAATGCCGATCCAGTTGTCTCGGCCTCGCGCTTTACGCGGCGTGCTTCGCCAACGCGGCCAGATGCTCGCGATGACGCTCGGGCGATGTGATGACTTTCATCTCCTGCCAGTCATAGGGAAATTCTCTGCCGCAATCCAGGCAAGCAACGTAGGTTCCCGTCAAAGCTGCGGCCTGCGGGCGCCGTTTCGCGCCGCGAATGGTTACGGGAAAGCTGTAGTGCGAGTGCCTGCATCCAAAAACGACATCGATCAATTTTGCAATCATGACCCACCTTCCATACCTGAGCGTGTATGCCGACTGCCTGGGTTGTACTGAGAGTGCGCGCCCCCTCTACGGTGTCTGTGGAACGCTTTCACTCAAATACTTAGATTCACCGATTGCCAAAAGGGTTGAGGATTTCGCAAAAGAAGGTCCTCCGGGCGACGAAAAGCCAGAAGCCATTTCCTTAGATATAGTTACAGGAGGAGGAAAAACGTTTCACCGGGTCTTTACACGCTTTGCGGGCCGCGTTTCTTCTGCTGCTGGCACTTGGCCATGATGGCCGATCGCAGGCGACTGCGGAGGTCGTCGGGCAACTCGTAGAGTTGGGAGTCGCGGTAGATCTCAATGGTTTTCTTGGTTGTGTCGCAGACGACATAGCAGTTGTGGCACCAGGAAAGATGGTTTTCCAACTCAGCTTTGGTTTTTTCGTCGAGGACGCCGTCCAAATAATTGGTCAGCTCGGTCAAAAATTCAGAGCATTTCACTGTTTGCCATCTCCACTCGGAGCATCGCCCGTTTTAACTTCACCGCTCTTAGTGCCATCCTTGCCATTGCCACTCTCTCTTCGCTGGAAGTATCGTCCCAGCCGCTCCCGAAGCTGCAAGCGAGCCCGCAGCAGCCGCGACTTCACCGCGGGTACGCTCAACTCCAGCGCGGCCGCGGTTTCTTCCGTCGAAAGCCCTTCTACGTCGCGCAGCACGAACACCGTCCGGAAGCCTGGGGGCAGGCCCTGGATGGTCTTACTCAAGATCTCGCGCAATTCTGCTTGCGTGTATTGCTGCTCCGGGTTCGGGCTCCAGTCCGCGATCTCGCGGGGCAGGGAGTCGTCTTCCGTCTTAATGTCTTCGTCTAACGAAACCGTGCGCTCCGGCTTGCGCCGGCGCAACTTCATCAGCGCTTCGTTGACCGCAATCCGGACCAACCACGTATAAAACTTCGACTGCTCCTGAAACTGCTTCAGGTTGCCGTACGCCTTCAGGAACGCTTCCTGCACCACGTCTTCCGCATCCTCGCGGTTTTGCGTGATGTGCTGGGCGATCCGAAAAACGTTGCGGTCGTAACGGCGGACCAGTTCTTCAAACGCCGAGTCGTCCCCTCGCTTGGCCGCTTGGACAAGGGTTAACTCTTCGCTAACTGGTCCTACTACTTTGTTTTGGATGGCTCCCATTCGCTGATCGATGCAGTATTTTCCGGTAAATCAAAAGAGTGAAAATCGAAGCACTATTCTACTTGGTAACGGGCGGTTTGCCCAATCGCGAGTTCGGTTCGGGCCTCAGATTGACGGACGCCTCGTCCAGGATGCACCCGTTGTGAGGCCCAATACCCAGTGTCAAGATGAACAATCCTGCAACCCACTCCGCGCTTGGCTCGGCCGAAGATTGCTATAGAATCGAAAACGAAGCCGGTACGCGGACGAACAGGTACCGAAGTACTCTGATGCCGCCGTACAAGTGCCGTATAATCAGCAGTTAAGGCAGTACGTTTTTGGGCAGGCGAAGACTCGGGTATTGGGAACGGTTCTCTGAGCATGGCGGACAGCAAGGAAATCCAGCAAATCGTCGAGCGTGCAGTGGCGCAGGTTCTCGACCGCACGCTTCCAAAGTTACAGGCGGAGTTGGTCGAGCGCGTTCTCGCCGAACTGCCCGCCGCACCGGCGCAAACGGGCGCGGGAAGCCCGGTTCAAGGCGGTCACGCAAACGGCAACTTGGTGCAGGCCGTTGCCAGCATTCACGCGGGTACCACACAAAAAGAAATTCTGCGCGCCTTACTCGACGCGGGCAGCGCCTACGGTTCGCGCATCGCACTCTTTGTTGTGAAAGCCGGATCGGCCAGCGGATGGCAAGGCCGCGGTCTGGGCGACGACGATGCCGTCAAAGATTTTCCGCTCGACCTTACGACCGGCCCTGCAGCCCACGCCTATCAGAATCGTGTCGTCGCCCCGGCCAATATCGCCGAGATGGACCGGCGTTTCGTGAAACAGTTTGGCGGACCCGGGAACGAGCAGATCATGGTTCTGCCTCTGGTCCTCAAGGATAAGGTTGCCGCACTGCTCTATGTCGACGGCGGAACTGAGGGCGTGCTCGACGGCCCCTCTCTTGAAGTTCTCGTGATGGCCACCAGCGCCTGGCTGGAGGTCACCTCACTGCGCAAGCAGGCGCAAAGAGATGTTAGCGATGCCGGCCCCAGCATGGAACGTCCGCCAGTCGCGGCGCCCGTGCAGACTGTGAGTTCGTTTTCCGATCCCTTCGCGTCGGCACCTCCGAAACATGTTGCGGCCAAAGCTGCGCCCGAGCCGGAACCGGCCGCGGAAGTGGTCGAAGTCGCGGCCCATGCCGCGTCCGCGAGTGCGGCAGCCTCCGCACCGGCCACAGCGGCCGATCCATTCGCCGGTATGTCCGCTGAAGACGCCGACACACACCGCAAGGCGCAGCGTTTTGCCCGCCTGCTGGTGGACGAGATCAAGCTGTACAACCAGGCGAAAGTGGCCGAAGGCCGCCGCAATAAAGATCTCTACGATCGCCTGAAAGAAGATATTGAAAAGAGCCGTTCCACATTCCAGAAGCGCTACGGCAATACTGCAGCGGCGAGTGGCGACTACTTTCAAAAGGAAGTCGTACGCAGCCTGGCGGAGGACGACTATTCCGTCATGGGCGCGAACTTCCGCAAGTAGATTCGCAAGAGGATTTTGGGAAGGGCACGGCTTCAGCGGCAGGAAAAGCCTCCGAGCGCTTTCTTTACCGTGGAAGAGCGGCCCTTTGAGGGCCGCGTTTGGCTACGAAGAAACTCGGGCTTCAGCCCCTGAGGGGCACTTCTCGCATCATTAAAGATCATCAGGTCTTGCATCTATTAACAGTTGGCCTTTCGCGTTTCCGCGCGAAGAATACTAAGGTGGTTCGATTGGGTCTCAAGTGGTGGTGGGTGCTCGCGCTCGCCGTGACGTGCGGGCTTCTGAGCGACACGCGCTCGGCCGCATTCCCTCGTCCTCAGCAGGCTTCCACTCCCGCAGTCTCTGCTCCCGACAAGCAGACTGGCACGACCGCACCTTCCCCCGATAAACCCGCACCGCATAAGTCTTCGCAAACGAAATCGTCCGCTACGCCCAGCAAGTCCACGGGCACGCATGCTCCAGCCAAGAAGACGGTTCCGGCACCCGCCCATGCGAAGGCGAAGAAGCACCGGCCGATGTCCCCCCGCGTGCGCCGCATTCGCCAGGCGTTCGTCGCGTCCACAACGTTGCGCCCCATGGCGCAGCAGTTAATCCTCGATCGTTCTCCAGCGGGTTACGCCGGAGTCGAAGCCTACGCGCGCGCCCACTCCAAAGAGGACGCGGGAGCGCTCGCCTGGCTCGTCGTTGGATACGCCCACGTCCTCGACCATGATTGCGCCAAGACCATCGATCCGCTGAACCGCGCCAAGCCTCTCGCCGGAGACCTCGGCGATTACGTCGCCTACTGGCTGGGAACCTGCTACCTGCAGACCGGTCATCAGGCTGAGGGTCTCGCCGCGCTCGCCAACTTCAACGCGACCTATCCGGATTCGCTGCTGGGTCGCGATGCCCACTTGAGTTACGCCGCCGCGCTGTTGACCGAAGGACGCGCCGCAGAAGCTGCCGAACTGCTGGAGAAGGATCGCCTGCCCGCGAGATCCGATTACGAGTTCACGCTCGGGCGAGCCTACGCTGCGCTGGGCCAGAAGGACAAAGCCGCCGAGGCCCTCGCGAACGTCTACTACAACATGCCGACTGCGGGGGAAGCCGACGCGGCATTTGCGGAGCTGAAGAAACTTCCATCGCTGCCGCCCGCAACCCCGGCGCAACGCAAAACCCGCGCCGACCTACTGATGAAGGCCAGGCGCTACAACGATGCGGTTGATGAATATCGCGAGCTTGCGAGCCATGCCACCGCGGAGTCGCGTCCGGCAGCCGAACTCGCGTTAGCCGACGCTCTCCACAAAAGTGGCCGCAACCGCGAGGCGAAGTCGGAGATGACCAATCTGCCGGGCGCAACCGCCGAGCAAAATGCCCAGCGCCTTTACATTCTCGGCGAAATCGCCTGGGCCTCGGACGAGAATGAATTGTTCTACCGCACGGTTGACGAACTGCGCCAAGCCGCGCCCACCAGCTCATGGCTGGAGGCGGCGCTGCTCTCGGTGGCGAATCTGCATCTCGTGCATCACGAATATGACCAGGCGCTCGACGCCTTTCGCGAACTGCAGCAGCGTTTCCCCAACGGATCCCGCGGCTCGTACGCGCACTGGAAAGCGGCATGGCTCACTCTTCGCTTCGGACGAAACGACGAAGCCAAGAAATTATTCGACGAGCAGATTGGGATGTATCCCGGAGGCAACGAGACCTCCGCGGCGTTGTACTGGCGCGCGCGCCTGGCCGAGGAAGACAACCAGCCCGCGATGGCCCGCGCCTATTACCAGAAATTATCCGACCGCTTCCGCAACTATTACTACGCGGAACTGGGCCGGCAGCGCCTGCAGAAACTTCCCGCGGGAACGGATCCGCCGGGGCAGTATCCGCTGCTCGATCACATTCCGCCGCTCGAGCATGGCGAGAAGGTGACGTTGTCGGATCTTCCAACGGACGACCTGCACCTGCAGAAGGCGCAGTTGCTGGGCAACGGCGGCCTGATTGACTTTGCCGTTCGCGAGTTGCAGGCAGCTGCCACCGCCGACGGCGGCAACTGGGGTCCCTCCGAGACCGCGCAGCTCTACATCGACACTGGCCACTACGACCGCGCCATCGAAGTGATGAAGCGCTCCGTCCCCAGTTATTTCGCCGTCGACATTCCGACTTTGCCGCGCGCGTACTGGGAAGCTCTGTTCCCGCGCCCCTACTGGACCGACCTGAAAAGATTCTCCGTGGCCAACGGCCTCGATCCTTATCTAGTGGCGTCGCTGATCCGCCAGGAATCGGAGTTCAATCCGCTCGCGGTTTCGCGCGCCAACGCAGTCGGCCTTATGCAGTTGCTGCCTAAGACTGGCAAGGTCGTGGCCCATCAGGTCGACCTGAAGCGTTACAACCCGACCCAACTGTTTACCCCAGAGGTCAATCTGCAACTGGGCACACGTTACTTCCGCGGCATGGTCGACAAGTTTGGCGGATCGTTCGAAAACGCTCTGGCCGCCTACAACGCGGGCTCGGACCGCGTCGAGGAATGGATGGGACAGGGCAAGTATCGCGACTCAGCAGAGTTCGTCGAGTCGATCCCCTTCACCGAAACTCGCGAATACGTACAAGCCATCATGCGCAACGCCAACGTCTACAAACAGCTCTACGGCACCCCGTAACCGGCTCTCGATTCCACGGAACTTCTGCGTTGAACCCTTCGTATCCCAAAGCGGAGCGGAGGTGTGCCCATGCGAAATGCCTTGGTAATGCTGGTAGCGTTCTGCACTCTGGTGCTGTGTCTTCCGACGGCCCAAGCTCAATCCTCGGACAGGGAAGAAGTCGGCAAGAGTCCTGTTGAAGCCAGGTTTGTTTCGGGCGGCCAGGTCCGGATGTCGCTTTGTCCCGGCGCCATTGAGGTGACGGGCAGGGACGACAGCCAGCTACGCGTCTCCTACACCGCGCGGGCAGACGAGGAGAAGGAAGTTCGAGTTCGAATCCAGGTGAACGGCGACCATGCCGCGATCCGCGTGAGGGGATGTCCCCACAACAACTTTGAGCTAAGGATCGAGGTTCCGAAAACATCGAACTTGTACGCTCGCATGTTTGCCGGGGAGATGAATATCGACGGCATCCGTGGTGACAAAGATGTGGAGATTCATGCCGGCCACCTCACGATGGAAATCGGCCGCCCTGAAGAGAATGGGCATGTGGATGCCTCAGTGCTGACTGGCGATTTGGAGGCTTCGGCTTTCGACGTTTCGAAGGGAGGATTGTTTCGCTCGTTTGATCATCGCGGACCGGGCAAGTTTCGCGTCCATGCCCACGTCGGCGCGGGGCAATTGGAGCTTCGCTAGAAGCTATGTCTCCGATGGCGTATGATGCGTAAACAAGATCTCAATCACCAGCAGCGAAGCGCCGACGACGATCGCACTATCCGCCAGATTGAAGACCGGCCACTGGTACGACTTCACGTAGAACAGCAGGAAATCCACGACCCGCCCGCTGGCCACGCGGTCCCACAGGTTGCCCACCGCCCCGCCCAGAATCAGCGAAAGCGCGATCCCCGTGATGGTCAGCGCGCGCGCCTGCCTCCACAGCAGCACCGACACAATCACCATCGCGATCAGCGAGAATCCAATCAACAGCGCAGTCTTCCAATGCGACGGAGAATCCGCAAACAAGCTGAACGCCGCCCCAGTATTCTCCGTGTGCGTGATCCGGAAAAATCCTGGGATGACCTGGATGTGCGTGTACATCGCGATACGCGCGGCGACCAGTCGCTTCGTCCACCGGTCGAACAGCACAACGAGCAGAGCAAGGAGGAAATGTGTAATTCGTGCTGAAGTCTTCATCAGTGAGCGTGCTATTCCAGTTCTTTCAGCACCGCGCTGCAGCGCTCGCAAACTGTTGGATAATTCTTGTCTTCGCCGACGTGCGTGGAATAGTTCCAGCAGCGTTCACACTTGGCCCCATCGGCTTTCTTCACCTCAATGTGCACGCCACCGGTCCCATTGCCCGAGCCCTGCGTGAGCGTAACCGCGGACACGATGAACGAATATCGAAGTTGCGCGGAATGGCGCTGCAGCAGCGAATACAAGGGATCCGACGCGGTGATCGACACCTGCGCTTCCAGTCCGGTCCCGATCAGTTTGTTGTTTCGGGCCTCCTCCAGCGCCTTGAGCACCTCATCGCGCAACGACCGCAGGCTTGCCCACTCTTCGTCCGACTTCGAACCCGTTGCCAGCAACGCTGTGTCCCCAAGAAGCTCGTCCGTGGTCGGAAACTGCGCCAGATGCACGCTCTCCTCGCGCCCAGCAACTTTCGGCAGGTACGGCCAGATCTCCTCACAAGTGAAACTCATGATCGGCGCCAGCAACCGCACCAGCGCCTCACCGATGCGCCACACCGCCGTCTGCGCCGACCGCCGCGCCTCCGATTTCGGCGCGGAAATATACAGCCGGTCCTTGAGCACGTCGAAGTAAAACGCGCTCAGGTCCACAATGCAGAAATGGTTCACGCGGTGGTAGATCTTATGAAAGGCGTATTCCTCGTACGCACTCCGCACGTCGGCCACGAACCCGCAGGTCTGGCGCAGCATGTACTGGTCGAGCGGATCCATCTGGTCGAACGGCACCGCATCCGTCTGCGGATTGAAGTCCCCCACATTTCCCAGGACGTAGCGGAACGTATTGCGGATCTTGCGATAATTCTCCGCGACCCGCAGCATCAGCGCTTCGGATCCCACCACGTCCTCGCGGAAATCAACCGACGCCACCCACAGCCGCACGACTTCACCGCCCAGCCGGCTCGAGATGTCGACCGGGTCCACATCATTCCCGCGCGACTTCGACATCGCCTGGCCCTTTTCGTCGAGCGTCCACCCGGGCGTGACCACGCCTTTGTACGGCGGACTGGCATGCGTGCCCATGGCGCAGAGCAGGGAAGACTGAAACCATCCGCGGTACTGGTCTCCGCCCTCGAGATATAAATCCGAAGGCCACGGATAATCCGGCTCATCATCGACCAGCGCCAGATAGCTCGCGCCCGACTCCAGCCACACGTCGAAGATGTCGGTTTCCTTCTCGAACTTCGTCCCGCTGCAGTGCGGACACTTCGTTCCCGCGGGAAGAATCGTGTCCGACTCGGGCGTGAACCAGGCATCGGCCCCCGACTTCGCGAACAACTCCACCACTCTCTTGTTGACCGCGTGATCGTTGAGCGGCTTGCCGCATCCCTCGCACAGGAACACGGCGATGGGCACACCCCACACGCGCTGCCGCGAGATGCACCAATCCGGCCGCGTCTGGATCATGTTCGACAGCCGCTCTTCGCCCCATGCCGGATCCCACTTGACCTTCTTGATTTCGTCCAGCGTCCGCGTGCGCAACGTGTCGTTCTTTCCGGCCCCGCCCGGCATGGGCGTTTCCATCGAAATGAACCACTGCTCGGTCGCGCGAAAAATTACCGGATTATGACAGCGCCAGCAATGCGGATACGAGTGCACCGTCTTCTCCGTATGCAAGAGCGCCCCGCGGCTCCGCACCAAATCGACGATCGGCTGGTTCGCCTCCCACACGCGCTTGCCCGTGTACTCCGGCAGTCCGTTGCGCAGGATGCCTTTCTCGTCGACGTTGCTCGTGGCGTCGAGCCCATATTTCATGCCGGTGATAAAGTCCTCAGCGCCGTGCGACGGCGCCGTGTGGACCACTCCCGTCCCCGTGTCCATGGTGACGTAGTCCGCCAGCACGCCCAGAATCTTGCGATCCAGGAACGGATGCTGAAAGTTCAGCCGCTCCATCTTCCGCCCAGGGAAGTGGGCGAGTGGCTTCGGATCGGCGAGATTGCACTTCGCTGCCGCATCGGCGGCCAGCCGCGACGCCACGATATAAACTTCTCCGCCCGACTCCAGCGCCACGTACTCTTCGTCCGGATGAAACGCCACCGCCATCGAAGCCGGCAGCGTCCACGGAGTGGTCGTCCAGATAATCGTCGAAACTTTCTTCCCCGCGAGCGCCGGATCGATCTTCGCCGGATCGTCAAGCAGCCCGTACTTCACCCACACGGTGATGCTGGTGTGGTTCTCATACTCGACCTCAGCCTCGGCCAGCGCGGTCTCGTCATGCATGCACCAGTAGACGGCGCGCAGCCCTTTGTATACGAATCCGTTTTCGTAAAACGAAAAAAACGTCGACAGCACGACCGACTCATACTGTGGAGTCATCGTCGCATACGGCCGGTCAAATCTCCCGAATACGCCGATGCGCTTAAACTGCGTCCGCTGCAGGTCGAGATATTTTTGCGCGTACTTGCGGCACTCCGCGCGCACATCGGTGGCCTTCATTTGCAGCTTCTTGCCGCCCAGTTCCTTGTCGACCTTGATCTCGATGGGCAGCCCGTGGCAATCCCACCCGGGCACATAAGGCGCGTCAAACCCCGCCATGGTCTTCGATTTGACGATGAAATCCTTCAGGCACTTATTCATCGCTGTGCCCAAGTGGATGGGCCCGCTGGTGTACGGTGGCCCGTCGTGCAGAATGAAGCGGGGCGCGCCTTTTCGAGCCTTCCGGATGCGCTCGTAAATGCCCGTCTGCTCCCAGCGTTCGAGCATTTTGGGCTCGTTCTGAGGCAGGTTGGCCTTCATCGGAAAGTCAGTTTTCGGCAGATTGATGGTCTTTTTGAGCTCGAAGGCCACTCGGTTCGCGTCTCCCAAATGATTGAATCTTTTCATTATAGGGAGCGGGGCAGGGAACGTCCATGCAGCGCCGTAGTGCTGTTGCGTCCGGCACCTCTAGAGGCGTCATCCTGAACGGAGCTGTTCTTCAGGCGAAGTGAAGGATCCTGCGAGGACTCGCGGCTCATTTTCTACGATGCCCCTAGATCCCAGTTCCGGTCCCGATAGCAGGAAGGACATGTCTTTTCGACATTTGCCAGGCACAACGAAATGCACTGTCGAAATAGGTCGACTAGAGGTACAATTTTAAAGACGCAGACAGTCTGGCGCGGTGTCCGTGGGGGCAGCCGACAGGTAACCTCAGTTTGACAAAAAAGGGACAGAAGTCCATGCAACTTGTGCTGAGTGGCGCTCATCTGTGTACAGAGGGCGTCACAGGACAGCGAAACTAGCAGGCTGGTCCAAGCAGACCGGCGAGGGTGTCCAGACCAGAATTATGGGATCCGAACCAATCAACCCGAGCGGCCCCGCCAACGAGCCAGAACTCCACCTGCTTTTGGCGAACACTACCTTCGAAGAACCCCTCTACAAGTCCCTGTTTCGTGAATTGGACGACTTTTTCTTCCCCAAGAAGCTTCCGCCCCTCAAGCTCGAATCGAAGCCGGAACCCGTCAAAGACATCTGGGGCTTCTACAACAATTGGAGGAATGGCGCCCTTGGTTCCACTGGCGTCCACTTCCTGATCGTGGGAGTCGTGATTGCCGGCTATATGCTCGGACGTCACGTAGTGAATGCGGCCCCGGCGACGAAGGTCACCGTCACATTGGTCGACCCCGGCGATATCCCGGCTCTGAAGCCTTCCAAGACCCAAGTTGGTGGCGGCGGTGGCGGTGGTGATCGCGACGTTCTGCAGGCGAGCAAGGGCAAACTCCCGAAGTTTGCGATGACGCAGATCACGCCACCCGTCGTGGTTATCCGCAATGATCATCCCAAGCTGGCGGTGGAACCGACGATCGTGATTCCTCCGCAAGTGCAACTGGCTTCCAACAACATGCCGAACCTGGGTGACCCCATGTCCCACGCCATGCTGCCCTCAAACGGCACAGGCTCGGGCAGCGGTATCGGTTCAGGTAGCGGCGGCGGTGTGGGATCGGGCAAGGGACCAGGCTTCGGTCCCGGTGAAGGCGGTGGCACCGGTGGAGGCATCTTCCACGTCGGCGGCGGCGTTTCTCCGCCGCGCCAGATTTACGCGCCCGAACCCGAGTTCTCCGAAGAAGCCCGCAAAGCGAAGTACCAGGGAGTCTGCACTCTCGGCTTAATCGTCGGAGCCGACGGCCGTCCCAGCAACATCCGCGTACTGAGCAGCCTGGGTATGGGACTCGATGAGAAGGCCATAGAAGCCGTGAAGAACTGGAAGTTTGAGCCCGCCATGAAAGACGGCCATCCCGTGCGCGTCGAGATCGCCGTAGAAGTCGACTTCCACCTGTACTGAGTTTTCGTCGTAGCGCCGGCGACTCGCCGGCTGTCGTGGCGGCGTCCCGCCGCCACACCCGACCACTGAATCAGACCCCTAAGCCTTCCGCAGCACCGCGAAGTGCCCCAGCTTCCTCTCCCGAAATCCCAACCTCTTGTAGATCTCAATCGCGCGCCCATTGTCTGCTCGAACGTGCAGAAACGGCGTTTCCCCGCGCTCGCGAATCCGCCTCATCACTTCCGCCATGAGAATTGCGGCATAGCCTTTACCCGTGTGCTCCGGATGCGTGCAGACCGCACTGACCTCGGTGTGCCCCGGAACTTTCAACCGCTCCCCCGCCATGGCAACCAGCTTTCCCTGCGGTCGAATGCCCAGGTACGTCCCCAGTTCATGAGTACGACTGCCAAACGGTCCAGGCTTCGTCAGGGCAGTGAGTTCAATCATCTCCAGCGAGTCCTGTGTACCAAGCTCGATGAGCTCCACGCCAGGGTTCGCCAGGGCAGACGACCCAATGCCATTGTCAGCTACCATCTGCAGCAGGGGAGCACCGACCACGAAGTCCCAGCCAGCCCGCAATTCGTACGGATCGTCGAGGAATAGCCCGACCGTCCCGCCGGATCCAACCAGTCCGGCCAAAGACGCATAGCCCTGCGCTCCATGCTCGCGGAATGCGCCCAACGGACCCACCTCGCGTACAAACCGCCGCGCCTCCTCGAAGCTCTCGGCAAACTGCGCATCCCGAGTAGTCAGCGCCTCCCAAATCACATTGTCGAGCACATGCATAAGCTGTGTATGAGTGTGTGGTGTATGTGGCGCGGGCGCCCCGCGCTCTTGTTAGTGGCAGGAACGCGCGTGAGCTCTCCAGCCGTGCGTCATCCGCGCCGCTCAACTCGCGAAGCCCCGAAGCCGCAGAGCGGCGAAACAACTTAGCCCAGCGCTTCAGCGCTGGGTCAGCCCGCAAAGCGAGGAACCAGTCCCGTAGGGACGACACAAAACACGCATTCCCTCAACCGGGCCCGACTCTCCATCGGATTTGCTTGAATTGCTGAAGGACAGAATAATTCGCGACGTCCACGCCCCGCTATCCGATTATTGCGCCCAAATCTATTCCTTCAAATCCACATGCTGCACATCTTCAATCGGATGCTCCAGAAACCGCTCCCCCAGCCGCCGGAACTTCTCCACCGAATCCGTCGCAAAGAACTTCAGCCGTGGAAGCCCTCGCCGCTCCTCGCCTTCAACACCAGCAGGCACCAATTCCCGCAGCCTGGAAGCCACCGCCCGCGCGGTCGATTCCGCCGAATCCACAATGCTGACGTGCCCCGGCGTCACGCGATTCAGCAGCGGCTTGAGCAGCGGATAATGTGTGCACCCCAGAACCAGTGTGTCAGCGTCGTGAAATCCATCCGCAAACGCCTCCGCCAGATAGATCCGCGCGACCTGCTCGGTCACGGAGTGCTCCACCCATCCCTCCTCCACCAGAGGAACGAGCAAAGGGCACGCCTTCTCACGCGCATTCAGCCCGCGAGCCTCCAGAGCCTTGCGGTAAGCATGACTGCTGACCGTCGCCTCGGTCCCAATCACCACGATCTTCTGATTTTTGGAAGCAGACGCCGCGGCCGACGCCCCCGGCTCAATCACGCCCACCACCGGGACATGCGCACCAGCGACGATGCGGTCCAGCGCCAGCGCCGTCGCCGTATTGCAGGCGATGACCAGCATCTGCGCTCCATGAGACTCGAGATAATGCGCCGCTTCGACCGCATACCGCGCCACGGTTTCGACGGACTTGGATCCGTAGGGAAGCCGCGCGGTATCCCCAAAATAGGCATAATCGGCGCCAGGAATAAGTTCAAGTAAAGCTTTAAGGACGGTCAGCCCGCCAAATCCGGAATCAAATACGCCGATGGTAGGACGGCGAGTAGCGCCGGCATCTTGCCGGCTGTCGCGAGGGCGTCTCGCCCTCGCCTGTGTGCGCTCCTCAGCGCTCATTCATCTCGTCCCGAGAGAACTTGCGACCGGAGCTCACAGTTTGACGCATTTCCGATAATCCCGCCGCGCAGCACGGCCCCGGCGGAATCGGCGCCCCATGCGGGCACGTCCGCGGATGCCCCAGAAACGTGCAGATCTTGTCGGTGGCTTCAGGCGACAGAATGTGCTCGAACTTGCACGCCTGCTGCTCAATCTCAGTCTCGCTGTCCATCGCCAGACTGTCGGTGAAGAGCCGCTCCGCCAGCCGGTGCCGCCGGATGATGCTCCCTGCCCGCTCCCGCCCGCGTGGCGTCAACTCAACAATCAGCGTCCCATCGCCCGACGACGCAGCGACAGGCTTCAGCGCCTCGTGGCACGGATTCACAAACGGCTTGTGATCGTGCGGCTGGGGCGGATGCGGCGTAGAAGCCACCAGCTCCATCTCGATCATCTTCTCAATCGCCAGGCTCACCGGCAGCGCCCCGTGCACTTCCATGCGCTCGACTTCGGCGATCTCGCCATGCTCGGCCAGCACCCAAAGCTCTTCCAGAACTTCATCGAGCTGCTCCTCGTCAGCCAGCGAGAAAATCTCCTGCGACGCGATCTTGCCATGATGCAACTCAATCCGCCGGTCGGCCAGCCGCGCCATCACCGGATCGTGCGTCACCATCACAATGGTCCGCCCCTGCTGATGAAACTCGCGCAACAACCGCAGCACAATCTCTTCATTGACGGCGTCGAGGTTTCCCGTAGGCTCGTCCGCCAGAATGATTCGCGGATCATTGATCAGCGCCCGCGCAATGCACACCCGCTGCTGCTCCCCGCCCGACAACTGCGAAGGCAAGTGATGCGCCCGATCGCCCATCCCCACGCGACCCAGCGCTTCAATTGCTTCCTTTTCATCGGTCATACTGTGAAAGTATTGCGCCAGCATGACGTTCTCCACCGCCGTGAGGAAGGGAATCAAATGAAACTGCTGAAAGATGAATCCAATTTTCTCGGCCCGCACGCGGTTCAAATCCGCTGCAGAAATCCCCGCAACGTTCACCCCGTCGAGCCAGATCTCGCCTGACGACGGGCGGTCGAGGCAGCCAATCAGATTGACCAGCGTCGATTTCCCCGACCCCGACGGCCCCATGATCGACAGCCACTCTCCCTGCGTGACATGCAGCGAGATGTGGTCCAGGGCATGGATGTTGTCCTTGCCCGATCCGTTCCCCGTTTCCTTGGCGGGGTAGAGTTTCGTCACATCTTTGATCTGAATCATTTCACTCTCCCCTCAGAATCACCGCTGGCTGCACTCTGCGCAGCAGCGAGATTGGGAGGATCGCCGACAACAACGTCACCGCCATGCTACCAGCCAGAACCACCGGCAGCACACTCAAACGCGGCACCACGGGAGCGTGAAAGTTAACCCGTCCGATCCACGCCGCAATGCCGATCCCAACCACAAAGCCGATCAGCGCGCCCGTCGCCCCGAGAACCGCAGCTTCCGCCGCGAAGAACCCGTTGAGCAGCCGCCCCGACGCACCCAAAGCCTTCATAATCGCAAAATCGCGTCGCCGGTCAAACACCCAGCCCATCAGCGTCGAAAGCACGCACAACGCAGCCGTCAGGATAATCAGCGCCGCCGCAGCCAGCAGCGTCGCGCGCGTTTTGCCCAGCACGCGCGCCTCGCCCTCCATAATTTGCCGCACCGGACGAACATCCCCAGCCGGAATCGCCTGTGTCAGTTGCTGCATAATGCTGGAAACTTCCTCGGGAGATCCGCTGGCCGCAACTTCAATCGTCGAAGGCTGCACGCCTGTCCACGCCACGAAATCAGTCAGCGCAACATAAATGCGGCTGTCCTCGGCCGCGCCCGTCTGCACCGTACCCGCAGGAATCACGTGCAGCGTCCGCCCCTGGAAGCTGAGATCAAACGCCTGATTCTTCGGCGAAACCGTCGGCAACGCGCGCACGCCAACCAAAGCCGGGGAAGACGGTTCCGGGTGCCCCATTTCTCGCGCGCTTTCTGCGCGAGAAATGGGGATTTCCGAGGGCCACGCACTCACCGACCACCACTTATCCAACTGCCGCACCCGTTCAAAATCCGTCCCAGCCACCACAATCGGCTGCCCATCGCTAGTCCGCGCCACGACCAGCCCAAACGGCGCCGCGATCCCACGCCCCGCCAGAACGGAATCCACCTGCGCGAGCGTATTCACGGGAAGGGAAGCGCCGCCCTTGCCAACCAGAATAATGTTCGCTCCGTAGTTGCGGAACTCCCGCCGCAGCTTTGCCTGCACATCCACATAAAGATTCAGCATGGCCGTAGCCACCGCCGCGGCCACTACCATTGCGAACAGGGCAGACACGGCCCGCCCGCGCCGCAGCACCGCCGCCCGCACCAGCATGCGCAGAAACATCGAGGTGTGCGGACCGCGAGCCCGACTCGCCGCCAGATCCCGTGCCGAGTGTGACATCCTCACGTCTACCCCAGGCGCGCTCATAGTTCCCCCCGCAGCGCAAACACCGGGTCCAGTCCCACCGCCCGCCGGATCGCCGCCGCGCTCCCCGCAAACGTCACCATCACCGCAATCGCCAGGATCACCGGCAGCAGTACCGGCGGAATCGAAATATCCGAATTGAAGATCGAGTGCCCGATCTGATGTGCCAGACCAGAGCCCACGACGAAACCAGCCAGGCCGCCAATCAAGGCCAGCAGCGTAGCCTCGGCGAAAAAGATTGCCGCCACCGTGAGCTTGCTCGCGCCCAGAGCCTTCATCAATCCAACTTCCGCCCGCCGTTCAAAAATCGTAGTCGCCATCGCCGCCGACACCGCCAGCGCCGACGCAAACAAAGCAGCCAGCGTGATCAGGAAAATCAGTCCCTCAATGCGCGTCAGCACCGCACCCTCGTTCTGCGAAACCTGCCGGATCTGCTCCGCGTGCGAGTGCGACATGGCCTCAGTCAACTGCAGCGCAATCGCCTGGGGATAAGGCGTGCAATACCACCGGTCGTAAATTGCTCCCGACAAGCTCTTCGGATCGCGCCGTGCAAACGCGTCCTCGGGCTTTGTGAGAGCGCTTACGTAAACTCGTTTCACCGCGCCCGGCCTGCCCAGAATCTCCTGAGCCACAGCAAGCGGTGCCACGACTTCATCGTCTTCGGTCCCACCCGTAGAAAGAATCCCGCTCACTCGCAATTGCCGGCCCGCCAGAGTGATCTGATCTCCGGGCTTCGCCCTCAAACGCGCAGCCAGCCGTTCGCCCAGTAAAACGTCCCGCGAGGAATCCTCCGGCCAAGCCCCGGAAACTTTCCACCACGGATACGTCGAGCGCACGCCGGTCGTGAACTGGTCCGTCCCGAACGAAACTTGCTTCGCAAAGTAAGTTCCCAGCAGCGTCACGTCCTGCTGCTTCCGGTTCTGCTCCAATGCAGTATTCACCGGAAGCATGGGCGCGAAGCCCGTGATGTTGTTGTGCCAGAAAATCCCTTTGATCTTGGGCAGGTCGCCTTCGTCGAGAAAAGCCCCATCGGTAGGAGGCTTGAGGTTTACCCCGCCAATTTCCACGTCCAGCGAATCTTCCTGCGGGGTCACAACCAGGTTGGCGCCGATGGTGCGCAGCTCGCGATTGATCTTGTCGCCGATGTCGGTCGCCACGGCGATCATTGCCGTCGCCACGGTCACGCCCAGCGTAATGGCCGCGCCCGCCAGCAACTTGCGCCGTTTCTGGCGCCGGAAGGATTCGTATACGAGCCTGACGAACATCGCTTACTGTTGCGCGAACATGCGACCGCCCGCCGCAACGTCCGCCTCCTCAATGATGACAGCGTCTGCCGTCTGCGTTGCCTTCAGCGGCACGGGATTGCAGCCGCCCGCCGTCCCCACCGACTGCGGATTAATCGGCGCCGCGCAATTCTTGCAGACCACACCGTTGGCACTCTTGTAAAAGCCAACCGACCCGCAAATCTCGCAGGCGTCAAACACAGTCGCGATCTTTCCATCCGGCTTCTGATACAGCCAGAAGCGGATCGCCGTCCCGTTCTCCTTCGCCTGGAAGCGGTGCAGGTCGCCATCCGAAATCTGTGCCAGCGGAATCGTCACCCGCCCATTCGTGAACGTGACCTCGGTCCCGGCGGGAATGTTGCTGACACTCTTGGCGTACACGAATTCCGCCGTGATCAGCGCGATGAACACAAACGAAAAAGTAAGCACGGAAATCATCCACATGCGTTCGCGGCGGGCGCTCCACGCGGCCTTGCGGCGTTCCGCTGGGGAAGCCGTAGCGGCCAAAACCGGTTCACGGCGCTTGGCCTCAAACAGAATCATCAGCGCTGCCAGGGCAAACACAGTGACAAAAAAGAACCAGTCATTGCTGACGATCGGTCCAATCAGCGCCATCTCGCGCTTGGACGAGGCAATCACTCCGCTTTCCGAAAGTTCATGCAGCCCTGAGATCAGCAACTGCGCCGCCACCAGGAACATGATGGCCGTCGTGACTTTGAAGAACTTCTGCAGGTTGATACGCACGCTGCCCTTGACGAACATCACGCCAAACGCAATGGCGGCCAACAGTCCCAGCAGCGTACCCAGAAAACTCATCAGCTCGGTCGAGTTCAGCGACACCGCGGAGAGAATCAGCACGGTCTCCGCGCCCTCGCGCAGCACCATCAGAAATATGAAAACGAACAGCCCGATCCACGCGTCGTTGCCCGCCAGCAGACCGACCTTGCCCTCGATCTCGCCCTTCAATTTGCGCCCCGTCTTCACCATGAAAACAACCATGGTGACGACGAAGAAGGCGGCGACCAGCATGACCCAGCCTTCAAAAACATCTTCGTTCAAATGCGTGCGCGAAATGACCACGGCCACGCCAATACTGCCGAGGAACGCAGCCGCAAGAGCGGCATACACCGTCTTGCGCAGTTCCTGCCGCCCGATCTTGGTCAGGTAAGCCAGGGTGATGCCGACAATCAGCGCCGCCTCCACCCCTTCGCGAAGCGTAATAATGAATGCCTGAAGCATTTAATCCGTGCCTGCCATTTTGAAAATGAATTTCAATTTCAACTTCAAGGATAGTCTCCCCGCGCCGCGACAGTCAATCCGCCACCTCACAACCGCCTGTGATTAGGATCACACGGTCGGAATAACGCCTTGAATGGCTTCTAGACGCAGGGAAGGACCTGCGCGCCTCGCGCTGGAAGGGAAGCTCCTTCGTGCCCTCCGTGGTTGAAGCTTTTTCGCGGCCTATCGAGAAGCTTGACCCGCATCAACCTCAAGGCTAGCCTGATGAAACGACTTCCTGATGGGGAGGATGCGCCCATGCCTTTTTCATCCTTTTTCTTGCTCGCCCTGGCGATCCCGTTCCTGCAGTCCTCGGAACGCTCGGGAATCACAATCATTGTGCAGTCGAGTGTGGGAGGAAACCAGGCCCAGAGGACGACCTACATCCAGCCAGACCGGCAGCGCATGGAATACCGGAATTCCTTCGGAGGAAGACACGGAATCGAACTCACTCAGGGCCCGCGGTTGGTACGGATCGTGCGCTGCGACCTTGGACAATCTTTCGAACTGAATCTTGACACGCAGGAATACACTGCCGCGCCGTATCCTCCTAAGCCGCTGACCCCGGATGAACTCAAAGCACGCGGCCTAGACACTCGCATCCAGCAGCCCGCCACGCCGACCATCCGGGTGGAAATCAAAACCACCGACACGGGCGAGCGGAAAGAAATCTTCGGGCGCACGGCCCGTCATGTCGTCACGACAACCACCCAGACTCCACTCGCAGGCTCGCACTCCTCGCCGCAGGAGTCAGTTGCCGATGGCTGGTACATCGACTTCGACCAGCAGCTCTCCTGTGACCCCAAGCGGACCGGATCGGGCCACGGCACCATGTTCGGCTACGTGAGTGTGGGCGGTGGGAAAGTGCCCATGGAAAAACCGGAATTCGTCACGATCGGGAATCGAGAGATGGGCTTTGCGCTGGATCTGACCCAGACCTCAAAGAGCCCGTCCAATCTCCCCGACGGCACCGTCACCCGCTTCGAGACGCATGTGACCCAATTTGAGGAAGGGCCGCTCGATCCGGCCGTCTTCGAGATTCCTCCGGGCTTCAAACAAGTGCACCGCATCGAGCGCAACCCGCCGCCGTCGGCCCTCGGCAGTCATCCCTGAGAACCGTGCGTCGCGCGGCGGCCACTGCTCTCACCAGATCCGCACTCGCTCCCCCGGCGCCAGAAATAGTTTCTCTCCCGCCTTCACATCGAACGCCGCATACCACGCGTCGATGTTGCGCACCGTAGCAGCCCGGTACTCACCGGGAGCATGCGGGTCCGTCATGACCTGTTGCCGCAACGCGGCCTCCCGCGTTTTCTCTCCCCAGTTCTGGCCGAACGCAAGAAAGAATTGCTGATCGCCCGAGAATCCGTCCTCAACAGGCGCCGGCTTACCCGAGAGCGAAGCCCGATACCCGTCATACGCTGCCGCAATTCCCGCCACGTCGGCAATGTTCTCCGACAGCGTCTGCTTGCCGTTGATGGCCAGATCAGGAAATGGCTTATAGGTGTCATACTGCGCGGCCAGTTGCGCCGTGGCCGCCTCAAAATGTTTCAGATCCTCGGGAGTCCACCAGTTCCGCACCCGCCCTTTCGAATCGAATGCAGCCCCCTCCGAGTCGAAGGTGTGGCTGATCTCATGTCCAATGACCGTTCCGATCGCGCCGTAATTGTCCGCCGCCGGCGCCTGCGGATCGAAGAACGGAGGCTGCAAAATCGCCGCCGGAAAATTCAGCGCATTCTGCAGCGGGAGGTTCACCGCGTTTACCGTCTGCGGCGTCATCGACCACTCGTGACGGTCCACCGCTTTGCCCAGACGCGCGATCTGGCGCTGGTAGTCCGCTACATTCCCCCGCCACAGGTTGCCGAAAATGTCATCCGCCTTCACTTCGAAATTCGAATAATCGTGCCACGTCTCCGGATAACCCACTCCTACGTAAAGCGTCGAAAGCTTGGCCTCCGCCTCTGCCTTGGTCGTCGCGTCCATCCATGAGAGTGCTTCAATCCGTTTGCGAAATGCCGCAATCAGATTGGCCACCATGGCTTCCACCTGCGCCTTCGCTTCCGGAGAAAAATAGCGCTTGGCGTAGATTTGGCCGATCACATCGCCCAGGTATCCATCCACCACGAACACCCCGCGCTGCCATCGCGGACGCTGCTGCTGCGCACCCGAAAGTGTCTTGCCAAAAAACGCAAACCGCTCCAGCGCCACCGCCTTCGGCAGCACTCCTCCATAGTTCTCGATCACGTGATACGCCAGCCAATGCTTCCATGTATCGAGAGGAGTAGACCCCACCAAAGCCGCTTCGCCAGTGAACGCCTCCGGCTGCCAGACAATGAAACTGCTTTGCTGGCTCAGCCCGGCTCCGCGAAAATACTCCGCCCAGTCCAACCCGGGCGCCTTCGCCGGAAAGTCTGCCTGCGTCCACGTATTGTTGGCGTTGTGGATGTTCTCGTTATCCGCGAGGGTGCGATGGGTCTGCGCAATCGCGTGCTCGAGTTCGAGAATTCGTCCCGCCCGCGCATCCGCGTCCGAGAATCCCGCCAGCTTCAGCATGGCGGCAATGTGCGTCTGATACTGCGTGCGGATCTTGCCCATATCCTCGCTGTCGGAAAGGTAATACTCGCGGTCCGGCAGATGCAGTCCGCCCTGCATCAGATAACCCGTATAGTGCTCCGAATCGTTGAAGCCCGGCGCCACCCACAGCCCAAAAAGATTCGACGTGTGATAGTTCGTGTTGTTGAGTGCGTCCACGTCCGCACGCAGGCTTTCCCCGAGAACACGCGCCAACTCGCGCTTGTCTTTGATGGCAGCGATCGCCTCCAGATGCGGGTGAAGCGGCGTCAATCCTTTGGCCTCGATTCCAGCCTCGTCCATGTACGAGTTGTAAAGGTCAGCCACCTTGCGCGTGGCCGATCCGGCGGCCGGATTGGACTTCGCGACCTCCGCAATCAAGTCGGCTATGCGCTTGTTGCCCACGTCGCCCAGTTTCGTCCAGACGTCCACCCCGACGCGATCCGGCGGAATCTCCGTGCGTTTGATCCATTCGCCATTGGCGTAATGATAAAAGTCGTCCCCCGGTGTCACCGAGCGGTCGATATTGGCCACGGCAATGCCATGCGCCTCTTGGGCAGACAACGCTGGTGGGCACGCGGCGACCGCAAACAGGACTGCACTCGCCACAGCGAGTTTCAAAACTCCAAAAGTCGCTTTCATGAATGACTCCGCTATAGTTTCGATCGTACTGTGTGCTGCCTTTAAGTCTACTGCCACTCGCACCGAATCGAGGGAAAGGCCAAACTCTTCCTGTCACCCGCACAAAAACCTCGTCGCAGTGTTGATTGTGTTTCGCGCGGGTGTCCTGATGATAAGACGCGCCAGCTTATAGACGTTTCAGAAACGCATTCGCTTCCGTGATGTGGGGAAACAATCTCTCTTCCGCCTGAAACTCCGCCGAGTGCACGCACCGCCGGCTTCCCCGCAGCTTCACCGGATGCTTCAGGTGCAGCATCTCGTGGTACACGATATATTCCAGCACATACGCCGGCACGGCGAAGTGATCGAAGATACCGCTGATGATGATCGCATTGTGCGCCGGATCATAATGCCCCAGAATGCGCCGGGTCTTCGTCTGGCTCCAGCTCATGCGCGGCCGCGCCATCAGCCCGTGAAAGAACCGCGTGTTGAGTTTCTCAAACACCGCGTCCAGATCATAAAAGTGTCCCCGCGCCGGACGCAGCCGCTTGCGCCCCCGAATCTGCCGAACGAGATGCGTCTTGCGCACGATCTCATGGCTCGCCACATACTTGCGATAGCGCGCCGCCTGCCCGCGATCAATCGGCTGCCGGTACATCTTGGCCAGCAGAATATGCGCGATTGCCCGCAACACGCTGTCCGGCGCGCCTTCCAGCAGATCCGAAAGCCGCACCAGCAACTGCCCCTCGCGCAGCCGGATCGTGTTATTCACGTTGGCAAATGCAAAAAATTCAATTTTTAGCTCTGGGATGGAAGATGCAGGACGCAGCTCCCGATAAGTTTCCTGAAAGATTTCGAGCAGCCCTTCACGCACGGTAAGCCTAGGTTAGCACGACAGGGTCGCAGGTCTTAGGTTTTAGGGATCTGCCGACGATCTCACAGCCTAAAACTCGAGACCTAAGACCGAATGCCTAAGACCTAAGACCCAGCCCTATTCCGGCTTCCCATTCTTCGCGCTCGCATTCGGATTCAGCTTCTTATGCTTCGCCGCATCTTCCTGGTCCGCCAGCAGTTTGCGATGCTCGTCCGCAGACGTATCCACGGTATCGAGAACGTTCGTCAGAACGAACTCGTACTGCCGGGCCTCCGCCGCCGGAACATCGGCCGCATCCTTCAGCGCCCGCAGCTTGGCCTGAAACTCCGTGTCGGCCTCAATCACCAGCTTCAGAGGCTTGCGGATGTCATCCTTGCGGTCGACGTAGGTATCGATGTTGTCGTTCAGTTCGTCGTACAGCAATTGAACATCGTCCAGCAGGTCATGCGTCTGTTGCGGACGATTCTTGGTCTTGGGATCGCTCCGCATCTCTTCCAGTTTCGCCAGTCGCGCCCGGGTGAACTGGACATAAAGCGTAAGCCGCTGTTTCGGTTCCCAACTGGCATCTCGGATCTGGTCGATCTCCGCTTGCGTCAGCGGTTCGCGGTGGCGCTGGGCCTGCGCCACGGACGCCCCCGCTACTAACAGCACTACGCACATCCACGACCGAAGCAGGGAAGTAGTCATCTTGCTCCTTTCGGAAACATAGCCATCAGCAGATCATCCCGCACTCGTTGCAGACGGTTGACGGCGTCTCGCACCGGCGCCTGGTCGTCATGACCCAGCGAGTGCATCAGTTCTGTCAGCTTGCGTGCCATCGTGCGCACCGCGATCTCCGCCTGCTTTTGATACTTGTGCGATTGAATCGCATAATCCCGGGCCAGTTCCGAATATGCGACCACGTCCACCAACGCGGCCTGGCCCTTCTCGAACTCGCTTGCCGCGTATTCCTTGTCGGCCTCCGCCAATTGCTTCTGCGCAATCTGTACACACAGATGAGGCCGGTCCCCAACGCTCGTGGAAGAAAGCTTGGCCTTCAACTGCTCGACGGAAAGATCGCTGTTGGACGCAGCGTGCGCCGTCACCGCAGCCAGCGCCACGACCAGTGTGACCGCTCCCCACATTCGCAATCTGTACTGCACCCCAAGCATGATTCCAGCCCCGCGGCGAACTATTTTTTGGGCTCAAGTGCGATGAGCCGGTGCTTCGCCTGCCATTCCTGTTCAGGATACTTCCCATGAGCCGAATTGAGGAAGAGGTGAAAATTCTGCACCGCCCGCTTCACATCTCTCAGATGGTCATAGGCCGAAGCCCGCAGGAAATATGTGACCGGCTCCTCCGGCACGTATTTCACCCGCATATCGAGCGCCTTCAAGGTCAGCGGATAATCTTTGTTCGCACTGGCGGCAAAAGCCAGGTCGCCATAAGCCTCACCGAAATCGGGTTTAAGCTTTACTGCCGTCTCGAATTCCTTCTGCGCCTCTGCGAACTTCTTCTGTTCGACCAGCGCCTTGCCCAGACTCTGATGAAGCGCCGCATCGTTGGGACTGCCCGCGAGAAGCCCGCGATAAGCCGCCTCGCCCTGATCATATTTCTTGGCAATCACGTAGAGATCAGCGAGATCGCGTTGCAGCGAAATATCTGCCGGAGCCAGCTTCTCGCCCGCCTGCAATTCGGCAATCGCCTCGTCGTACTTACCGTCCGCCGCCAGCACGCGCCCCAGTTGGATACGCGCGTCAGCCTGCTCGGGATGCGCCGCCACAAGTTTTTTCAGCTCCGCTTCAGCTTCCGGCACACGGTGCCCTCGCATGTAGATATTGGCCAGTCCCGTCAGCGCATCGGAAGACGGACCCAGCGCGAGTGCCTGCTGGTATTCGCTCTCCGCGTCTGCAAACTTGTCCTGTTTTTCCAGCAGCGCTCCCGCAGCCAGATGTGGCTCGGGATCCTTTGGCTGCAACGCTGCCGCCTGCCGGTAGTCGGCAATGGCTTCCTCGGGCTTGGTCGCTTCGAGCACATGCGCGAGAGAAATCCAGGCCCTCGCATGGCCCTCGGCAACGTGACTGGTGGGCTTGAGTTGCGTGGCGGCCAGCAGGTATTGCGCGGCCTCGGGCTGTCCAGCCTTGGCAAGCTGCAGCCCCAGATTCAAATTCGACTCAAAAACATCCGGCTTCGCCGCTACCGATTTGCGGTACGCCGCAATCGATTCGTCCCGCTTGCCCAGCCCATTCTCCACAAACCCCAGTTCAAACCACGCCACATAATTCGCGGGATCGTTCCCAGCATCCCCCTCGAGAACCTTCCGCAACAAAGGCTCGGCCCCGGTGTAATCCTGTTTCTGAATCAACGCCTCAGCCTTCGCCAGTTCAGGCGGTGGCGGGTCTTCCTCGGCAACCGTGGTGTGATGAGCTTTCTGGCCGGAAGTCGCGCTCGGTTTGTGACGCACGCTGGAAGAAGAGCCTTCGTCTTGCGATCGCGAATCGGTCTGCGCCGCCGGCGGATTCGCAGTCTGCGCTCCGGCGAGTGCAGGCAAACACGCTGCCAGCACCGCGACCGCGAGTCTCCCAGCGACCACGAAGTTACGAGCCATATCTACGAACCATATTTACGAGCCATGGGAACGCGAGTTTCCATTTCCGTTCAGGACACGCGCCAGATACTTTCCCGTATAAGACCCCGCCAGCTTCGCGATCGCTTCCGGCGGCCCAGCCCCTACCACCTTGCCCCCACGGCTTCCGCCCTCTGGCCCCAGATCGATCACCCAATCCGAAGTTTTGATCACTTCCAGATTGTGCTCGATGACCACAATCGATCCCCCTGCTTCAATCAGACGCCGAAAGGCCGCCAGAAGTTTGCTGACGTCGTCAAAATGCAGCCCCGTTGTAGGCTCGTCGAAAATGTACAGCAGCCGCCGCTTCAGCTTCGCCTCGGTCCCAGATCCCCGGCTCGCTTCCCGCGACGCCGGCTGCAGATGCGCCGCCAGCTTCATGCGTTGCGCCTCGCCGCCCGAAAGCGTCGTCGCCGACTGCCCCAGCCGCAAATATCCCAGCCCAACTTCCTCCAGCGACCGCAGCTTCTCCGTGATCTTTGGCACTTCCGCAAAAAACTTCAGAGCTTCCTTAACGGTGAGGTTCAGAACTTCGTGAATGTTCTTCCCGCGATACCGCACGTCGAGCACGGTTGGCTTATAGCGCGTCCCCTTACACTCCTCGCAAATCAATTCGACGTCGGCCAGGAACTGCATCTCCACCGTGACCGTGCCGTCGCCCTGGCATGTCTCACAACGCCCGCCCGGAATGTTGAACGAAAAATGTCCCGCCCCGAATCCGCGCTTCTTCGCCTCGGGCAGGGAAGCGAACAGTTCGCGGATCGCGTCAAACGCCTTGATATACGTCACCGGATTCGACCGCGGCGTCCTTCCAATCGGCGACTGGTCGACCAGCACCACTTCCTCAATAAACTGATCGCCCTCCAGACTCTCCCAACTCGCGGCCGGCCCCGTCGCTCCGCTGCTCGATTGCTGCTTCGCCTGCGCCAGAGCCCGGTACAGCACCTGATGCAGCAGCGTCGACTTACCCGATCCCGAAACGCCGGTGATCGCCACAATCATCCCCAGCGGAATGCTGATGTCCACGCCCTTCAAATTATTGGCGCGCACGCCGCGAATCTTGATCTGCTGCGCTCCCGGCTTTCGCCGCACCGCCGGCGACTGAATGCGCAGATCCTCCGAAAGATACCGCCCAGTCAGCGACACCGGATTATGCAGAATCTCGTCGTAGGTTCCCTCGGCCACCAGTTTGCCGCCATTCTTCCCGGCCCCCGGCCCGAGATCGAGAATTCGGTCCGCCGCCCGCATGATGTCCGGATCGTGCTCCACTACCAGAATCGTGTTCCCCAGATCCCGCAGATCGTGCAGAATTTTGATCAGCCGGTGCGTATCCCGCGGGTGCAGCCCAATCGACGGTTCATCCAGCACATACAGCGTGCCCACCAGCCGCGACCCCAGCGAAGTCGCCAGCTGAATCCGCTGCGCCTCTCCTCCCGACAAAGTCGAAGACAGCCGGTTCAGCGTCAGATACTCCAGCCCCACATCGTTCAGAAACCGCAGCCGCTCGCGAATCTCCTCCAGCAACTTCTCCGCAATCTCCGCCTCCTCCGGACTCAGCTCAACTTTCTGAAAGAATCGCAGCGCATCTTCCACCATAAGCGCCGTAACCTCGCAGATGTTCTTCCCGTTGACCCTGACCTGCCGGGCCTCCAGCCGCAACCGCGATCCATTGCACTCCGGACACAGTGAATATCCGCGATAACGGCTAAGAAACACGCGTACATGCAGCTTGTATTTCTTGCGCTCCAGGTGATTGAAGAACCCGCGAACCCCCAGAAACTTCCCCTCACCGTTGAGGATCAGGTTCCTGTGCTCCTCCTCGAGATCTGCCCAAGGCACATCCGGCGGAATCCCCGCCGCCTTGGCGAACCGCTTCAAATCCGTAAACAGCGGACGATACTTCGGCTTCGTCCACGGCTCAATCGGACACTCCACGATCGTCTTCAGCTTGTCGGGAATCACCAGATCAAGATCAAAGTCGATCGTGTTCCCAAACCCCTGGCACCGCGGACACGCCCCATAAGGATTGTTAAAAGAAAACAGACGCGGCTCCGGCTCCTCATACCGCAAGTTGCAGTCCTTACACTCAAACCGTTGCGCAAATCGCAGGATCTGCGCATGTGTGGGATGTGCCAATGTGGCGTGGGCGCCCACGCCCGCGACTGCCGCAAGCTCATCATTCCTAGGAATCTCAAAAATGACTTCGCCGGCTTCGCGATAAGCAGTCTCAATCGCATCGACAATGCGAGTCCGAGCCTCAGCCGAAACCACCAGCCGATCTACCAGCACGTAAACGGGCTCCGCAAAATTGATGTCAAGCAAAGACTCCGGCGTAGAGAACTCATAAACTTCCCCCGCCTGATAAAGCCGGTTAAACCCACCCTTCCGCAAATCAAACAACCGCGTCTTAAGGGAGTCACTGAGCTCCACCTTGGCGGCCTTCTTCGCCTTTGGTAGCGCCGGCGTCCCGCCGGCTGTCGCGAGGGCGTCTCGCCCTCGCACCCGGACACCCTTCCCGGTTGATTCCTGGGTTACGGCTCCCGCTCTCTGCAGCGGAAACACCACCTGCAACCGCGTCTCCGGATCCAACGCCAGAATCGCGTCCGCCACTTCATCAACCGTATCCTTCTTCACCTCGCGCCCGCAGTTCGCGCAATAAGTCCGCCCCACCCGCGCAAACAGCAGCCGCAAATAGTCGTAGATTTCAGTCGCCGTCGCCACCGTCGACCGCGGATTTCGCGTCGTATTCTTCTGCCGGATTGCCACCGCCGGCGCAATCCCGTCAATCAAGTCCACGTCCGGCTTCTCAATCCGCTCCAGAAACTGCCGCGCATAGGCCGACAGCGACTCCACATACCGCCGCTGCCCCTCGGCATAAATCGTGTCAAAGGCGAGCGACGACTTCCCGGACCCGGACACGCCGGTCACCACCGTCAACGAATTGTGTGGGACCTCAAAGTCAATATTTTTGAGGTTATGGACGCGCGCGCCGCGCACCACAATGTTTTCCGTAGGAGTCGGCACAGTCTGCGTAGGGTCAGAAGACATCGAATCAGGGCCCCGATAGCCGCACGCCGCCCCGAGCGCACCCGCTCAGAGCCTTCCGCAAGGCTGATCGAATCTTTCTATTATAAAGCAGGAAGTATGTGGCGCGGGTTATGTGGCGCGGGCGCCCTCGCCCGCGTGCAGTAGCAACCAATGAAGCATTGGTGGGAAATCAAAAATGGAAGGGAAATGTATCTAGAACATGAATCTTACGATTGAGAATCGGAATCATTTTCCCGATCCCGCCGCTTCCCGTACCGAATCGCAAATCCAAACCCAAACACCATAATGGCGACAGGCGGAGCCAGCATGACAAAAATAGCCCGGTTCAGTGCCCGCTGACCTTCCTTAGGTGTAGCCTTAGCATTCGCATTGCACATCGCACACCCTTGCGCGAAGGCCGGTGTGATGCCAAAGGCCATAACGAACGCCAATAGAGCCCAGCGAACTCGAGACCGAAAACTCATGACAACCTCTGATTTACCCCTGCTGTATGCCCACGCCGTTCGGAGGCGGCTTCACCCGGTCCGCATCCGGAAAGAAGAAGAAAAACATAATAACGAAGCACGCCGTCACCGAGATCACCAACATCCAGCGCATCAGCGCCTTCTCAAACTTCAAGTGCATGAAGTACCCGATGATCAGCGCCGACTTGATAATCGACAGAACCAGTAGCACCTCGAGCATCCGCACGGGCGAGAACACCTGCTTGTATCCCAACACCACTTCAATCGCCGTCAGAACCAGCAGCGCTCCCCACACCCAGAAATACTGCCCCTTGCTGTCATCATGCGTCGCGGCATCACTCATCGAACGTATCCTCGCTTTTGGGTGGCGCAGCACTTTGAGCGCTGCGATAAAGCCTCTTCCTACCAAAGGGCTTTAGCCCCTGAGGTACTTAGACGCTTACGTAATCTTGGTCGACAACAAATACACCAACGGAAAAATAAACATCCACACCAGATCGACGAAGTGCCAGTACAGCCCCGACACTTCCACATCCTGCGCGTCATAATCCTTCGGCTTCAGAAAGAGAATGATCGCTGCCACAACCAACCCCAGTCCCAGCGCGTGAATCCCGTAGTGAAACACGTTGTCCGACGGAATCAGCAAATATCCCGCAATCCAAATCACACCCAACACCGGCAGGAACCACTTACGAAACGCCATCACTCCCAGATAGATGACGCCAATGGTCACGTGCAGCATGTGCATCGCGGTCAGCCCGAAGAACGTAGCCGGAAACTGCGGCGTGTTCTTCGAAATCTCCACCATCTCCCCCGTGGCTGCGCCCGCACTCGACAGCTTGAGAAACCATGGGATGGTCAATCCCTCGCTGATCAGCTTGCTCCACTCCATGCCGTGCAGCACGATGAACGCTGTGCCAAACGCCATGGTCGCGAGCAGCCAGTAACGGGTCCATGTCCGGTCGCCGCGCTGCGCCGCAAACACCCCCATCACCATGGTCAGCGAACTGGAAAGCAGGCACGCTGTCATGATCGTGGAATTAATAATGCTCTGCACGTGAAAGGGCGTAGGCCATGCCGTATAAATCCGGTTGTAGCTGAAGGCGAAAAGCAGTGCTCCGAAGGTCAGAGAGTCCGAGGCCAGAAACAGCCACATCCCCACTTTCTTCGAATATGCCCCAAACAAAGGCGCCTCATAAGCTCCCGGCACCGCGTGCACGACATCATGCTGAAGCGTGGCGTCAGCCATTCCTCAAGTTCCCCTTTCCCGTGTCATCCTGAGGCGGGCGCTCTTTGCCCGCCGAAGGATCTATGCAACTCGCATGCAGCGTCCAATCACTCGACGCACGTCTTATCTCGCGAGCCCCAACAACGCAAAAACATAAATCCACAGCACCATCATGAAATGCCAGTACCAGGCCGTGATATCCACCACGATCCGCTGCGCCTCCACCGGCTTGTGCAGAAGGGAAGCGCTCGCCGCCCAAATCAAAGCAATCATCCCCCCGGCAAGATGCACCGCGTGCGCGATCGTCAGCAGAAACACAAACGAGCTATTCGGATTCGTATCCACAAAGAATCCGCGAGCGTGCAATTCTCCCCAAGCCAACCATTGCCCGGCAAGAAACGAGATCCCCAGTAGAACCGTAATCCCCAGCCACGGAAAGGATTTCTCATCCCCCACCGAAACTCCCGGAATCGATTTCACCGGAGCCAATGCCGCCTGCAGCGCCGCCTTCCGCCGCGCAAACTCCATGGTCACGCTGCTGACCAGCAACACTGCTGTGTTAATCGCCAGCAGCAGCCAGGGCAAATCCACCCGCCCCCAATCGCGCACGTATGTATTCGTCGCGCCATCAAACGTCGGCAGCCCCTGCCGCACGATATACGCGCTGGTCAGCGAGATGAACACCATGCACACGGTCGCAATCCCGCAAGCCAGTCCCAGCCGCGCCCGCCGCAGTCTTGCTCCATAATTCGGAACGTCCCCGCCGCCGCGCCCGTCGTCGCCGCCACCCGCAGGCGGCGCTGGAGGCTTGTGCCCGCGCCCAATGTGATCAATCGGAGTTGTCGGAGTATAAGTCGCCATAACTACATCTGATTCCGTAGTAGCTCCACTCGTTGCCGCTGTTCTTCAAGTACTCAGCATCACCATCAAGGGGTGCCTCGCGCGCTCTTTGCGCGAGAAGTGGGGATTTTGCGTCAATGCGTCGTAACGGTTGCCGGATCCGTCTGCATCACATAATCCTTCGGCGCGCCCGGCACCCCATACTCATACGGCCCATGGTTGACCACCGGAGTCACGCCGCCAAAATTGTCATGCGGTGGCGGAGTCGCGGTCGTCCACTCCAGGGTCGTCGCTTCCCACGGATTGTCGCTGGCCTTCGGCCCCTTGAACATGCTCCAGAACAGGTTGATCACAAAGACGAACTGCGCGCTGATCGTGATGATCGCCGCGTAGGTGATGAACCTCTGCAGCGGCAGCAGTTTCGCCTGGTACGCCACTTCCGTGAACTGCGAATACCGCCGCGTCTGCCCCGCCATCCCCAGATAGTGCATCGGCATGAAGATGGCATACGTTCCGGCCAGCGTGATGAAGAAGTGCAACTTGCCCAACGGCTCATTCATCATCCGCCCAAACATCTTCGGAAACCAGTAATACGTAGCCGCAAAAATCCCGAAGATCGCTGCCACGCCCATGATCAGGTGGAAGTGTCCAACCACAAAATATGTATCGTGCAACTGAATATCGAGCACCGGCTGCGCCAGGAACGGCCCGCTCAACCCACCCGACACAAACAGAGATACAAAGCCGATCGCATACAACATCGGCGTATGGAATCGTATGCGCCCTTTGTACATCGTCCCCAGCCAATTAAACGTCTTGATGGCGGACGGTACACCAATGCACATCGTCAAAAGCGAGAACGCAAACGCCGAGTAAGGGCTCATCCCGCTCATGAACATGTGATGGCCCCACACCATGAATCCAAAGAACCCGATGGACAGCATCGCGTACACCATCGCCCGGTAACCGAAAATCGGCTTGCGCGAGAACGTCGAAAGAACCTGCGACGCCACGCCCATGCCCGGCAGAATCGCGATATACACCTCGGGGTGCCCGAAGAACCAGAACAGATGCTGCCACAGCAGCGGCGATCCGCCCTTGTGGCCCATCACCACTCCGTTCACCACCACCAGCGGCACATAAAAGCTGGTGCCGAGATTGCGGTCCATCAGCAGCAAAATTCCCGCCGAGAGGAGCACGCCGAACGCGAGCAGCCCAAGAATCGCCGTGATGAACCATGACCACACGGTCAGCGGCATGCGCATCATCGTCATGCCCTTGGCCCGCAAGTCGAGCGTGGTCGTGATGAAGTTCAGAGCTCCCATCAGCGACGCCACGCAAAAAATCGCAATGCTAGTGATCCACAAATCGGCCCCGAGTTGTTCCCCCGGCCCGGTCGACGATAACGCGCTCAGCGGCGGATACCCCGTCCAACCATGCAGTGGCGCTCCGCCGGTCACGAAGAACGCCGCCAAAATGACGACGAATCCCACAAACGTCGTCCAGAACGACAGCATGTTCAGGACAGGGAACGCCATGTCCGGCGCTCCAATCTGAATCGGCAGGAAGTAATTTCCAAACCCGCCCTGCGGCGCCGTCGTCAGCACGAAGAACACCATGATGGTGCCGTGCATGGTCAGCAGGCTGAGATACGTTTCCGGCTTGATCTCGCCGACCAGCGGCAGCGCCACCGCCGGCCAGATCATGTGAATCCGCATCAACAGCGAAAGAAACATCCCGACAAACACCGCCGTCAGTGCCAGGAAGAAATACTGAATGCCAATAACCTTGTGATCGAGGCTGAAAATGTATTTCCGAATAAAACCCTGAGGAGCGTGCGCGTGCGGGTTCTCCATTGCGACCATTACTGTTTCTCCGCCTCCCGTGCCGCCAGCCACTTGTCAAAATCCTCCTGGCTGACGACGTGGACCATGCCGTGCATCTTGTAGTGCCCAAGCCCGCAAAGTTCCGCGCAGGCAATCTCGTATTCGCCAACCGCCGTCGGCTTGAAGTGCATGTGAATGTTCAGCCCCGGCACCGCATCCTGCTTGAAGCGCAGGTTCGGCACAAAAAAGCTGTGGATCACATCCACCGCACGCAGGCTCACATCTACTTCACGGTTCACCGGCAGAAACATAGTTCCGGTCACCACGTCATCTTTCGCCGCAGGATCGGTCTGGCTCAGTCCCACTGCGGCCTCGCCGCCCGCCGATGGATCCATCAGACTGACGCTGGTCTTCCCGTACTTTCCGTCCGGTCCCGGATAGCGGAAGTACCACGCAAACTGCATCCCAGTCACTTCCACCTGCACTGCGCCGGCCTCAGCCGCGTCAAAGCGCTGGCTCGCCCACACGCTGCTGCCCATCAGGTTCAGCCCGATGAACAGAACCGTGGTTAGCAACGTCCAGGTCACTTCCAGTGTGGTGCTCCCGTGAGAATACGAAACCGGCGGAGAAGAGGGAGTCTCGCGGTACTTCCACACGATGTAGCCCAGCCCGAGCTGCGCCGCGAGGAAGACAACTCCCATGATGACGAAGGTGAGATCGAATTGCTTGTCGATGAAGTCAGCGGCTGCAGCCGCACCCACCGGCAACCACCACGTCTTGGCGACAAAAAAGTATGTGCTGACCAGAGTGATCAGCCAAATCAACACCATTAACGCGAGGCCCATTCCCCAGTCCCTCCGGGCACGAAAGGATTTCCCCACGGCCGCTGCCGCGTCCCACAACGCAAGCACCAGTCGGCGGCGAGTGTAACACAGCCACGCGCGAAGAATGCAAGGAGATATTGAGGAAGAAATTGTCAGAAAGACTACTCAACACTCTGGTTCGCGTGCTGTGTTAATTTTTTCAACAGGAGGATTTCGAAATGAGGATCGTTCTCGCCTCGGAATCGCAATTTCGCAAGCGAGCCATGGACTTGCTGGGCCTGCCCTACGAAACGCGCCCGAGCCGCATCGACGAAAAGGCCATCCGCGACGACGACCCCGCACAACTAACCCGGAGACCCGCCGAAGCCAAAGCGCACAAGATCGCTGACGAATGTCCCGCTATCATTGATTCCGGGGATGAGCACGCACGCCCAATTGTCATCCTGAGCGAAGTAAATGGTTCGCGAAGGCGAACCATTTACGCAGTCGAAGGATCCCTACCCCGGGTGCCCCATTTCTCGCGCGTTGTTTGCGCGAGAAGTGGGGGCTTGCCTGTCCTCACGAGCGTGGAATTCGCAGGTTCCCTTCGTGAACCTTAGTGTCCTTCGTGGTTGAAGGTTCTTACTTCTCCGACCACTCCGGCACCCGCCCCGGAGTCCAAGGCGCCCCCGCCGCCTCCATATCCTTCTCAAGCTTCGTCAAATCCACCTCGACTAGCGTACGAAGCTTGCCTAGTTGTTCCGCGAACTCTGCAGCCGCAATGTTGTACGAATCGATGTGCGATTGCGTCGGCTTCGCCAGCGAGAACCGCTCCCCATCCATTACCGAACCCACGCGATCACTGATCGACGACGACACCGGCTCGCTCCGCTTCGCCATCTCCACATCCCCGCGCAGCGCCAGCAGAATTGCCCGGTCGCGCGCCTCCAGCGAATCCGCCACGGCTCCCAACTCTTTTTCCACTGCCGGCGCCTCCCGCAACGCCCCGCGAATGGCCTTGAGCCGCGACTCCACATCCTCCGCCGTATGCAGAGCTCCCGACACCGTTCGATACAACCGTGTCACCTTGCGCATAAACTGTTCCTGTGCCGGGCGGTCGGCCGCGCTCATTCCCGCCGCGCCCTCCGTGACCACCTTGAACGTCTGCGGCCCCGCCAATTCCGTCACCACGCCGCCAACTTTGTCGAACATCCGCACAGAGTAAGTCCCAGAAATCACCAGAGGCCCCAGATCCCCCGAGTCCGGAAAATCGCCGTCGCCATCCTCCGAAGCCTTCTTCACCTGCGGCGCCGCATACCGCAGATCCCACGCCACCCGCTGGAACCCGCCTTCCCCACCCGCATCTACCCGCCGGATCGCCGCCCCACTCTCGTCGTACACCACAAAATAAACTTCCGGCTTCGCCTCCTCCGCCTCGGCCCGCAACTCATCCTTCGTCGGATAGGGAAGAGTCTGATTCTTCTTCGCCGCGTCCTTCTCCGCCTCCTGCCGCTTCTCCTTCTTCGTCTTGATCTTCTCCTTCATGTACGCCGTAAATACCGCCCCATAAGGTGGATTCTCCGCCGTATAAAACGCGTCTCCCTGGAATCCTTTCTTCGGCCCGCCCAGCGGATGCCGCTCCACATACAGCAGCGCATCCTTCACCGGAAACACCGCGACCGCTTGCTCTGTAGAATCCGCCTTCGTCTGCCGCAGCGGCGTGATGTCATCCAGTACATAAAATCCTCGTCCAAACGTGGCAATTACCAGATCGCCTTCGCGCGCCTGAATCACCATGTCGCGCACCGCAATCGTCGGCAGTCCACCCTTCAGCTGCACCCAGTGCTGACCGCCGTCGATGGTGAAGAACGCTCCAAATTCCGTCCCCGCGAACAAAAGATTCGGATTCACCGTATCTTCCACAAACGCCAGCACAGGCCCGTTCTGTGGCAGATCGCCGGCGATCGAAGTCCACGTCTTTCCCGTGTCGGAAGATTTCAACAGATATGGTTTGAAGTCCGAATTCTTGTGATTATCAAAAGCCGCGTACACCGTGTTCACCTCGAAATTCGACGCCGCCAACCGGCTCACATACGTCATCTCCGGCACGCCCGCAAACTTCTCATACTTCGTCCAACTCGTGCCGCCGTCGCTCGTCACCTGAATCAGCCCATCGTCGGTCCCGACATAAATCAGCCCTTCTTTCTTCGGAGACTCCGCCAGCGCCACAATATTTCCGTAGAACGACGTGGACTGATTCTTTGCCACCGCATCCGGACCCCACACCTTCCCCATCACCGGCAGCTTGTTGCGATCGATCTGCCGCGTCAAATCCCCGCTGATCGCCTTCCACGTATCCCCGCGGTCATCGCTGCGGAACAATTTGTTCGCCGCAAAATAAAGCCGCGTATGCGAATGCGGACTCACAATGATCGGCGAGTCCCAATTCCACCGCAGCGGAGGCTCCCCCTTACCCTCCAGTGGCTGCAGCACCAGTTCCTGCCCCGTCGGCTTGTCATAACGAATCAGCACCCCGTACTGCGACTCCGAATAAATCGTGTTGGGATCCACCGGATCCACCTGCGACCGGAACCCATCTCCGCCCGTGGTCACGAACCAGTCCGAATTCACAATCCCATTCAGATCGCGAGTACGCGCAGGTCCGCACCACGAAAAATAATCCTGCGTTCCTCCGCACACGTTGTAAAACGGACTCGCATTGTCCACCGCCACGTCATAAAACTGCACCGTCGGCAGATTCGCCTTGAACTCCCAGTTCCTGGCATCGTCCCAGGTTTCATACATGCCTCCATCCGATCCCAGCAGCCAGTGCCGGGTATCGTCCGGATCAATCCACATGGCGTGGTTGTCCCCGTGATGATTCTTCTCATTGACCTTCTGCAGCGTCTTGCCCCCATCCAGCGACTGGCGCAACTCAACCGACATCACAAAAATGCGATCCATATTCTTCGGATCCGTCACTACCCGTGCGTAATACATCGCCCCCTGATCGAACTCGTTGCGCCGCTCCCACGTCGCGCCCTTGTCGTTCGACCGGAAAATTCCACCCTTCCCATCCGCCGCCTCAACCGTCGCATACACCACATTCGGATCCGCCGAAGACACCGCCAGCCCAATTCGACCCATATCCATAGACGGTAGCCCAGACTTCAACTTGTTCCACGTCGCTCCCGCATCGGTCGACTTATAAATCGTGCTCTCCGGACCGCCATCAATCAGCGTGAACACATGCCGCCGCCGCTGGTACGCCGCCGCATACACAATGTCAGGATTCGATGGATCGATCGCCACATCCACCACGCCGGTGTTCTCGCTGATGGTCAGCACCGCCTTCCAGGTCTTTCCTCCATCCGTCGACTTAAAAAGCCCGCGATCCCCGCCCGCTCCCCACAGCGGCCCCTCCGCCGCCACGTACACCACCTTCGAATCCCGCGGATCGATGACCACTCGCCCAATATGCTCCGACTTCTTCAGCCCCAGATTCTCCCAACTCTTGCCCCCATCGACCGACCGGTAGATCCCATCGCCGTAAGCCACACTCCGCTGCGAATTGCTTTCTCCCGAACCCACCCACACCACGGACGCATCATTCGGATCGAGCGCCACCCACCCAATCGAATACGATCCCTCACCATCGAACACCGGAGTCCAAGTCGTCCCATCATTCACCGTCTTCCACACCCCACCCGAAGCCACGCCCACGTAGTACTCAAACTTATTCCGCGGATTCACCGCAATCGACATCACCCGCCCCGAAGCCGCTCCCGGCCCAATCGACCGGAACTTCAGCCCCGAAAAAGTGTCGGCAGTCATCCCGCCCTTCTTCTCCTCCTTCTTCGGCTCATCTTTTTTCTCGTCCTTCTTCGCATCTTTCTTTGCGTCTTTCTTCTGTGCCGGGGTGGCCGCAGAAGCCGGCTTCTTATCCGCGTCTTTATCCTGCGTCTGTTGGGCAGCAAGTGGCGTAACGAATGTCAGTGACAAAAGGAAAACGAAAGAGGCGACCGATTTCATGCAACGCTCCAATCCAAAACTCATAAACGTTCTTGTCATCCTGAGGCGGGCGTACTTTGCCCGCCGAAGAGCCTGCCCTGAGCGAAGTCGAAGGGATCTATGCAACCTGCAGCCCAGAATCCAAAACCGATATGTATACAGGATTTGAATCGAACTAAGAAGCGATTTTACGAATCCTCCGTGTCCTCCGTGGTTATCTTGGGTTGGTCAGCTCAGGATAGAATCCCTCCATGCCCCGCAAGATCCACGGACACGAAACCGCCTATCACAAGCTCCAGAAGAACTACTGCTTCGCCTGCGGCCAGAACAATCCCGAAGGCATGCGCCTCAGGTTCACCCTCGACGAAGAACGCCAAACCTTCGTCTGCAAATTCCGCCTCGGCAAGCGCTACACTGGCCCTCCCGGCCACTGCCACGGCGGCATCATCGCGACCATCCTTGACGACGCGATGGGCAAAGTAAACAAGCTCCACCAGGTGATCGCCCTGACGAAAGAAATGACCGTCCAATACCTCAAGCCCGTCCCGCTCGACAAACCGCTGCACGTCGAGGGCAGGGAAGTCAGCGTCCACGGCCGCCAGCACATCAACGAAGCCGAAATCCTCAACGAAAAAGGAGAAGTCCTGGCCCGGAGCAAGGGAATCTTCATCGCCATCGACCCGGAAAAGATGTTTGGCAAATTCGTGGAACGCTAGCCCTGTGAAAGACCCGAGTGTGGGAAGAAACTCGTGTGACAGGAGACTCGTACGGGACGGACTCGTGTTGGACAGACACTCCTGTCCGTCCAGGTTTTGACTTTGTTTTTTCATTGTCATCCTGAGCGAAGTGGACGACCACGCAGTCGAAGGATCCCTATCATCGCTCCATAAGCCGGCCGGAGCCATCCCCGAACTCGACCGCGGGGGTTATGTGAATCCCCAGAAGGGCGCTAGAATAGAAACAGCGCCGCCCGGCCCAAGCCGTCGGCTCATCCTTCGCGCTTGCGAAAAGGTATCCACGGGTTCAACTCATGTCCCAGAACAACGGTTCCAACACCACCTCCCTCCGTCTCAAAACCGGCCTCGCCGAAATGCTCAAAGGCGGCGTCATCATGGACGTCACCAACGCCGACCAGGCCACCATCGCCGAACGAGCCGGCGCCGTCGCCGTCATGGCCCTCGAGCGCGTCCCCGCGCAAATCCGCGCCGAAGGCGGCGTTGCCCGCATGGCGAGCCCCAAAAAGATTCGTGAAATCATGGCCGCCGTGTCCATCCCGGTCATGGCCAAGTGCCGCATCGGACACTTCGCCGAGGCTCAAATCTTGCAGGAACTCGGCGTCGACTACATCGACGAATCCGAAGTCCTCACCCCCGCCGACGAGTCTCATCACGTCGACAAGCACGCCTTCAAGGTCCCCTTCGTCTGCGGAGCCCGCAATCTCGGCGAAGCCCTGCGCCGCATTGCCGAAGGCGCCTGCATGATCCGCACCAAGGGAGAAGCCGGCACCGGCGACGTCGTCCACGCCGTCAAGCACATCCGCCAGATCGTTCAGGAAATGAAAATCCTCACGGTCCTCGGCGAAGAAGAACTCTACGCCAAAGCCAAAGAGCACCAAGCCCCCTACGAACTGATCCGCATCGTAGCCAAAGCAGGGAAGCTCCCCGTCCCAAATTTCTCCGCCGGGGGCATTGCAACTCCCGCAGACGCGAGCCTGGTGATGCAACTGGGAGCCGAAGCGGTCTTCGTAGGCTCAGGGATTTTCATGAAAGACAGCACCACCTTCGCCGATCCCGTCGAAGCCGAGAAGCGCGCGAGAGCCATCGTGAAAGCCGCCACCCACTTCAACGACCCTAAAGTATTACTTGAAGTCAGTGAAGACCTCCAAGGCGCCATGAAGGGCCTGGCCATAGCAGGCTTAGACGAATCCCAGATGCTGCAAACCAGAGGCTGGTAGGAACGGTTGTTGCGAGCGGGCTCCATCCGCCCAGTTCTTGCGCGTGCACCAGAGCTTCCTATACAGCATCCTTTGCAGCAGCCTCGGAGGGCCGCGAGCCCTCGCTTAGTATGGAACTGTACCAATCGATGTCGCGGGTGAAATACATGACCGCAGCCACAGCGAGAAAGCTTGTCACTGCACCAACCAGAAGCGCGTTATCCTCTAAGCGCAGTAATAGATAGATGAAAAAATAGAGCAAGCTGAATACAAAAAGAGCGCGCCACCCCTGCACTCGGCTGGCGAAGATCCACCCGGCGTTGGCCGAAAGCAAAACTACAGTGGCGCCGCCAGCCACGAGAAATCCCCAGTCAAAACCAATCCGCTCGGCCAATGAGAGCAGGAGAAGATAAAAAATCAGGTGCGCCACGCCGACCAGAACATATTGGGCGGGATGGACGCGCTTGCCAGCAGTGGCTTCAAACACAAAGTAGGAGAGGAATAATAATCCGACAAACAGAAGTACATATTTGAGCGAGCGGCTCACAGATTGATAAGGGTCCGCCATTTCGATGAACGAGATCCCCATCGCAGTGCGATCCAGCGCACTGACCGCGGTATTCGTCCCTTCGGCGGGAACCCCGCGGGCGATGAAAGGTACGGACCACTCTCCGGTAAAGCCCTGCGCAGAGATAGTACGTTTCACCGGTAAGAAGCCACCATCGAACCCCGGGCTCGGCCAGTCGCCCTCTGCGGTAAGGTGCGTGCTCTTGCCATAGGCCAGGACCGTAAGTCGCTGAGCGCCGGAAAAACGCAGGTTAGCCGTTACGTTGAACGCCGAGTTTGGCTGGATCAGTTCTGAAACTCTTGCGCCAAAATATGCCAGCGGCAGACGCGGGTTTGGTTCACCAACATTTTCTGCGGGGACGAATGTGATTGTCTTGCCGTTGGCCGTTAAGGTTCCATCTGCCAACGCGCCGCGAGGGTCGCTAACGCCAATGACTATCCCCGCTCGGGTCCAGTCCAACTCAGCGCCTGCCGGGGCTGCGGAAGGCACGCCCGTCAGGTCGAAAGTCGCATCGAATTTCAACTCGGCTTCATAGACAGGCACTCTGAATAACGAGCGATGCCGCTCTTGCGTATGAACCCGTACACTAGCTTCGCCTTTCGTCGGAAACACCACGTATACGCCAGGCGTAGTCGACGCACCTTTATACGGCGGCGGAATGCTGAACGGAATTGACAGCGAGGGGCCGAGAAAGGCCTCCTGACCACCGGCCCGGCCGCTGATTTCCTGCATTACATCCTTGGCCCGCTCGGTCCGTTCCTCCACAAGGCTATTCACGAAGAGAGACGGAATTGTCGTTAGCAAGGCAAGTCCGCTGACTAGGAGCAGCTTGAGTCCCATCGAACGAGACCTGGACCGAATCTGAGCAGTCAACTGTGAAACGGAAACTTGGTTCACGCCGGCTCCTGGTTAGCGAGGAGATACCGATCGAACTTAAGATAGCACGAAGTACTTTGTACTGTAAAGAACCAGTTTTGTCCGCGGCAACCGTGAAAGAATGGCGGAAATCCGCGAGGACGCATGAACTCAGGTCCGGTTCGTCGCACCCCGAATCCGATGATGTAAGATGATTGCGCTCCGTCCCCGGCGACGCATGGCGACAAGACAAACTTCAACCAAAACATCAACCGCCCTCCGCGGCCAAGTCGCCCTAGTCACCGGTGCGACCCGCGGCATCGGCCTGGCGCTAGCCCGCGCCCTAGCTGCCAACTCCTGCAACCTGATCCTCGCCGCCCGCGACGAGAAAGCGCTAGCCCGCATCAGCAGGGAACTAGCCTCCGCAAAAATAAAAGTCCTCACTCACCCCTGCGACATTCGCGATCCACACGATGTCGACGCCCTCTTCCGCGCCGCGCGCCGCCAATTCAAACGCCTCGACATCCTCATCAACAACGCCGGCATCGCCCATACCAATCTCCCCGTAGAAAAACTTCCATTCCCCGTCTGGAAAGATGTTCTTGAAACCAACCTGACCGGCACATTTCTCGTCACCCAAGCCGCGCTCGCCATCATGAAGCGCGGCGGCACCATCGTGAACAATCTCTCCATCGCCGCCACCCGCGTCTTCGCCGGATCCGCCGCCTACAACGCCAGCAAGCACGGAGCCCTCGGCCTCACCAACACGCTCCGCGAAGAACTCCGTCCCCGCGGCATCCGCGTCATCGCCCTGCTCCCCGGCGCCACCAACACCGACATCTGGACCACCCTCTGGCCCCAAGCCCCCCGCAAAAAAATGATGTCCCCCGAAACGGTCGCCGAAGGAACATTGCAAGCACTCCTCCTGCCAGCCAACGCGACGGTAGAATCCCTGGAAATCCTCCCCACAGTCGGCACCCTATAGCCGTCCGCCAAACCTCGTATGGCAAAACGTCTCGTGTGGGAAATGTCTCGTGTGGGACGGACACTCCCTTCGACTTCGCTCAGTGCAGGCTCTGTCCGTCCAGGTTTTGACCTTGCTCGTGATCTTTGCCGTATGTGGTGCGGGCGCCCCCGCCCGCGCCTAGCCGGCATCACGACTTCAAAGTTAGCGGAAAAACTACAAATGCGTGCACTACCGTGGAAGATCGGCCCTTTAGGGCCGAGTTGAGGGCAGAATCATTGTGGGCTGCCCCTGGTCGCTTGTCCGCTGATGGCGTTGCTTTTCGGCAACTCCCCGCTAGCCTTTCCTCCAGTCCCCAGTCCAATTACAATGCTTTCCGCTAATCCACCCGTGGAGGACTCCCAATGTTCAAATCACCATTCCTCGCCGCCGCCCTGTTTGCCGCGACGCTCGCTCTCCCCGCAGCCGCCCAAGATGCCAAGAAAGACACTCCCATCAAGCCCCCAGACAGTCCATCCAAAGTCGTTCTCGACTCCTGGAACGACGTCGGACGCAAGCTCATCGCCATGGCCGAAGATTTCCCCGAAGACAAATACGATTTCAAAGCCACGCCCGCCCAGCGCAGCTTTGCCGAACAACTTCTCCACGCCGCCGGAGCCAACTACTACTTCACCAATCCCGTAATGGGACAGAAGCCTCCCGCCGGCGAAGACCCCAAGCGTGATCAATACAAGACCAAGGCCGACATCGTCACCTTCGTCAAGAAGTCCTTCGCTGACGGCGCCGCCGCCATCCAGGCGAAAGGCGACAACGGAATGTCCGAACTCGTCGTCGAGCCCTTCTCGCATCAGCAAGTGCGAATCGGCGACCTGGCCTACGGCTTCATCGAGCACTGCGGCGAACACTACGGCCAACTCGTCGTCTACTACCGCCTGGCCGGCCTGGTCCCACCCGAATCCCGCCCGAAGAAGTGAAAGTAGTGTTCGTAGATACGATTTGTTTGTCATCCTGAGCGAGGATTGAGCTTCGCCGAAAGGCGAAGCTCAACCGCAGTCGAAGGATCTCTACCTTATCGACATCCTTGAGCCGTGGACGAGAACATCCCGTGTGGGACGGACACTCCTGTCCGTCCAGGTTTTGACTTTGCATGTCTTTCGAGAGGGAAAAGAACGACAAGATGCAACTCGGGTGCCCCATTTCTCGCGCGATCTTTGCGCGAGAAGTGGGGTTCTGTAGTCCTTACCGGTAAGCGTAAGGCGTCCGCCTCCTGCGCTCCGGAAACAGCTTCACCATCACCAACCCCGACACAAATCCCCCCACGTGCGCCCAGAAGGCCACGCCTCCCATATCGCCCCCCGCATGAGCCATCGACAACGTCTGCGCTCCCGACAGAAAATTGAGCACGAACCACTCGCCCAGCACCACCCACGCCGGCAGATAAAGGATAAACACGAAGAACCACGTCAGCACCCGCGCCCGCGGATACAAAATGAAATACGCCCCCAGCACCCCCGCAATCGCTCCGCTCGCCCCCACCGTAGGAATCGTCGAGTGCGGATACATCGCCACCTGGGTCGCCATCGCAAACAGCCCGCAGAGCAGGTAGAACAACAGATACGTGAAGTGTCCGAGGTAGTCCTCAATGTTATCCCCGAAGATATACAGGAACCACATGTTTCCCAGCACGTGCGTCCAACCGGCATGCAAAAACATCGACGTGAAAAACGGAAGCACCACCTGTTCCAGCGAATACCGCGGCGAGCCCGCCAGAAACGCCGCCAGATGTGCCGGCACTTCGCCAAATTGCCGCGCAACCAGCTCGGCGCCCCGCGGATCCGTCACCTGCTGCAGAAATTGCAACAGATAAATCAGAATGTTGAGTCCGATTAAAAATGTATTCACGTACGGCGTGCTGTATCGTGGTTGGTCGTCCTTAAGGGGAAGCATGGCAGATTTGGTAAGTTAGTAATACAGAGTACAACAGTGCGCGATCGTGTGGGATGGTCACGTGTGGGACGGACACTCCTGTCCGTCCAGGTTTTGACTTTGCTCTTGATCTTCCTCGTATCGCGCAATCCGCTTAGCCAGCCGCGAAAGGCCCTGGCAGAGCCGGAGGGAGGCGAAAGAACGCAGCTCACGACGTTAGAATTGCGGGATAAGGAACCACCGCCCTGTATCCCTGTGGAAGAGCGGCCCTTCCAGGGCCGCGTTAGGCATCTGGAGTTAGGTGGGCTTCAGCGCCCCTGTAGTTATAAATCGCAAAATCGCTCAATCGCTCAATCTCCGAATGAACTCCGTCCTCATCATCGACAAGCCCGCCGGACTCACCTCGCACGACGTCGTTAACCGCGCGCGCCGCATTCTTCACGAACGCTCCATCGGCCACCTCGGCACCCTCGACCCCATGGCCACCGGTGTCCTTCCGCTCGTCACCGGCAACCTCACCCGCCTGGCCCAGTTCTACACCGCCTCGGAAAAGACCTACGAAGGCACCATCCGCTTCGGTTTCGCCACCGACACCTACGATGCTGAAGGCGACCCCACGACTGAACCGAAACCAGTCACCCTGCGCACGGAAGAAATCGAAGCCGTCGCCGCCCGCTTCCGTGGAGTGATCCAGCAAACTCCGCCCCCGTTCTCCGCCAAGAAAATTAAAGGTGTCCCCGCCTACAAACTTGCCCGCCAACAAAAAGAAGTCATACTGCAGCCAGTCCAGGTCGAGATCAAGCAATTTGAAATCCTGGAAGTCGCTATCGACCGCGTCCGCTTCCGCGCCCACGTCACGTCCGGAACCTACATGCGCTCCGTCGCCCACGACATGGGAAGGGAACTAGCCTGCGGCGCCCATCTGGAATCCCTCCGCCGCACCGCAGTCGCCGAATTCACCCTCGAAGACGCCCACACGTTAGAGCAACTAGCCGAAGCCGCCCAAGGCCTCTCCGCGTCGAAAGCCGCGACCAAGAACGCCACGAGTCCTGAAATGAGAGGCGCGAACGGTGCAAGTCCTGAAACAAGAGGCGTGGATACCAGTGGCATGAGTCCCGAAGAGCCTGCCCTGAGCTTGTCGAAGGGGACTCCTGAAAATAGCCCACCAGTTCTACTGGCGGGTAAGCCCGAATCAGAGGAATCGCGTCCCGGAGGGACGCCTGAAATCCTGGAAGCATTCTTCGTCCACCCCCGAAAACTGCTCCCTCAATTCCCCTCCGTCACCGCCGACGAGTCCACCGTCGCCCGCATCCGCAGCGGACGCACCGTCAACCTCCCCGACCTCTCCCGCGCCCGCCAGATCAAAGTCTTCTCCGGCCAGCGCGACCTCATCGCCATCGCCACCCGCATAGCCGGCACCCTCTTCCATCCCAAACTAGTCCTCTCCGGCTAGATCTGCTCGTCTGGAAAGATGCATCGTGTGGAGAGATGCAAGTGTGGGACGGACACTCCTGTCCGTCAAGGTTTTGACTTTGCTCCTGATTCTCCGTATGTGGCGCGGGCCAACACACGCGAAGAAAAGACACGGGAAGGGCACGACTTCAGAGGTTGCGGAAAAATACAAACGCGTGCACTACCGTGGAAGAGCGGCCCTTTAGGGCCGCGTTGCGTGAGAACCAGATTCTCCTGAAGATGGTGGGCCCCCCCAACTCCAGCCGCGAAGCGGCGTCATGTGATAGCCCGGCACGTAAGTGCCGGGTAGGGTGGGAAGAGAGAGCGAGTCCCGAAGGGACGACACCAGTTCTCACCCACACTCTGCTAGCCCACTGGGAAAAAGTTACCGCTCTTCGATCCATGGTGGGAAAGGGCACACGCGAACGGCAATCTGCCTACACTGGAGGCCGAGTCCGGTCGGTTGTAAGAGGGGGGAGCGCCCGCGCTAGTCGAAGATCAACACTGCCGAGGCAATTACGGTGGTCCAGAGGGCGCGCTTATCACCGACCGCCGACTGCGTCACGTTCGCCGTGCGCACGATCTTGTTCGACAGGCGGTAGATCTGTTTCTTTTCGTCCCAGGACCGGTCGGGATCGAATTCCACGTTGAGGGTAGTCGCCAGCATTTCGGCGGCGAGTTCCTCGGCATACTCCCCGGCGGCGTCTTCCGTCTCGCCAAAGGAGTGGTGCTCGCTGAGATAGCCGTAGGTGTTTCGGTCGGCGGGAATAGCTACGCCAATCGACGAAGCCAGCAGCCGATGCGGCTCACGCGTGGAGTTTTCGGCAACCACGGCAAAAACGACTTCTCCCGGATGCAGGTACTTCACTCCTTCCTTGCGGGCCAGTAGTTTGCAGTTGGGCGGAAAGATCGACGAAACCCGCACCAGGTTCTGGGCAGCGATACCGGCGTCACGCAACGCCAATTCGAACGAAGTCAGCCGCTCGCGGTGTTTTCCCACTCCCTTGGTAAAGAAAATCCGCTTCGGAACCATGTCTTTGCCCAATTCCGTGATCCTCCAAAAAGAAAATTTGAGTGTTGAGAATGCACAATCTAACACATTGTTTTGTAAAGGAAATGTGAATTTATACCCCGGAAGCAAAAAAATGCGGGGAGCGCTGGCGCGCGTCCCCGCTTTTATGCCCGGATTGTGTAGGGGGAGGGCCCGGGCAAAACCTTTTCACATCCAAACTCACTCGCCGGCTACGCGACGAAACCCGCGAATCACTTGGCTGCAACCGCAGTGCTCACTTCAACAGCGGTGCCGTCGACCGTGCCGGTAACCGTGGCTTTCTTGCCGGCCTGCTGATCGAGCAGCGCCAGCACAGCCTTGTCGCTGGTATTGAGAACGTAAATCCTGTCGCCCACCACCAGAGCATACTTCGATCCGTGCGAAACGCAAGTGCGCGTGCACTCTGCCGGCGTGCCCTCCATGTGCTTGCTGCCGCACATCGCGTCGCCCACTTCGCCCGTCAGCGTTTGCTTGCCGGCGGCCGTCGCCGGATTCTGTACCCACAGACTCGCCGCACCTACCAGCACCGCAATCAAGATCGAACGTTGCCAACCACCTGTCATCCCAGATCTCCTTCGATCGAAGCAGCCCGCGGTTGATCCCCGAAGACTTGCGGGTCAGTGTACCAAGTGATCCTGATTGCACAAACGCTTATCTGGTCGCAAAAACTTCTTCCGCGCTGCTCAGATAGAAGTGGGCTCAGAGTACTCGCCCAGAGAACACATCGGAAAACCTCGCCGGTTTTGTTCCAAAAACCGAACAAGCCCGGCGCGGGCGTCAGGCGCCTATTTCGGCGCTTTCACCGAGTAGATCAGATCGACGTCGACCGACTTGTCCCGGACGTTGGCGGTCGCATGCGGCGTCACATCCCAATCCAGGTTGGGCGGGAGCAGCTTTTGCGCGGCCGGCAGATACTCGCTCAGGTAGGTCGCGTCGTACACCTCTCCCTGTCGAATCTTCCAGGCCGCGCGCAGTTTCGCCATCAGGCTGTTATCCAGGCCTCGGAATTCCAGGTCACCCATGTGATAGACGGCCCCTTCCTTCACATCGAGGCGCATCGCTACGGTCCCGGCTCCCTCGTCAAACACCGCCTCCGGCGTGATCGTGGCCGTCATAAACCCGCGGGAACCGTAAAGCTTTTGGATGTCCTTCAGGTTATCCGCCAGCCGAATCGTATTTGCCGGCAGCCCCGGCTCGGCTCGCACCATCTTCCGCAAAGTCTCGGTAGGGAACTCCTTGTTTCCCGACCACTCCAGACTCTTCAGCTTGTACTGCTGGCCCGGAGTTACCGCAAAGGTCACGTCGACGACGGTCTGGTTGCGAGGCCCATCCTCGTTTTCGGCGGAAGGCTGCTTCACGACTTTTGGCACCGGCTCGCCGAATTGCGCCTTCAAGTATCCTCGCCCGTAATAAACCGGCAGCAACTGGCGTTGCACGAGCAACTCCAGCCGGCTGCGGGAATATTCATGCTCGGGGAGTCTCTCTCCCGCCGCCTCCAGCGCTGGCACGTCGGCCTCGGCTGCGCCCGAAAACTCGATGTGCCGGACCTGAATCAGAACGTCGTTCACGTGGTAGTTGATCGATTCGACCGGGCCCCCCGCTTTGCCCGTGCGCAGATATTCGACGTGCCCCGGGATCGCGTTCTCCACCAGCATGGCCTGCAGCACGTCAGAAACCTCGTCCGCCAGGCGGCCGAACAGCGGCAGCTCTCCGTCAAACAGCGGGGAGTGCTCTTTGATGCGCTTCAAAAGCTCCGTATCGGAGAACCAGACGAAATCCTCAAAGCGGGCCGGAATAAATTTGTCGGCGTCAGTCACATGCAGTTCGAGCTTGGTTCCCGCCGAGGAATACGAGTAGTTGTAACCGATTTCGGTGAAGACTCCCATGTCCCCCAATCGCCGCGCGGCCTTCTTGAAGTCGTCGTCGTTTACGGCCGCTCCCATCTGCAATCCGGTCGCCGCCGCAACTGCGGCTTCGGGGAATCGCTTGCTGCCTGTGACCTTGATGGCAATCAGCTGTCGCGCGGAGGCAGGCATTTGGGCCAGACCCTTCTGCGACGTCGTTCCTTGACCCATACCCGGCAGGCAAAGTCCGACGAGAAAAATGAAGAGTGGGAGCAGAAGCCTGGGGATCGCCTTCGTCATCGGGTTGGAATCTGCGCCAACTCTTCCGCGGGTTTGTGTTTCACCGCAATGTCAATGAAAGCCAGCGCGGCCCGGCTGAGGGCCTTGTCTTTGCGGAAGACCAGCGCCAGGTCGCGCCGCACCTGCGCGTCGGCGAGGGGAATCGCCGCCAGCACTTTGGCGCGGACATCTTCCTCCACATTCGAACGCGCAATGAATCCGACGCCCACATCGGCAGCCACAAATCGCTTCAGCAATTCGCTGGAATCCAGTTCCATGCTGAAATTTGGTTTCAGCCGCCGCTCGTGGAAGAGCTGCTCAATGGCGTCCCTCGTATGTCCAGCCTTGGGAACCACCAGCGGAAACTTCGACACATCGGCGATCGTCGCCGATTTCATCTTGCCCAGAGGATGCTGCGGCGGCGCAATCAGAATCAACTCATCCCGATGGATCAGCACCACGGTTAACCGCGGGTCCGTCACCGGTAGCGAGATCACGCCGAAGTCGACCGAGTTGTCGACGATCGATTCCAGAATCTTCCCATAGTCGGCACGCTTGATATTCACCGACACATCGGGGTACTGCTTCTTGAAGTCCGCAAACACATACGGCAGAATGTGCAGGCAGGTCCCTTCATTTGCCCCCACAATCAGTTCGCCCCGCGGCACCCGTTCCATCTCGGCGATCGCCACCAGCATCGCCTTGCGAGCATCCAGCGTCTCTTCCACGTATTTCTGAAAAGCCTTGCCAGCTGCGGTGAGCGACACCTTCCCGCCCGACCGGTCGAACAGCTTAGCCCCAACTTCTTCCTCCAGCCCGCGAATCTGCGATGAGATCGCCGGCTGCGTCCGAAAACGCTTCTCCGCCGCCCGCGAGAACGATGCGTGCCGCGCCACTTCGAGAAACGTTTCGAGCTGATCAAAGTCCATAAGAGCAGTCGCCAGCTGTCAGTATCCGGTTGCCAGCGGAACCGTTTTCACGCATGGGCTTTGGAAGGGCACGGCTTCAGCCGTGCCGCTAAGAGCCGCCATGGACTCGGGCTTTAGAGAGTGCGTGAGAACCGGATTTCTGGGCGAACGGTGGAACAAACACCACCAAAATCCAGCCGCGGAGCGGCGGCATGTGATAGCCCGGTACGCAAGTGTCGGGTAGGGTGGGCACAGGGAGCGAGTCCCGAAGGGACGACACCAGTTCTCACGCACACTCTTTAGCCCCTGAGGGCCGGCTCTGAAAATCGTCCAAAGCATTTCTTGAATCCAGTTCCAGCTTGCGCACACCCTTGAAGCTTATAGCTGACAGCTCCAGTATAAAGTCGCGTTATCCCCGCCATAAAAACAATCGAATTGCCAGCGAACGCGACTACCTTTAGACTCTCTCGGTCCCGCTCAACGCGACCGATTGTAGCAGCCGGGTGCCCCATCCTAGCCGCGTTCTTTGCGGCTAGGAGCCTGCCCTGAGCGGAGTCGAAGGGTGGGTGTCTTGCAGGCTCTCCGCACCGTTCGACCGATCTCTGTTGAATTTTCCATCCCGGTAAGGAGTTTTCGATGGCTGACGCCAAGAAAGTTCTTGAGTTCGCGAAGCAGCACGATGCAAAGATTCTCGACCTCCGCTTCACCGACATTCCCGGACTCTGGCACCATGTTTCCTATCCCATCGGGCAACTGACGGAATCATCGTTTGAAGACGGCTTCGGCATCGACGGCTCCTCGATCCGCGGCTGGGCCGGAATCCATGAGAGCGACATGCTGCTCAAACCGGACGCGAATTTTCACATACTCGATCCCTTCACCGAAGTGCCCACGCTGGTGCTCGTCTGCGACGTGGTCGATCCCGTGACCAAGCAGCGCTACGATCGTGATCCCCGCTACATTGCGCGCAAAGCCGAACTCTACCTGGCCTCAACCGGAATTGCCGACACCGCCTATTTCGGCGCCGAGGCGGAATTTTTCATATTCGACAACGTGCGCTTCGACCAGCGCGAGCAATACGGCTTTTATTTCATCGACGCCGAAGAAGGCCGCTGGAACTCGGGCAGGGAAGAGAACAATCTCGGCTACCGCCCGCGCTACCGCGAAGGCTACTTCCCCGTGGCACCCACCGATCACTATCAGGACCTGCGCAGCGAAATGGTCCTCACCATGCAAAGCTGCGGCATCGACGTCGAGTGCCACCATCATGAGGTAGCTTCAGGGGGTCAGACTGAAATCGATCTGAAGTTCGACTCGCTGGTCCGCTCCGCCGACAAGATGCTGCTCTACAAATACATCGTGAAAAACGTCGCCAACCTGCAGGGCAAGACCGTGACCTTCATGCCCAAGCCCATCTTCGGCGACAACGGAAGCGGAATGCACACGCACCAGTCGCTGTGGAAGGGAGACGCTCCGCTCTTCGCCGGCGATGGATACGCCGGCCTGTCGCAGCTCGCTCTCTGGTACGTCGGTGGCCTCATCAAGCACGGCCCCGCGCTCTCGGCGATCATCGCGCCCACCACCAACTCCTACAAACGCCTGATACCTGGCTTTGAAGCCCCGGTGAATCTGGCATACTCGCGCCGCAATCGCTCGGCAGCCTGCCGCATTCCCATGTATTCCATCGCGCCCAAGGCCAAGCGCGTCGAGTTCCGCCCACCGGATCCGAGTTGCAATCCCTACCTGGCCTTCGCCGCCATGCTGATGGCCGGCCTCGATGGCATCGAAAATAAAATGGACCCCGGCCAGCCCCTCGACAAAGACATCTACGAACTCGATCCCGAGCAGCTATCGAATATTCCCTCCATGCCCGGCTCCCTCGAAGACGCCCTCGACGCCCTGGAGCGCGACCACGCATTCCTGCTGAAAGGCGATGTATTCACAGAAGAGTTGCTGCGGACTTATGTCGACTACAAGCGCTCGAAAGAAGTCGACGCCATCCGCCAGCGTCCGCACCCCTACGAGTTCGCGTTGTACTACGACATCTGAGCGTGATCGTCGGTCGGCAAGCCATGGCTTACCATAAGGGCGCCACTGCTTCTTCCTTAAACACCGGCGCCGGCCCGCCCCGGTTGGACAAGTGGATCTTCGCCAGGTAGGGTCTGGCTTGCGGATCGTAGGTCACGGTGATGCTTCCGCCTCTCCCCGGCGATCCGTCGGAGCCGCTTCGTCCGTCCGAGCCGTCTCGCCCGCTGTTTCCGCTGGGCGATCCTATGCCACCGGAACCTCCGCGACCTCCTCGGCCGCCTCTTCCCCCCGATCCTCCTGAACCGCCGTCGGCGTGCACGGTGAGCGACCCTCCCTGCGTATCCACCAGATATAGCTTCTGACGCCCCGCCGCAGATACACCCACCTGAAGCAGCGGATGGGTCCCCGATCGGAACCCCACCCGAACTTGCACTGGCGGCGCGTCCCCTCCGGCTCCCCCATCTTGTCCATTCGAGCCATCGGTCCCATTCGATCCGTCTCCACCCGGGGAGGGACTATTGGGATCCATCGAACCCATGCTGCCGCTCGCGCCGTCCATTCCGTCACTGCCATTCATCCCGCTTGAGCCGCTGCCGCCGGAGAAATTTGCACTGTAGTTTTCGTCGTACCGCACGGGAATGTCGAGCTCGGCGCGAAGGTCTGGATGGCTCGGCACCGTCACGGTGACATGCGGCACCTTCCCGTCGCTGATTCTGGGATCGCGAGGGAGGGTCACAATGCCTTTTTGGTTGGCGGTCACGACACTGGCCGTGACCGTAAGGTCCTTCCACAAAACTTTTCCCTGGCCTTGTCCCTCCGTCATTAACACCTTGCCGTCCGGGCCCGTAAACGCCACAACCAGCGGCGACTTCTCTCCCGGCCCGATGCCTGGTCCTTTCGGCAGGCTGGCCTGCATGGACGCGATGGGGATCTTATCCAGGTAAACCTTCATCCCCATCCGGACCTGTACAGCAGCGCATCCCGACAGCACAAGCAGTGATGCCACGCTCAAGCAGGCAGTCCAGCGTTTGCCCATCCAAGCTGAAGTGCGGATCTTGGCAACTATTTTGTAAGGGCGCAGCTCTCGGACGAAACCAGAATTAGCAGCCGCCGTTCGTAAGAAACGTGGTGCGAGTGACCTGAACTTGCTCATGATCGGATCCGTTTCGACAACATCGAGAAACCGTCGTAGAAGTTCATCTCATGTATTCAATCGCGTTCTATTCAAAGCATTTCGTACGAGATGCGCTGATGAATCAAACACGAGATCAAGCAACACGTTCTGTGCTAAGGTCCATTCGCAGGTAAAGTTTTGTGGAGATGACAAAGATGACAAAGTTGTCGGGGCCTGCCGAAAAGGCGGAGAGTAAATCTGAGCCCCCGCAGACCGCAGGCTGCGTGAAGGGCAAGCAGGCTACCGCGTGAGACGTAGCAAGCTACGTCTCTACGACCCGGAAGCGTTGGGGAGTCGCCGCTACGGCTTCAGTTGTTTCTCAATCGCCGCAGTCACTTCCTTCGAATCCGGCGTCACCGCTGGCTCGAACCGCTGCACGACTTTCCCATCACGATCCACCAGGAACTTGGTGAAGTTCCACTTGATGTCTCCCGCGATGCCCGCGCCCGTCTCTTTCGTCAGATACCCATACAGCGGCGCCTGATCCGCGCCCTTCACCGAGATCTTCGCATACATCGGGAACGTCACGCTGTACTTGCGCGTGCAGAACGTCTTGATCTCCTCGTTCGTCCCCGGTTCCTGCGCACCAAAATTATTGGCAGGGAAGCCGAGAATTACGAATCCCTGATCCTTGTACTTCTCGTAGATGGCCTCCAGCGCGGTGTATTGTGGCGTGTACCCGCACTGGCTCGCCACGTTCACCAGCAGCACGACCTTGCCCTTGTAATCAGCGAGCGGCGCCGGCTTGCCGTCGATCGAATTGAGCGTGAAAGTGTAGACACCCGAACCTGCAAATAGCGATGTGGCCATAATCAGCAATACTCCGAGAGAAAGAATAATTCCCAGTTTGCCTGTCTTAGTGGATCGGCGTAAAGACGACGGTGTCATTCCAGTCTCCTATGTTGCGCAATTGGATTGTACGATGGTTATCCCTAGGGAATGCAATTGAAGATACGGGCGAGAGCGGGCGTAAAGCAACCGGGGAAATGTAAATTCTGTGTCTCGCGGTCGTCCTGGTGGTTGAACAGCGGTTGAACCAAGCTTGGACGGCCGCGGGCTAGACCGCGGTTCGGACGGAGCTTTCCTTTACCATCCGCTCCAGCAGCCGCACTCGCTTGCCGGGAAGTGGGATGTCCGTCATTTGTGGCCGGACAACTTCACAACTGCTGACCGACAGAAATGCGTCGCCCATGTTGTCCAGCGCGGAGGCCGAGCGCCCCAGCACCATCAACAGATACTTCTGGGCGATCGGCCGGTCGGCTGGATGGATCAGCGCCCACCACCGCCGCACCGACTCCTGCACCTCTGCCTCGCTCTTTTCACCCACCACGAGGGAATCGATCAACCGGTAAACCTTGCTCTTAATCGCCTGGTACGAGACGGAAATCTCTTGTGGCATAAGGGTCCTGGATTGAGCTGTACTTCCGTATAGTGCAATCCGCCCACCAAACCCGTAATCCCCTGTTTTGGCGGGGTTTACATCGATTTGCACTAACATGAACGTACTATGAATGGAATAAATCCGGTATGGGATATGGATTCTGGAAGGCAGCCGCCTTCGGCTAGGCCCTTCGGAAACGCCATTCCTATCCCGCAGGCCACAACCTCCAGCAAGATTCGATCCAAGACTCTTCACGTGCACCACGACCGGCACCGGCCCTGAGTCGCGTGCAGGTTACAATGTGGCGCTCTACTCAACCGGACTTTCGTCGACTCCTGACTCCAAACCTCGGGCACGGGCCGACGGCTCCGGCATCTCTCGTTCAGAACCAGAACTCTCGGAGGCGAAATGAAGCGATGGGCGTGGCTGTTGTCGGTTCCAGTATTGTTATCACTTGCAGGGGCCCAGGTCTCATCGTCCCTCAATTCGCAGTCGAACACTCCCCAGACAACCAGTTCACAGGGCACCTGGCACGACGCCGACAGCGGAGACCGCATGTTCTTCCCCAAGGACACGTTGTGGGGCTGGGTGCAGGTTGACCTGGCGCCTCCGCACAACGAGATTGATCCCAATCAATGCGGCGGCAATGCCGGTCAGTATGGCGGAGTCAACGCGCCCTGCAGTCTATTTGCGCGCTACATGATCTCGGGAATTCTAGAGGTTCGCCCCTTCGGCCGGGGCCCGCTGCGCCGTTTCATGGTGTACGGAGCGCCCACCTTCCTTTTCGGCAAGACCATACCCAAGACTCTCTACACCTGGTCCCCCGATGCCATCGGGATTGAGCATTCCTGGGGTGTCGGAATCTATATGAACAAGGGCTTCGAGTTCCGCGTGACCCAGCACTTCCTCTTCGACCGCCTAGGCGCGCGCGACACCTATCTCGGCCCGGCCGATCTAGGCACCAACGGCCCCTGGGGCCGCTTCCTGACCCTAGGGGTGCGAAAGACTTTCGGCACCCGCCGCTGGTAGCAGGTGGGTAGCGCCGGCGTCTCGCCGGCTGTCCCGAGCGCCTGCCCTGAGCCTGCCGAACGGGCGTCTCGCCCTCGGAGCCGCAAGCAAGGATCAGCCGTCAGTTTCTACCCCGCAACCGTCATCGCGGGCTTACACCTTTGAATTCGTGGCCTTGGATTGTTGCTTGGGTTTAAGCCTTGGATTGGCACCTGGGTTTGGACCTTGGATTTAGTGCCTGTGGGTCTATGCCTTTGGGTGGCGCAGCGCTTTCAGCGCTGCGATAAAACTCCCGCCTCGTTGAGGGCTTTAGAGAGTGTGAGAACCGGATTTCTGGGAGAACGGTGGAACAAACACCACCAAAATCCAGCCGCGAAGCGGCGGCATGTGATAGCCCGGCACGAAGTGCCGGGTAGGGTGGGAAGAGAGAGCGAGTCCCGAAGGGACGTCACCAGTTCTCTCGCACTCTCTTTAGCCCCTGGGGCGCTTATGCCGCCACTGGAATCGCCGGCCGCTTCAACCGCCGCACAAGCCAGATCACCAATGCCACAAAAGCTCCCAATATCACCAGCGGAAGCCCGAACACCAGAAACAGCCAGCCCATCCCGCTGAAAGCGGTGACGTCTCCGCTCACCACGGCCGCGGCATCGCGGCGTAGTCGGCCTCCGAACACGGTGATATCGCCGGCTACCTTCACGCCCTTGTCGAGGCGAACATCGCCGCCAAACGAAGTCGTGTCACCTGCGATCTGCCCGTCATCCTCAACAACGATGCTTCCCCCAAAGGTGGTGACGTCGCCCATAACATGTCCGCGCACCCGCACGCTGCAGGCAAAGCACGTCACGTCGTTCGCCTCATCTCCAGGCGCGATGGTGATGCTCCGACCGAATTGGGTGCGATCGCGAGCGCCGTCAGCGAACGCTTTGCTCGAAAGCACCCCGGCAAAGAGCAAGCACGCAAACATCACGGACGCACGTCGAAAAGTAGATCTCATAGAACCTCACAGGTTATGGGTAGCGCCGGCGTCCCGCCGGCCGTCCCGTGGGCGTCTCGCCCACGGAGCCGCAAAGCATAGCCGACTCAGCACCAGGAATTATGGCACAAGGACGACGAAAGCAAGAATAATCTGCTGTTTGCGCGCCAGTTCTTTATAATTGTGGGTTTTCCAAATAAAGACGCAAAACATTCATAGCGGAGGCTTGTGCATGGCAAGCTCTTATAACGGCGTAGATGTACCCGCGGACGGAAAGAAAATCGGTTATGCAAACGGCAAGTACGATGTCCCGGATAACCCAATCATCCCCTTCATCGAAGGCGATGGCACCGGCCGCGACATCTGGAAAGCCTCACTCCGCGTGTTCAACGCCGCAGTCGAGAAGGCCTACAAAGGCAAGCGCCGCGTTGCCTGGTACGAAGTCTTCGCCGGAGAAAAAGCCAAAGCCAAGTTCGACACCTGGCTGCCCGATGATTCCGTCGACGCCGTCCGCGAGTTTCGCGTCGCCATCAAGGGCCCGCTGACCACGCCCGTGGGCGGCGGGATCCGCTCCCTCAACGTCGCCCTGCGCCAGATTCTCGATCTCTACTGCTGCGTGCGCCCCGTGAAATATTACAAAGGCGTGCCTTCGCCCGTGAAGCATCCCGAGCGCATGAACGTCGTCATCTTCCGCGAAAACACCGAAGACGTCTACGCTGGTGTCGAGTGGGAGCAGGGAACTGCCGACTGCACCCGCCTCATCGAGTTCCTCAACAAGGACATGCTCAAAGGAGGCAAGAAGCAGATCCGCCTCGATTCCGGCATCGGCATCAAGCCCATCTCCATTACCGGAACCAAGCGCCTGGTGCGCATGGCCATTCAGCACGCGATTACCAATAGCCTCAAGAGTGTCACGCTGGTGCATAAGGGCAACATCCAGAAATTTACCGAGGGCGCCTTCCGTCAGTGGGGATACGAGGTCGCCACCCAGGAATTCCGCGACAAGGTCATCACCGAACGCGAAAGCTGGATCGTTGGCAATAAAGACAAGGATCCCAACCTGACGGTCGCGCAGAATGCCGAAGCGGTTGAGCCCGGCATGGAGTTCGCTCCCCCAGCCTTCCGCCAGGCCGTCGAAAAGGAAGTAGAAGCCGTTCTCGACGCCATCTACAGCACACACGGCAACGGCGCGTGGAAGAAGAAGATCATGATCAACGACCGCATCGCCGACTCGATCTTCCAGCAAGTCGTGACCCGCGCCGACGAATACTCCGTGCTGGCCTGCCCGAACCTGAACGGCGACTACATCTCCGACGCCTGCGCCGCACAGGTGGGCGGCCTCGGAATCGCTCCCGGCGCCAACATCGGCGATGGCTACGCCATCTTCGAAGCCACGCACGGCACGGCCCCAAAGTACGCCGACAAAGACGTCATCAATCCCGGCTCGGTGATCCTCTCCGGCGTCATGATGTTCCGTCACCTCGGCTGGAGCGAAGCCGCCGACCTGATCGAGCAGAGCATGGAGCGCACCATCGAGCAAAAGAAGGTCACCTACGACTTCGAGCGCCTGATGCCCGGCTCCACAAAAGTGAAAACCAGCGAGTTCGCCGGACACCTGATCGAGAACATGGACGCGGCAATGTTGGCAGAAACAAGATAGAGCTTCAAACCACAGAGGACGCAGAGGACACAGAGAAGCGTTAAAGTTTTCTGGTTCCCTCCGTGTCCTCTGTGGTTAAGTTCTTAATTCTTTCTTAACGAGGAAATCATGCGCAAGAAAGTAACCATCGTAGGCTCAGGCAACGTAGGCGCAACGGCCGCCCACTGGATCGCCTCCAAGGAACTCGCCGACGTCGTACTCATCGACATCATCGAAGGCGTCCCGCAAGGCAAAGGACTCGACCTCCTCGAGGCCATGCCCATCGAAAAGCGCGACTCCTATGTCACCGGCACGAACGACTACAAAGACACCGCGAATTCCGACATCGTGGTCATCACCGCCGGCATCCCTCGCAAGCCCGGCATGAGCCGCGACGACCTGCTGAACACGAACTACAACATCATGAAAGCGGTTGTCGGCGAAGTGGTCAAGCATTCGCCGAACTGCATTCTGATCATCGTCTCCAACCCGCTGGACGCAATGGCGCAAGCCGCCTACAAACTCAGCGGATTCCCCCGCGAACGCGTTATCGGTATGGCCGGAGTCCTCGACTCCGCCCGCTTCCGCGCCTTCATCGCCGACGAACTGAAAGTCAGCGTCGAGAACGTGACCGCCTTCGTCCTCGGAGGCCACGGCGATACCATGGTCCCGCTGCCGCGCTACTCCACCGTCGCCGGAATCCCGATCACCGAATTGATCGAAAAAACGAGACTCGAAGCCCTTGTCCAGCGCACCCGCGACGGCGGCGCCGAAATCGTCAAGTACCTCAAGACCGGCTCGGCCTATTACGCCCCGTCCGCAGCAGCCACCGAGATGGTCGAAGCGATCCTCAAAGACAAAAAGAAAATCCTCCCCTGCGCCGCGTATCTACAAGGCGAATACGGCATCAACGGCCTCTATGTCGGCGTTCCCGTGAAGCTGGGCTCCAAGGGAATCGAGCAGATCATCGAAATCAAACTGACCGCGGAAGAGAAGGCAGGATTAGACAAGAGCGCCGCGGCCGTGAAGGAGTTGTGCGGAGTAATCGGAGTGTAATTCTATCTGACTGATTATTCAGATCCCGCCTTACGAGGCGGGATTTGTTTTCTCAGAGCGACTCCTCTTCAGCCTGTTCCTGTCCTTGAAGAACTCATGGTCCGCCATGATCCGGCTGACCACCGCCCGCCGAATCTCTTCCAAATCGTATCGCGGCAGCACCAGTATTTGCTGAGCATGCAGGTACTTCCAAGCCTTCTCCCGCAGAATCCGAGCCAGTCCCTGCGGCGTCGCCACAAAATAGGACTGCCACCACCAATGGCCCGAGTCCGGATCGTACAGCTGGACGTGCAACTCGTCGGCAAACACACTCGGATCGTCCGGCCCCGGAATCGCGTCCACTTTCTCGAAGAAGAACTTCTTGATGCGAATCTTGCCCAGCAGCGGGTCAAACGGAAACGAGGCCGCGACCTCCTCCGCCCCGGGAGCCCATACGCGCGGAGACTCCTCCTGTTGGCCCAAGGGCCGCGAATTCGAAATGCGCACCTCGCTCCCGGCATCCTCATATCTGCCACTACCCAAACGCGAACTCCAGCGCCCCAGCCCCAACAATGCAATACAGACGAGCGCAAATATGAGCACCTTCACAACGTCTTCCGGCGATATGGTGCTGGCGACAAGCGTGGGGTGGAGGGTCATATCAGGGCATCATCCTAGCACTCGATGGCCCTATGAATAGCAGGGGGATATTGACCATGGTCATCGACCATGGTATAACTAGCCCAATGAAAGAAATCGCTATCTCCGTATTCAAAGCCAAGTGCCTCGGCATCCTCGAAGAGGTCCGCAAGACGCGCAAACCCATACGGGTTACGCGCTTCGGCAAACCCGTCGCTGAAGTTGTCCCACCGACTCCGGAGAAGGCGACAGCGCGACGACTGGGGTGCATGGTCGGCACAGGACGCATTGTGGGAGATATTGTTGGTTCCATCAGCGACGAGAGCGAATGGGACGCAACCCGCTGATGAAGCTATTACTTGACACGCACATCTGGATTTGGATGGTGCTTCAGCCCACGCGCCTGTCACGGCGCGTGGCTCGTGTGCTCGATGATCCTGAAAACCAGCTTTGGCTTTCCCCGATCAGCATCTGGGAACTATTGATGCTTACTCGGAAGGGAAGAGTGCAGTTGAACGAAGATCCGGTCTTGTGGACGCGGCGAACTCTTGAACAATTGCAATTGCACGAGGCCCCGCTGACCAACGAAGTTGCGCTGGAAACCTCCATTCTGACTCTCGCCCACAGTGATCCCTCTGACCGATTGATCGCCGCCTCAGCCAAGGCCTTTGACCTAACGCTGGTGACTGCGGATGAAAAGCTGATCGCGGCGCCTGAGATTAAGGTACTGGCAAACCGATAGTTCCGCAGACTCCGCACCTTCTCGTCGTCACCTTCTTCAACACCACACCGTTGTTCCGAGCGCTTCGGCGAACACTGCCCAGACTCAACGAACGGATTGTGATCTCTGCACCTGAAAATCCTCCTGACACTTCTTCGCCCCAGCGAGCAGTTCGGGGAACTCGGGCGCGCTCCTGAGTTCGGCCCATATGGAATCGTTCCGCAGCCCCTCATACGGACAATAGTGCCCTTCGATCGAAGTCTTGATCATCCGCAGAGCGAGTTCCTTCTGTCCGCAGAATAGCGCGTCACTCGCTACGACATAGTGTACTTCGGGGTCAGGGTCGGCAAAAACTTGGTCTCCCTCTTGCTGCGCGAGCTTCGCTGCATTCTCTGAACCGCGGTGATCGACGCACGCCAGCATCTCGGGGCTCCACTGCTGATCCCTGAATTTTTCGGCAAGGTCGCGGACGGGCCCCAGGTTTCCGTCGCGAATGTAAAGCCGGATCATATTGCTCGCCGCCCAGGCGGACCCGGCGTCCAGGGAGAGAAACTCCTTCGCCCGCGCGTAGTTGCCCAGTTGCTCAAACGAGAACACGCACGAGCGAAACGCATAATTCCCTGGATCCAGCGCCAACGCGGTGTCACATTCGCGCGCGGATTCTTCGATTGCTCCGCCGTAGCGAAGCACATACGACAGTGCGAAGTGGGCGCTGGCCTTCTCGGGATGCCGATCTACCAGCGCTTTTGCATCCTGATACGCCCTGACGAATTGACCTCGTTCAACCTGAGCCCCCGTCAACTCTCCCGCCGGATCGATGAAGTTCGGATCGAGTGCAAGCGCTCGTTCGAACGCTGCGTTCGCGCGTTGAAACGCTGGCTCCCCGCCGTTGGAATAGGCCGAATCGTAGTGGTAGCGGCGTCCCAGAGCATTCCATGCCGGCGCATAGGAAGGGTCCAGTCCCACCGCGCGCTCCAGCATGGCAATCGCATCTTTATTGGGGGCCGGATCGTGCGGCACCGCGATGCTACGCAGGTATAAATCGTAAGCCTCTTCGTTCTTCGGACGCGTCGCCCCTTCCGCTGAATCCGCTCCCGCGCCCAGCGCCGGAACCAGCCCTTGACGCACCTTCGCCGTGATCTGTCCCCGCATCGCAATCATGTCCGGCGCGGCCACAGTCATGGTGTCGCGCCATTCAGTGCGGTTGTTCTCGACATCAATCGCTTCCAGCGTAATCTGCAGCTGGGAACCTTCCTTCAGAAAGTGCCCAGTCACCACGTCCGTCACATGCATCGCGTGACCCGCTTCCTGCACATCGAGAGTCGGCGAGTCGTACTTGCTGGTCGTCGAAAACGGGCGAATCGACAGCGAACGCACATAGCTCAGCGAGGTTGCAATCTCGTCCGCCAGCCCAAGCCGAAGAAAATCCAGATCCTTCTCTGCTCCCATGTTCTGCAGAGGAAGGACGGCGACCGTTCGCGGATTGGCAGAACTCGCCGCTGGCTTTGACGCCTTCCGTCCTTGCCAATAAATAACGCCCAACACGATCGCTGCGATCGCGCCGACTGCCAAAGCGACCTTCCCGTAAGCGCTCTTCCCACTCGTAGCCGCCGCCCTGCTCTCGGCGACCGCGCTGCGCTGCCCCGAACTCGTCGGCCCAGCTCCACTCTCCGTTTTCGCCGACGACTCCAACAGCTGGCTCCGCCCGGATTCCGTATCCCGCTTCAGCCTCTGCAGATCGCTGCGCATCTCCGACGCGTGCTGGTAGCGCAGGTTGATATCCTTCTCCAGCGCCTTGTTGATGATGTCTTCCAGCCGCGCCGGCACATCATGATTGAGCCGGACCGCCGGAACCGGCGCCCGATTCATGATGGCTTCGCAAATGACCGCCGAGCTTTCGCCATGGAAGGGAACATCGCCCGTCGCCATTTCATACAGCACGGCGCCAAACGAAAACAGGTCGCTGCGCGCATCCAACTCACGCCCGCGCACCTGCTCCGGAGACATGTACGCCACGGTGCCCAACATCGTCCCGGGGCTGGTCAGGTGCGCTTCGTCCAACGTTTGTGTCTTGTCGGCCAGCGCCTTCTCAGTCCCTCGGCCCGCCGCGACTTTCGCCAGCCCAAAGTCGAGGATCTTCGCATGCCCGCGCTTGGTGATAAAGATATTCGCCGGCTTGATGTCGCGATGCACAATGCCTTCCACGTGCGCGGCATCCAGCGCGTCGGCGATCTCAATCGCCAGGGCAACGAGTTTCTCGTTATCCATGGGCTTCGAACCGATGGCATGCTTGAGTGTCAGGCCATCGAGAAACTCCATGGCGATAAACGCCTGGCCTTCGTACTCATCAATCTCGTAGATGGTGCAGATGTTGGGATGGTTCAACGCAGACGCCGCCTGAGCCTCGCGTTGGAAGCGGGCCAGCGCCTGCGGATCTTTGGCTACGTCATCGGGCAAGAACTTGAGCGCAACAAAGCGGCGGAGTTTGAGATCCTCCGCCTTATACACGACGCCCATGCCGCCGCCGCCCAACTTCTCGACGAGGCGATAGTGAGAGATAGTTTGCCCGATCACTCCAGCAGAATCCTACGTGGGCAGGTTGGGCAAGTCAACGAAACGGCCGATTGGGCCTGGATCATACGCGATCGATCGTCACCTTCTTGAGCACCACATCCTTGTTCGGACGATTCTGCCGGTTTTGGGGAACTCCCGTGATCTTCACCGCGATGTCCTGTCCCTCCACCACCTCGCCGAAAATCGTGTGCTTACCCGTCAGCCAATCGGTGGGCACAGTCGTAATAAAAAACTGCGATCCATTCGTGTTTGGTCCGGCATTCGCCATCGCGAGTTTGCCCGGCTTGTCGAATTTGTGCGGCGACCCCTTGGTCTCATCTTCGAACTGATACCCGGGCCCACCCATCCCCGTTCCCTGTGGATCGCCACCCTGAACCATGAAGTCGGGAATCACGCGATGAAAAATAGTCCCATCGTACAGCCGGTCTTTCGACTTCTTTTTCGTCGAAGGATGCGTCCATTCCCGCTTGCCCTCCGCGAGCTCCACAAAGTTAGCAACCGTCTTCGGAGCGTCTTTTTCAAACAGCCGGCAAACTATGGTTCCTTCCGAAGTTTCAAACGTGGCATAAAGTCCAGGTTGTCGAGTCATAGAATTCCTTTCGAGTAATAGTAGCGCCGGCGACTCGCCGGCTGTCGCGAGAGCTTGCCCTGAGCTTGCCGAAGGGGCGACTCGCCCTCGCACTCAATAGCATCGCAATTTCTTAGGTCCTACCGGTGACGTGAACGGTTGCGTCGGCAACCACGGTTTAATTGGGTGTCGCGGGCGCTTTCGGAGCAGCAGATGCAGGCTTCTTCGCCGCAGTTCCCGCCACCGGCTTCGGCGCCGTCCCCGTACCCCGCACAATCGTGATGTGAATAATCTTCACCGGCCGAAACGGCTTGTCATTCGAAGGATCCCTAGCCATGTGCGCGATCTGCTTCACCAGTTCCACGCTCGCTTCATCGCACTGCCCAAAAATCGTGTACCCACCGTTCAGATGCGGCACCGCAACTTCGGTAATGAAGAACTGCGAACCGTTGGTACCCGGCCCTGCGTTGGCATAGGCCAGCCGCCCTGGCTTGTCAAACAACACATCAGCGGACACCTCGTTCTTGAACTTGTAACCCGGATCCCCGGTCCCATTGCCCGCCGGATCCCCACCCTGAATCATAAAGTCAGGAATCACCCGATGAAAGATCGTCCCGTCATACAGCGGCACCCCGTGCTTCGTAGCGCCGCTGACCGGATTTTTCCAATCCTTGGTCCCGCTCGCCAGCCCAATAAAATTCTCCACCCCAATCGGCGCCTTGTCGGGAAAAAGAGTACAAGTCATCTTGCCCGCCGTGGTATTGATAACGGCCGTCGGCTTGATCGCCGCAGGTTTCGCCGCACTGCTCGGTTTAGCAGCCGTGCCGGTCGGAGCTGCGGGCACGGTCTGGCCGCCAGAGCCCGCCTGCCCCCATGCCATTGATGTCGCAACCATGATCACTAAAATCGCGAATGTTTTATGCATAGAACTCCTTGCGAATTCGAGGTGTTGCCGCAATCGGCGCAACGTTGCATTGTACGACAGCCGCGCCCACCATTTCCTCAGAGGAGAGTGGCGAATCAGTGCTGACACACCCTATCCCTTGTCATCCTGAGCGGAGCCGCTTTTCAGGCGGAGAGAAGGATCTCAATCTGAACCTACCCAGCCCGAGCCGCCACGAGGGAGCGAACCTACTTCGCGCTCGCCGCCTGCATCTCATGGCTAACGCCCTCCACTTCCCGAAACACCCGCATCAGATTCCCACCCAGAATCTTCTTGATGTCCTCCGCGCTGTACCCGCGGTCAAGCAGCGCCTGCGTAATCTTCGGCAAATCCGCGGCCGAGTCGATCCCCTGCGGCGTCGCCCCGCTCACGCCGTCAAAATCGGAGCCCAGCCCCACGTGATCAATTCCCGCCACCTTCGCGATGTGATCGATGTGATCAATCAACGACTTCAGCGGCGGACGTGGAATTTTCGCCATCCACTCCCGCTCGATCCGGTCGATGTCCACATAGTTGACGGGCTTGCCCTCGGATTTGAGTTGGTCCGTATACTTCTGGACCGCGGCGGCCGCATCTTTTTGCTGCGCCATCATGGCCTTGCGAAAGTCTTCATCGATAAAGCCGTTGTAGAAATTCACCTGTACCACGCCATCGTTTTTCGCGACGGCCTTCAGCATCTCGTCCGTCATGTTGCGAGGAGCATCCGTCAGCGCCCGCGCCGACGAGTGCGACGCGATCACCGGTGCCTTCGTCGTCGCAATCGCATCCCAGAATGTCTTGTCGGCCACGTGCGAAATGTCGACCATCATGCCCAGCCGGTTCATCTCCAGCACCACCTGCTTGCCGAAGTCCGTCAGCCCGTTGTGATGCTGCACCTTCGGATCATCAATATCCCCGGAAGAGTCCGCCCACTCATTGGTGTTCGACCACGACAGCGTCATGTAGCGCACGCCCAGCCGGTAGTAGTCGCGCAGCAGGTGAATGTCATTCTCAATGGAATGGCCGCCCTCAATCCCCATCAGCGCCGCCAGTTTGTGCTCCTTGTGCGCCCGGTCGATGTCGTTGGGCGAATACGCCATCATCATCTGGTCTGGATGCCGCGCCGCCTGCAAATACACCGAATCAATCAAATCGAATGTATGCCGGGCAAACTGCCCCTGGTTGGTCTCCGGATCCACCCAGATCGAAAAAAACTCCGCCCCCAAATTCCCGCGCCGCGCCTTGTCGAGACTGATGTGGCCAGCGTCCTTGGGATCGGTCGACCCAATATCGAACCCCTCATCTAAAAAACGTTGCGGCGTATCCGCATGCGTGTCCACAACCAAAGCAGAATCGTGAAGTTTCTGAGCACGCGCGCTGACCACAACGTCGGACGTCGCCGTCGACGCCTTTTCCGGCGCCTGAGCCATAGCAAGAGGGGAAATCAACGCAAAGATGAGAAGGTACCTGTTTGTCATAAGGGAAGCCCGCGCACAAGAAGACGCAGGCAGTCCCCGATTGTATAGGGACATCCGCCGCACAACAAAGCGGCAGCGGAAGCCGAGTTCCCAAGCCGCTTAGCCTCGGAAGCCGAGAGTCGCCCCAGCCGCGGAGCGGCGCAAGAATGCAGCCCACAGCGCAAGCTGTGGGTGGCACGGTGGGGAATCAGCGAGCCCCGGAAGGGGCGAAAGAAAAGCTGCATGACAGAAGGCGTCATCCCGACCGGAGCCGTTCTTCAGGCGGAGGGAGGAGCCTGCCCTGAGCTGAAAGGCGAAGGGATCTCGCGCGCAGCGTCAATCGCATTCGACCGCACAGCAGCCAGCGCCCGCTCCACGCAATCCTCCAACGGCCGCTCCGTGTCGATCACTGTCTTAGGACGTGTGATGGCCTCGAACCGCGCCTTCACCTCAAGATAAAGTTGGAAGTCCCGATTCCTCGCAGGATGCACGTCCGCATCCGCAGCCAGCCTGCGCCGAGCCATCTCCTCCGAACAAACACACTCCAGAATCCGCCAAGGCTGCCCCAACGACTCCGCCGCGCCCAACACATTCTCGATCTGATAACGCCGCGAAAACGGACGCCCATCCAGAAGAATCACTCGCCGCGGATCCCGCCCCAACAAATACCCCGCAGTCTCCACCATGATCTGCAAGCAGTAGTCATCCTGCCGCGAAGAATATTCAATCTCCCCAGGCAAGAAAATCGCATGCCGGATCTCATCCTTACTCAACACCCGTCCCGAAGTGCGTGCCGCTAGCTCACGAGCCAGGGTGCTCTTCCCACAGCCGGGAAGTCCAGCCATCAAAACAATCATAAGAGATGAATCGTAAAGGAAGTCCCGCGGAAGTTGCCACTCAGAAGGGAAGAACTCTGAAACCTTGAAACGTTGAAACTTTGAAACCAGCTCTACTTCGTCCCGCTGCCCAACGCCACCTGCGTCTCCGGCTTCTGGCTGTCCGGACGCTCCACCGGAATAATATCCTGTGTCTCGCGCCAGTCAGAATAGGTCCCGCTTACCATAATATGGAACACCCACTGGTGCCGCTCTTCTTCCGGTTCCACCAGGCCGAGCGCCTTCATGTAGAACAGGTAGTGCTCCATCCACTTCACTTGATCCTTGCTCATGCCGCGCCGTTGCAGGTCGACCGTCACGCCCGCCAGATGCGACGAAGCCGTATCTCCGTCGGCCGGAGCGGCGTTGCGATTGTGCCGCCGCAGCTTCTTCTGAACCTTTACCGTCCGCACCGCCGAATTCAGCTGAATCTGCTGGTGGAAACGGTTGTAGTAGGCCTGGCTCAGGTCGTCCACAAAGTCGAGCGTCCACGGCCGGCAATATCTCCGCGAAGGATCCAGCCGCGGATCGAAGCGCAACGTCTCCCCCGCGCGAATCTCCAGCAGGGAACCGTCTGCCTTTAAAGCCTCAAGTTCGGTTTCATTCTGAATGCGCGGCAGTTCGAGCCGGTTGATCTCCGCATTCTGGAGCAGCAGCGACTCGTGCGAAGGCCGGAACATCGGATTCCACCGCAGCCACCGGAAGTGCCGGTGATGCGCGTTCGCGCGGCGCATGGCAAAAGCGCTGCCCGACATCCCCCCGCACACTATCGCCAGGAGGACCACAGCCGCGAATTGGAATCGAACGAAGTGTCTCAAGGTTCCTGTTTGGGGCGGGCACTCTTGCCCGCCAAACCGCCAATACCGCCTCACCAATTCTTCTTGGGGAGTGGGGCTATTCTAAGCCATGCTGTCAAGTGGTCCAACCCAAGACTGCCGCCGGCCATTACTTGCGTACCCAAAGCACACTTCCGGGCGGTCACTTACCTTCCACGAAGGAAGATGCTCAACAGTTCTATCGGCAAATTACGGGCCATTCTTAAGAATTCGCAGGAATCCGCCTATGTCCGCAGCTAGCCGCGACTTGGCGCGATTTGGATGATTCTAAGGCTCGCCCGGTTGGGCGGCTTTCAGAACAAAGTGACAAAATTCAGCGCCGCAAAAGGTCACCCAGCGCCTGTTTCATGACCTGCCCGCCCACCTCAGAGATGGACCTGGTCAACGGAATATCCTTGGGACAAACCTCAACGCAGTTCTGCGCATATCCACATTCCTGTATGCCGCCGTCGCCCATCAGCGCCGCCAGCCGCTCCCGCTCCAGCGCCTTGCCCGTGGGATGCGTATTAAACAGCCGCACCTGCGCGATGGTCGCCGCCCCCACGAACCCCGTGTCCTCATTGAACTGCGGACAAGCCTCCATACAGCAGCAGCACGAGATGCACCGCGAAATCGGATACGCAGCTTCCTGCTCCTCCGCCGACATCCGCGGTCCGGCTCCCAGGTCGTACGTGCCGTCGATCGGCACCCACGCCTTCACGGCCTTCAGGTTCTCAAAAATCACGCTGCGGTCCACGGCCAGATCGCGCACCACCGGGAACTTCGAAAACGGCTCCAGCCGGATCGGTTGTTCCAGGTTGTCAATCAGCGCCGAGCACGCCATGCGCGCCTTCCCGTTAATCAGCATCGCGCACGATCCGCACACTTCCTCGAGACAATTCGAGTCGTAAGTGATGGGGGTAGTCGCCTTGCCTTCGCGCGTCGACGGCTCGGTGGCAATATCCATCAGCGCCGAAATGACGTTCATATTCGGCCGGTAGGGAACTGAGAACTCCTCCCAATAGGCCTTGGAAGTTGGAGTCGCTTGACGCTTGATCTTGATGATGACGGATTTATCAGCCATTAGCTCTTAGCCTTCTTAATACCCACTGTCATCCTGAGCGAAGCGAAGGATCTATGCACTCGGCCGACGCCAGCAAACTCTATAGGTCCTTCGCTGCGCTCAGGATGACAACACAAATATATTCAGTACTTCCTCGCCCTTGGCGGAATCAGCGACGTATCCACCGCCTCGAACTCAAACTTCGGCTCATCCGCATCCGGCGCGAAATACGCCTTCGTCGTCTTCAACCAGTTCTTGTCGTCGCGCTCCGGGAAGTCCGGCTTGTAATGCGCCCCGCGCGATTCATCCCGCATCCCCGCGCCCAGCGCAATCACCCGCGCAAGTTGCAGCATGTTGTAAAGCTGCCGCGCAAACACCACAGTCGTATTCGCCCACTGCGTGCGATCGCTCAAGTTGATCTTGCCGTAGCGCTCCAGCATCTCGACCAGCGTGGCGTCGCTCTGCTTCAACGCCTTGTTGTAGCGGATGACCGTGCAATCCTTCGTCATCAACTCGCCCATCTCGCGCCACAACTTGAAAGGATTCTCCGCACCATCCGCCTTCATCAGGTGGGCATTGATGTCCTCCTGCCGCTTCTGCTCCGCCGCGAAACATCCATTCCCGTCAGACGTGGCCTGCAGCCCGCGCGCATACTTCACCGCATTGGGCCCGGCAATCCCGCCGCCGTAGATACAAGACATCAGCGAATTCGCGCCCAACCGGTTCGCCCCGTGATATTGATATTCACACTCGCCCGCCGCATAAATTCCGGCGATGTTCGTGGCCTGCTTGAAGTCCACCCATAGCCCGCCCATGGTGTAATGCATGCCGGGGAAAATCTTCATCGGCGTGTCGCGCGGATCGTCGCCCACAAACTTCTCGTAAATCTCGAGAATCCCTTCCAGCTTGCGGTCCAGAATCTTGCGGTCGATGTGCGTCAGGTCGAGATACACCATCGGCTTGCCGTCAATCCCCAGGTTGTATTCGTACACCACCTTGAAGATCGCCCGGGTCGCCACATCGCGCGGCACCAGGTTCCCGTACTTCGGATACCACTCTTCCAGGAAATACCACCGCTCATTCTGCGGAATGGATTTCGGATCGCGGTTGTCGCCCGCCTTCTTTGGAACCCAGACGCGCCCGCCCTCGCCGCGCGCGGACTCCGACATCAGCCGCAATTTATCTTCGCCCGGAATGCAGGTGGGATGGACCTGAATGAATTCGCCGTTCGCGTAGTAGCACCCCTGCTGGTAGAGCGCCGACTGAGCCGATCCCGTACACACCACCGAATTGGTCGACTTGCCAAAGATCGCCCCGTTCCCGCCCGTGCAGATGATGATCGCGTCCGCCGGGAACGTCCGCACTTCCATCGACCGCAAATCCATGGCGCAGATGCCGCGGCATACGCGGTTGCCATCGAGCACCGCCGACAGAAATTCCCAGTGCTCGAACTTCTTCACCTTGCCTTCGGACTCGTACCGCCGCACCTGCTCGTCGAGCGCGTACAGCAATTGCTGTCCGGTAGTCGCCCCGGCGAACGCAGTACGATTGAACAAAGTCCCGCCAAAGCGCCGGAAGTCGAGCAACCCTTCGGGCGTGCGGTTGAACGGAACACCCATGCGATCCAGCAGGTCAATGATCCCCGGCGCCGCTTCGCACATGTCCTTCACCGGCGGCTGATTGGCCAGAAAGTCGCCACCGTAAATCGAGTCGTCAAAATGATTCCAGGTCGAATCGCCTTCGCCCTTCAGGTTCTTCGCCGCGTTAATCCCGCCCTGCGCGCACACCGAGTGCGACCGCTTCACCGGAACAATCGAAAACAAATCGACGTTCGCGCCCATCTCCGCGATCTTGATCACCGCCGACAGCCCGGCGAGCCCGCCGCCGATCACAATAATTTTGGGAGTCGCCATCTTATTGCACCGGCCTTCCGTTGCTGGCGGTCTGCGCGCCCGCTTTATGAGGGGAATGAATCGGGGAATGAATCATGGTGCGGTTCTGGTCGTCGTCCGCCACCGGACGCGAGCGGAACGAATACAAACTCGCCAGCCCCGCCGCGCACAACACCAGGAATAGCGCCAGGCACAAGCGCAATAACCTCTTCTGCGCCTTGTCCCCCGACACGATCCCCCACTTCGCCGAGAACAACCAGATCCCGTACGCGAAGTGCCACGAGGCCGCTACCAGTCCCACCACGTAGAACAGGAACAGTCCCGTGTGCATCACCTCATGTTGGACTTTCGCGAATGACTCGTGAGGAAAGTCGTGCAGATCGACTCCAGTAAACCGCATCGTGTAGGTGTGCCACAGGATGTAGACAAATGCGATCCCGCCCGTCCACCGCTGTGCCGTATACATCCAGTTCCCGCTCCACGGATAAGCGGCAACATTCCCGTCTCCGCGATACCAGATGTAGAACCCATAAAGCGCGTGGAACAAAATCGGCAGCCAGATCCCGAACAACTCAAGGAAGAATACGAGCGGCAGATTCGCCAGAAAGCTCACCTGTCGTGCATACGCATCCGGCCCGGTAATGGCCGTCGAGTTCGAAACCAGAATATGTTCAAACAGGAATGCGCCCACCGGAACGATCCCCGAAAGGGAATGCAGCCGGCGCAACAAAAATGAATATCCCTGACCTCCGCGCAACGGAGCCACTCCATGCGCTACCACGGGAGCAGTAGAACTGGCTGACGCCACGAATCGCTCCTTATGAATTCCGCTTATTTGTCCAACAAAGGGAAAAGAACTTTTCATTATCGGGTGCCGGGAGAAGTGAAGTCAAGGAAAGCACACTCGGTCAGTTCGTGGTGGTTGCTGTCCTATGCGGCCAATAGAGGCGATACCAGCCTTAGTCCGCGGTAAACCCATCGGGCGCGGCTATTAGGCGAAGCTCGGTAGCCGTCCCCTGAGGAACGACATATGGTTGAAAGCCGGCAGTTTGAGGAACCCCTAGCCAATAAATGAACCGCGTCTGGTGGGTGGGCCTACTCTTTGGCTCAAACGACCATCTATAACAGACGCAACCGACAAGAACGAACGCGACCTTGCCGTTGAGTCCAGTTTCACTGCGAATTGTCGCTTCGGCGACTTTGGTCATTGGGGGACCGACTGTGGATTGTTGAATCGACGGGGCGTGCGGAAACAGGGTGTACCCTGAAAGTCCCTTCGGATTAGGATGACGGTTAGCATCACACCACTGTTTCTGTCGAGCGCGAGCTGTTCTGGTCGAATGGTCGGTGTCTACTGGGATAACGTCCTCCCACGACAGAACATCGACAGCCACTGTTTGGCCGACGTTTTCCATCGTGTCCTCTATAGTCATCGTTGCGACGGGGACACCACCAGCTCTTCCTCCAACATCGAAGGTCAACGGACTTACAATGCTGTTCTTCACCTTGATCCATGGGCGTTCCGACAATTCAAGTTGCTGTTCCGCAATTCGCGCTTGACCGGAGATTGCGCCTACGCTGTCTTGAGCCGCTTTGGCTTGCTGTTTAGCAATCGCGAGCTGTTTTTCCACCCTATTCGCGGCCTCGACGGAATCAGACGCGGCTTGCTGAGCCTGCGAATTAAGGATGGCAGTTTGAGTCTGCATTTCCTTGAACTGTCGATGGAAGACGTACGCTGTATAGACTCCGACAATGAATAGAAGAACCGTGATCCACACCATGTGCCAATCAGGATTCTTGAACCAAGGGCCTTCCTTGTGGCTCATGGAGCAGACCTCACCTGTGGTTTAGGGGAAAGCGAATCATATACCAGGGGACTGGCCCACACGTAAGTCCTGAAGCGGATTGTAGGATACCTTTCTGGTCGCACCGGAATCGTCGCCGTGAAAATCAATTTGTGAGAGGGAAGAGGTTGCCTCCATCTCCTATAGCGCCTCCAGCATCCCCCGCAACTCCGCGAACGACTCCACCACCACATCCGCGCCCGCAGCCGCAAGCTTCTCCGCCTCAAACGTCGTCGTAATCCCAACCGTCACGCACCCCGCGGCTTTCGCCGCCACAACTCCATTCAGCGAATCCTCGATGATCCAACACTCCCCCTCCCCCACTCCAAGCTCCCGCATCGCCATCTGAAAAACTTCCGGATCAGGCTTCGGACGCGGCCTCCGCCCATGATCCACAATCACCTCAAAAGCATCGCCGATCCCCAACCTCTCCAAAGCAGCCCTACGATTCCGTGGTGTCGCCGACGTCGCCAGCGCAATCCGGTACCGCGATTTCGCCCACATCACAAACTCGACAGCCCCCGGCACCGCCTGCTGCTCATGCTCGATGCTCTCGTAGAACTCGCGCTTCAACCGCGATAACTCAGCCAGCCTCTCCAAGCCTCCGTGCTCGCGCAAAATTTCCGGCAGCATGGTCTCATCCGGACGCCCCTTGTAACTGTCATATACCGATTCCGACAACTCGATCCCCACCTGCCGAAATGCCAATTCCTTTGCCCGCTTGTGCAACGGCTCGGAATCAACCAGCACTCCGTCCATATCGAAAATCAGAGCGGATGGAGCCGTAAGCTTAGAAGTCGTCACGCCCGTCCCGACTCCCGCGACCCCGCGTCGCACCACTCCAGAAACTGCCGAAACGCCGCCCCCCGATGGCTATACCGCGCCTTCTCCTCCGCGGTTAACTCGGCAAACGTCTTCTGAATCTGCGGAAAATAAAACAGCGGATCATATCCAAACCCGCCCGTCCCCCGCGGCGAATCCAGAATCACTCCTTCCGCCGTCCCGCGAAACGTAGCCAGAGTCCGCCCATCCCGCGCCGCAGCCAGCACGCACACAAAGCGACCCGCACGCTTTTCCGCCGGAACCTTTCTCAACTCCCGCAGCACGCGCGCATTGTTCGCCCCATCATCCGTATTCTCGTCAGCCAAATGCGGCTGATCCGCTGCATACCGCGCCGAATGCACCCCCGGAGCCCCACCCAGCGCGTCCACCTCCAGCCCCGAGTCATCCGCCACGACAATCTCCCCCGCCGCGTGCCGCGAATATTCCTCCGCCTTCTTGCGCGCGTTCTCCTCAAACGTGACCCCGTCCTCAACCACAGCGGGCAGGGAAGCAAACCCCGGAATGCTCCCAATCTCGATCCCATGAGGCGCCGCCGCCCCCGCAAAATCCCGCACCTTCCCCGGATTCGAAGTAGCAATCAATATTCGTCGCATGATGGAGAACCGATCCCGAAACCAAATTGTCATCCTGAGCGAAGCGAAGGACCTATGCACCCTGCTGGCGCCGAGAAGACAGACGCAAATCTAAACAGGCCGGTCCGAGGTCCTGACGCGGCTCATCCAGAGCCAAACAATAACCGCAATCGCGGTGATGAAAGAAATCCATCCCCCCACCGCCCGATCCCATGTCCTTACAAATCGAATCTCCACCCGATTCATCCCCGCCCCCACCGGAACCAGCATCTGTCCCGTCTCCGCCCGCGCCGTCGTCTCCACCACCCGCCCGTTCACTTCCACCCGCCACGCCGGATACCGAAACAGCCGCAGCGCCACCTGATCCGCCGCCGACATCTCCGCCGTAAACATCCTCGACTCCGCATCCCACCGCTGCACACGAATCGCCGCATGCGCCGGACCCTCCACCGTCACGTTGCGCGTCTCTTTGTCGATCGCCCCAGGCTCCGCCCCAAGAGGCGTATATTCCTCCGTCCCCTCGTAGCCAGCAGCCGTCGCCATGTTGTCCTGCATCTCGCGCAGATCATCCGCCGTGTCCCACCACGGCGCCTGCGCATAGCGCCACGCCCCAACAATCACCAGGATCGAGACCGCACAAACCGCCGCCCGCCACCACCACCGCCGCAACCCCACCGTCACGAACAGAGAAAAGATAAGGCTCAAACACAACAACCAGCGCCACGGAAACTGCATGAACTGCATCTTCGGCAAAACCCGCCACAGCAGCCCCGCCACCGGAAACATCAGCACGCTGCAGGCAATCGCCCACCCGACCAGCACATTCCAAACTTCACGCTGCGTTTCCCGCCACCGCCGTGCCGCCCACGCCGCCACAACAATCACCACCATCTCCAAAACCGCCAACCAGGTGACGATGCGGTTAAACGCGTCGTGGTCCGCATCCGTCGTGTGGATAAACAAAAAGTTATCCGCTGGGCGCGATCCCGCCGACACCGCCTGCGCAATATCAATCCACCGCTGTTCGTAAATCGCAGGAAGTAAATAGAACCCCGCCAAACACGCCCCCAGCCCCACCGCCCCCGCGCCCACAAGCAGCAGCCGCAGCGACCGCCGCTGCCAGGCAAAGAACACCAACAGCAGCGCCAGAGAATAATGAATCATCACCGCCGCCGGAGCATTCGTCAGCCACGCTGCCGCCAGCACCAGCGCCAGGGGCACGACTGCCCGCATCCCCGCATCCACAGCCTTCAGCACACACAGCAGCAACAGCGGCACCAGGCAACTTGCCAGCAACTCGGCAAACGCGCTGCGCCAGTAAACAATCACCAGATGATAGGGATTCACCGCATACAGCACGGCCACAAAGATGGCGTCGCGCCGGTCGAGCTTCTGAGGATCCAGCCATCGCCGCGCCAAAACGAACATCGCGACACCAGCCGCCACCAGCACGATCCACAGGTAGACGCAGGACGCGACGGTCCAGGGAAAGATAGCGCTCAAGAAAGCGCCGAGTGTCCACGACGCCGGAGGATAAAACACAAACCTCGGCTCACCGTAAGCGAAGTGCGCCAGTGCCGCCCACCGTGGATAAAAAATCCCGTGCTTCCACTGCGCCAGCACCTCGAGCCACGAGTACAAATGAAATTCCACGTCGTGTCCCGACGGCGTCCCGAGAAAGAAGAAGGGAATCTCCACCGCAAATGCCGCGCCACCAATGGCCAGCAACGGCGCCCACAGCAGCCCGGCTCCGCCTTGCCATCCGACCCGAGATTCAGCCCCGCTGGTTTTTCCCAGACTCACTCCCCTCGACGCTAAAAAACATGAATGCGCCCGAACCGAAAAACACAGTCTACTTTAACGGAGATTTAACATTGCTGAAATCATCACGCAATGCTCGTCCGGTACCGTAATCGCAATGGGGTGGAACAGACCACAAAGAGTTGAGGGGCCCGCGCCAAAGACGGGGCCTGGGTCCCTCGGTTCTTCGACAGGCTGCCACCGCTGAAGCCTCCCGCTCCCGCGCATTTTCTCCCGCCAAACCGCTCGCCCGAAATCTCTCGTGAAAGATCATCTGCCCATCGACCTGCCACGGGAGGCTTTTTTCCGCAACCGCGCAGCCGCCCGGACAGGCCCGCGCGCGTACCAATGGACGGTGGAATGGAAATGAGCGGAATAGAACTAATTGAATGGAAACGCCGGCAGAACGTTTCTAACTACGCTGATGCTGAAGCTCAGCCAGGAAGTCGTCCTGCTGCAATTGCGCGCCCCGCCGCAGCAATTCGAGCAGCGGATCCTCCAGTTCGTCGCCGGTCTCTTCCGCCTTCTTCTCTTCCGGCTCGAACTGCGTGAGGTCTGCAACCAGCGCCCGCGGAGAAATAACCAGCTCCAACATGGTCGCAGGGCAGTTGCGCAGGAACTCGATCAGATTGCCAACTTGTGCGCGCTGCTCCGGCGTGCGGGAAGGGAACTCGACTCCCATGCCCTGCCCAGGGTGCGCCACTCGGACCATGCCCTCGGTGTGAACTTCATGCTCTTGGACTTTAAGACAGAGATCGACTAACGCGCGCTCCGGGAATGGCGCATCCGTTTGCACGTAGCACCCGCCCAGACTCAGGTCGGTCAACTTACAGTGAGGTACCGTCTCGTCGGGATCCGCGCCTATACCGTTGGCCGCGGCTTGCAGCCATGTCTTCAGCTCAGCCTTCGCGGTCTCCGCAACATCCAGAAAGTGAACGCCCGTCTGCCCGTTGGAATTCGCCCAGGCCACCTGTCCGTGTGCCTCGATTTCCGCGGTCGTGTCCGGCAACTGGAAGCGGAATGCCAGCGACGATCCCGGCACCTGTGACTCCGCAGTCAGTACTTCCATCCCGGTTTCGGAAAGATCCAGAAGAATGCCATCCGTTTTGCGCGTGTCCGGCAGCGTGATCTCCACCGGCGCCTGCACCGGAATCCGGACCGCCCGGCGCCGCTCCCGGCTCAACAGAGCCGCAGCTGCGCGCAGTCCGGCTTTCGCCGCATCCTCAGAAATCGGTTTGTACAGCACGAAGTGCGCCCCGCCGCTCAGAATGTCGCGCACCTTCCCGGTGTCGGCAACCAGAGCAACGCTCAACGGGTTCGCTCCCAGCTGCTGGGCCTGCCGCAGCACACTCTCCGCCAGTTCAGGATTATCAAAATCGACGATGAGCGCGTCGAACTTCTGCTGTTGGATTCGGGCCAGCGTGGTTTCCGGATCGCTGGAGCGGTCCATCGCAATGCCGAACGCGGGCAGTACTCTGCCCAGCACGTCAGACGCGGAATCGTCGGTCGAAACCAGTAGTGCCTGAAGAGTCATAAGTACGTCGTGTCCCCGGCGCCGGCGTGATTACGGCCAGCGAGGAGCTGTGGGCCGCGCTGCTTTGGAAGACGCTGCACTGCCTGAACCTGCACCAGCCTTCGCCGCCATCGATTCTCCCTGAAGCGCGGAGTCGTCCACTTCCGCCAGCACTCCGTTGTCGTCATCATCGTTCTCGGCCAGCAACGGTGCCACTTCTCGCAGCTTTTCAGCTGCCTGCTGGAGCATCTCGATCTGTTTGCCAAGTTGGGCGTATTTCGCCTGCTTCTGCCGCAGGACCTCATGAATATCTTTCATACCACCCCCTGTTGGCAATTTAAGGAGCCTACGCCCGATGGGTCAACGGTAATCCCCCCACCCAGATTACCGGGGTAATGGAAGATGCCCTCGTTTTGGAACAATAAAAAGCCCCGCCATTGCCTGGCGGGGCTTTCGATTCAGGAGATTAGTACCCGAGGTCGCTCTACGCTTTCAGCTTGCGCCGAATCGCTCCGGCAAGACCAACTAGCCCTGTGCCCAGAAGCGTCAGGCTGCCCGGCTCGGGAACCACCACAATGTTTGTGTCGCCACTCGAGATCGTCGTCGACCCGTTGAAGAAACCCTTGCCAGTATTGATGGTCAGCTGTACGGTCGCTCCGTTTACCCAGGAGCCGCCCATCCATGTTCCCGAAATCGAACCCGTCAACGTGTAGTTGTGGGTTCCATTCGCCAAGGTGACCAGAGTCCAAGTCACAGGACCAGCGAAGGTTCCGCTGAAGAGGGTACCGTTCGGGATGCCGCTCGTCCCGTTACCTATAATCATGAAAGACCCGCCGCCAGCAAACGTTCCACCCATCTGCAGGCTGCCAGAGCTCAGGGCCCCCGTCGTAAAGCTCAAACTGCCCAAGTCGTTACCGGTGACGAGCCCCAGTCCGTTCAGTCCGTTGACCGCAATCAGCACCGAGCCACTCAGGCTCAATCCCGAGCTGCTGCCAGACAAAGTGCCGCCGCTATTTGTGAAATCCACTGAACTGCTGGCAAACGCCGCCATCGGCAATGCAAGGGCAACGAGAACCGTCCACATGATCCGTTTCATAAATAACTCCTCCTGAATCTCGCTGTGGAACAGCTACCCACAGACGGTATCCTACATGAATCAATGCACTCGGAGTACCAAAGTTTCAATATTGCTAAAACATTGCAAGGAATATAGTTATTCGGATATTGGCCGGACCTGCAAAATGTCCAAGTGCAAACTGATGCACACTTGAAACATCCTTTTGCCACTTACGCCAATGCAACCGTCCTCAAACCGGCCCCCACGTTAAACCCGTCATCCGTCCAATTTCAAGTGGCCCACTCGTGCCTCCCCTATGGCACGAAAGTGTCATTCTCAAACTTGCCCGAAGCAGGTAGCTTGTGCGGTGAGCAGTTCTGGGGGAGGGCTGTTCGGGCGTCCTGCTACTCGCTAGAGTTGCAGGACGCTTCTTACGTTTTCGGGGAAACTAGCAGACTACTCCGTCCCGACGCCCCTTATCCTGTCAGCGAAGGCAGCTTGCCGGCCGATCCCAGCAGGAAGATCGTTCCCACAACAATGCTATACGCCGACGTCAGAAGGGTTAGTCCCGGCACCGCGTTCGCGCTAACCACCGTCATCACAGAATTGAGCGCCCGTGAGAAGAGGCCATCAGAGCCTTTACCCGGAGACAGCCATAAAAGCACTTTGTCAGCGGAGAACAATCCCGCCGCTACACCGCACATCAGCGTGTTCATCACCAGCAGCCCGACGATGAACATCAGCAAACCCAGCAGCCCCGCGCCCGTTCCACCCAGATTCGCCGCCATCAGGAACAGAAGAATCTGCGTCGGAGTCTCCGCCCCCAGCCCATGAATCACGCCCACCAGGAACGTCGAACTGGTGCCATATCCATCCTTGAACACTTGCGGAGCTTCCACCCGCGTCCCGCCAAAGATCCGGCTCAGCCGCCAGTAGATCCACAAAATCCCGTTGATCAGCAGCGTGATCCTCGTCCGCGGTCGCGCGTGGCTGTGTGTCGAAGGACGAAAGAACGTCCCCAGCACATAAAGTCCCAGCACCAGCAGGGTCACGCCCACCAACCGTTCCGCCCAGCGATCGCTGGCCGCGGGCAGCGCAATGCGAAACCCCACTGCCGCCGATCCTAAAATCGCCACCGTGGTCGCGTGTCCCGCCACATACAGCAACCCGTAGTGCATCGCGTCGCGGGCTTTCGACTGCACGCTGCTGATGTCCGTGATCGCCGCGATGTGGTCGTAATCCAGCCCGTGCCGGAACCCCAGCATTGCGGCCGAAACCAAGGCGAGTCGTAGATTGACGGGATCAACCAAAGAAAGAATTCCGCGCGGAAAATTCGCGAATCAGGTCGCTCCACAAGCCGCGCTCGTCTTGTAGGCTAGCACAAACTCCGGACCCTCGACCCGGCCTTACTAGCGGCGTCATCCCGAACGGAGCCGTTCTTCAGGCGAAGAGAGGAGCCTGCCCTGAGCGAAGTCGAAGGGATCTCGCGCGGACTAAAACCAAACCGTCCTACGCGCCTGAACCGGGCTTGGCAGCCACGCCCTTGGGCGTCTCCCCCGGACCAATCAGTTCCCGTAGCCGCCGCGACAGAATCGCTGCCAGCGAACGGTAGAACCGCGATCCCAGATGAGGGAATAGCTCGAACATCGACTGCAACGTCGGCCGGTCCAGGTAGTACGCCTCTACATCCTCTTTGGCCAGCACATTCGCCGACGCAGGCAGTTCGTCCAGAAACGAAATCTCCCCGCACGGCTCTCCTGGATTGACTCCCAGCACCGACCCCTGCACCGGAATCTGCACCACGGCGGTGCCCTTCAGCAGCAGGTACACCCCATACGTGCGCTTGCCCTTCGACACAATCGCCTCGCCCGCCTTGAACTGCCGGCGTACCGCCTTGTCCGCGACCAGTGCCCAGTCGTTGGGCGTCAGATACACCAATCCGTTCTTGGCGCTCGACAATATGGAAACATCTTGCTGCTGAATGGCTTTCGTCATGGCGCGCTAACCCGAATAGCCGGAGACGACTCACCCGGAGGTAATTTAACCGAACAGAAGTGAAACAAATCGACGACAGAAGCAACAGGGCTAAATCGAGATTAGCAGAAACCCGGCTGCAACGGCATCGCGCCGTACCTTCGAAGGTAAGTGCTTTGCTGGAAAGAAGCTAAAGAGTAAAGATTAAGGATGGTGCGCCCTGAGAGATTCGAACTCCCGACCTACTGGTTCGTAGCCAGT